>Ga0153915_10006148_pt1 | contig 11230 bp, 3 predicted proteins | sample Opewatmetagenome_2_FD_107003 | JGI IMG/M metagenome (GOLD analysis project Ga0153915, IMG submission 107003) | Freshwater wetland microbial communities from Ohio, USA - Open water 3 Core 3 Depth 3 metaG | ecosystem: Environmental > Aquatic > Freshwater > Wetlands | place: USA: Ohio, Lake Erie...
ATCTTGACGAGGCTCTCTATGTCGCGCCGCCATTCTTCCATTTCCGCGGTTGACGCCGTGCCTTTCTCAGCTTCCGCGAGCCTCTCTTTCAGTTTCGCCACCTCGGCCTGCGTTTTCCTCGTCCTCTCGTCGAGTTCCTTTCGTTCTCTATCGAGCGAGCGATCCTTCTCTTGAATGATGTCATCCCGGTCTTGGAGACCGCGCTCCTGCTCGACGAGTTTGACTTCCTTGGTCCGCAGCTTCTCCTCTTTGTCTAGGAGCTCCATAGCCTTCTTCTGGAGGAACTTCATGTTCTTCTGGAGTTCCTTCTGCTGGTTCTCCGCCTCAGCTTTCTCCTTCTCGGCTCTGGCGCGCTGGTTGATGGCCTCTTCGCGCGCCTTATCCGCCGAAGCACGGCTCGCTTGGGCTGCCTCCATTCCATTCTCGAGCTCCTTTCGGCCGATATCGAGTTCCTGCATGTTCCTCCTGAGCTCGGTCTCCAGGGTGGACAGGATCGATTCGCGTTTGGTGATATCCTTCTGAATGCTCATTATGAACTGCTCTCGTGCTTTGACGTCTGACTCTTTACCCTGCAAATCGTCTGTCATGTTCTCGAGGCGCTGGAAATCTGCCTTAATCGCTTGCTCCCGTTGCGTGATGTCAGCAAGCTTGGCCTCCGTGCTCGATTCTCGCTCGTCGAGTTCGGTACGTCGAGCCTCAATCTCCGACTGCAATTCAGAAAGGCGCGTGGCCTCCTTCTCCAAGAAAGCTTGCTTTGTCTGAAGCTCCTCGGAGGTCTTTGACAAGCCACTCTCAAAGTTGGCTAATTTTGCCTCGCGGGCTTGAAGTTCGCTGGTCATAGATTGGAGTCTGGTCTCTCTCACACCGAGCCTCTTTGTTCCCTCGTTTACCTGGGATAGCTGGGCTTCCGCCTGGCGCTCAGCCGTTTCCGCGGCGAGGCGGCGCTCTTCCAACCGTGCCTCCATCTGCCTAATTTCCTCCGCGTGTCGCTTCATCGTGTTCTCGAGTTCAGTGGCGACGAATGCCCGGCGTTGTGCTTCCTCGATAAGCTTTTCAGAATTCTGCGTCTGTTCGGTTACCTCTTGCCTGGATTGTTCTAGCTGATTGAATTCCTTCTCCTTTGATGCAGCCCACGTCGCCATTTCTGCATCCAGTGCCTGCCGATCCTTCAATATCATCTCTTCCTGAGATTTGAGGCTCTTTTCGAATTCAGAAAGCTCAAGCGTTTTGGCATTGAGTCTGTCACGGAACGCTGCTGATTCACGCTCTAGTCGCTCCTGCTCCGTTTTCAGCTCTGCCTCCTTATTGGCGAGTGATTGACGGACTACTTCCGTTTCTTGGCGCAGACGCGCGGATTCATCGGCATGCCTCATGCTCATCTGGGTGAAGTCAATCTCCTTGGCCTCAAACTGCCTCGCCGTTGCTTTCAGGTCGGCCTCTTCTTTCATGAGTCTTGCTTCGAATTCCTTGAGTGAGGACTGTGCCGATGCAATACCCTTATCCCTGTCCGCCAACTCGTGCGATTTCGCATCAAGTGCCTGCCGGTCTTGCAGTATCTTCGCTTCCTGAGACATGAGTCTCTCGTTGAAACCGGAGAGCTCAAGCGCCTTCGCATTGAGTGTTTCGTGAAGCGCAGCTGATTCACGCTCCAGGCGCTCCCGATCTGATTTCAGCTCCGCTTCCTTCTTGGCCAATGTTTGACGGACTACTTCAGTTTCCTGGCGCAGACGCCCGGACTCATCGGCGTGTCTGATGCTCGCTTGGGTGAGATCAATCTCCCTGGCTTCCAACCGCTTCGCCGCCGCCTCAAGGTCGGCCTCTTCCTTCGCAAGTCTGGATTCGAGCTCCTTCAAAGAGGACTGTGCTGCGGCAATGCCTGCCTCCCTGTCCACCACTTCGCGCGACCGTGCATCCAAGGATTTAGCGAGTTTGTTCAATTCGGTCTCTCGCTCGCCGAGCGCCCGGATGCGAGAGGAGGCATCATCGTCTATGAGGGCTTGCTTCGACGCCAGCTCGGTTTCTGCGGATTTCAGCATGTCCGCTCGCTTGGCGAACTCGTCCGAGAGCCTGGTGGCCTCTTCGCGAAGCGCCCGCTCTCTCTGTTCCATTTCGGCGGCTCGCTGGTCGGCAGTCTTCTTGACACTCTCTGCTGCCTCCTGCATTTCCATCGCCGTCTGCATGGCTTTCTTGACTTCATTCTCTTCGCGGGTTAGATCCTCCTTCGCTCGGTCCAGACGCGCTTGGTCGCTCTGGATCTTGAACCGCTGTTCATTGAGACCTACCTCGTGCTGTTCGATTTCGCGAATCCGGTTCTCCAAAGTCTCCTGTTGCTCCTTCATCTCTAAATCGAAGGTGTCCGCTTGCTGGCGAAGCAGAACCTGCTGTGACTCCATATTCTGCTGCCATGAGCGGAACTCCTCGGCCTTGCGTGCTTCGAGTTCGAGGATTTCCGCGTTCTTCGACTCGAGCGCTTTCGAAACCTTCCGGTTCTCTTCCTCGTGGACTGCGAGTTCGCCATGGGCCTTCTTGATATTCTCGGCCTCTTCTTTGAGCTCCATCTCCTTCGAGTTCAACTCGGAGAGACGGAGTGCATGCTCCTCAGCCTGACTCTGCAGTTTCTCCTCCTTATCCAACAATGACTGCTCTTTCGATTCGATTTCAATCTCTTTGTTGGAGATAGCCTCGCTCTTCCCCCGCCATTCAGCATCGAATTCCTGCTTCGCCGAATCGAGCTCGTGACGCTCCGACCCAAGATTCTTCTCCCGTCCATCTAGGGCCGCCTCCATCCGCTCGAGCCCCTGTGCCCGCTTCTCGAGGGAGGCCTTCAGCTCCTCCAGATCGTGCATATCTCGTGCCATGACCTGTTCTTGTTGGTTCAGCCTGTTTTGCCATTGGGTGAAGTTCGCCACCTTCTTGCGGATTGAAGATGCTTCATGCTCGAGCCTGGTCATCGTATCCGTCGTCGCGTCGACGGCACCGGCAAATGCCTTGGATCGCGCGTGCAGCGCATCCCATTTCCCCTGCAGTTCCCTGTTGGCATCCTCCAGATTATTCTCGGCCGTCTTGGCGGCCTGCAGACGGATTTTCACGCCTTCGTCGAACTTGTCTTGGACATTAACTAGCATCTCGCGCGCGAACTCAACCTGCTCCAGAGAGACGGGTCCGTACGCCAGCAGGCACACAGCCAGCGCGTCGCCCTGTACGGTCTGCGCGTGGTACTTCTCCACCTTGACGGCCTTCTCGACAGCATCAAGTGCTCCCGCCTGCAAGGTCTGTTTGTAAGTGACCTCGCAGCGCGGGTCCAGGGTGAATTCCCTGATCAGTCTCCTTCTGTCATCCACAAGGAAGGCCTTCGCGGGCCTCCAGCGCGCTCTTTGCGCTATCATTCCAACCACCAGGAGTATTCCGAACGGTATCACCGCAAACATGAAGGTGTTCCTCCACCAAACCGGGCTGAAGGAGATCCTCACCGATCTGGATGCGGTGGCGGATCCGTCGGATATCGTTACTGTGAATACGGTTTCAGATTGACCTGCCGGGAACGCGATGGTCAAGACGCGCCCATTGACGGTAATGTACTGGTTGTCCGTCGTCACGGAAATATCAGAGATGTTCGTGTCAACGTCGGTTATATACGGGGCGACATCAAAAGTCGCCGTCGCGCCATCGTCGATTTGAATATCCGGTATCGGCGCGAGAGATGGCGGGTCGTTGATCGGCAGCACGACAACGAGGAATGCCGCTTCTGCGTATTCGCCAGAAGGATCGGTTGCCCTCATGCTGACGCTTTCAGGACCGAACCAGTTGTATGGAGCCCAGAAGTCAATCGTCGAATCGGTGTTCACCCTTGATAGGATGTTTGTCGCACCGACTATCGTGAATGTGAGGGGATCTCCATCTCTGTCAAAGAAATACGGAGCCGGCGAGCCACCGAAGGCGTCGAGCCTGGTCGTGTCCTCGTTGAATGTAACCGTCGGGATTGCTGCTAGGACGATTGGAGCATCGTTGACTGGCCGGATGGTGACGACGAATGCTCCCTCGGCGAAAGCGCCCGACGGGTCAGTCGCGCGAACACGCTGGTTCTCTGATCCGGACCAGTTTGCCGCGGCCCACATGTCCACGGTTCTGTCGATATTGACGCGTGAGCTGACCTGGGTGCCTCCGAGAATCGTGATAGTCAGAATATCCCCGTCGACATCGAAGAAGTGCGCTGCCGCATCCCCTCCGAAGACGTTCGTGGCAATCGTATCCTCATCAAACCCGACTGCGGGGAAAGGAGTGGCCAGAACCGGAGGATCATTGACGGAGCGAACGGTCACGACGAACGGGGCGTCCACCCAGCTTCCATTCGGATCCGTGGCCCTCACTCGCAAGTTCTCGGTTCCATGCCAGTTCGCAGCCGCCCATAGGTCGATTGTCAAGTTCGCATTGATGCGTGATGAGACCTGGACGGCGCCCAACACCATGTAGGTGAAGGTGTCGCCATCCACGTCTGAGAAGTGCGTGGAGACCGACCCAGAGAATACATCGTTTGCGGTAGTGTCCTCGTCGAATGCAACGGGTGATAGGGGGGCGGTCACGAAGGGAGGGTCATTGACTGGCCTGACTGTAGCGAGGAAAGTCCCCTCGGCGAATTCGCCTGACGGGTCGGTCGCTCGCACGCGCAGGTTCTCCGAACCGTACCAGTCCGCTGTGGCCCAGAGATCCACGGTTCCGTTCGGATTGACCCTTGAGAGGATATTGAGGCCGCCCAATATCGAGATCGTCAGCAGATCTCCCTCGACATCGAAGAAGTGCGTGGTCGCGTTCCCACTGAAGACATCCAATGCCGTGGTATCCTCGTCGAACGTGACCGCCTGGAAAGGTGCAATGAGGACGGGCGGATCGTTGATCGGTCTCACCGTCACGAGGAATGCACCCTCTGCAAACCCGCCATTTGGATCCAATGCCCTCAGACGCAGCATCTCAGAGCCTGTCCAGTCCGGGGGCGACCACATGTCGATAGTGTCGTCGCCATTCACCCGCGAGGAGACGTTGGTGGCGTCCAGGACAACGACGGTCATCGGATCTGCGTCGGGGTCATTGAAGAATGTCGTTGCGGGGGCGCTGAAGACATTCGTGGCGACCGTGTCTTCGTCGAAAATCACATCCGGTATTTGTACGACGAGGACGGGCGGGCTCAATGCAGACGCGATTATCCGCACTATCGTCCATGCGGTGTCAATGCCATCCGATACCCACAGCGTGACGTTGTATGTTCCTGCAGAGCCGTAGGTCACATCGAGCGAAGGATAGGTGCCGGCGTTCGCGGTCACATTGGCGGCATCGGAGTCCCAGATTGCCAGAGACGCCAACGGCGTGTCAGGGTCCGAAACGTAGAACGTCAAGTTGAGCGCATAAGGCAGAAGGACGCGGACATACAGGTCCGGTATCGGAGCGATCGATGGCGGGTATGGACCCACGATGATGCTGCCCACGCCCTGCATCTCATCCCATCCCGTAAGTCCGACCTCGTCAAACGCGATGGCCAGCACCGTCACGCCATTGATCGGCACTCCCGGAGTCCATACATAGATTCCGTCTATCGTGAAGTCGGATCCTATATTGCTCCAGGCGCCGTCGAAATAGGAGAAATCCACGCGGACGACATCAGTGTCCGTGATGTAGGGGATGGTGATTGTACCGCTGCCTGCTTGATCGTCTATCACCGCCCCGATCGTGATGAGCGGAGGCGTGTTGTCGACCTCGATTGGTGTCACGACGGTGGAGTTGGTAGCGGTCCGGTTGTTTGTCACTATGGCCCGCAGGCTGCCGCCTGTGAAGTTAAGCCCTGCAGTGTCCCAGAAATATGCTCCGGTGAGAACTCCCGTCATCCCGATGAGTGTCCACCCAGCACCGCCGTCATATTCGAATCGCGCAGAGATTGAGTCAGAACTATTGGAATAGGAAATCGGGAAGGCTCCAGTGAGGTGGTCACCAGGAGAAGGATAGCTGATGGCAATCCATGGAGCGGGACCCAGGATGACATGGATTTGCGCCGTGCCATTGACTCCTATGAAGGAGGCCTCCAGGGTGCCATTCGCGATTGGCGGATTGGACGTGAACAACACGATTGGTCCCCATGTTATGTTGATTGCGCCGACGCCGCCGAAAATAGCCCATGTGAAATTAATCCCGGGCACCGGATTGTCGAAAGCATCAAGAGCTTCTGCCGTGAACACCTGAGAATCAAATGCTAGGATTGTGACATTGTCAGGAGTGACCACGATGTGGTTCACTGTTCCCGGGGCCACATCAATGGGGTTACTGAGGCCCCATATCGTCCCGAATGTAGCATTGATGCGGATGATTTCGGACATTGAATAGGTCTCGGTCGCAATTGTGGCGGTACCGCCAGCCAAGATGACAATGGAATTCATCCCCAGGACCCCTCCACCCGGCGTGACGCCGTCGAGCAGCCACGCAGTGAGGGTCACCAATCCAGCCCATCTCACTATCGTGTTGTTTGCAGCATCCTTGGCGGCAACGGAGACCGTAAAAGGCATACCTGCGGTGGCCGTAGGCGAGGCTGTCACATAGAAGTGGTCGAGCCTGTGAACGTATGAGAGGCGCAATTCACCCAGTGTGGGTGAAATCAGCGTGTTAGTGGTGGACAAGCTTGCGCGGAATCTGATCTTGCCCGTGGCGACGCTGACTCCGCTAAGGTCGGCGGGCGGGATGACCGGCGTCCAGCTCCCCCCGGAATCCGTGGAGTATTGGTAGGTGAGTGTCTGTCCATTCAACGTATCAACCACGGTGAAATTCCCCCATTCAGAGAGATCCGAGGGCACCAGATCATTCGTCTCGATGGTTCCCGCCGGAGCAAACCGGAACCATGAGACATTCACGTCACCGATGACAGCCATGTGGCCAGGGTTCGTCACAGCGAACGCGAGGCGATACTGGACATAATTCGAGATGCCGGACATCACGGAGGTTGACGGAGTAGGGTACGGCGCGGTCCACGCTGACCAGGACGCGTCGACAGGAATGACATCGCCGATCCGCGTCTGCACGGTAACAGTCGCATCGTTGCCATTCGCTATCCGAATGTAGTCCACGTCGGCAGGGAAGGCGACGCCAGACATCCCGTCTGAGATGTAGAAGGAGAGACGAACGCCTTGTGCGTATTCGAAGGTTGGTGCGTACGAATCTCGGACGATCCAGGTCGTCCCGTCCACGCTCGTTGAGGATGTGAATGTGTTGCCCGCTCGCTGGATTCGCAGCCATGCGGGAACGGAGCTGCCGGAGATGACGTTTACGCGCGTCGTCGTCACGGCGTCGTCGGTGGCGTAGACCCTCCAGTATCTCAGTCCGACAGCATTAGTCCTCGATATCCCATACCATTCACGGCTGCCAACAAGAATCATCAGACCGCATTTCTGACCGTTCAGGGCGGGATCCGCGCTAAATTTCATCACCGCCGTGAAGTCCCCCACAACCTCTTGAGACAGGACGCTGCCAGTGAACACGCCATTCATCAGGTCAGTCCCGATACTCGGAACGACGTGCAAAGAGCCTGGTGTCGTTACGCCCACATCATAGGAGGCCGGAGGATTCGTCCATTTCCACTTTGGGTCAAGAGATGCACCGTTGAACTCATCGGATGCGAGATTCCGAACTGAAGGGTTCCACGAGATATTCTTCCAGACCGACATCGTCCCGGGACCGTCCACTTTGGAGATGTACTCCGCGGTCGCGCCCACTACCCGGTACCAGACTTCCAGCTTCGGGCGGCGGGTCGGATCGGCCACATAGTCCGAGGAGTAGAACGTCTTGGTTGATGTTGCACCCGGATTGGGTGCCTCGATGATCAGACCGTAGTTGGTCAACCGCCCACGATGCCAGAGGTCGATGAGCTGAGTGATGTTCCAAGCCCTCCAACCAACATTGTTATCTATATCGATAGTCGAGATGATCCGCGGGGCGAAGTCGCCGCCGCCAGTGGCCCACGCCACGCCTGTGAGGCGATCGTTCCACGTTACCTGCAATTCGTCCCATTGAGCAATTACGTAGTGCAGGTTCGCGGTCACCGGGTTCCCAATGCCCGCGCTTTGATACAAGCTAAGGGAGGCTCCATCGATTACGGCCCCCGCTGGTATGGACGAGAGGTCGAAACGCATAAGGGGATAGTAATTGGGATTGCGTCCGTCAAGGAGCATTGTCGTGCTGGTCCCGAAATTCGTATCCTTCCACTGCTTATCGAGGTAGGAATCTTCCCCATTCGCTCCGGGCTGAAGGGAAATGTACGTGGCAGGTCCCGAGACATTACCCATCGCGACATCTCCTGGCCAACGATTAAGATCGATGTTTGTCGCGCTGTCCGGGCCTGAGAAGTCAGCTTGGGTCGTGCTGTTCCACCAGGTGGTGGGTTGCCGTTCCAAAGTAATGTTCCTATCGACTAGTTCAGTCGAGGTGAACTTGTAGTCCGAGGGATTTGAAAAGTTCCAAATCGCAGCAGATGTGCCATCCAGGTTATCGATGATCACAGGGTCCGCGGATGAATGGCGGGAAAGGGGAGTCAGCGACGCCGCAGATGACAGCAAAACCAAGCTGAGTGCTAGGGCGCGCGTGAAGTCGGTGCTCATTACGACGACTCCCCCTTTCTTCCAGCAGTCTGGCTGCTGGCTGGGAATCGCGTTTTTACCTGTCTTTTATCTATATAACAGGCGTCCGGTGGTTATCCCTTCAGAGAATCACCGGAAGTAATTTCTCAGGTTAATGTCAGTTCGACGCCCTCGCTTCACATTATTCCCAACCGTGATAACGAGCAGATAGCAGGGTCAGAAAATGAAAGGACCGGGGAAACGTATCGGCTAGTCCTGTCGTCCCCTCTTTTGCGGGCTCATCCCATTTCCCTTCTCACAGTGATGGGTATGACGCTCTTCTGGAACTCCAGTTCCGCGATTGATAGCGGATCAATCATGGTTTTGGGGACTTCGAGGAGGATAGGTGCGCCCATGGAGATTTGGAGTGCCCGTGCGCCCAGTATCCTTGCTCTCTCGAAGCGCGTGTATTTCATCGGCAGCCTCTGATGATGCTCCCTATTCGATGCGTTGTTCGATACCGAACGCTACATGCGTCTTTAGGGTTTCGGACTCTCCTCAATGGGCAGGTAGTACATGATTCTTGGCATTTACGTATGAATGGTTCCCCCACCCCTTACTGGAGGAACGTGACTTGTCAATGGGCAAACCTATAAAAGAGCGGCTTCCCTACTCGACGGAGATAACCTTGGATGCACAAATACCGTCCCCGGCTGAGAAGGCTGCACGCCGCATTGTCCTGCCGGGCGACGAGGTTGCAGTCAGCGAGGAATACGAGTCGGGCGAGGGGACCTACGAGCGCGACGGGAAGATCTACGCGACGGCGCCGGGGATTCTGAACCTCGACGACGCAAGCAAAGTGGCCCGGATCAGGATGTTCAACCCACCCGCGCAGCTCAAGGTGGGCGACGTGGTATACGCGACGGTGAGCGACATAAGGAGCTCGATGGCGACGGCGCAGGTAGTCATTCTCCACGGAGTTGACAGGCAACTCAGCGGCGACACGGAGGCGGCCATCCACATCTCCAATGTCTCTTCCGAGTACACTGAGGAATTCAGACAGGTATTCCGCTTGGGCGATATCATTCGAGCGCAGGTGATTCAAGCTCAGCCTTCGCTCCAATTGACGACTGCCGGTCCGACCTTGGGAGTCGTGAAGGCTCTCTGCTCCGAATGCAGGGGTCCTTTAATCAGGAGAGGGAACGAGCTGTACTGCGAGAGGTGCGAACACAGCGAGCAGAGAAAGATTACCTCCGATTATGGCGACCTCGCGCTCGAGTTGCCAGCGAAGCAGCTGAGTATAGCGTATTCTGGCGACCGAAGGGAACGGAGGAGTGAGGGCAGAGGCGAAGGGTATGGGTACCGCGGGGGGGACAGGGATGATAGAGGCGACAGGGGAGACCGAAGAGGCGGCAGAGGGAGAGGTCCGCCGCGCAGAGGCGGCTACGAGCACCGTGGCGGCGGCGGCAGAGGCAGACCGCCGAGGCGTGAAGGCCATAGGCGCTGAGTGATGAGTGCGATAATCAGCACTATCATTCACAGCCAAAAGCATATGAACTCGCGAGGACATTCACAAGATGTAGGTAGCAGATGCCGCAATCCACTGAGGAACTCCTGCAAGAGATTCAGCGTCTCAGAACTGAGATTCAGCAGCTGCGCGAGATGGTGAACGCTCTGTTCAACGCGGTCTTCGAGGATCTCGAAGAGGATTGGGACACGCTCCCGCACCGCGAAGACTTTAACGCCTACAACTGATGCCTTGCCGGCTTGACGGCATGAGCGACATTCCTTCTCTGGTATCTCGTCATGACGAGTGGCGGCTCCGTCAGTGCGTGAATCTTCAGTGTTCTGAGAACGTCACGAGCGAGGCGGTCAGGAGGATACTAGCTTCTGACATGGGTCATCGGTACACTCTCCCAATGAACCAGAATGTACACGGGTCGTTCGTCGAAAATGCATACCGGGGGACGCGGTACATGGACGAGATTGAAGGGTTGGGAGCGAGGTTGGCCACGGAGCTCTTTGGCGGCAAGTTCGCGACGGTCAGGCCGCTCTCCGGCCACATCGCCGCCATGATAATGCTCCTTGCCGCATGCAAGAAAGGGGATCAGATTTTCATCGTGGATGCGAAAGACGGAGGGTACGATGGTTATCTTCCGGAAAACATGCCGGGAATGTTCGGCTTGAAGGCTGGCTATCTCCCGTTCAACAAGAAGAAATGGAATGTCGATGCCGAGGCTGCAGCTAGGAAGATCAGAAGAGAGAAGCCGAGGCTGGTAATTTTGGGATCCAGCTTCATATTGTTTCCCTATCAGATTCGGCCGATTCGGGAAGCAGCGGATGAAGCCGGGGCGTTGCTCGGTTACGATGGCTCCCATGTCCTCGGACTGATGGCGGGGGGCGAATTCCAAAGGCCTTTCGATGAAGGAGTCGACATACTTGTGGGAAGCACGCATAAATCGCTCTTTGGGCCGCAGGGAGGGCTCGTGATTTGCCGCGACGATAGCCTCGTCGGCGAGGTCCGGAAGGCGTTCTACTGGAAAGTGATGGACAACGCGCATTGGAATAGGATCGCCGCCTTAGCGCAGGCGCTTTCCGAAGTCAAGAAACACGGGGCTAAATATGCGCGGCAGGTCGTGAAGAAC
>Ga0153915_10006149_pt1 | contig 11229 bp, 19 predicted proteins | sample Opewatmetagenome_2_FD_107003 | JGI IMG/M metagenome (GOLD analysis project Ga0153915, IMG submission 107003) | Freshwater wetland microbial communities from Ohio, USA - Open water 3 Core 3 Depth 3 metaG | ecosystem: Environmental > Aquatic > Freshwater > Wetlands | place: USA: Ohio, Lake Erie...
CGGTCTCTGTTCGGTTCCCAGCACCTTCCCCCGGACCCTCTTCTTGCGTTTCGCCCTGATCTTCTCAATTCGCTTCGTCGCCAATGTTCTACCTCTTCACGGTGTGCGCCCGGCCAATGGCCGGCGCACCGAAATACTTAGGCCCCTACCGATTTGCCGACCTTACGCCTGATCTGCTCACCCGCATACTTGATGCCCTTGCCCTTGTACGGCTCCGGCTTCTTCAGGCTCCTGATCTCCGCGGCCACGCGACCCACCAGCTGTTTGTCAATACCGCTGACCGCGATGTTGACCTGCTTGTCCACCTTGATCTGTATCCCCTCGGGAATCGCATATTCGACCGGAGCCGAAAAACCGATGACCAGCTTCAAGGAATGGCCGGCAATCTCGGCCCGGTATCCGACGCCCGAGATCTCCAGATTCTTCTCGAATCCGACGCTGACCCCCTTGACCATATTGGCCACCAGGGTCCTGACCAGACCATGATACGAACGATCTTTCCGGTCATCCGAGGGGCGCTTGACCTCCACCACCTTGTCGCCCAGAACCACATCGATCCCCTTGGGAACTTCTATGGAAAGCTTTCCTTTGGGACCTTCGACTTTGATCAGGGAATGATCCTGGCTGATCTTGACACCAGCCGGGATTTCCACAGGTATCTTGCCTATTCTCGACATGAAGCCATCTCCCGATTCCCAAGGCCTGCCTTAGCGGCGGCCTTACCACACGTTGCAGAGAAGTTCCCCGCCCAGGCTCAATTCCCGGGCCTCCTTATCGGTCATAATGCCCTTGGACGTCGAAAGGATGGAGATCCCATAGCCATTCAAGACCTGCGGAATCTTCTCACTCTTCACGTAAACCCGTCTGCCAGGCTTGCTGACCCTCTGGATGTCCGTGATCACCGTCCGCTTCGCATCCGGGTATTTCAGATAGAGCCTGAGCGCTTCATGACCGCGCGGATCCTTCTTGATATCGTAACCGCTGATATAACCGGATTTTTTCAAAACCTTTGCCATATTCAGATTGATTCGCGAGTTCATCACGTCCACGCTCTTGAAACGCACGCGGCTTCCATTCCTGATTCTGGTGAGCATATCAGCGATCGGATCGGTCATACCCATAATTGCTGCTCCTTCAGTCTTCTACCAGCTCGATTTGATCACGCCGGGGATCTCGCCTTTCAAAGCAAGGTTCCTCAGGCATATTCTGCACATATCAAATTTCCTATAATAGGCCCTGGGTCTTCCGCATATCGGACAACGGTTATAAGTCCGTACCGAAAACTTCGGCTTTCTATTGCATTTTACGATCAAGGATGTCTTTGCCACTCTCAACCCTCCAGAGTTGTACCCTTCGTCCTGCTACCTTCAGTTCCGAAACGGCATGCCCATCAACTTCAGGAGCTGCCTCGCCTCGTCATCCGTCTTGGCCGTGGTGACGATGACGATGTTCATGCCTCTGACCTTCTCGACCTTATCGTACTCGATTTCCGGGAAGATGATCTGCTCTTTGAGTCCCAGTGCGAAATTCCCCCGCCCATCAAATGATTTCGTCGGTATCCCGCGGAAATCGCGGACGCGCGGGAGAGCGGAGCTGACGAGCCGGTCGAAGAACTCGTACATCCTCTCCCTCCGCAGGGTCACACAGCATCCGATGGACATACCCTGGCGCAGTTTGAAGGTCGCGATGGACTTGCGGGCCTTGGTAATGATGGGTTTTTGCCCCGCGATCATGGTCATCTCCGCCACTGCGGAGTCGAGAACCTTGACGTTCTGGATCGCCTCCCCCAGCCCCATATTGACCACAATCTTCACGAGTTTGGGAACCTCATTCGGGTTCTTGTAGCCGAAGGCCTTGACGAGTTCGGGAACGACTTCCTTTTTGTAATAGTCTTTTAGTCTTGCCATTTTCCCCAGCCTATGCATCCAACGTTTCGTGACACTTCGCGCAGACACGCGCCTTTTTCCCATCGTCCAGCATCTTGTAGCCGATCCGGACACCGGTCCCACATTTGCTGCAGAGGTACATCACATTGGAGATGTGGATAGCCCCTTCCTTCTCGACGATGCCACCCTTGCCCTTGGCGTCCGCCTTCTTGTGCCGCTTGATCAGGTTCACCTTCTCGATGACAACCCTCTGCTTATCGGCAATCGTATTCAGGATCTTGCCCGTCTTGCCCTTTTCCTTGCCGGCAATAACCTTGACGGTATCCCCCTTCTTCAATCGCTTTACCTGCATCGCATGTACCTCAGTCGTTCCCTGTCCTTGAAAGTCTTATAACACCTCGGGCGCCAGCGATATGATCTTCATGAACTGCTTCGCGCGAAGCTCGCGTGCCACCGGGCCGAAGATTCTGGTCCCGATCGGTTCCAGCTGGTTCGAGATGAGAACCGCCGAATTATCGTCGAACTTCAGATAGGACCCGTCCGCTCTCCTGACCTCTTTGACGGTCCGAACGACGACCGCCTTCATCACGTCGCCCTTCTTGACCTTCGAGTTCGGCAGCGCCTCTTTAACGGCGATCACGATGACGTCGCCGAGGCTGGCATACCGTCTCTTGGACCCCCCCAGCACCTTGATGCAGGCGACCTTCTTGGCACCCGAATTATCCGCTACATTCAACACGGTCTGCATCTGAATCATAAGAATACCCCATTGCGCCGCGGTTAGGTGCCGGCAGCTCAAATGCCGCCGTCTGCGCAAACCCCAGTCGCGCTCTCTTTAGGACTATTTTGCCTTATCCAGTATCTCCACCATCCGCCAGCGCTTTTCCTTGCTCAGCGGACGGGACTCGATAATGAGGACCTTGTCACCGACCTGGCAGCTGTTCTGGTCGTCGTGGGCCTTGTATTTGACATACCGACGAATGTACTTATGAAAAACGGGATGCTTCACCAGCCTCTCCGCCCGAACCACAATCGTCTTGTCCATCTTGCTGCTGACGACGACACCCTTGATGGTGATCTTGTTGCCTCGCTGTTCCACTATCCAACCTCCTTTTCAACCAGGACCGTCTTGATGCGGGCGATGTCTTTGCGAACGCGGCCCAGCATGGCCGGAGATTCCAGTTGCCCGGAGGCATGGCGCAGACGCAGTTTGAAGAGTTCCTCGACCAGTTCTCTGTTCTTCTGCTGCAACTCATCAGTGCTAAGATCTCTGACCTCTTTAATTTTCATCAGATATCTCCCTTGCCAGAAACTTGGTGCCGATGGGGAGCTTGTGGGCGGCCAGGTTGAACGCCTCCTTGGCGATCTCCTTGGTGACGCCTTCGATCTCATACAGGACCACACCCGGCTTGATGACGGCTACCCATTCTTCCGGAGCGCCCTTTCCCTTCCCCATACGGGTCTCGGCAGGCTTCTTGGTTACGGATTTATGGGGAAAGATTCTGATCCAGATCTTTCCGCCCCTCTTGACGTGGCGGGTCATCGCCACACGGGCCGCCTCGATCTGTCGCGCCGTTATCCAGCCGCATTCCGTCGCCTGCAGGGCGTACTCGCCAAAAGCCACGGTGTTTCCGCGCGTGGCCTTTCCGCTCATCCGGCCCCTCTGCAACTTCCTAAATTTAACCCTCTTCGGCATCAACATCGTTCAATACCCCTGTTCTGACCGTTCAATCCCAAATGAGCTCCGCAGCCCACTGTTCAATCCTATTTCGCTACCTCTTTTCGGGCCGGCAGGACCTCACCGTGGAAAATCAGCACCTTGACGCCGATCAACCCATAGGCGGTCTTGGCTTCCGTGAACCCGCAATCGATATCGGCGCGCAGGGTGTGGAGGGGTACCCGTCCCTCGCGATACCACTCGGACCTCGCCATCTCAGCGCCTCCGAGACGCCCGCCGCAGTTCACCCGGATCCCCTTCGCGCCAAATTTCATCGCCGCGGTGACACACTTCTTCATGGCCCTGCGGAAGGCCACCCGTCTCTCGAGCTGCTGGGCCACATTCTCGGCAACCAGTTGGGCGTCGATCTCCGGTTTGCGGACTTCGAGGATATTGATAATAACCTCGCTTTTGGTGATCTTCTCGAGATCCTTCTTGAGCTTCTCGATCTCCGACCCCTTTTTCCCGATGATGATTCCGGGACGGGCCGCATGAATGTTCACCTTGGCCTTATTGGCCGCCCGTTCGATCTCTATCCTGGAGATACCGGCGTGGTACAGCTTCTCCTTGAGGTACTTCCGCACCTTGAGGTCCTCATGAAGCAGTTCGCTGTAATTCTTTTCCGAATACCACTGCGAACGCCACGTCTTGATACCACCCAACCTCAACCCGATCGGGTTAACCTTCTGCCCCAATCTGACACCTCCTCAAGTATTACGCTTCGTCCAGGACCACGGTAATATGGCTCATCCTCTTCTTGATTGCAGCGGCTCTCCCCTGAGCCCTCGCCCTCCACCTTCTCAGAGAAGGGCCGTGATCGACATAAATCTCCTTCACGTAGAGGATATTTTCATCGATGTTCGGGTTCTGCTTCGCGTTGGCCAGGGCCGAATTGAGAACCTTGGTGACCGGATCGGCGGCATACTTCCTGGTAAACAGGAGGATCTTCTGCGCCTCACCGACCTTCTTACCCCTGACCAAATCCACGACCAGCCTCACCTTCTGCGGTGACATCCGAATATACTTGGCGACTGCTCTTGCTTCCATGACTGACTCCAAAAACACCGAAGGGAGGGTTCCCTATCTCGTCCTGCGCGTCACAGGCTATTTGCGCAACTTCGTCTTGCGGTCACCGGCATGGCTGTAAAATGTCCGCGTCGGCGAAAATTCACCCAGCTTGTGACCCACCATGTTTTCCGTCACGAATACAGGGATGAATTTCTTCCCGTTGTGAACGGCAAAGGTCTGTCCGATCAATTCGGGGGTGACGGTGGAACGGCGCGACCAGGTCTTGATGACGGTCTTGCTCCCCGTGCCCTCCTGCCTCCGGACCTTCTCCAGAAGGCTCTCCTCGATGTATGCACCCTTCTTAATTGAACGTGCCACCTTTTAACCTCGTCTTTTCACGATGAATTTGTCGGTACTCTTGTTCGTCCGCGTCTTATGGCCCTTCGTCGGGACCCCCCAGGGGGTACAGGGATGACGCCCGCCGGACGACCGTCCCTCGCCGCCGCCCATCGGATGATCGACCGGGTTCATGACGACTCCGCGGGACTGCGGCCGCTTCCCCAGCCACCGCGACCGCCCGGCCTTGCCAAGGCTCACGTTCTCATGATCGATATTGCCGATCTGTCCGATCGTCGCTCTACACTCCATGAAGACCTTGCGGACCTCACCGGAGGGAAGACGGACCTGGGCATAGCCCTCCTCCTTGGCCATGAGCTGGCCATAGGCCCCCGCGGAGCGGATCAGCTGTGCCCCCTTGCCCACCTTCAGTTCCAGATTGTGGATCAGGGTGCCCAGAGGGATGTTCTTCAGCGGAACGGTGTTCCCGGGTTTGATGTCCGCCTTGTCGCCGCTGATCACCGAATCCCCCACAACGACCTTCGCTGGGGCGATGATGTAGCGCTTTTCCCCATCCACGTAATTCAAGAGGGCGATCCGCGAAGAACGGTTCGGGTCGTATTCGATGGAAGCCACGCGGGCCTGGATATCGTCCTTGTCCCTCCGGAAATCGATTATCCGGTAGCGACGCTTGTGGCCTCCGCCATAATGACGGCTCGTGATCCTCCCGTAGGAATTGCGGCCTCCGGTCTTCTTGATGGGGCCCAGCAGTTTCTTTTCGGGCTGAACGCCGGTCAATTCCTCAAAGTCCGAGCAGGTCTGGAACCTTCTTCCCGGTGATGTCGGCTTGTATTTTCTAATTCCCATCCCCTGTATTCCTCACTTCTGGCTGTGAAAATCGCTTACGCGCCTTCCATGGTCTCGATCCGGTTGCCGGGTGCCAAGGTCACGATCGCCTTTTTCCAGGAGGGGCGCTGCCCCATCACCTTACCGGTCCTCTTCTTCTTGCCCGGGACGTTCATGACTCGCACGCTGAGCACTTTGACCTTGAAGAGCTTCTCGATGGCGCGACCGACCTCGATGCGGTTGGCGCGGGCATGCACCGCGAAATTGTACTGGTTGGCGGCATCCCTGGCGATCGTGCTCTTCTCCGTGATCAATGCCTTCTTGATGATCTGATGCAGTTCCATTATGATATCAACGCCCCTTCAATCTTCTTAATAGAGGGTTCGAGAAGCACCACATGGTCGTACTTCAGCAGGTCGTACACATTGATCCCCTCTGATCGGACCATCTTGACATCCTTGATATTACGAGACGACATCTCCAGGGCGGGCCGGGAACCGTCGATGACGAACAACGCCTTCTTGAACCCGAAGCGGTCGATCACCTCCTGGAATCTCTTCGTCTTGATCTCATCCATCGGGAAATCCTTCAGGATGACCATCCGCTCCTCCTTGAGCTTCATGCTCAGGGCGGAGATCAAGGCCACCTTTCTGACCTTCTTGGGCAGCTTGAAGGCATAGCTGCGGGGTTGCGGCCCAAAGATGATTCCCCCGCCCCTCCAGATCGGCGAACGGGAGTGACCCGCCCTGGCGCGGCCGGTGCCCTTCTGGCGCCACGGCTTCTTTCCGCCGCCGCTGACATCGCTCCTGCCCTTGGTCGCGGCAGTACCGCTGCGGCGTGCCGCCTGCTGCATCCTGACCACCTCGTAAATGGCGTCCTCATTGACCGGAGCGCCAAACACGGCGTCGTTCAGCTCAATCTCGGAGATCTTGTTGTTCTCAATATCGTACACACCCGTCACTGGCATCTTTACCACCTTAAGCCTGCTTATTGGCCCTTCTTGATCGCCTGCTTGATCAGCACGAAACCGTTCTTGCAGCCTGGCACGGCGCCTCTGACCAGGATCACATTGATGTCGGGCCGCACGGCCCACACCAGGAGATTCTGCACCGTCTTTCTCTCGCACCCCATGTGTCCCGGAAGTCTCGTACCCTTGAAAACGCGCGAAGGATCGGCACTTGCCCCGATGGAACCCGGAGCCCGGTGGAACATCGAACCGTGGGTGGCTCGGCCTCCGCCGAACCCATGGCGCTTGATGACACCCGCAAACCCCTTGCCCTTGGTCGTACCAACAACATCCACGTAATCTCCGGGCTCAAACATCTCCGAGGTCAGCTCCACACCCGGCTCGGCCCCCTCGACCTCCATCTGGAATTCCCGAAGGACCCGAAAAAGACCCTTGTCCGCCTTCCGGAAGTGTCCTTGGAGGGGCTTGCTCACATTCTTCTGCTTGACTCGCCCGTACCCCAGTTGCAGGGCATCGTACCCATCCGTTTCCTTGGTCTTCTTCTGGATGACTACGGAAGGCTCCACCTCGATGACCGTTACGGGAACGGAAACACCCTCGTCTGAAAACACCTGGGTCATCCCCAGTTTCTTGCCGATCAATCCTTTTGTCATCATCGTTCTCTTTACCAAAAATAAAAACCCGTCACGATGGATGGCGAAAAGGCCTCCGCTTCGACGCGAAGGACCCTCCCAGCCCTATAGCTTGATCTCGACATCCACACCCGCTGACAGATCCAGTTTCATCAGGGCATCCACCGTCGCCTGCGTCGGCTCGACCAGGTCGATCAGCCGCTTGTGCGTCCTGATCTCGAACTGTTCCCTCGATTTCTTGTCCACATGCGGCGACCGGTTCACGCAATACTTGTTGATCTCGGTCGGCAGCGGGATCGGACCGGCGACCCGGGCGCCGGTCCTCTTAGCCGTCTCTACGATATCCTCGACCGAACGGTCCAGCAGTTTGTAATCGTAGGCTTTCAGACGAATCCTTATTTTCTGGTCTTTCATGGCTTCCTTCAACCCGATTCTATGGATATCCTATTCGATGATCTTGCTGACGACGCCGGCACCCACTGTACGCCCACCCTCGCGGATGGCGAACCGCAGTTGCTCTTCCATGGCGATCGGCGTGATCAGGTTCACTTCCAGCTCGACATTGTCCCCGGGCATGACCATCTCCACACCCTCGGGCAGGTTGGCAACCCCCGTCACGTCGGTGGTCCGGAAATAGAACTGGGGGCGGTAACCGTTGAAGAACGGGGTATGGCGCCCGCCTTCTTCCTTCGTCAGGACGTAGACCTGAGCCTTGAATTTGGTGTGCGGCGTGATGGAACCCGGCTTGGCAACGACCTGGCCCCTTTCCACTTCCTCGCGCTTCGTGCCGCGCAGCAGAACGCCTACGTCGTCCCCGGCGCGCCCCTCGTCGAGCGTCTTGCGGAACATCTCCACGCCGGTGCAGACGGTCTTGAAGGTCGGCCTGATACCGACGATCTCGACTTCTTCACCCGTCCGGACGATGCCGCGATCAATACGGCCCGTCACGACCGTGCCGCGGCCGGAAATCGTGAAGACGTCACCGATCGGCATGAGGAAGGGCTTGTCCAGATCGCGGACCGGTTCGGGAATGCAGTTGTCCACGGCGTCCATGAGCTCCCAGATGGATTTCGCATCGGGGGAATTCGGATCGTCCGCTTCGAGGGCCTTCAGGGCCGATCCCCTGATGATGGGAAGGTCGTCACCGGGGAATTCGTAGGAGGTCAGCAGTTCCCTCAGCTCCAGTTCGACCAGATCGAGCAGCTCGGGATCGTCCACCAGATCGACCTTGTTCATATAGACGACGATGTAGGGCACCTGAACCTGACGGGCCAGGAGGATGTGCTCCCTCGTCTGAGGCATCGGGCCGTCGGAAGCCGCCACGACGAGAATCGTGCCGTCCATATGGGCCGCTCCGGAGATCATGTTCTTGATATAATCGGCGTGGCCCGGGCAGTCAACGTGCGCATAGTGGCGTTTGTCCGTCTGATATTCCACGTGGGAGATGTTGATGGTGACACCCCTCTCTTTTTCTTCCGGGGCGTTATCGATAGAATCGAAGGGCCTGAATTCGGCGTATCCTTTAGAGGCCAGGTGCTTTGTGATCGCGGCCGTCAACGTGGTCTTGCCGTGATCGACGTGACCGATGGTGCCAATATTTAGATGCGGCTTCGTCCTCTCAAACTTTTTCTTAGCCATCTCTAACCTCCTTAAACTTTGAATGGTTCGTTTGTTATCTACACCGTCTTAGTTTTTTCAATCGCTTTATGTCGACAAGTCGCGTTTCAGCACTGACCGGAGCCCTCCGAATCCCGGACGGGGACGGCGCTGATTCTGGTGGACCGTTATCTTTTCAGAGCCATCCTTCGGCTCGGCAGACCGGTTGCCGCGACCCCTAGAATCTATAATGAGCAAACGCTTTGTTCGCCTCGGCCATCTTGTGAACGGCTTCCCGCTTCTTGATGGCCGCACCGCGGTTATTGGCCGCGTCAATCAGTTCCGCCGCCAGCTTTTCCCTCATGGTCTTTTCGGAACGTTCCCGGGCATGCGTGATGAGCCAGCGGATCCCCAGGGCCAACCTGCGGGAAGGCACAACCTCCGTCGGAACCTGATAGGTGGAGCCCCCGACACGCCGCGATTTAACCTCGATAACGGGCTTGACGTTGTTGACCGCCTTTTCAAAGACATCAACAGGCGTCTCCTTGACGCGCTCCTGAATGATATCGAAGGCCCCGTACAGGATGGATTCCGCGGTGCTCTTCTTACCCCTCTTCAGGAGGCTGTTGATGAATCTGGCGACCAGCCTGTTGTTGTACTTCGGATCAGGCAGGATCTCCCTCTTCGTGACTTCTCTTCTCCTCGGCATGACTCTTTCCCCGCTTAACTCGGCCGCTTAGCGCCGTATTTTGACCGTCCCTGCTTCCTGTCCTGTACGCCCACGGCGTCGAGAGTTCCCCGGATGATGTGATACCGGACACCCGGAAGGTCCTTGACACGACCGCCACGGACCAGAACGACGGAATGCTCCTGAAGGTTATGCCCCACCCCCGGGATATAGGAGGTGACCTCGTAACCGCTGGTCAGCCTGACCCTCGCAACCTTTCTCAACGCGGAGTTCGGTTTCTTGGGGGTGGAGGTGTACACCCTGACGCAAACCCCCCGCCGCTGGGGGGAACTGGCCAGCGCGGGCGTTGCCGCCTTCCTGCCGATCTTGCTCCTCCCCTTCCGAACCAACTGATTTATTGTAGGCATTACCCCTCCCGACCCTTTCTTCAGTCGTTAATTTCTAGAGTGCAACAAAAGACGGATTAACTATCAATTCGCCGTTTCGATGTCAAGTACTTTCTCTTCACTATTTTCCGCAAGCAGTTCCGCTTCGTCACCTTCGGGCAGAGAAATCTCATCGGCGACCGTTTTGATCCCCAGTTTCTTGTACATCGTAAGCCCGGTTCCGGCGGGGATCAGCCTTCCCATAATCACGTTCTCCTTGAGTCCCCTCAAGTAGTCGGTCTTCCCGGCAAGCGACGCTTCGGTCAAAACGCGCGTCGTTTCCTGGAAGGAAGCGGCGGAGATGAAACTCTGGGTCGACAGGGATGCCTTGGTGATACCCATCAGGATAGGCTCCCCTTGGGCGGGCTTACCACCGTTGGCCACGACCCGGTCGTTCTCCTCCTGAAAGCGGAACCGCTCCACCTGCTCGTCGGCGATGAAGGCCGTGTCACCCGGGTCTTTGATCATGACCCTGCGGAGCATCTGGCGCACGATCACCTCCATGTGCTTGTCGTTGATCTTGACGCCCTGAAGCCGGTAGACCTCCTGCACCTCATCGACCAGGTAGCGCGCCAGGACCTTCTCCCCTTTGATCATCAGCAGATCGTGGGGGTTGTTCACGCCGTCCATGAGGGGCTCGCCCGCCATCACCCGGTCACCCTCCTGCACGCTGACGTGCTTCCCCTTGGGGATCAAGTATTCCTTCTCGTCCTCGGCATCAGGCGTGATGATCACTTTGCGCTTCCCCTTGGAATCCTTCCCGTAGGACACGACGCCGTCGATCTCGCTGATCACGGCAAATTCCTTCGGCTTACGGGCCTCAAACAGTTCGGCGACGCGGGGAAGACCGCCGGTGATGTCCTTCGTCTTGGTCGTCTCCCGGGGGATCTTGGCGAGGATGTCGCCGGCATTGACCGTATCCCCCTCGGAAACGACGATATTGGTCCCCACCGACAGGAGGTGTCTGGCCATCGTCGTGGACCCGGGAACCTTGGCCGTTTTGCCCTTCTTGTCCTTGATGGAAACGCGCGGACGCATGTCCGTTCCCTTGAATTCAACGATGACCTTGCGCGAGAGGCCCGTGACCTCATCGACCAGCTCCTGCATGGTCCTGCCCTCGATGATATC
>Ga0153915_10006150_pt1 | contig 11229 bp, 6 predicted proteins | sample Opewatmetagenome_2_FD_107003 | JGI IMG/M metagenome (GOLD analysis project Ga0153915, IMG submission 107003) | Freshwater wetland microbial communities from Ohio, USA - Open water 3 Core 3 Depth 3 metaG | ecosystem: Environmental > Aquatic > Freshwater > Wetlands | place: USA: Ohio, Lake Erie...
AGCTTGAAAGTGCAGACCCCGGTCCAGAACCTGAACCTCGCCTTCGAATGGGCCAAGATTTCCTATGACAGGCTCCGGGTCCATAACCCCGACCTAAGCCGCGGCCTGGTGGCCGGCCTGGGACTCTCAGGCACGGGAGGCCGTCCCGGGTTCGGCTGGTTTTTCGGGACCGACGCCTACCTCAACTCCCTGAGCTTGCTGAGTTGCGGGGATTTCGAGGCTGCCAAAGAAGCGCTGTCTTTTACCCAAAAATGGCAGCGCGCGGACGGGAAGATGGCCCATGAGCTGTCCCAGGCCGCGGGATACATCGAATGGTTCCGCGATTATCCCTATGGCTATATCCACGCGGACACGACCCCCTACTACATCGTGGCCATGGACGAGCATTATGCGAGGACCGGCGACCTCGCTTTCATCCGTCAAAGCTGGCCCTCCCTGGAGCGAGCCTTCGAGTGGTGCCTGACGATGGACGCCGACGGGGACGGGCTGATGGACAACTCGAAAGCCGGGCTGGGTGCCCTCGAGTTCGGCTCCCTCACCGGCATCCAGACAGACATCTACCTGGCCGCAGTCTGGATCCGGGCGGCGCAGGCCACGGAAAGGCTGGCCCGGGCGGCCGGAAATGAGAAGCTGGCCAAGAAGGCCGCCGGCGCCTATAAAGCCGCCCTGGCCGGCTTCGAGGCCCGCTTCTGGGATAACGAGACGGGACATTATTCTTATGCCTTTAGTGCTTCGGGCGGCCAGGTCAAGGAGCTCACGCCCTGGTGCGCCGTGCCGCTGATGTGGGGGATCGGCCGGCCGGAGCGGGCCGCCTGGACTTTGGAAAAGATGAATTCGGCCGACCTGACCACCGCTTGGGGGGTGAGGATCCTGACCCGAGCAAGCCCGCTCTACGAGCCGCTTAACTATAACTATGGCGCCGTCTGGCCCTTCCTCACGGGATATGTGGCCTCGGCTCTCTTCGAGCACGGTCAGGGACTCCAGGGATACGAACTCGTCCTGGCCAATGCCAGGCACCTCTTCGATAACTCATTGGGCTGCTCGACCGAGCTTTTCTCGGGCCGCCTGTATGTTTGGCCGCAAGAGGCCGTCGCTCACCAGGGCTTTTCCACGGGCGGCTTTGTCCTGCCGTTCATTCAAGGACTCCTGGGGCTCGGGGGGAACGCGGCCCGGAAAGAGGTCCGCTTCGAGCCCCGGTTCCCTGCGGACTGGCCCGAAGTGACCGTCGGGAAGTTCGGCCTCGGCGGAGAGACCTTTGACCTCCGCTACAAGCGGAGCGATACCAAGGTCGTGTTAGAGGTTATGTCTCGTCCAGGAAGCGCGTTTCAATTCAATTTTTCTCCGTCCTTCGGACTGGGGACAAAGGTCAGGCGGGCCCTGGTCAATGGTCATCTGGTGGAGCCGGCGGCCAGTCCGGACAGGCCCGCTTTCCGGCAGTCCGAGCGGATCTCCCTGCCGCCCTTCGGCCTGACTGGACGGGATGTCATAGAGCTCGAGCTCGAACCGGTTGTCGAGTTCCTTCCCCCGGTCATCGAATCCCGGGTGGGCGACTCGGATAAAGGGTTGAAGATCATCAAGTTAGAGCTCTCCGGTCCGGACCTCAAGGCGCTGGTCGAGGGTTCGGCCGGCGAGACCTACCAGCTGCGAATCACGCACGGGGAGCTGGTCGGGGATGTGGCCGGAGCCTCGGTCCTGGGCAACCGGGTCACCATCAACTTTCCCGCGGGCAAGGAAGGCGAATTCCTGCGCCGCGAAATCACCCTCAGGCTGAAATAGGCGCGTCCTGACCCCCTCAGCCCCTGCAGCCTGTATTCCCCAACTCGGGCCTGGATTTATAAAAATCGCCGATTTCGCTAGTATAGAGCGCTGAACAATGGACAAGAAAACGCAGCTCTCCGCCGCGATCGTCGCCGGGCTGGCCGCTTTTCTCGCGCCCTTCATGGGGTCGGCGATCAACATCGCCCTGCCCTCCATAGGCAGCCGCTTCGGCGCCGAAGCCGTGACTCTCGGGTGGGTGGCCACCGGCTACCTCCTGGCTGCGGCCGTCTTCCTTGTCCCCTTTGGCCGGCTGGCTGATATTTACGGACGCAAGAAGTTCTTCCTGGCGGGCATACTGGTCTATTCGACTTCGACCCTTCTTTCCGCGGTCGCCCCCTCGATCTCCGCCCTGATCGGCTTCCGGGTCCTGGAGGGGACCGGCGGGGCCATGATCTTCGGGACTGGCGTGGCCATCCTGACATCGGTCTTTCCTCCGGGAGAGAGGGGCCGGGCCCTCGGGATCAACGTCGCCTCGACCTATCTGGGTCTCTCTCTCGGCCCCGTGTTGGGCGGATGGCTCACCCATCAGTTCGGCTGGCGGAGTATATTCCTCTTCAATATCCCTCTTTGCATCTTGATCATCGTCCTTGTCCTGACCAAGCTTCCAGGGGACTGGGCCGAAGCGGCGGGAGAAAAATTCGACCTTTCCGGGGCCCTGCTCTACGGGTTGGCGCTTGTCGGGGTGATGCTCGGATTTTCCCGGTTGCCGCACTTTCTCGGGGTGGTCCTCCTGCTTGCGGGCTTCGCCCTGGTCTGGGGATTCGTCTGCTGGGAGAACCGCGTCTCGAGCCCCGTCCTCAGGCTCGGGCTTTTCCGGACAAACCGGGTTTTCGCCTTCTCCAACCTCGCGGCCCTTGTCAATTACAGCGCCACCTTCGCGGTCGGTTTTTTTGTCAGCTTTTATCTCCAAAACGTGAAGGGCCTGAACCCGCAGAGCGCGGGGCTGGTCTTGATTGCTCAGCCGGTGATGATGGCGGTTTTTTCCCCGTTCGCCGGCCGCCTTTCGGACAAGATCGAGCCGCGCATCGTCGCCTCGCTCGGCATGGCCATCTCCAGTCTGGGTCTCCTTTTCCTCGCCTTCCTGCGGGCGGGGTCGGCCCTAGGTTCCGTGGTTCCCCGGCTGGCCGTGCTCGGGTTCGGGTTTGCGCTCTTCTCTTCGCCCAATACAAACGCCGTCATGAGCTCGGTAGAGAAGAAATATTACGGAGTGGCTTCGGCCACCCTCGGCACCATGCGCCTGGTGGGGCAGATGTTCAGCATGGGGATGGCGATGATGATCCTCTCCGTGATCGTGGGACACGTACAGATCAGCGCCGCCGACCCGGTCCGCTTTCTCCAGGCGGTCCGCACCGGGTTCCTCGTTTTCGCCGGGCTCTGCTTCGCCGGGGTTTTCGCCAGCCTGGCCCGCGGCAACCGGAGGGCCATGGACACCTCCGTTGACAGCCCGCGGGCGGAGTGATATACGTTCTCTCTCTCTCTCCCTGCTATGAACATCCGCTGGCCTAGCCAATCCTGAAAAAGGGACACCGACAGGTCCCGGAGAGAACAAGGAGCGAGCGCATGATCACACGGCGCCATTTCTTGAAGATCGGAGGATTGACGGTCGCGGCATCAGGCTGGGTGATGAAGACGCTCGGCGTCTCCGCTGAAGCCCAGGCCTCGCCCCTGTCGAACATGGTCGCCAAGGTCGAGCCGCTTGGCCCGGAAGACTATTCCGCCCGCCTCGACAAGGCGCGCCGGATCATGGCCGAGAGCCGGCTCGACGGGCTCTTCCTTGAAGGCGGCATGAACCTTCAATACTTCACCAAGGTCTACTGGTGGCGGAGTGAACGGACATTCGGCGCCGTCTTCAGCCAGAAGCGAGACCCGATCTGGGTCTGCCCCGGCTTCGAGCGGCAAAGAGCGGAGGAGCTCGTTCCCAAGGGCCAGGAGATCCGGACCTGGGAGGAGCACGAGAGCCCTTACGCCTTGATCGGCGGGGTCATGAAAGACCTGGGCGCCGGAGGCGGGCGCTTGGGCCTCGACCCTTCGATGAGGAATTTTATTTACTATGGCCTGCGCCGGGAGGCCGCCGCGCTCGAGCTTGTGGACGGGGCCGTGGTGACCGAAGGCTGCCGGGGCGTCAAGACGGCCAAAGAGGTCGCTTACATGGACTTGGCGAACAAGATCACCAAGCTGGCCTACCGCGAAGCCTTCAAGCAGCTCCGCGCGGGGATGAGTCCCCGCGACCTGGCGTCGGCCATCGCCGCCGCCCATCAGCAGATGGGAGTCGCGGGAGCAGGCGGACCCCAGTTCGGTCCGAACACGGCTTTCCCCCACGGCTCCATGGCCGCGCGCGACCTCCAGAGGGGCGACCCCGTGCTCGTCGACGGCGGCTGTTCGGTCGAAGGCTTTCGCTCCGACATCACGCGGACCGTCATCTTCGGCGAACCCAGCGACAGGCAGCGCAAAGTCTGGGAGGTCGTTATGAAGGCCCAATTGGCGGCGCTCGGCGCGGTGCGGTCCGGTGCGACCTGCGAATCCGTCGACCTCGCCGCCCGCCGGGTGGTCGAAGAGGGCGGTTTCGGCCCGGGCTACAAGTACTTCACCCATCGCCTCGGCCACGGCATCGGGATGGAGGGGCACGAGTATCCCTATCTGGTCCGTGGGAACACGCTGGCGCTCCAGCCGGGGATGACCTTCAGCAACGAGCCGGGCATTTATATTTATGGAGAATTCGGCGTCCGCATCGAGGACTGCATGGTCGTCACCGAAGACGGAGGCCGGCTCCTCGGCGGGCTGGAGGCCACGGCCATCGATAAACCCTTCGGCGATTGACCAATGGAGGGACACCACACACCATGCCCTCGTTTCCCCGCTCATCGCCGAACGACCCGAGGATAAATTCGATGAAGACGAGGAGGCTCAATTGACGCGGCATTCTTCTTTTCGGCGTGTTGGACCGCCCTTCCTTGTTTTGGCCTTGACGGTGGGGATCTCTTTGGCCTTTGCTCAGGAGATCGCGAACGTCAAGGACTCCAGGAACATCCTTCCCCTGAAGGACCGGGAAGAGTTGATGAACGAATGGCTGAAGTGGCGGCTCGACAATATCATCCCCGAGCTCATGCGGCGCGAGAAGATCGAGATGTGGCTGGTCATCAACCGCGAGTACAACGAGGATCCCGTTTACCTCAGCCTCATGCCCCGGCCGACGATGTCCGCCCGCCGCACCTCGATCCTCATCTTCCATGACCTGGGCCCGGACAAGGGCGTCGAACGGCTCAGCGGAAGTTACTATGGCACGGAGGGGTGGTATAAGGGCACCTGGGTCGATAAAAAGAAGAGACAATTTGAAAGCCTGGCCGAAGTCATCAGGGCGCGAAACCCAAAGAAGATCGGGATCGACACGTCCGACGACTGGGCCTTCGGAGACGGACTGACCGCCTCCCTCAAGGCTAAGCTGGAGAAAGCGCTCGGGCCCGAATTCTCCTCGCGGTTGGTCTCGGCCGAGAACCTCTGCGTGGGCTGGCTCGAGACGCGAAGCCCCCAGGAGATGAGCGTCTACCGGCACATCTGCGGCATCGCCCATGACCTCATCGGGGAGTTCTACTCCAACCGTGTGATCACCCCCGATGTCACGACGACCGACGACGTCGTCTGGTGGTTCCGGCAGCGCGTCACCGAACTCGGACTCGAGGTCTGGTTCCAGCCGTCGATCTCCATCCAGCGGCGGAAGGCTGAGGCGTCCGCGCCGGCCGACAAGAAGGTGATCCGGCGCGGCGACCTCCTCCACTGTGATGTCGGTCTGACCTACCTGGGCCTCTGCACAGACATGCAGCTCCATGCCTACGTCTGCCGCACCGGGGAGACCGACGCCCCCGAAGGGCTCAAGGAAGCGCTGCGGCGGGCCAACCGCCTGGCCGATGTCTTCATGGGCGAGTTCGTCCAGGGCCGCAGCGGGACGGCGATCGTCACCGGGGCTATGAAGAAAGGCGAGGCCGAAGGACTGCGGCCCCTGATCTATATGCACCCGATCGGGGTTCACGGTCATGGGGCCGGGTGCGTGGCCGACGCCCGCCCGCCCGAGTCCGCGCCCGAGGATAACCCGGAAAGAGGGAAATACCCGCTTTTCCTGAACACGGCCTATGCCATCGAGTTCAGCAGCACCTCGGCCGTCCCCGAGTGGGACAACCAGGACGTGCGGATCGCCTATGAAGAGGACGCGCTGTTCATGGAAAACGGCTGCCGGTTCATCGACGGCCGGCAGCTGAAGCTTTACTTGATCAAGTAAAAAGGTCGGGATGAAGAAGACCGGAGCCGGCCTGCTTCTTGGCGTTCTCCCGGTTGCCTTGATCTTCTTCCGGGCCTCCGGGTGGCCGTCGGCGCAAGAAGTGAAGCCGGGCCGCGTTGTCTATGACCAGGGAGCCGTCATCCGCGGCGATATCGCCAAAAAGGAAATCGCCCTTATCTTCACCGGGCACGAATTCGCCGACGGCGGTCCGCTCATCCGGGAGGTCCTGAGGGAAAGGAAGATCCCCGCCGGGTTCTTCTTTACCGGCGATTTCTACCGGAACCCGGAGAACTCCCGGCTGGTCAGGCAGCTGCTCGAAGACGGGCATTACCTGGGACCTCATTCCGACAAGCACCTGCTCTATTGCAGCTGGGAGGAGCGGGATAAGCTTCTCGTTACCCAAGAGGAGTTCGCCTCCGATATCCTCGGGAACTATGCCGCTATGGAGGCCTTTGGGATAGCCCGGGAGAAGGCTCCTTTTTTTATCCCGCCCTACGAATGGTATAACGCCGAGGTCGTCGGCTGGGCCCGGGAGGTGGGGCTCGCGCTTTTCAATTTTACGCCGGGAACGCTCTCCAATGCCGATTACACGACGCCCGACATGCCCGGGTACCGCCCTTCCGTGCTAATCTACGAGAGCATCCTGGAGCATGAGAGATCAGACCCTTCCGGCCTCAACGGATTCATCCTGCTCGCCCACATCGGCACTCATCCCGACCGGACGGACAAGTTTTACCGACTGCTGGACAAGCTGCTGAGCGAACTCCAGGGAAAAGGGTACCGGTTCGTCCGGGTCGACGGCTTGTTGAGAGACAGTCTTGGCCAACGCCGGGGATAGCGAAGGGATGACAATTTTCCTCATTTTGACTATCCTAGTCCTGCCTAGATTGGATCGAGATGGGAGGAGGAGATGACCTCGCGATCCCCAAAGACACGGACCGCCCGGCGGTCGAGCCGGGAAATCCCGGCGCTGCTGCTGTTTGCCGGCCTCTTTTTCGGGCCGCTTCTCCTGTCCGCCCAGACGACGGCCGTGATCAGGCTGCCCCTGGACGGCGATTGGCAGTTCCGCCGGGCCGGACAGGACACCTGGCATCCGGCCCGCGTGCCGGGCTGTGTTCATCTGGACCTGATGTCCGTCGGGCTGATCCCCGACCCGTTCTACCGCGATAACGAACTCCGCGTGCAGTGGGTGGAGAAGGAGGACTGGGAATACCGGAAGGAGCTTAAGATCCCAGCGGCCATCTCATCAAAGGCGCACATCGAGCTCGTCGCCCTGGGGTTGGACACGTTCGCCACGATCTTCCTGAACGGCCAGAAGGTCGCCGAGGCCGACAACATGTTCCGGGTCTGGCGGTTCGACCTCAAGCCCTTCCTCCGCGCTGGCCTGAACGATCTCCTCATCCGTTTCGATTCTCCGGTCCGCCGGGCCCAGGCCTTGGAGTCGGGCCTCCCCTATAAGCTTCCCGGCGGATCTCCCCATGTCCGCAAGGCGCCCTACCATTTCGGCTGGGACTGGGGGCCCCGCCTCGTCACCTCCGGCATTTGGCGTCCGCTGTCGATCGAAGCCTGGGAGGGTCCTCGTCTCGGGGAGGTCGAGATCACCCAGGAGTTCGTCGATAGGAACAAGTTTCTGCTGCGGACAAAGACGGAGGTTCTCACCGACCGCGGCCAGGAGGTCGCCGTCAAGGCGAGCATCCAGGGGAAGAAGCCCTTCACCCAGAGCGAGACGATCCGGCTCAAGCCCGGCTCCAACCTCAACGTGAAGTCCTTCAATATCATCAACCCTGACCTGTGGTGGCCGGCGGGCATGGGACCGCAGAACTTGATCACGGTGAGGATCGACCTCTACCAGAGAGGCCGGCTCCTGGATTCGACGAAGAAGAGGATCGGGTTCCGGACTCTCACGCTTGAACAGAAAGACGATGAGTGGGGGAAGAGTTTCGAGTTCGTCGTCAACGGCGTTCCCTTCTTTGCCAAAGGCGGAAACTGGATCCCGGCCGATTCCTTCCCCCCGCGCGTCAGCCGGCTTAAGTACGAGAGCCTCCTCCGCGACTGCGTCGCCGCCAACATGAACATGATCCGGGTCTGGGGAGGCGGGATCTATGAATCGCCGGATTTCTATGACCTCTGCGACGAGCTGGGGCTGGTCGTCTGGCAGGACTTCATGTTCGCCTGCGCCATGTTCCCGGGCGATGAGGCCTTCCTGCGGAACGTCGAGGCCGAGGCCGAATCCGTGATCCGGGAGCTCCGGCACCGGCCCTCGCTCGCCCTCTGGTGCGGGAACAACGAGTGCGAGGAGGGCTGGTTCTTCTGGGGCTGGAAGGAACAGCTTCCCTCCTCGGTCTGGACGGATTACGAGAAGATATTTCACCAGATCCTGCCCCGACTGGTCGAGCGTCTCGACCCCGGCCGGGCCTATTGGCCGAGCTCGCCCCATTCGCAGACGGTCGGCGACCCCCGTTCGGAGCTCTCGGGGGACATGCATTATTGGGGGATCTGGCACGGCCAGGAGCCGTTCTCCGAGTACCGGAAGAAGTTCCACCGCTTCTACAGCGAGTTCGGCTTCCAGTCATTCCCGCGCCTCGAGACGGTGGAGATGTTCACCCTGCCGCAGGACCGGAACATCGCCTCTCCGGTCATGGAGCAGCATCAGAAACACCCCGAGGGCAACCGTCTCATCCTTCTCTACCTGCTCGATCACTACCGGCTGCCCAAGGATTTCGCCTCCCTTCTCTGGGTCAGCCAGGTGCTCCAAGCGGAAGGCATGAAGACGGCCGTCGAGCATTTCCGGACCCAGATGCCCCGCACCATGGGCGCTCTCTATTGGCAGCTCGACGACTGCTGGCCGGTGGCCTCCTGGTCCGGCCTCGACTATTATGGCAATTGGAAGGCCCTCCATCACTACGCCAAGCGATTCTACAATCCCGTTCTCATCGTTCCCGTCGAGGAAGAGAAAGACCTCAAGGTCTATGCCGTCTCGGACCTCGACCAGCCGCTCGACGCGGAGCTCCACCTGGGCGTGTATACGTACGAGGGGACAGCGGTCCAGGAGGGAAAGACTCCCCTTCGCATCGATCCTCGGGCCAGCCGCCTGGTGGTCAGCAAGCCGCTCGAGGAGCTGAAAGGCGGGTCTCCTTCGGAACAGATCTATCTTTACTGCGAGCTGAAGAGAGGGGAGACGACGCTCAGCTCGAATGTCCATCATTTCTCGCCGCTCAAAAGGGTGGAACTCCCCCAGCCGGAGATCCGGGCCGAGGTCCTGGTCAGGGAAGGGGGGCTGACCGTCCGGCTGCAGACGACGAAGTTCGCCAAGGACGTCTATCTCTCCGTGCCCGGGATCAGAGGCCGGTTCAGCGACAATTTCTTTGACCTCGTGCCCGGCCGCAGCTACGACGTCCCGTTCGTCTCGGACGAGACCCCGGGAGCGGAAGAGTTCAAAGCGGCCTTGAAGATCATTTCGCTGAAGGACACATACTGAGACTATCCCAGGTCTATGAGCCTTTGACAGGACCCGAACGGATGAGAGGTGATCGCACTCCCGCCCGGCGCGCGTTTGTAAGGGCGGGGATCTGCCTCTTTCTGTCGGCTTTCCTTGGGCAGTGTTCCCACCGTGAGCCGGCCGAGGAAGCGCCGTCTAGGACTCAACCGGCCCAGGTCGTCCTGGGCTATTATCCGGCCTCAAGGAAGGTGGAATTCGGACTCTCCTCGCTCAAGTTCGAGTTCCTCACCCACATCGCCCATGCCTTCACCAAACCCGACTCGGCCGGGAACCTGGTGGTCGAGCCGGACTATCTCTACCCTGAGCTCCTCGCGGAGGCTCACCGCTGGGGCGTCAAGGTCCTCATGAGCGTCGGCGGCTGGGGCAACTGTGAAGGCTTTCCCGGAATGGCCGCCCTGCCCACGACCCGGGGGAGGTTCATCGGACAGGTCCGGGATTTCCTCAAGACGAACGGCTACGACGGGGTGGACATCGACTGGGAGTACGTCTCCAATGAGGCCCAGCAGCGGGACTTCGTCTCTTTCATCAAGGAGTTGTCCCAGGCCCTCAAGGCGGAGGAACCGCCGCTTCTTCTCACCATGGCGGCTCCGGCGGGCGATTACTGGGCCCGCTGGCTCGACTTTGAAACGCTCGCCGGCTCTTTCGATTTCATCGGCTTCATGACCTACGACTTCCACGGGCCCTGGACCGATCACTCGGGCCACAACTCGCCGCTCTATTCCTGCGGCGGTGACGGCTGCGGCTCGCTCGACTCGACCTTCGCCTACGGCCTCTCGCGCCAAGTCCCCAAAGAGAAGCTGCTCGTCGGGCTGGCCTTCTATGGGAGGTCATTCGATTGCCCGGAGCTTTACCAGCCCTACAAACAGAGCCTCGACACCACGTATGCCGAGGTGGCCACGCTACTGAGCGGCGGCTGGACGCGGAGTTGGGACGACTGCGCCCGGGTCCCGGTCGCCCGGCGCTCCGACCAAAAAGTCATCATCTCCTACGATGATGAACAGTCGGTCGAAGCCAAGTGCCGGTACGTCCTCGAAAAGAACGCCGCCGGGGTCATCATCTGGGAGCTGACCCAGGACACCGTCAACGGCCGGCCCGTCTTATTGAACGTCGTCGGCAACGCGTTCTCCAATAAAAAATAAGGGAGATCGAAATGCGCATCCTCGGGACTAGCCGCACCCTCGAAGGATTGGTGCTTGCGATCATAATCTTGGCCGGCCCGTGCGGTCCGGCCTTTTCGGCCGAAGAGAAGGATGGGTTCTTCCCCGTCTCCGTCTGGTATGCCGGGGGCAAAGCCCGGGCTCCGATGCTCGAAAAGGTCACCTCCGAATCACCGGGGCTCTGGAAAAAAGACCTGGAACAGATCAAGAGCCTGGGTTTCAACACCGTCCGCACTTGGATCGAGTGGACGAACTGCGAGCCGGAGGAAGGCCGATACGATTTCAGCGCCCTGCGCACGGTTGCCGAATTGGCGGGGCAAGTGGGCCTCAGGGTCATCGTCCAGGTCTATATCGATTCCGCCCCTGACTGGGTGGGGAGGAAATATCCGGACTCCAAGTTCGTCGCCTCGAACGGCTTGGCCGTCGAATCCCAGGCGGCCCCGGGGTTCTGCTTCGACCACCTCCAGGTGAGAGACAGGATCCTG
>Ga0153915_10006151_pt1 | contig 11228 bp, 8 predicted proteins | sample Opewatmetagenome_2_FD_107003 | JGI IMG/M metagenome (GOLD analysis project Ga0153915, IMG submission 107003) | Freshwater wetland microbial communities from Ohio, USA - Open water 3 Core 3 Depth 3 metaG | ecosystem: Environmental > Aquatic > Freshwater > Wetlands | place: USA: Ohio, Lake Erie...
ACGGTTTACTTTCGTTATTGAACCTCCAGGGCTAAATGTCGATATTTCCTTGTTCTGGGACATTAGTAGGTCCAAGTCTGGCGGGAACTTGACTTTGGAGATTCTTGTTCTTATTCTTGAGAAATTTCCTCTCAATCAAGACTATCCCATCGATGGGCTGAACAACAGATTGCCCTTTTCTCATCTCCGTGAGATAATTTCTCGAGAACGTGGTCGCTGCAATTCAAAAGCCGAGTTGGAGATTGCTGCCGGAAGTTAAGTCTATAAGCATCTACAAAACACTGAGTGCTGGGTGAGCACCAGACTTCTCCCCCGCACAATTACAGAGCAGAAACTCTCAAGACGATAGCAGGACAAACAACCAACAAACAATCATGGAGGACCTTATGCGTGCAAGACACTTCTTTCTTTTCACTTCGGCGCTCCTCGCGTTAAGCAGTGTGAGTGCACAGACTGCTAGCGAGAAGTCCGGTGGCACCGCCTGGGCAATCAAAGGTGATTATGTGGATGCCTGCAGTTGTCCGCAGGTCTGCTCGTGTGAGTTCGGAGTTGGAATGGAAGGCTGCCAAGGTGTGGGTGCCTTCAAAATCAAGGAAGGACACTACGGTGACACCTCTCTCAATGGCGCGACGGTTGCTCTCTATATCAAGCCTGGAGTTGAGCATGCTCTGTATTTCGACGAATCTGTCACTCAGCCCCAGCGCGAAGCACTCCTGAAGATTCTTGACAAGCGATTTGGGAAAGAGGGTGGAGCCGATCTCGGCATGAAGACAGCCAAAGTGAATTTCTCTTCTGAAGCGGGGAAGGCCACAGTCGAAGTACCGGGCGTCATGACGATGAAAGCCGAGGAAGCAAAAGGAATGGACGGCAAGAAGCCGATTGTCCTCGTTAACTCGTACAACCCACTTGCAAGTAAGGTCATGTCAGGTAAAGCTACACAAAACGCTTACAAGGACCATGGCAGGGAATTCAAGTACGAAGGTCACAACGCGTGGTTCGGCATGATTGATCTGAAGGGTAAGTGACAAGAGGAAGACGTTGTGGAACGCGAACGGGGCGGCGGGTAAATCCGCTGGCCCCTTCGCTTTTCATCCCTATCCTAACCTTTCCAAGATTCTGCGTTTGTTGAACCAAGGCAAATTTCAGTTTCTATCTTTGCGATGAAGAAAACATACGGAAGGCTATACTCATGAAAGTACTGCTTATGACCATAGTCCTAGTCCTCGTAGGTTCTACAGGTGTCGCACTGTATCAGAAGCCAAAGAAAACTAAAACAGAGATGATTCAGAGAGGAAAATATCTTGTCACCGTCGCCGATTGCAACGGTTGCCACACTCCTCTGAAGCTCACAACTCAAGGTCCTGTCTCAGATTCCAGCAGATTCCTTTCCGGTTATCCAGGAAGCGTCCCAGTGCCGAAGGTTCCCACAGAGATTCTTGGCCCAGATAAATGGGCTGGGCTGTTTTCATTGGAAAATGCATTTGCTGGGCCTTGGGGTGTAAGCTTCCCCCGCAACCTCACACCGGATACCACGACCGGATTGGGAAGTTGGACCGAGGCGATGTTCATCAAGGCTCTCCGCACAGGCAAGGATATGGGAGAGGGGCGAGATTTTCTTCCCCCGATGCCGTGGGAAAGCTTCGGAAAAATGACTGACGCCGATCTCAAGGCTATCTTTGCGTACCTCGGAACATTGAAGCCTATAGAGAACCCCGTGCCGGATCCCATATCACCAACTGGAGAACGCCTGCCAACCGCTACAGGTGGCAAACTTCCCAACAAATAAACAACTATTGTTACCGTCGCCATCAAAGATAAGGAATCCGATGACTTGTTTTGGAAACTAACCACAACTTACACACATTGGAGGTAGAAGCAATGAAAGGATCTTTTTTCGCCGTTGTCCTAGTTGTATTGGCCCTTGCGAGCTTCGCTTTCAACGAGCAACCGCAGAGAAAGCAGCCAGATATGGTTGCTCGAGGAAAATACCTTGTCACTGTTGGGGGCTGTAATGACTGCCATACACCTAAGGTTTTTACTCAGATGGGCCCCACGCCTGATAGCACAAGGCTTCTCTCGGGACATCCCGCTGCCTCAACACTTCCAGAAATGCCGCAAAATGTACTCGCACCCGACAAATGGGGTGCATTGACAACAAATGACCTCACAGCGTGGGCGGGCCCGTGGGGTGTTAGCTTCGCACGCAATCTCACTCCCGACGCAACAACAGGTCTAGGAAGTTGGACACCGGAGATGTTCATCAAGGCCCTCCGTACGGGAAAAGACATGGGGGAGGGGCGAGATATCCTGCCTCCAATGCCCTGGCCCAACTTCGCTCAAATGAGCAATCAGGACCTCAGGGCCATCTTTCAATACCTGAGGTCACTAAAGCCGATTGAAAATGCTGTACCTGACCCAATCTCTCCAACCGGTGAGCGATTACCGACTGGGAAGACTGGTAATATCTCTCCAAAGTGAGGAACTCTTTGCAGCAAATGGGCTGCTAGTGTAGAGTGTATCTCCTATATCTCCACAACTGCCGAGAAGGGTATGAACATATCTCAGATATTGAGAAACCGCACTGTGTATTTGGTTTGTGTCGTCCTATTCGCTTTTCCAGTCTCCACAAGCTTAGCACAGACTGTCTATAAGGAGATCCAAGTCAAACGCGGCGGTACAATCACCGGTGTTGTAAAGTTTGTCGGCACTCTTCCAGACTTAGTTCAATTTGACGTAACAAAGAACCCGGAACAATGTGGGCACAAGAAGCAGTTTGATCGGCTAATATTAGGGAAGAACAACGGTGTAAAGAATGCCGTAATATGTCTGGAGAACATCACTGAGGGTAAACCATTCCCAACCAATGTAAAATATACTCTCAATCAAAAGAACTGTGAGTACATCCCTCACGTACAAGTTGTTCCTGTCGGAGCGCAACTGCAAATTGTCAATAGTGATAACATACTCCATAATGTTCACGCTTACACGTATGGTGAACAAGTTCGGACGGTCTGCAATATCGCTCAACCGATTAAAGGGCAATGTACTACTCTAAAGCAAAGTCAACTCGGCAAAACCGGTGTTGTTTTGACAACGTGTGACGCGGGTCATCCCTGGATGACAGGAAACCTGATCTTATGTGAGCATCCATATTATGTGGTGACAGATAACAAGGGAAGGTTTACTATGACGGATGTTCCAGTTGGGACTTACAAAATTAAGATGTGGCATGAGGGATTCAGAATTGTTAGTAAGGAAACTGAGAATGGCAAGATAAAAAAATACAATTTTGAGGATCCTTATAAAGTTGTAAAAGACGTAACACTCTCTGAGGAAGAAAAAACTGATGTGAGTTTTGAGCTTGCTTCTCGATGAGAGAACGATAACTAGTATTGTTTCTGTAATAAAGATGGTTAAGAGTAACCAGATGTTGAAAGGTTGAAAACATTTGGAGAGTTGGGGTGTCTAATTTTGGCAGATGGATTCTGACTGTCGTAAGTGTTGATATTCAGAGTACAAGATATATGAATATGAACAACCGTAGAGGATTGTAAGTGGAATCAAAGCTTCTAGAAAGATGCTAACAGCACAATAACCCGTGTACACAATCATGTAAACATGAAATGCACATCGAAGTAAACAGAAATGCCCGACTAAGTACATCGGGCATTTTCACTTCCAGGAGGTATTGATACTCTTTACTTCCCGGCTAGTTCGACCTTCTTCCGTAACTGAGTTATTGTTTCGGAAAACTTTCCGTCACTCCTCATTTGATCCTCCACAGTTTGATAAGAATGGATAACAGTACTGTGATCTCGTCCTCCAAAATGTAAACCAATGGTTTTCAGAGATGAATTTGTGAGTTCTTTGGCAAGGTACATTGCAATCTGACGTGCACTCACCACTTCCTGTTTTCTTGTTTTTGCTCGAATAAGGTCCTCAGGAATGTCAAAAAACTCGCACACTGATCTCTGGATACCCTCAATGGTGATGTGATACTTGATGCTACCAACGACAGATTTGAGAACCTCCTGCGCTAGCGCCAAGTTTATTTCGCGGTTTTCAAGGGAGGCTTTCGCTAGAAGACCAATGAGACAGCCCTCAAGCTCACGAATGTTTGAAGTGACATTTGCAGCAATAAACTCAATGACATCTTGAGGTATCTCAATGTTTTCGTGCTCGCTTTTGTTACGCAGAATTGCAATTCGTGTCTCAAGATCTGGAGGCTGAATATCTGCCGTAAGACCCCACTGGAAACGCGAGATCAATCGCTCATCGAGGCCTTTGAGTTCCTTTGGAGGCCTGTCACTTGAAAGGACAATCTGTCGGCCAAGCTGGTGAAGTGTATTGAAAATATGGAAGAAGCTATCCTGAGTCTTCTCCTTGCCTGCAAAGAACTGAATATCATCAACAATCAGGACATCCATACTGCGATAGAAGGCGGAGAAATCATTGATGGTGTCGCGTTGAATCGAGTCGACAAAGTCTACCGTGAATTTTTCGCTTGAGACGTAGATGGCACGTTTCGCCTTATGTTGGTGCAGAACATGATTGCCGATTGCCTGGATCAAGTGGGTTTTTCCCAGACCTACCCCACCGTAAATAACAAGCGGATTGAAAGATGTACCTCCCGGGTTATTCGCAACGGCCAGAGCTGCTGCCCGTGCAAGCTGGTTGCTATCCCCTTTAATGAAATTCTCGAACGTGTATCGTGGGTGAAGGAAACCGTTGAACGAGGAAGAAGAGGAGTTTGTGAAACCGTATGTCGGGCTAGGGAGAAGAGAGGCGGTTTCCCTCGTTCGAGCTGAGGGAGGATAGATGACATTCTCCGGCTCAGTCGAATGCGATTGAGACACCTGATTCGATATGGCTGTTGCGTTTGGCAAACCTTCAGCAGGATATGCTTCAGGGGAGGTCGGCGTTGAGGCTTCGCTATCAGGGAATATGGAATGGGAAATCTTGACCTCGTGTCCGAGAACATCAGCAAGAGTTCTCGTGATCAGGGGGTAGTAACGCTCCTCGAGCCATTCATAAAAAAACTGGCTTGGGACTCGAATCTTCAATTCTCCATTTGCCAACTCAAGCGGTACAATTGGCTCGAACCAGGTCTTGAAGCTCTGTTTGGTGACTGAAGACCTGATGTGGGACAGACAATTATCCCAAATCTTTCTCAATTCCACGGTCTGGCTGTTGTTCATTTCAGTACGCTGATGGAAAACGAAATCCACATTGCATGTGTTGATTATTACTTAATGAGCGCCATCCCACTCGAGTTATTAACAATATTTTCACAGAGTTGTAAACCCAACGCGAAAATCTAAAATCAGTGGGTTAGAGATATTCAACAATTATTAACATAAAAGCCAAAGCAATAACCGATTGATTCTGAACGTATTATGGAGACGCGAAGTGTGCTTTTCAACATGACTTTGCGTGAAAAAATGAGGCTTGAGCGACGGTCAATTAAAAGGGTGAGTACAGGTGAGAAACTATCAACAAGTTATACACACCGAGTACGCAGTGGGATACTCGTCGAGTATACAAAGTTTTTGTTCTGAATGCAAGAGGATTTGTAACTACCGAAATAAAGCCTGTTGTGTTTCTAGACACATTTCGGTATGTTCATTTAATTAAGAAAGGATTGTTCATGGGATGTAAGTGTCCCCTGTTCTGGTCTCGCTAGAAACGCAAGGTATTATTTTTCGACGGAGTGGCGACAATCATGAAACGCACATTTCAACCAAGCTGGAAGAAGAGAAAGAACACGCACGGCTTCAGAGCAAGGATGAAATCCAAAACTGGCCGGAAAGTACTGAGTCGAAGACGAGCAAAGGGACGACACGTGCTGACAGTGAGCGATCAATAGACTCCCAACCTGACGCTGTGAGTTCCTGGTGGATGGTGCAGCAAAAGACAAAGGTGTTCTCGAGTCTGGGCAATCATTACGAAAGGCAGAAATTCTAAGAGGACACGAGGCATTTGGCGAGATTCTGGGAAGAGGCACGCGCGTTCAAGGGACTCACATCCGCGGTTACATCCTCTCAGTCGATTCTGATTTCAACGCAGGAGTTCCAGTTCGAGTTGGTTTTGCCGTTAGGAAACAGGTCACACAAGCGGCAGATCGTAACCGTGTGCGGCGCTTGATGCGTGAAGCATATCGATTGAACAAGGAGAAGCTAGTCAATTTTGCTCATGACCGAGGAGCGCATTTTGCAATTGTGTTTCTTTTGAAAGCCGGTGAGAATGCCGATTTCAGGAAATTAACGCTGAATGATATAGAAAAAGACATTAAGAAAGCCGTCGAAACGGTGCTAAGCCTATCATGAAGTCCATCGCAATCTTCAGCATACAACTGTACCAGCTCATCATTTCTCCGCTCTTGCCCGTCAATACCTGTAGGTTTTATCCGACCTGCTCAGCGTATTCGATTGACGCAATTCGAAAGTACGGCTTCTGGAGGGGTCTTTTACTATCACTCGGGCGCTTGAGTCGGTGTCACCCACTCAACGCCGGAGGGTACGATCCAGTCGAGTGATAAAGAAGCAGCAGATACTTCACAGCTAACATTATTGCCTCCTACAGTTGGATAAACAAACTACAATAGGCTTTATCCTGATCGCTTTGATTCTGTTTGTCTGGATGTGGGTAAGTGCACCTCAAGCGCCAAAGCGACCGCCACCTCGAATCGATACCTTGTCAAGCCAACACCAGAAAACGCAGGATTCTTTAAGGGACCTCTCAGAGAAGGCTAAGCAGCCAGAGGTAGCAGCAGACACGCTTGGAACGTATTTCAGTCATCTGAGTAGAGGAACAGAGAAGATCTTAGTCATTGAGACGGACCTCTATAGAGCTGAAGTTTCAACGAAAGGCGGGGCTATTCGAAAGTGGGAATTGAAGAAATTTGCTACATGGGATAATTATCCTGTTCAGTTGGTCGATTTCGACAAGGGAGGAGACTTTAGCCTTCTATTTACTTCGTCGGATGGAAGACTCATTAACACACGCTCGTTATATTTCCATGCCGACTACGAAAACTGGGAGAAGATTAAAATATCTGGCAAGGAGACCTATGCTGTTGACTTCGTGTTGAATGTGAATGACACCAGCCGGATTGTGGAGAGCTTCCGTTTTGAAAATGGTCGGTATTCCTTCGACGTGAGTGTGCGGTTCGAGAGGATGCAGGCAGTCGTGTCGAATTTCGAGTATCAAATTCTCTGGGAGAACGGTCTACGTCTCACTGAAGCGAACAGCAGGGATGAAGCCACCTTCTCGGCAGCCTACGCAAACATCGGAGGTGAGCTGGTCGAGCTCGATGCGCAGGCCTTCGATCGTGAGGAACAAAAGGACCCTTCGGGTTCTACAGACTGGGTGGCTACAAGAATGAAATACTTTGCAGTTGCTCTCATCGCTGACAGCAGCAGGGCAGATGGTGCATATCTCGCTGGTATCAGCCAGCATCTTGCCGACAACGGCGTCAGGGAGAATTACTCGATTGCCCTGAAGGAGCCACTCAGAGGATTGAGTCACGAGAAGACAACTTGCACGGTCTTTCTGGGTCCTCTCGATTTTTATCTTGTGAAAAGTTATGGAGTTGATTTAGAGCGAATAATGAGTTTCGGTTTGGAGTGGATTATCCGCCCAATCTCGATTTATTTCATGTTGCCGCTTTTCAAATTCCTCCACAGCTTCATCCCGAACTACGGGATTGTGATCATTGTCTTCACACTCATCATTCGCCTACTGTTGTATCCATTGACACACAGCAGCATGAAATCGATGAAGAAGATGCAAGCGCTTCAACCAATGATGACTGAGTTGAAGGAGAAGTACAAGGAAGATCCCCAGCGGATGAACAGAGAAGTCATGAAGCTGTACAAGGAATATGGAGTGAATCCAGCTAGCGGCTGTTTGTTAATGCTGCCACAAATGCCAATTCTTTACGCACTCTGGATGGTTTTTCGGGGTGCAATTGAACTTCGGCAGGCTTCATTTGTGCTATGGATCAAGGATCTATCAACACCAGACACCATTGTTCATCTACCATTTGCTATCCCGCTCTTTGGGATAACTCAGATAAGCGGTCTTGCAATCTTCATGGGAATAACCATGTTCATCCAGCAAAAGATGACAGTGAAAGACCCGCGCCAGAAAACAATGGTGTGGATTCTCCCGGTGATGATGACGTTGTTGTTTAATACACTTCCATCGGGATTGAATCTGTATTATTCGATTTTCAATCTTCTCGCTATAGGACAACAGGTGTGGATCACGAAGCATGCAAGTGGGGAAGTTGCACTTAGGAAGGCGAACGAAAGCAAGAGGCAAAGACCTCGCGGGTTATTCAACAGAATGAATCTGCCAAAGTTGAAGCGATAGGTTCCAACTGTAGAGTTCAGAACTTGCAAAGGCCCAGAGATTAATTTCTCCGGGCCTTTGTGCTTCTGGACTAGATTATGGGGTCGACGGCCTGGCGCATGACAGGGTTCTTTCAACGTTCGTGCAACAACAACATGGTAACGGTTTTTTGGTACACGCGTTAGATCATGTTGATTCTCAACTCAAAACTTTTTAACATTGTGAGTTGTCGCGGCAACGAGTTTCATCTCCGACAGAGACCACCATAAGATATGAGGACGATACCATCGCGGCGATTGCGACGCCTATTGGAGAGGGCGGCATCTCTATTGTCCGTCTCAGTGGAAAAAATGCATTCGAGATTGTCGATAGAGTTTTCCGAGGAAAGACAGCATTGAAAGCCGCTCACACGCATACCGTACACATTGGCTCTGTCGTTGATTCGAATGGCGAGCCTGTTGATGAAGTGGTCTCGACGGTATACAAATCGCCGCACTCTTACACAGGAGAGGACTGTGTCGAAGTCAACTGCCATGGTGGCGTGCTTGTAACGCGGATGGTTCTGGAGTCGGTGCTGCAGGCTGGTGCGAGGATGGCAGAGCCAGGTGAGTTTACAAAACGTGCCTTTATCAACGGACGGCTTGACTTGTTGCAAGCGGAAGCGGTCGCTGATCTAATCCACTCGCGTTCAGAACTCTCCCGGAGGAGTGCTTTTCAACAGCTTGCTGGAAAGCTATCCGAGAGAGTGAAGAGAATAAGGGAGAAGCTTGTCGAGACCGCCGGCTTGCTTGAGCTTGAACTTGACTTTGCTGAGGAGGACGTTGAACTTGCCAACAGGCAGGAGATCTCCAGTCGAATGAGAGGCATAATTGGGGATCTCAAAATGCTCATAGAATCCTTCAGCATAGGCCGATTTTATCGAGAAGGAGTTAAGGTTGTTATTCTTGGCAGACCAAATGTTGGCAAATCCAGCCTTCTCAATGCACTCTTGAATGAGAATCGCGCGATAGTAACCGATATTCCCGGCACTACGCGGGATACGATAGAGGAGAATATCATCATTGATGGGATGCTGTTCAGACTTGTGGACACAGCGGGTCTTCGTGACTCTGGCGACGTCATTGAAATGGAGGGCATTCGGCGAACAGAAAGTGAGATTGTAGCGGCAGACTTAATATTGTTGGTCGTTGATTTATCGCAACCATTTGATAATTATGAACTTGAATTGATACCAGAACTCCATGAAAAGGTCGACGCATTCGATGAAAAGTGCATTTTAGTGTTTAATAAGGTGGATCTTATCACCGGAAGCGAACTGGACACACCAGCGCTGGCCCGCCTCACCGGGCAATATCATTCTGTGAAGATCTCGGCGCTGACACACGACGGGCTCGACAAACTCAAGATTATCTTGGGAAACACTGTTCTCGGCAGAGGTCTCACAACAGGCGATTCCGGTGTAGTTATCACAAATGTCAGGCATAAGGAGACGTTGGAGAGGGCAATGCTAGGCGTCGAGTTAGCAAACGGATCACTCGATCGCGGCCAAAGCTCCGAGTTCGTTTCGGTCGATTTGAGAAATGCACTAGATTTCTTGGGAGAGATTGCCGGAAGCGTGACTTCAGAGGAGATATTGAACAGTGTTTTCGAAAGATTCTGTATAGGCAAATGAACTGGAAAACGAGTTTTCACCGTTTCACGTGAAACAATGTCAAGACAACGCCCATACAACCGCAAGGTTTACGACTGCATTGTGGTAGGAGGCGGCCACGCTGGGATTGAAGCTGCTCTTGCTGCATCTCGGATGGGATGTTGTACACTCCTCATGACCATGGATTTCAGGTCTATCGGAAGAATGTCGTGCAACCCGGCCATTGGGGGAACCGCAAAAGGTCACTTGGTGCGCGAAATAGATGCTTTGGGTGGAGAGATGGGTAAAATTGCGGATGCCACAGGCATTCACTTCAGGATGTTGAACAAGTCAAAAGGGCCAGCCGTTTGGTCACCCAGGTGTCAGAATGACCGTGACCTTTATTCCAATGAAGCACAGAGAAGGCTGGAGAATCAGGAAGGTCTTGAATTATCAGATGATACCATAACAAGCGTGCTAACAGTCCCCAACGGGATGCCCAATCGATCGAGATTGCATGGCGTTTCGACGGCGAAAGGAGATTTCCTTGAGTGCAAAACCCTGATATTGTGCACAGGAACATTCCTCCGGGGGCTGATGCACACCGGTCTAAGGAACAGAGTCGGCGGACGCTTTGGCGAGGCAGCCGCTAAAGGACTTACTGAAAACCTAGAAAAGCTTGGGTTTGTGAGTGGTAGGTTGAAGACAGGTACGCCACCCAGGGTAGACATCAATAGCATCGATTTTGAGAGTTTAGAAATTCAGCCGAGTGACACCCCCCCAAAGCCATTCTCCTTTGAGACTTCCAAAATCTCTCAACCTCTCATACAGATGTACCTGACATACACGAACAAAGGAACACACGCAGTTCTGCAAGAGGGATTTGACCGGTCTCCTATGTTTACAGGGAGAATCAAGGGTACCGGTCCACGATATTGTCCATCAATTGAAGATAAGATTGTTCGCTTTTCTGGAAGGGACAGGCATCACATTTTCTTGGAGCCGGAAGGATATAATACAAAGGTCGTCTACGTGAACGGTTTTTCGACAAGCCTGCCGGAGGAGATTCAATTTCAAGGGCTTAGAACGATTCATGGTCTCGAAAATATTACAATGCTCCGGCCAGGTTATGCTGTTGAGTATGACTTCTTTCCAGCGCATCAGCTCAAACTGAGCCTTGAAACAAAGCTTGTTGTAGGACTTTACTTCGCCGGCCAGATCAACGGGACATCCGGTTATGAAG
>Ga0153915_10006152_pt1 | contig 11228 bp, 7 predicted proteins | sample Opewatmetagenome_2_FD_107003 | JGI IMG/M metagenome (GOLD analysis project Ga0153915, IMG submission 107003) | Freshwater wetland microbial communities from Ohio, USA - Open water 3 Core 3 Depth 3 metaG | ecosystem: Environmental > Aquatic > Freshwater > Wetlands | place: USA: Ohio, Lake Erie...
AAATAACATTTACCTGCCCCAAGTGTGGCGGCAAGATGCATCGTGTCCCCGAGGTCATTGACTGTTGGTTTGACTCTGGAGCGATGCCTGTAGCCCAGTGGCATTATCCCTTCGAGAATAAGGGCAAATTTAAGCAGAATTTTCCCGCCGAGTTCATTTGCGAGGCGGTGGATCAGACCCGGGGCTGGTTCTACAGCTTACATGCCATATCTATACTACTTTTCAATCAGCCCTGCTTCAAGAATGTTATCTGCCTTGGGCACGTTGTCGATGCACAAGGCGAAAAAATGAGCAAGTCCAAGGGCAACGTGATCGATCCTTGGGTTGTTATCAATGATTATGGTGCCGATGCCGTGCGGTGGTATATGCTGGTTTCTACACCAGGGGAAGATAATCATCGTTTTTCCACTAAGGTGCTTGAAGAAACAGTACGAAAATTCCTCCTTACCTTGTGGAATACGTATTCGTTTTTTACTCTTTATGCCAATATTGATTGTTTCGTTCCCGAATTCTCGACGGTTGACAGCGATCGGCCAAAAGCCTTCACAGAACTGGATAGGTGGATTATTTCAGAGCTTAATCGGCTTGTAGGCGAGGTTTCGAGGCTGATGGACGGGTACAATCCAACTTCTGCGGCACGCAGAATTGAGGAATTTGTGAATGATCTGTCTAACTGGTATGTGAGGAGAAATCGGCGACGGTTCTGGAAGAGCGAGAACGACACCGATAAATTGGCCGCATATACTACCCTATATCAGTGCCTGGTGACTTTGTCTCAACTTCTGGCTCCCTTCGTGCCATTTGTGGCTGAGGAGCTTTATCAGAATCTCGTTCATTCGATCAATCCTCAAGCTCGAGAAAGCGTTCACTTCACGGATTTCCCCGTAGCCGATGAGGCTCAAGTCAATGACGAGCTAGACGGCGATGTTGAACTAGCTATGAAGGTGTCCAGCCTGGGTCGGGCAGCACGAGCCAAGGCAGGGATTAAGGTGCGACAGCCCCTGTCCAAGGCCATGGTCTATGTGGGAACTGAAAGCGAGAAGAGGGCCGTGGAGAGTCTGGCTAGCGACGTGATGGAAGAGCTAAACGTTAAGCAACTCCTCGTGCTGAGCCAAGGGAAGGTACGAGAGGAATCTCCTTCAAGCATGCCGGGCTACAGTGTAGCTAGTGATGCCAGGTACTGGGTAGCCGTGAGCACCGAATTACCGTCTGAGCTAATTGCCGAGGGAGTGAGCAGAGAATTTGTACGTCACCTTCAGAATATGCGTCGCAGTGCCAAATTTAATATCACGGACCACATAGTCACCTACTATCAGGCAAAGGAGCCACTCATTAAGCAGGTAATAGATGCTTTTGCCGACTACATTAAGCAGGAGACCTTATCTGAGGAACTCATTGATGGTTTGGCTCCTGATGGTACTTACGTTGAGAAACATCGCATATTGAATAGCGAAGTTTGTCTGGCAATCAAAAAAACAAATCCCAAACACTAGATACGAAATACCAGACAGTGTCAAAGTCCAACCCCAATGACCGAAATGGTTTCGAAATTAGAGGATTTGAATTTGTTTAGGATTTCGGATTTGTTCCTTCTAGGAACTGGGCCGCTCTGTCAACCGGGCTGAAGTTGTTATAGTATCTTTGCCTCTGATGAAGGCTATTTCCACGTCCTCGCCAATTTGGCTGGTCCGAATAGCTTGAACGAGATCAGCGGCATTGCTGATCTCCTTATCTCCAAAGCGGACAATGACATCGCCTACCGTTAATCCTGCGGTCTCCGCCGGGCTATTGGCGCTTATCTGGTCAATAAACGCTCCCTTGTCTACTGAAAGATTCTTTGCCGCAGCCAACGAAAAGTCCACGGTATACACTCCGACGCCGAGCCAGGGATAGGTCACATGACCATAACGGATTAGGTCCTCAATGATAGGTTTAGCTTCATCGATACTTATCGCAAAGCCCATACCTTCCACCTCGGACGCCACTATCTTGACACTGGTGATGCCTATGACCTCACCAGACATGTTCACCAAGGGGCCACCGCTGTTACCAGGATTGATAGCCGCCGTGGTTTGAATCAAACCATAAAGGGTATTTCCTTCAACGTCCATGGACACGTTTAAGCGGCTAACTATACCTTCAGTCGCCGTTATTTTACCCTCTCCTAGAGCGTTACCGATAGCTAATACCCAATCCCCAACAGACGATAGGCTTGAGTTGCCACAATAGGCGTAGGACAAATCCGCGGCATCTATCTTTATTACGGCCAGATCAGACAAGGAGTCCGTGCCTACTATGTTCGCAGGGAAAGCTCTGCCGTCGGTCAATTCCACGTACACATTCTGAGCATTCTCAACTACGTGGTTATTGGTGGCGATATATCCATTATCGTCGATAAGTATCCCTGATCCAGCGACAGTCTCGGTGTACTCTCGACCGAAGAAATCAGAGGCAACGGTCTCGGTAGTCACGCAGACCACCGACGGCATTATCCTGGCAAGTACGGGATGGAAATCGGGCAAAGGTGTAGCCGACTCAGTCTCTAGTGGGAATGTCCAGTCAGAGTCAGAGTCCTGGGTTGAGTTATTGGATTGTGTCGGGGTCGATACCGGGGAACGAGATAGAGCCCAGATGCCGACACTTAGCGTAAGTGCTATCAGTATTACAGCAACCAGGACATACTTTCTAGACATTTTTACCTTCAGTAATTATAGCATCGTTACGTTTTCAGGAAAAACGCATGCTTGGATTCAAGACCTTAGTGTCAAGTTCTTCGAGTGAGGCAGACTTGACAATCAAGATTCCCACTCTCTATAATGAAAAGAAACCCAGTCTGCTCAGCCTTTTAAGATCGACCTACAAGATTTGGTTTTTCTCTTTACTCTTGTAACAAGCTGTGAGTAAGTATATCTTCATTACTGGTGGCGTAGTCAGTTCGGTAGGGAAGGGAGTCTCAGTAGCTTCTATTGGCAAAATACTGAAAAGTCGTGGCATATCTGTCTCGGTACAGAAACTTGATCCTTACCTGAATGTTGACCCAGGAACAATGTCGCCTTTCCAACACGGTGAGGTATTTGTGACTAAAGACGGTGCCGAGACGGATTTGGATTTAGGACATTATGAGAGGTTTATTGGAGTGGAGCTGACCCAGGCTTCTAACGTCACATCCGGTCAAATCTATTCTTCTGTAATTGCGCAGGAGAGGCGGGGGGATTTTCTGGGCGGCACAATCCAGGTAGTTCCTCATGTAACCAATGAAATAAAAAGCAGGATCAGGAAAGTAGGTGAGATCTCTAAGGCTGAGGTCGTTATCGTTGAAGTTGGTGGCACTGTAGGAGATATTGAGGGACAACCTTTCCTTGAAGCTATAAGGCAGATGAGAAAGGAAGAAGGCAGGGATAATGTGCTGTATATCCATGTGACTTTTCTACCGCACATCGCTGCCACCGATGAATTGAAGACAAAGCCTACTCAACATAGCGTCAACGAACTGAGAAGAATTGGTATTCAACCGGATGTTATTCTGTGTCGCAGCGACAAGGAAATATCCGAAGGGATAAAGGATAAGATCTCGTTATTTTGTGATGTAGACAAGGAAGCGGTCATTCCTCTGGTTACCAGTGAAACCATTTACGAAGTGCCACTTCTTCTTGAGGATGCCGGGCTGGGGGAATTCATAGTTCGCAGACTGGGCTTGATGGCTGAAAAGAGTAATCTGGCGGAATGGCGAGATATGGTAGCCAGGCTGAAAGCTCCCAAGGAGCCTGTGACTATCGGATTGGTGGGCAAGTACGTGGGGCTCTGGGACGCTTACTACTCTGTGCGCGAAGCATTGTGCCACGCAGCGTTGGCCCACAACCGCAAAGTAAAGATAGAATGGTTGGATTCAGAGCAATTAGACGGTGCAGCTGAGGATAGGTTGAGGCAAGTTCAGGGCATAATTGTTCCTGGGGGTTTTGGCTATCGAGGAATTGAAGGCATGGTTAAGGCTGCCGAATTTGCTCGAGAAAAGAGAGTTCCTTATCTGGGTCTGTGCTTGGGGATGCAGATTATGGTTATTGAGTTTGGTCGTTATGTCTTTCATACTGATAAAGTGAATTCCACTGAGTTTGATGCTAGTAGTGCTTATCCTGTCATCGACCTCCTTCCGGAGCAACGTGGAGTAGATCAGAAAGGAGGGACGATGAGGCTCGGGACTTATCCGTGTCACTTGGTCGTGGGCACAATGGCGGCTCGTGCCTATGGCGCTAAAGTGGTATATGAGAGGCATCGCCACCGCTACGAATTTAACAATCGTTTTCGCCAACCGTTGGAAGAAGCCGGCCTTGTGCCGTCCGGGTTGTCCCCCGATGGGAAGCTGGTGGAAATTAGTGAATTGCGGGATCATCCCTGGATGGTTGCCTGCCAATTTCACCCTGAGTTTAAGTCTCGTCCCGATTCTCCTCACCCGCTATTTTTAGGGTTCATCGAGGCGTCCAAAGAAACGCTTGTCGAAGGTGCCCAAACAAGCCTACCCTTAAACTAGGAACATGCAGATATTTTTAGATACCGCCAATATAGAACATATTCGACATGGGGTGAGGCTGGGGGTGATCAAAGGGGTGACCACCAACCCTACGCTTGTGTCGAAGGAAGGAAAGGTTGATTATCGAAAGTTGGTTCAGAAAATTTGCCACATCGTGCCGGGACCGGTATCTACTGAAGTATTGAGCCGAGATGTCAAAGGAATGGTGACTGAGGCCAGGGAAATAGCTAGATGGGCAGACAACGTTGTTGTTAAGATACCTGCCAGTCTTGAGGGATTGGAAGCTACCTCGGTGCTAGCCGGTGAGAACATAAAAGTGAACTTTACTTTGTGCTTCAGTTTGAACCAGGCTCTATTGGGAGCAGCAGCTGGAGCGACCTTTGTCAGCCCCTTTGTCGGCAGATTGGATGACATTGGTGAGGACGGTATGAAGGTGGTGGCTGATATCGTAGAATACCTAGACTACTATGAATTACCCACTCAAGTTATAGCTGCCAGCATCAGACATCCTCAACATTGTCTAACGGCAGCTAGGATTGGTGCTCATATTGCCACAATTCCCTATGAGGTACTGCTGCAGATGATAGGGCACCCTCTAACCGACATTGGCATTGAGCGTTTTAGGGATGACTGGAAGAAGGTGATGGAGAGGGAAAATTTGGTATAAAAGCTGCGACAAAACCATAAACAATTAAAAAATATTCAGAGAGAGGCTACTATGTCAACTATGGCGGAACTAGAAAGCAAAAATCGAGATGAACTGGAGGCGATGGCTAAAGAGTCCGGCGTCGTCGGCTACACTACTTTGAAGAAGCCCGAACTTGTTTACCGCATCCTGCAAGCAGAAGCACAGCAACAGGGGAATATATTCATAACGGGGATCCTGGAAACCATTAGCGAAGGCTATGGCTTTTTGCGGCAGGATACTTTCCGGCGGGGTGCCAATGACGTCTATGTATCGAATTCCCAAATCCGCCGTTTCAACTTGAGAGACGGCGACTCTGTTTGCGGCCAGGCGAGGCCGCCGAAAGAGGGTGAGAAATATTACAGCCTACTTCGAGTAGACGGCATCAATGGGCTTGACCCCGAACTAGCTAGGACACGCCGCAACTTCGGTTCATTGACGCCCACTTTTGCAAACAAGCTCATCAATCTGGAAACAACACCGGAAGAGATATCTACCCGTTTGATCAATCTGGTGGCACCTATAGGCCGAGGCCAAAGAGGGCTCATTGTATCCCCGCCTAAGGCGGGCAAGACCGTTCTCCTTCAGAAAATTGCGAACGCCGCTACTACTAACTACGATGATATTCACCTTATGGTCTGTCTTATTGGAGAAAGACCTGAGGAAGTCACTGATATGAAGAGATCGGTCAAGGCTGAGGTTATTGCTGCTACTTTTGACGAGCCAGTGGAAAGTCAGACCCGAGTGGCAGAGTTGGCATTGGAGAGAGCCAAGAGGTTGGTAGAAATGGGCAAAGACGTATTTATACTCCTTGACGGCATTACCAGACTTACGAGAGCCTATAACTTAGCCCTCCCCCCTAGCGGGCGCACTCTATCCGGAGGTATCGATTCAACAGCTTTGCATCCACCCAAGCGATTTTTTGGCACTGCTCGCAATATTGAGGAGGGGGGGAGTCTCACCATTATTGCTACCTGCCTGGTGGATACCGGGAGCCGCATGGATGACCTGATTTATGAAGAGTTCAAGGGAACGGGCAACATGGAACTCCACCTGGATAGAAAACTATCTGAGCGAAGGATCTTCCCGGCTATAGATATTATGCCCAGCGGCACCAGAAGAGAAGAGCTTTTGCTGGATGAAAACACCTTGAAGCAAGTATGGTTACTCAGGCGTGTAATCAATATGATAGATAGCGACTCACCTAATCACGCTGAGGCTACGCAGAGAATCGTGGAAAGGCTGGCCAAGACGAAGAATAACGCCGAATTCCTGGCTACTCTATCCAAGGATATGTGAATAGTGTCATTGCCCTGCTTGTTCCCCGAAGCAAATGAAGAAACGAAGCGGTCCCAGCCGGTTGGACAAATTAAAGCTCAGAGTCAGACAAGCGATGGGCATGCGTGTCTCACTATGTGACAGCTGTCAATGGGACTGGAGAAGTGCTTGCCATCACCGTGAACGTCCTGACGCTACCTGGTGCCCCGATTATACAAAGAAGGGAAGATAGCCACATTCCATCCATCGACTCATCGAAATTTCCTGGACTGACATTGGGAAATACTGCCTCACGGACTGATTGACATTAAAGCTGACACCTTCTAAAATCAAGAAGGTGACTCATAAGTGACGGGTGACGAACTAAGACAGGCCTTTCTAAGTTTCTTTCTTGATAGGGAACACAAGATTATCCCTAGCTCCTCCTTAGTACCTCATAAGGACCCCACTTTGCTGTTGACCAGCGCAGGCATGGTTCAAGTTAAGCCATATTACCTGGGATGGGAAACGCCACCCGGTCGCCGGCTGGCGTCTTGCCAGAAGTGTTTTCGCACCACAGATATAGATTTGGTGGGTGATAGTAAACACCTTACTTTCTTCGAGATGTTGGGTAACTTCAGCGTCGGTGATTATTTCAAGAAAGAGACTATTGGCTGGGCCTGGGACTTCGTTGCCAAATATCTAAAACTGCCTGAGGAGCGGCTCTGGATAACCATCTATCTCGACGATGATGAAGCCTTCAGGTATTGGAGAGGGGTTGGCGTCCCGGCTGGCAGGATATTGCGGTTTGGGGACAAAGACAACTTCTGGGGCCCGGTTGGCGATTCCGGTCCTTGCGGACCGTGTAGCGAGATTCATTATGACATGGGTGAGGAATTTGGCTGTGGCAAAGCTGACTGCCGGCCCAACTGCGATTGTGGTCGCTTCTCTGAGATATGGAACTTGGTATTCACCCAATATGATCAAGATCGAAGCGGGCAGCGCGCACCCTTGCCGAAACCCAACATTGACACCGGAATGGGACTCGAGAGGACTTTAGCCGCTATCCAAGGCAAGGCCTCCCCGTACGAAACAGATTTGTTTTCTCCTTTGCTAGACCGCATTTGCCGCTTATCGCAGAAGGAATATGGCCAAGCTGCGAATAGTGACCGAGCCATTAGAATTGTAGCTGAGCATTCGCGTGGCATCGCTTTTCTTGTGGCTGATGGCGTAATGCCTTTCAACGAAGGCAGGGGATACATCCTGCGCCGAATACTCCGGCGTGCCTCGGTTTATGGCCGAAGACTGGGGCTGGACGAGCCTTTCCTGACTGAACTGGCTGAACTTGTCATTAACACGATGAGCCATATATATCCTGAGCTTACTGCCAATCAACACCTGATTACCGAGGTCACTAGAGTTGAAGAGGAGAGATTCATCGCTACCCTGGATACGGGGCTTAACTTGGTGGAAAGAATCATTGGCGAGGCGTCAGCTGAGGTACGAAAGAAGTTGACAGGCGAAGAGGTGTTCAGACTTTACGATACCTATGGCTTCCCGCCAGAGCTGACGGCCGAGATTGCCCGAGAAAAGGGCCTGTCTGTAGACTGGGAAGGTTTCCAGGCTGAGATGGAAAGGCAGCGAGAAATGGCCAGGGCTGCAACCAAGACGACATCGATTGGAATAGATGTCATTGTAGCACCGTCTAAAGTTCCTGGGACAAGTTTTGTTGGCTATCGACAATTCAGTTCTGGGTCAAAGGTTCGCGATTTGATGGCTAATGAAAGCTCTGTGCGAAGTGTGCCTGAAGGTAGTCAGGTTGGCATTATACTCGACAAAACTCCTTTCTATGGCGAAATGGGGGGCCAGGTGGGCGATAGGGGCGAAATCAGAAGCCAAAAAGGAAAGGTATCCATCACGAATACCCTTAGAACTCCTTCGGACGTGATTATACACAGAGGAAAGGTGGTCGAAGGGACCATATCGATTGGCGACGAAGTGGAAGCCAACGTTGATGTCGCTCGCCGGTTGGATATCGCTCGCAACCATACTGGCACCCATCTGCTCCAGGCTGCTTTGAGGCAGACTCTGGGCAGCTATGTTTACCAGAAGGGTTCACTGGTGGAGCCCGAAAGGTTGAGATTCGACTTTTCTCAATTAGCTCCCGTGACTGGGGAAGAGCTCAGGAAGATTCAAGAGCAGGTTAACGAATGGATTCGCCAGAACTTAAGAGTGAAAACCAGGAAGGTCTCATATGCGCAGGCCATCGCTGAGGGCGCCGTCGCCCTGTTTGAGGAGAAGTATGGAGAACAAGTCAGGATGCTGGAAATTGGAGAGCCAGCAATAAGTAAAGAACTTTGCGGCGGCACTCACGTGAGGTCAACAGGGGAAATTGGCATATTCCTCATTACCAGCGAAGGCAGCATTGGCACGGGACTGCATCGAATTGAAGCAGTAACAGGAAGAGGAGCTGAATCTCTGATTGAAGGCCGTGTGTCGGCTTTACTGAGTGTAGCCGAGGAAGTGCAAGCTTCAGTCGAAGAAGTCCCCGGTAAAGTGAAGACTATCATTGCCGACCTGGATGCAGAGCGTAAGAGAGTACTTTCGCTGGAAAGGGAGCTATCACACAGAATAGTGGAGGAGTTGGTCGGGAAAGCGGTGCAAGTCAACGGTGTGACAGTCCTGGCCGCCAAGGTGCCACAATTGACCATGCCTATCCTCCGGGAAACCGGTGATATATTGCGAGACAGGTTAAGGAGCGCGGTAATCGTTTTGGCCACAGTCTATGAGGGTAGGCCAAACTTTCTAGCCATGGTGACTCCTGACCTGATAGCCAGGGGATTTCATGCGGGCGACATAATCAATCAGGCGGCCAAGGTTGCCGGTGGGGGTGGCGGTGGCAAGGCTGCTATGGCTCAAGCCGGCGGAAGGGATGTAGCGAAGATTGACGATGCTCTGAAATTAGTCAAGAGTGCTGTTGCAAGCAAAATTCCCTGAGACTGATTGTTCTCCCGGACCTGGCCCTGACTGAGAGCAGGGAAGGAGTCCAGATGGTTCGCCCCACTGACATAGACAAAGGCGGAGGGCCTCTGAATCAAAGGCGAAGGTAAAATGCGCAGCTTGGGATTAGATGTTGGAGATAGAAGAACCGGGGTAGCCATAAGCGACCCACAGGGGATTTTAGCTACTCCTCTGACCGTGCTTCCTAGTGAAGACGAAGGTGTGCTAATAGGTGAGATTCTGAAACTTGTGGAGCAATATGGTGCAGAGCGTATTGTAGTTGGCTTGCCTCGCCGCCTGGATGGAGAACTGGGAAGACAGGCTGGCAAGGTAGCAGTTTTCATTGAGAAGTTGACATCCCAAGCGAAAGAAGACAATCTCAGCCGACTTGATATACAAGTGTGGGATGAACGACTCTCTACCAAAGCTGCTGAGCGCTTGAAAACGGATGTTGATGGCCAAGGGCGTAGACTGCACTCCAGAACAAGAAGAGGGGCCAGGAATCATAGTTTTTCAGCTAAAGCCAAGGTGGATGCCATAGCGGCGGCGTTCATTCTCCAGGGTTTTCTAGATAGTCACGCCCCTGAGCAATAGAAAAGAACCCAGGATAATGTCGAAGTACATAGGCCTGATCGGTTATCCTCTCAAGCATTCTATCTCTCCATATTTCCAGCAGGCAGCCTTGGATCATTATCTGCTTGATGTTCGCTACGAGGCCTGGGAGACAGGCTCCACGCAACTTCATGACAGGGTGAGCGGTTTGAGAAGACCTCAGAATGTTGGAGCCAATGTCACCGTGCCTTACAAAGAGGCAGTTTTGCCCTTGTTGGATGAAATCGATGACCTGGCAAATGTGATCGGCGCCGTCAATACCATAGTGAAGAAAGATGATAGGCTTGTGGGCTTTAACACCGACGCCTACGGCTTCATTGAAGCGCTCGACAAAGAAGGCCATTTCGTCCCCGAAGGAAAGCGAGCAGTCGTCCTGGGCGCTGGCGGAGTGGCCAGGGCAGTAGGTTTGGTCCTAGTACAGAGGCAAGTGGCCTCGCTAGCTATTACTGATGGGATTCTTGAGCGAGCTAACGCATTGGTGAAAAGCCTGGTGTCCTATATCGAAGGAGCTTCGCTAAACTGGAAGTACCTGAAGCGGCGTGTCACTGCTTTTCAATGGGAGGATGTAAAGTCAGCCAGAATCTTTTCCGATTGCGACCTAATAGTTCATTGTACTACCATAGGAATGAAGGATAGTCCTCAAGAAGGGAAATCGCCTCTGAGTTTGGGAGTAATTCCTGGGAATGTCTTGGTATACGACGTGGTGTACAACCCTGTGCTAACGCCCCTGCTGAAGCTGGCGAAAAAAGCCGGCGCCAATGTACTTGGTGGCCTACCTATGCTAGTATATCAAGGAGCAGCTTCCTTCAAATTGTGGACAGGCAAGGAAGCTCCGCTGGACATAATGTTTGACAGAGCTAGGGAAATATTAGCAGGAGGAAGCGGGTGAAAAAGAAGGCAATCATAATCGCTGTGTGTGTATTGGCAGTACTTGCGGCTATACTGGTCCCAATCATCCTGCTTTCCAGGCCAGCGGCAGGAAAGATTGTTGTAATCTCGCTCAGCGGGAGTATCACCACGGGAGGCTCCTCATTGTCCTCCGGCTCGACAATCACCCCTGGATTGGTGAGGGACTATTTGGCAAACACAGAGAAAGATGAGACCGTCAAGGCAATTGTTTTCCGTATAGAGAGTTCTGGCGGCGAGATT
>Ga0153915_10006153_pt1 | contig 11227 bp, 8 predicted proteins | sample Opewatmetagenome_2_FD_107003 | JGI IMG/M metagenome (GOLD analysis project Ga0153915, IMG submission 107003) | Freshwater wetland microbial communities from Ohio, USA - Open water 3 Core 3 Depth 3 metaG | ecosystem: Environmental > Aquatic > Freshwater > Wetlands | place: USA: Ohio, Lake Erie...
GGGCTCCACCGCCCGCTGCAGCCGCGCGTCCTGCGTGGTGATGCCGGTGGGGCAGCGCCCGGTGTGGCACTTCTGCGCCTGGATGCAGCCGATGGCCAGCATCGCCTCCCGGGCGATGTTGACGGCGTCCGCGCCCAGGGCGAAGGCCACGATGGCCCGGTCGGGGAAGCCGAGCCTGCCGCTGCCGATCCACAGGACGCGCTCCGCCATGCGCTCCTCCAGGAAGACCGCGTAGACGCGGGTGAAGCCGACGCGGAAGGGCAGGGAGACGTGATCGGCGAAGGTGAGCGGGGCCGCCCCCGTGCCCCCCTCGCCCCCGTCGATGGTGATGAAGTCCGGGCCCTTCCCGCCGGACCGCATCTCCTGGGCCAGCTCGCGCCAGAAGGCCAGGTGGCCCACCGCGGACTTGATCCCCACCGGCAGGCCGGTGAGGTCGGCGAGCCGCTCGACGAAGCGGATGAGCCCCTTCACGTCGCGGAACTCGGTCGAGCCGTTGGGGCTGATGCAGTCCTGGCCCTGCGGGACGCCGCGGATGCGGGCGATCTCGGCGCTCACCTTGCGGCCGGGGAGGACCCCTCCCTTGCCCGGCTTGGCGCCCTGCGAGAGCTTGACCTCGATGGCGCGCACCCGGTCGCTGTTCGCCAGCGTTGCCTGGAGCGCCTCGGGAGAGAACCGGCCCGCGGCGTCGCGGCAGCCGAAGTTCCCGGTGCCGATCTGGAACACCACGTCGCCGCCGAGCCGGTGGTGGGGGGAGAAGCCGCCCTCCCCGGTGTTGTGATAGCAGCCGGCCTCCCGCGCCCCGATGTTCAGCGCGCGGATGGCGTTGGCCGAGAGGGCGCCGAAGCTCATGGCCGAGATGTTCACGATCGAGTGCGGGCGCCAGGCCCGGCGGCGGTCGTGGACCTCGCCCATCACCTTGGCGCAGGGCACCTCGTGGTCCCGGTCGTGGCGCGACCCGGTGAAGCCTTCCTCGCCGTGCGGGAAGACGGCGTGCTTGATGATGGGGTAGCCGATTCCGTAGATCTGGTCGTCGGTGCCGAACCCGAAGAAGTTGTTCTGCCCGCGCGCCGACCGGTAGATCCACTCCCGCTCCTCGCGGTTGAAGGGCGCCTCCTCGCGGTTGTGCGCCACGATGTACTGGCGCAGCTCCGGGCCGATGTGGATGAGCAGGTAGCGCAGGTGGCCGATCACCGGGAAGTTGCGCAGCACGGTGTCGTGCGAGAACCACCGGTCGCGCACGAAGAGGGCGGCCAGCAGGACGGCGGCCGCGGCACCGAGCCAGGCGAGCGGGCCCATGGCGGGGAGCGCGGTCATGGGCCGGGAGGCTAGCAGATGGCCGCCCGCCGAGAACGGCCCCGCCCGGAGGCCGGCTTCAGCCCCCTCCGGGCGCCGACAGGCGCGGCCCCACGCTCAGCAGGAAGAGGCCGGCCACTCCCGCGGTCACGCCCGCCCCCACCAGGAACGCGGACGCGCCGCCGCGGAGGTGCAGCGAGGGCAGCACCAGGAGGAACCGCTCGGCCCACAGGCCCAGGAGCACGGTGGCCGCGCCGATGGCGAGCGTGGTGCGGCGGCGCTTCATCCTCTCCGAGAAGAGGAGCCAGAAGGGCCAGAGGAAGACCGCCACCAGCACCGCCTCGGTCACGGGCCTGTAGCTGCCCTGCCAGCGGGCCAGGAGGGCGGCGGACTCCTCGGGGACGTTGCCGTACCAGGTGGGCAGGAACAGGCTCCAGAGCAGGTAGGCCCACAGCACGATGAAGCCGAAGAGCAGCTTGCCGACGTCGTGTCGCAGGTCGGGCCCGCTGACGCCTCGGATCGCCGCCACCAGCGCCACCCAGGCGAAGCCCGAGAGGAAGGCTCCCATGAAGTAGTAGGCGGGCACCACCGTCGCCGGGGGCCCGCCGGCGAGGTTCATCACCAGATCGTAGGCCCAGAAGGACAGGGCGATGGCATAGGCGATGGCGTAGACCACCGCCGCGGCGCGCACCTCGCCGTCGTCGGCCTCGGGTCGCCGTGCCCGGGCCACGAAGCGCCAGCCCAGCGCGAAGAGGACGGCGCTGGGGAGCAGCAGGCGCACCCACAGGCCCGCCAGGCGCGCCGGGGCCGCGCCGCTCGTCCAGGGGATGAAGAGGTGCGCCCCCACCGCCAGGACGCCCAGCAGCACCAGGGAGGGGCCGAAGAAGGCCTCGCCGGCGAGCGCGATGGGGAGGATGGGGCGGGCCCAGCCCCCGGCGGCGATGCGGACCGCCGCCGCCAGGGCCACGCTGCCGGCGGCGAGGCCGCCGAAGAACAGGAAGGCCGCGTCCAGGGCGGCGAAGGCCTCGTCGGAGCGGCCGAGGAGCAGGCCGGCCGCCAGGGCCGCAGCCCCTACCGCGGCCGCCGCGGCGGCGAGGAGGGCCAGGGGGCGGCCGAGCCCGGCCGCGGCCCGATCGATCGAGAGGCGGCTCATGGCGCGTGGATCCTCCCCTGGATGAGGCGGACCTGGTTCACGAGGTCCCAGCGATCGCGGACCGAGAGCCCCTCCCGCGCCGGGGGCATGGCCTTCCCGCCGTAGCTGATGGTCCCCCAGATGTAGCCGTCGCTCCGGGCCTGCACCGTGGCGTAGGCGAGGTCGGGGGCGGGCGGGAAGAAGCGGGAGACCGGCCCGCCTCCGTGGCCTTCCGCGCCGTGGCATGGCGCGCAGCGCGCCAGGAACAGCGCCTTCCCGTGAGCCAGCGAGGCCGGCGTCGGGGCGACCGGGTTCACGAGGTCCCCGGTGTCGTCGCGGCTCTCGTAGTGGGGGCCGGCGCCCAGGGGGACGGAGTGCTCGGGCTGCGGCCGCGGCGCGTCCTCGGGGCGGAGCGACGGCTGGTACCACATGTCGGTGCGCCAGTCGTTGGCGCAGCCGGCGGCGCCGAGCAGCAGCGCCGCGAGGAGCGCGGTCCTAAGCGACACGGCGCACCTCCAGGGCCCCGGCCTCGCGGAAGACGCGCTCGGCCTCGTCCCCGCCGCCGGCGGCGAACACCGCCAGCCGATCGCCGTTGAAGTGCTCGCCCCGGGGGAAGGCGCCGGTCCCTCCCCCGAGGAAGGAGCGGACGGTCACCGCCACGAGGTTGGCGATGGAGCCGACGAGCACCGTCATCTCGAAGATGATGACCACGAAGGCCGGCAGGGAGACGATCTCCTTCCCGCCGGTGACCAGGGGCCAGGAGAGCGAGGTGAGCACCGGGAGCAGGATGCCGAGGACCAGGCCCAGGAGGGCGCCGGGCATGGTGGCGTAGTCGATGGCGCTGCGGGGCTTCCCCAGGGCCGCCACCACCTCCGGGAAGGGGGCCGGCAGGCCGGCGTGCAGGTCGCGGATGCCCCGGCCGCGGAGCGAGCGGATGGCCCGGGCCGCGGCGGCGGGCTCGTCGAAGGTGGCGAGGACGCCGGGCTCAGTGCGCATGGCCCGCCTCCAGCGCGCCCTCGTGGGCGATCTCCTCCTTCATCTCGGAGATGGAGACCGACGGGAAGATCTTCAGGCCGACGAGGAACAGCATGAAGAACCAGCCGAAGGCGCCGAAGGTGATGGCCCACTCCACCCATCTGGGCACGTAGGTCCGCCAGTCGAAGGGGAGCCGGTCGTGGGCCAGGGAGGTGACGATGATGTTGAAGCGCTCGAGCCACATGCCGACGTTGACGGCGATGCAGACCGCGAGCAGGGCTGCCGCCGTCTCGCGGACCTTCCTCCAGTACAGGAGGAGCGGCCCGATGCAGTTGCAGGCGACCATCAGCCAGAAGAGCGGCGCGTAGTCGCCGGTCATGCGGTACACGAAGGTGCTGCGCTCGGGGTCGGTCGCCGGCTGGGGGAGCGTCAGCAGGATCTCGGTGGCGTAGGAGTAGGTGATGATGGTCGAGGTCAGGATCACCAGGCGGCAGAGCATGTCGACGTGGCGCTGGGTGATGAGCTCCTCGAGGTGGAAGGCCTTCCGCAGCGGGACCAGGATGGTGATCACCATGGCCACGCCGGAGAGGATGGCCCCGGCCACGAAGTAGGGCGGGAAGAGCGTCGAGTGCCAGCCCGGCAGGACCGAGGCCGCAAAATCCCAGGACACCACGCTGTGCACCGAGACCACCAGGGGGGTGGCGAAGGCGGCGAAGAACAGGTAGGCGCGGGTGTAGTGGCGCCACTGCTCGTCGGTGCCGCGCCAGCCGAACGAGAGGAGGGCGTAGAGCCTCCGGCGCCAGCCCTCGGCCCGGTCGCGAAGGGCCGCGAAGTCGGGGGCCATGCCCACCACCAGGAAGATGGAGGAGACCGTCAGGTAGGTGGTGACGGCGAAGACGTCCCAGATCAGCGGCGAGCGGAAGTTCACCCACAGCGCGCGCTCGTTGGGATAGGGGAAGAGCCAGTAGGCGAACCAGGGGCGCCCCAGGTGCAGCACCGGGTACAGCCCGGCGGTGAGCACGGCGAAGACCGTCATCATCTCGGAGACCCGGTACACGGCGGTGCGGAACCGGGCCCGGAAGAGGAACAGGATGGCGCTGATGAGCGTGCCGGAATGGGCGATGCCGACCCAGAAGACGAAGTCGGTGATGAGGTTGCCCCACATCCCGGGGCGGCGCAGGCCCGTCCAGTGCAGCCCGGACCGCACGATGAGCGAGTAGGCCCAGGCGCCGAAGGCGAACACCGAGGCCGAGACGGCGAGCGCGACCCAGTAGCCCGCGCCCGGCTTCCCGTGGGTCGCCCGGACCGTGTCCTCGATGGAGCGGAAGCGGCTGGCCGTGCTCATGGCTCCTCCGCCCGCCGGACGCGCGCCAGGTAGGTGATGGCGGGCTGGGTGTTGACCTCCTCCAGCGCCCGGAACCCGCGCGGCGCCCGCGCCGCCCGGCTCAGGCGCGAGGCCGGGTCGTTGGCGTCCCCGAAGACGATGGCCTGGGCCGGGCAGGTCTGGGCGCAGGCCGGGACGATCTCGCCGTCGGCCACCGGCCTCCCCTCGTCCCGCGCCTGGCCCTCGGCGTAGCGGATCCGCTGCACGCAGAAGGTGCACTTCTCCATCACGCCCCGCGAGCGGACGGTGACGTCGGGATTGAGCTGCATGGGGAGCGGCGCCCGGAACTCCGGGTCGCGCCAGTTGAACGTGCGCACCTTGTAGGGGCAGTTGTTGGAGCAGTAGCGGGTGCCGACGCAGCGGTTGTACACCTGCGCGTTGAGCCCCTCGGGAGTGTGGTAGGTCGCGTAGACCGGGCAGACGGTCTCGCACGGCGCGTTGGTGCACTGCTGGCAGAGCATGGGCAGCAGCTGCACGTCGAGCGCGCCCCCCGGCTCGTCGCCCAGGTATCGCTCGATGCGCAGCCAGCCCATGTAGCGGCCCATGCGGGCGGCCTCGGCGCCCATCACCGGGACGTTGTTCTCGGCGAAGCAGGCGACCACGCAGGCCTCGCAGCCGGTGCAGCGGTCGAGGTCGATGGCCATGGCCCATCGGTGGTCGGGGTGGCGCGGCTCCGGGTACATCTGGTGGGTGAGATCGGCGCGCCGCGCCGCGGGAGCCGCCGCCGTCACCGTCTGGACGATCTCGCGGCCGTGCTGGTAGGGGCTCCCCTCCAGGAGCGGCAGCGGCTCCCTCCTCCCCGCCGCGGACAGGGCCACCCGGGACCCGGCGTAGGCGCGCGCCCCCGAGACCGGGTCCAGCCCCGCCGGCATCAGCGCCCGGGCCTCGGCGCTTCCGAGGCGCACCGCCACGGCGTCGTCGCGGATGCCCGGGAACACGTAGGCCGGCACCTCGGCCCGGCCCGCCGCCCCGGCCAGGGCCAGGAGGTCCCCGCTGCGGACGCCCAGGCGGCCCGCCGTGGCCGGGGAGATCTCGGCCCAGGGGCTCCAGGAGACGCTGGTGAGCGTGTCGGGGATCTCCTGCAGCCAGGGCAGCTCCCCGCTCCGGCCGTCGCCGTGCAGCGCCGTCGGGAAGAGGACCAGGTCCACCTCCCCGGCCGCGGCCGGCGCGGGCGCCGGCCCCAGGGCCAGGAAGCGCGCGGCCGCATCGCGCGCCAGCTGCGGCAGCCTTCGCGCCGGCGCGGCGTCGCTCCAGGCCCCGCCCCGCTGGAGGGCCTCGCGCCAGGCCGCTGCGGGGTCGGCACCCGGGCCGGCGGCAGCCTGCTGGACCCGCTTCCCGGCCCGGTCCTGGAGGAGATCGTAGGGATCGGCGGAGGGCGCCAGGGGCGCCGGGAGCTGGAGGCGGCCCGCCACCTCGAGGAGGACCTGGACCGCCTGCCGCGTGTCGAAGAGCGGGGTCATCACCGGCTGGGCCAGGTTCAGGACGCCGGCGCGGGGAGAGACGTCGCCGAAGGACTCGAGGGTGTGGTGGTCGGGGAGGATCAGGTGGGCCCGCGCCGCGGTGGCGTCGGGGCGGAGGGCGAAGCTGACCACCAGCGGCACCCGGGCGGCGGCCTCGCCGGCCTTCAGGGCGGCCGGCAGTGCGGCCAGGGGATCCGCGTTCACCGCGAGCAGGACGTCCACCTGGCCTGCCGCCATCGCCTCCACCAGGGCCGCCGCCTCGGCGGCGGTGGAGGGGACCTCCTCTGCCGGATCGAGCCCGTACCACATCGTCCGGCCGAAGTTCCCGACCGCCAGGTCGAGGAGGAGCAGGACCGCGGCCAGCGCGGTGGCGTCCGGCCCCTGGCTGGAAGGGCCCGGCCCGAGGAGCGCCGAGGGCCGCCGCCGGGCCAGCTCCCGCGCCAGACCCTCGATGTCGGCGGCGGCGACGCCGGCGCGCGCGGCGAGGTCGGCCGGCGAGAGCCGCAGCAGGGCCGGGGCCAGGGCGGCCACCTCGGGCGCCAGCCCGGCGACGGCGTTGCCCGGGTCGACGACCCAGCGCAGCAGGCCGAGCGCCAGCGGGAGCTCGCCGCCGGAGCGGACCCGGAGCCAGCGGTCGGCCGACACGCCCGTGAGCGAGAGGCGGGGTCCCACCCACACCAGCCGCGTCCGATCGTCGCCGATGCGCCCGCGGCCCGCCGCGAACTGCCGGGTGTACTCCACGGGCGAGACCCAGGACTCGAGGAAGTCCGCGCCGAAGGACACCACGGTGTGCGCCGCCGCCAGGTCCAGCGCGGGGATCTCCGGCCGGCCGAAGAGCGCGGCACCGGCGGCGCGGACCGGCGCCGGGTCGAGCGGCTCCAGCACCAGCCGGTCGGCGGGACGGCCGCCCACCGCGGCCAGGAGGGCCCTCTGGACGTCCCCGGCCGCGCCGGGCTCGGCGCGGGTCACCAGGCGCACCCGCCCCGGCCCCCGCGCGCGCGCGGCGGCGATGGCCTGCGCCAGCTGGTCCTCCGCCTGGTCCCACCCGACCGGCGAGAGCCTGCCGTCGGCGCCCCGCCGCATGGGCCCGCGGAACCGGTCCGGGTGGTAGAGGGCCTGCACCGCCGCCTGCCCCCGGGCGCACAGCGCCCCCCGGCCGATGGGCTCCTCCGGGTTCCCCTCCAGCTTCACCGCCCTGCCCTCCCGCGTCCGGGCGGTGACCCCGCAGCCGGCAGGGCATTCCCGGCAGACGGTGCGGTAGTACAGCGGCACGCCGGGGACGATGTCCTCCGGCGGAACCAGCAGCGGGACGAGCTTCTGCGTCGCCGCCTTCGGGGAGCAGCCGGCGGCCAGGCCGGCGGCGCCCGCGATCTTCAGGAACGTCCGGCGGGGGAGCCCGCCCTGTGCGCGGTCGGACACGGCTTCCCTCACTTGTGGCAGGTCAGGCAGTCGGTGAGATGGGCCCGCTCGAGCGGCCGCTCCGCCTGCTTGCGCCGGTGGCACTCCAGGCACCAGCCCATGGTCAGCGGCGCCACCTGGCGCGCCGCCTCCATCTTCTCCACCGCGCCGTGGCACTCGCTGCACTGCACCCCGGAGCGGACGTGCCGCTCGTGCGTGAAGTAGACGAGGTCGGGCAACCGGTGGACGCGCACCCACTCGATGGGCTTGTCCTCGTCCAGGTAGCGCAGCAGGGCCTGGATCTGGGCGGTGATGGCCGGGTCGTCCTTGTCCTCCTTCACGAACTTGTGGCAGCCCCGGCACCGGTCCATGGAGGGAATCCCCGCCACCGGCGCGTGCTCGGCCGACGCGTGGCAGGAGGTGCAGCCGATGGCGTTCAGGCCGGCGTGGATCCGGTGGCTGAAGACGATGGGCTGGACCGGGGCGGGCGGCGGCCGCTCGCCGCAGCGGGCGAGGGCCAGCGCGCCGGCGAGGCCGGTCAAGAGCGACGCGATGCTCGGGCGGCAGGACACTGCGGTCCCCACCCTCAGCGCTTGATGGCGATGTTCTCCTGGACGGTCTTGCCGGCCGCCACCGTCACGCCCTTGTCGGGCGCCTTGAGCTTGGCGGCGTTCCAGACGGCGAGCTGGTAGGTGCCGGGGGGGACGTCCTTGATGACGTAGTGGCCCTTGGCGTCCACGGCGGCCGCGTACGGGTTCTGCCCCACGAAGATGTAGGCCAGCATCTCGGGGTGGATGCTGCAGAGCTGCGTGTAGACGCCGGCCTTCTTGAAGGTGTAGCTGGCCGCCTCGTTCTGCTTGAAGCTCCCCAGGTTGTAGGCCTCGCCGTCCGGCGAGTAGACGTTGTGGGCCACGTTGTCGTGGTTGAGGAACTTCACCGTGTCGCCCTGCGCGACGACGAGGACGGCGGGGACGAACTTCAGCCCCCGCTGGTCCATTTCGTGCGTCCGGGGCGGGTGCGTGCCCGGGACGGACTTCAGGTACACCACCGTGTCCGCGAGGTACTTGGGAGGGGTGGCGTCCACCTTCCCCGAGATGGTGCCGCCGTCGGCCCGGGCGGCGGAGGCCGCCAGGGCCAGGGCGACCAGGAGTGCGCGTCTCATGCGGTGGTCCTCCGGTGTTCCTAGATTGCCCAGGCGAACACGAAGAGCAGGGACTCGAATTCCTGCGTCTTGGTGCTCGGAGTCGAGGTGGGGCCGGGGGTCATGACCAAAGCTCCGGTGTCGCCGCTGCCTCCCTGCCAGCCGAGGGGGGCGCCGGCACCGTCCTGCGGGAAGCCATTGGCCGTCTCGACGTTGCCCGCGACCACCAGCCGCACGTTGGGTCGGACGAGCAGGGCGACGCCCGGCATGAGGTGCAGATCGCTGACGCTGGTCCCGCCCGAGGGGTGCAGGGTGATCCGCTGCACCCGGAGGAAGGGCACCATCCACGGGTAGACGACGTAGCTCAGCTCCCCGAAGAAGGCGCCGTCCGTGCCCTTGCCCAGGGCGCCTGCCGGGTCGAAGAAGGCCCGGTTGTGGGACTGGCGGTAGTACCCGAGGTCGAGCTCGGCCGAGCGGTACTGCGCCCTCAGCCCGCCGCCGATGGTGAAGGACACGTCGTTGGCCGCCACGCCGACGGCGGCCGGGTCGGCGAAGTGCTCGTTGGAGTGGTAGACGAAGCCGTGGAAGGTCAGGGCCTCCTCGGCCCAGGGGCGCATGGGGTCCTTGGGGCCGGCCTCGCCCTCGCCGTCGAGCCGCATCCCGCCGACCTTGTAGCCGGCGGCGGCGTACCAGTTCTCGCTGTTGAACGTGCCCCCGAAGCCGTTGTTGCTGTTGGCCAGGCCCACCGCATAGTGGAAGCGCCCCTGGTAGACGCCGTTCACCTCCAGGCCCTTGGCGTTGCCGCTGAGGGCGAACGGGTCCCCGGAGTCCACGTAGATGGCCGTCACCGGCACGTCGGGGATGGCGAGCCCCCCGGCGTAGGAGGAGTGCGGGCCGAAGCTGGAGAGCGTGGCCGAGGCCTTGCCCACCGAGAGGTTGACGAGGTGCCTGGGGCCGACCAGGTCGTTGAAATGGACGCTGGCGTGCTCCACGTCGGCGCCGCCGTCGGCGATGGACACCTCGCCGAAGACGGTCACGGTGTCGCTGAGGGAGGCGGCCAGGAAGATCTGGCCCTCGGTCACGAAGTCGTCGAGCGAGAAGCGGGTCCCGTTGTTGTCGCGCGGCACGCTGGCCGTCTTGTCGGGGGAGAGGTTGCCGGCGCCCAGGACGCCGACGGCGAGGGGCACCGAGGAGGGAAGCGTCGCGGGCCACACGCTGTTGGGGAAGGTCTTCTTGTTGGCCTCCTGGCCCAGGGCCACCTGCTCCTGCTTCACGTAGTCGCTGTCGACGCCGGGGAAGCGGAAGCCGTTCCGGCGGAAGGCCTCGCCGAAGGGCGTGAGCTTCGGGAAGACGGTGTGACAGGTGAGGCAGCTCGTCCCGTACTTTCGCGCGAAGGCGGGAACGGCGCGGGCGGGTGCGGCCGCCGCCAGGGCCAGGACCGCGAGGACGAGGCGCGACGCTGCTGGGCCGGATGGCTGCATGGTGTCCTCCTCATCCAGGTGTTCACGTCGAGCGGAGTTCACCCCTGGCAAAATGGTCTCCGCTGGTTCCGTCACTGTGAGGCAACGCGGGAATAGGAACTGCCGGTGCGCCGTCGCAACTCCCACGAGGCGGCACCCCGTTCGAGCCGCCGGAACGGCATCCGCACCCAGGTGGATGAAATGTCGGTGGTAAGAGCGTGCTGACCCGGCGAAGGCCGCGAAGGGTCCCGACCCACGAGCCCGGAACTGCGGCCCGGGACTGCAGGGGACTACGTGGGCAGATTCGGCGAGCCCCTGCTGGCGCGGGGTGGCGCCCTGCCTTAGAAGCCGGGCATGCCAGGAAAGGCGCTCTCGCTCGCTGCCCTGCTGCTCCTCGCCCCGGTCCTGGCGGCAACCGACGACGACTCGGACGCCTACGACGTGGTCCGGCTCGCCGAGGGCGTGTACGGCCTCGTCTGGCGCGAGCAGCCCATCCACCCCGAGCCGAACGTGCTCATCGTGATCGACGAGAGCGACGTGCTGGTCGTCGACTCGAGCATGTTCCCCTCCACGGCCGCCACGGTCATCCGCGAGATCAAGAAGCTCACGCCGAAGCCGGTGCGCTACGTCGTGAACACCCACTGGCACGACGACCACGTGTTCGGGAACTTCGTCTACCGGCAGACCTGGCCGGCGGTGGAGTTCGTCGCCCACCCCAACACCCGGACCGACGCGGCCGCGCGGGCGTTCGGCGCCATCCCGAAGGACGTCGCGCAGAACGCCGCCAACCTCGAGAAGTACCAGGCCATGCTCCGGACCGGGAGGAGGGACGACGGCACGCCCCTCGGCGACGCCGGCCGCAAGCGGGTCGAGCGCGCCCTGGGCTACTTCCGGCGCTACGCCCGCGAGGTGGGCTCGGTCCGCACCGTCCTGCCCGACGTCACCTTCGACCGCCACCTCACCCTCCACCGCGGCTCGCGGACC
>Ga0153915_10006154_pt1 | contig 11227 bp, 10 predicted proteins | sample Opewatmetagenome_2_FD_107003 | JGI IMG/M metagenome (GOLD analysis project Ga0153915, IMG submission 107003) | Freshwater wetland microbial communities from Ohio, USA - Open water 3 Core 3 Depth 3 metaG | ecosystem: Environmental > Aquatic > Freshwater > Wetlands | place: USA: Ohio, Lake Erie...
GAACTGGCGCAATTCTTACTGTACCTGGTGATGCTGAATGTACCGGTGCGGATGCTGGGCTGGATCACGATGCTCTTTTCCAGAGCGATTGCCGCCGGGCACCGTATTTACGAAGTGATAGATCAGATTTCGCCGGTGAGAGATGCTCCCGATGCCGCGGACCTCGGTGAGGTCAGGGGAGCGGTGGCTTTTAACCAGGTTTCTTTCAGCTATGATAAGCGGGAAAAGGTGCTGGATAATATCAGCTTTGAGGCTAGACCCGGTCAAATCATCGCCCTGGTAGGTTCCAGCGGCAGCGGCAAGTCTACCATCGCTAATCTGATACCCCGGTTTTATGATGTCACCTCCGGGCAAATCAGCATCGACGGCAGAGATATCCGCCAGGTCACACTGTCTTCATTGCGTAAAAATATCGGTATGGTGCACCAGGATACCTTCCTGTTCTCTGCCACCATTCGGGAAAATATCAGCTATGGCCGGCCGGAGGCTACCCCGGAGGAAATAATCGAAGCCTCTAAGGTAGCCCAGTTGCAGGATTTTATTCAGAGCCTGCCGGACGGCTATGATACGCTGGTAGGAGAACGCGGAATTACTCTATCGGGCGGTCAAAAGCAGCGCCTGGCCATTGCCCGGGCTTTGCTGTTGAATCCGCGGATCCTGATCATGGATGACTCTACTTCCAGTGTGGACAATGAGACGGAATACTTAATCCAGAAAGCCTTAAGCGCTGTCCTCATAGGCCGGACAACCTTCATTATTGCTCACCGTTTGCAGTCGGTTCAGAGGGCTGACGTCATTCTGGTTTTAAAAGACGGCCGTATTGTCGAGCAGGGACGGCATGCAGAACTGCTGGCGCGGAACGGCCTCTATCGTCAGTTGTACGGCCTGCAATTTGAGAACCAGGAGCCGGGCCAGTTCCATTTTTCAACCGGATTTACGGCTGAATTTTCTCCGGACGGACAGGAAAATGAAACCCGGCAGATGCGGGGAACAGCGTCCAACCAGCCGGCTGACAGTCTTTCGGTTTCTGATGAAATTATATATGGTAAACCTTACGATTCGCGGGTAGTTTCCCGGCTGCTGGGGTATTTTAAGGCCCAGAAGAAAGCTATGGTCTTGACCATAGTGGCGACGCTGTTGTTTGCTTTTTCCTCCGTGGCCAGCCCTTATATTGTGGGTCTGGCTGAAGACAAATATATTGTGACCGGGAATCTGGGGGGACTGACGGCGATAGTCATTGTATTTATAGGAATGGGTCTGCTGAACTGGGTCTCCTATGCTGCCCAGATCAGGGCGGAAGCGGTCCTCGGCCAGAGCATCTTATTAAAACTGCGGTCGCAGCTTTTCGATCATGTTCAATCGCTTTCGGCCCGCTTTTTCAGTCATAACGAGGTTGGACGCATCATGTCGCGTATCCAGAATGATGTCGGAGAACTGGGAGAGTTTTTGGATTCCGGGGCTTTCTGGGTGATCGGTGAAGTGGTGAGCATGCTGGCCATTATTGTGGTGCTTTTTACCATGGAGTTCAGGCTGGCGCTGATTACCCTGGCGGTGGTACCGGTGCTTATTCTCTTCATCTGGTTCTGGCAAAGAAAAGCGCGCCGGGCTTTTATTCAGGTCAGACAGGCGATATCTACCGTCAACGGGGCCCTGGAGGAGAGTATTTCCGGAATCCGGGTGATCCAGAGCCTGTCCCGTGAGGATATCAATGCCCGGCAATTCGATACCGTGAATAAGGCTAATTTCCAGGTCAACCTGCGGTCTGCCAGGATTTCGGCGGCCATGATGCCGGCCATCGAGTTGCTGATGTCTTTAGCTACCGCTTCCATTGTCTGGTCCGGAGGTATGGGAGTCCTGAACGGGACTTTACTGGTTGGTGCGCTGATTGCTTTTGTCCTGTACATCCAGAACTTTTTCGATCCGATCCGGAACCTGACACTGGAATATGCGCAGCTTCAAATCGCCATGGCTTCCGGGGCGCGGGTTTTCGAACTTCTGGATATCCGTCCGGAAATAGCGGATAATCCGCAAAGCCGGCAGGTAGAAAAGATCCAGGGTCAGATCAAGTTCGAAAACGTCTCCTTCAGCTATGAGCCGGGATTGGAAGTGCTGCACAACATCGACCTGGAACTCCAGGCGGGGACTACCACTGCTCTGGTAGGACCGACCGGAGCCGGTAAAAGCACTATTATTAACCTGATTGCCCGCTTTTACGATGTCAGCCAGGGACGCCTAACCATTGACGGCATCGATATCCGGGAACTGGAAGTCAATTCCTACCGCCAGCATCTGGGAATGGTATTGCAAGATCCCTTCCTCTTTTCGGGCACGATCAAAGAAAATATCCGTTACGGCAAAATCGCAGCCAGCGATGAGGAGATTACCGCCGCTGCACAGGCCGTGGGTGCTCACGATTTTATTTCCCGGCTGGAAAAAGGTTATGATACCAAACTCCAGGAGCGCGGCCAGAATTTAAGCCTGGGACAGCGCCAGCTCTTGAGCTTTGCCCGGGCTTTAGTCGCCAACCCTTCGATCTTGCTTTTAGATGAAGCGACCGCCAGTATCGATTCCTATAGTGAAAGCATTATTCAAAAAGGCCTGCGGCAGCTTACCCGGGGAAGAACCACGATTATCATAGCGCATCGTCTGTCCACCATACGTGATGCGGACCATATTGTCGTCTTAGACCAGGGAAAGATCGTCGAGGAAGGCCGGCATCAGGAACTCCTGGACCGCGGCGGGCTATATACCCGTTTATACGAAATGAATTACGCCTCCATGTTCCGGAGGTGATATTGATTCCTTACATAACCCGATTCCTTACATAACCTTGCAAAATACCCCTGATTCCAGATATAATAATTTGAATGTTATCTCTGGAGGGACATGTGGAATTCAATGTGTCCCAGCAATTAAAGGCGCCTATTGGCAATACCCGGGAATGCACTGTAGATGGTCAGATCGATATTCTGGGGATTGGTGTCAGCAGCAAGGTAGAAGGAACAGTCAAACTTGTCCGAACCAATCGCGGGATTCTGGTCCAGGGGACTATCCAGACTCAAGTTCCGGTCGAATGCAGCCGCTGTTTGAAAATGTTTGATTGTATTTTGACGGTCAAAATAGAAGAAGAATATTTTCCGGTCCTGGATGTTAATAGCGGTGCAATGATCGAAATTCCGGATGATCCGGGCAGTTTAATGATTGACGATCACCACATACTTGACTTAAGGGAAGCAATCCGTCAAAATGCATTATTGGCGATTCCAATGAAGCCTTTATGCCGGGAGGATTGCGCCGGTATATGTCCGACCTGTGGTAAAGATTTGAATGCCGGCGAATGTGATTGCGCTAAAGAGACAATTGACCCGCGGTGGTCTAAATTAGCTGAATTAGCTTCATTGAAGAAAAAGAATAAACAGAAAAAGGAAACGGAGTAAGAAATGGCCCCATTAACTAAACGGAAATATGCAAAATCGCGTCAGAGAGAAAGACGTGGGCATATGAAGATAGAAATTCCGGCAATGGATACCTGTCCTCAATGTCATAGTGTAAAGCAGCCTCATCATGCTTGTCCTACCTGCGGTAATTACAACGGTAGAGAAGCTGTCAAAGTAGAGGCTCCTAAAAAGAAAACTACCTAGGATTTAAAGCATGCTAAAGACGGCGATAAGTAACCTCTTTGGCATCCGGTACCCTGTTATTCAAGGTGGAATGGCACATCTGGCAACGGCTGAACTGGCTTCAGCCGTTTCTAATGCTGGAGGTTTGGGTTTTCTGGCAGCCGCTAACTACGACGCTGTCTGGCTGCGTCAGCAAATACAGTTTGTCCGTCAATCCACCCACCAACCGTTTGGTGTCAATCTCTATCTGCCTTCTCCCCTCATCAAAGAGCAAATCCAGGTTATTCTGGAAGAAAAAGTTCCTGTAGTTGCCACCGGAGCCGGGAATCCCGGTCCATATCTTCAGCTTTTCAAAGAGTCCGGCCTAAAAGTCATGGTAGTGGTGGGAAACGTGCAATCCGCCAGGAATGCCGAAAGTTCAGGGGCAGATGCGGTAGTGGCAGAGGGAATGGAGGCTGGCGGGCATATTGGGAAAATCGCTACGCTGGCTTTAGTGCCGCAGATCGTGGATGCGGTGCGGATACCGGTCTTAGCTGCCGGAGGCATTGCTGATGGGAGAGGCCTGGTGGCAGCCCTGGCCCTGGGTGCCCAGGGCGTTCAGATGGGTACCCGCTTTATTTGCAGTGAGGAATGTCCCGCCCATATCTCCTTTAAACTGGCCATACTGGCCGCCGGGGATATGGATACCGTTGTTATTGATGAATCGACCGCCACTCCCAGCCGTGTCCTGGTCAATCAGTTTACCCGGGATTATGCGGAATTGAAGAAATCCGGGGCTACGGACGGCGAGTTAGCTTTTTTTGCGAAAGGCCGGTTTAAAGCCGGAATGATAGAGGGGAATATCGCTGAGGGAGCTCTCCTGGCGGGGCAAAATTCCGGATTGATTAAAGGGATTAAACCCGTTAAAGTAATTATCAAAGATATTATCGAGGAAGCAGAAAGTTTGTTAGCCAAGCTATGCCGGCAAACACAGCTGGAGGAGAGTAATGCCTGAATTACAAAAAGTAGCTTATGTATTTCCTGGACAGGGCAGCCAGAAAGTGGGTATGGGGCGTGATCTATACGACTCCAATGAAGCAGCCCGAGCGGTATTTCAGGAAGCGGACAAAACGTTGGGATTTGCCATTTCCAAACTATGTTTTGAGGGGCCTGAAGAAGAACTGCGCAAGACTATCAATGCTCAACCCGCTCTGGTCGTAATGAGCCTGGCCTGTTACCAGGCAGCGATTTCATCTGTCGATCAGACTAAAATCCAGAAGCCGGTCTACCTGGCCGGTCACAGCCTGGGTGAATATACCGCCCTGGCGATAGCGGGGGTACTGGATTACGCTACTACCATTTTCCTGGCCCGGGAAAGGGGCCGGTTAATGTTTGAAGCCGGACAAAAAACGCCCGGGACGATGGCCGCTATTTTAAGCCTGGATGAAGCCACCTTACAGTCGGTCTGCCAGGAATCCAATACCTGGCTGGCCAATATTAACTGTCCGGGACAACTGGTCATCAGCGGTGCTAAAGAGAATGTCGATAAGGCTATGGTAATGGCTAAAGCGAAAGGCGCCCTCAGGGCGATTCCGCTCCAGGTCAGCGGGGCTTTCCATACGCCTTTGATGCAACCGGCCGCCGATGGGCTGGCGGCTACAATTAATCGCCTGGAGTTTAAAGATCCGGCAGTGCCGATAGTTGCCAATACATCAGCCCAGGTCTTAAAGAGTGCGGCAGACATTAAAGAAGAATTACTTCAGCAGCTTTGTAAAAGCGTCCAGTGGCAACGCTCAGTGGAGAATATGATTAATCTGGGGGTGACCACGATCCTGGAAATCGGCGCCGGGAATGCTCTAACCGGGCTGATTAAGCGCACCAGTAAGACCGTGAAGACCTTGAATATCGGGACCGCCGCTGAGCTTGGGAATATCCTGCTGGCATAGCTGCCAGTCCGTCAATTAAGTTGATTTCTTCTGGGCTTCCAGGGCTCTTTGCAAAGCTTCGTAAAGCTCCTGGGGAGCATCTGTGCCAATGCGGTAGGTATTTCCGTTTTTCAGCTTTATCTCTACTGCTGAGAAGCCGGAGACATTATACAGCAGACCGTGCGGCGTGGTATGGACTCCCCAGCCGTAATACCAGGGATTTTTTACCACCCGGATGAGTTCGATATTCTTGAGATTAAATCTACGATGGACTAACCCCGGACCCAGTTTAATATACAAAACATCTTCAGAGAGGATGACAGTCAGACTGGAGAATAAGAGCAGGACAATTGCAATCATTATGAGAACGGCTGTCCCAATCCAGTTCATCCCGGTGAAAACAATCAACACCCCCACAAAAATGATCGCCATGGCCAGAGTGATCAGCAGAGTATAGCCGATTTGAGTATGTTCATATAATTTCATGAATTAGTTCCCTGAGTCAATCCCGTTCAATGTGAAAATCTGCCCGATAAGGGACTTTAGTAATGTTTGTCACAAGAATAATCATAACAAAAATCAGCCCGGGAATAAATCAATAGTTATATCCAAAGTGAACACCCGCGCCTTAAAGCGCGGGTGTTCGCAGCTAGCCTGGCCAAATACGAGAAATTAAGAAGTAAGGTGCTAGTTGTTTAGCCAGTCGTCTATTGTGGACTGATTCTGGCTTATCCAGTCTGCGGCTACGGCAGAGATCTCCTCTTCATTCACATCTACTCTGAGCATCAGGGCATTGGCAGTCTCTTCTCCCAGTTGCATATTTGTAATAAGCTTGTAAATCTCCGGAGCGGAGTCTTCGAGCCGGGAAGCCACGACAGTCCTGACATCATAAGGGGGATGACCGGCTTGGTAATCCTGTGAATCATCGGCAAAGGCTCCTTCATACCAGGGGTCCGGTTCTTCCAGCATGACCATATCGACCTCGGCAAAAATCCAGTGAGGCCACCACATGAACATCAGAAGGGGTTCGCCCTTTTTATCCGCGGAAATCATTCTGGCGCACATGATGGATTCAGATTGGTTGCTGCGCCACATGGGCAACTCATAAGCTCTGATCATGGAACGGTCCAGGGGATCATCCGACCATCCCGGAGAACCTCCGACGAGTTCTCCCTTGCCGGGACTTTCAGGGTTTTCGAAAATTTGCCAGTATTCCTTTAAGTCTAGAATACTTTTCAGCCCGGGAGCGATAGGTTCAATGCCTCTATCGGCATCTCCTTCAACCACAAAGCGGGGCATGAACCAGCCGGCGCCGCCCGGGAAAATTTGGGCCCCCAACTCTATTTGACCGGCGTCCAGGAACGGCTGAATTTCATACTGGCGCTGGGGCAGCCAGCATTCGATAGCCACATCGGCATCGCCCTGGGCGATGGCCGCCCAACCTGCCGTAACGGAGGTTTGCACTTTAGCGGTTGGGTAACCAAGCTGTTGAGTGACGATCTGGCTGGCAATCTCAGTACCAATCAGGTTAGATGACCAATCAGCTTCTATAAAGGTGATGGTAGGTTTGCTTTTATCGGCTGCAGTGGAAGAACATCCGGCTGCCGGCATCAGTAAGGCAGCGACAACAATTGCAAACATTAAATAGAGCCTTAGAGAACGAGAAATAGGCATATTTTCCTCCCATGTTAAAATTTACGGGACTATACTCTTGAGATCATGATTTTGAAAATAGCACCTCCTGAATGAGAATTAAATCACTAAAAGTTATTGTGTTTTTCTCGCCTTTTTTAGGTCTCTCGATTGAGCGAACCCCTGGGTGAGGCGGTCCAGTACAATCGCGATGGCTAAAATAGCCAGACCGGCTTCAAAACCCGCACCTATCCTGACCCGGTCCAAGGCAAAGAGAACACTGTAACCCAATCCGCCGGCGCCAATAAAGGCAGCGATAATTACCATAGAAACTGACATCATTGTGGCTTGATTGATGCCTGTCATGATGGTTTTTAAGGCCAGAGGCATTTCAACCTTGATCAAGAGTTGCCATTTGGAAGCCCCAAAGGCGATTGCAGCTTCCTTGATCGTTGGAGAAACCTGCCGTAATCCCAGGCTAATGAGACGGATAGCGGGCGGTATCGCAAAAATCATGGTTGCAATTACCGCCGGGACTTTGCCTACTCCCAGCAGCATGACTGCCGGTATAAGATAGACCAGTCCTGGTATAGTTTGCATGGCATCCAGAAGCGGCCTTAAAAAACCTTCAAAAGCATCGCTGCGAGCAGAAGCGATACCGATGGGCATTGCCACTATTACCGTCAGGATTACGGCCACACTGATCAGCGCCATAGTGCTCATAGCTTCATCCCATAATCCAATAGACTGGACGATTAATAAAGCCACTGCCACAGTTAGCCCTGTTCGCAAGGATGTCAGGGTCCATCCTGCTGCTCCAACTAATAAGACCCACACCGGCCACGGAATCCAGAGGAAAGCGGTCTCGACCGAAGTGAAGACTTTGCTCATAACCAATTTGATAGCTTCCAGTGCCGGCGAAAGGTAGATAATAGCCCAATCCATTGCTATTTCGATGCCATCTCCAATGGGTAGTCTGGGAGATTTAATCTCAAATTGTTGGAGAAGATAGGCGGCAACAGCTAATATTACTATCGTAATGAAAAAGGTTATGCCGCGTTTATGACTTTTCTTTATATCCGGGACAGTTTTAATCGGAGCGGCGGCTATTCTCATTGCAGGTCTCCTTAACAAGAAATCAAGGACTCAGGTTCGTTCTTACTTTTCAATCTTCGTGGGTGCCGGATTCGGGGAGATTGCATCGGGAGAATAAGGTGTTCACAATGATGATAGTTTTCCACGAAGATCGAACAAAACCGGTCCGTTAATGATTAGTTGACTGGCTTGATAGCGCGTAGAATAGTGGACCGTGAGATTATTCCTAATAAATGCTGACGTTCATCCAGGACGGCTACCGGGAAGTCGCTTTCTGCGATAATGGCCAGGACTTCTTCCAGAGAACTGGCAGGAGAGGTTGAAGGCACCTCAGTCTGAGCGATCTTGCCCAGGGTCATTATCCCGCCGCGGGCGGTATCGATAGCTTGTTTCAGGGTTACCATCCCCAGAAACCGGTTTTGACTATCGGTTACAAAGGATAAAGGAGTGTGTTTCGCTTCCATCTCCTTGATCGCTACCTCTACGTCAAAATTGCTCCAAACTACTGCCCTGGGTTCCTCCATAATGGATTCGGCAGTCATTAACTTGGTTCTCGGCACATCTTTAATAAACTCACTCACATATTGATTAGCGGGTTGAGATACTATTTCCTGGGGTGTTCCTATCTGAACAATTTCGCCATCCTTCATGATAGCTATTCTATCTCCTAATTTAAGAGCTTCACTCAGGTCATGAGTAATAAAAAAGATAGTTTTGTTCACTCGTTTCCGGAGGAGGATAAATTCGTCCTGCATTTGCCGTCGTATCAAGGGGTCGAGAGCGCTGAAAGGTTCATCCATCAGGATGATTTCAGAGTCCACCGCCAGAGCCCTAGCTAACCCTACTCTCTGCTGCATGCCTCCGCTGAGCTCGCTTAATCGGCTGTTTTCCCAACCGTTTAGCTCTACCTGTTTCAGGGCTTCCAGGGCTCGATATAATCTGGTCTTCTTATTATCTCCTCTAAGTTCCAGCCCGAAGGCTATATTTTCCAGCACTGAACGGTGAGGAAGCAGTCCGAAACCCTGGAATACCATGCTCAGCTTATGCCGCCTTAGCTCTCTCAGTTTGGATTGATTCATGCGTGTTACATCTTCATCATCAATAAAAATACTTCCTTTGGTAGGCGAGAGCAGCCGATTGAGGCAGCGAACGACGGTGGATTTACCGCTTCCCGATAGGCCCATGACAACAAAGAATTCGCTTTCTTTCACTTCGAACGAAACGTTTCTAACAGCTACAACATGGCTGGTCTGTTCCATTAACTCTGATTTGGTGAGGCCTTTTTCAATTAACTTCCAAACACTATCAGTTTTAGGCCCGAATATTTTCCATAATCCCTGACAGGATATTTTACTATTATTCATGGCAGACTCTCCGGAATGCTTAATTACCTGGCCGGTTTTCGAATTCCTGCTCTGTTGAATCCGCAGATATTAAAATAAAGTCAGCAATCGCCGTAGAACTGCAGTCCAGCTCATAATTGCTTAATTTCGCCATAATTATAGGATCTAAAAAGAGTTTAATGCTATGTGCCTCGACGACCTGGTCGTCAGGCTGGATGCGGTCGAGTTTAATGGTGACAGTGGTATCATTCAATTCAAACACCCTGAATCCAATCCCGGAATCCTGGAACTTCCGGGTGAGTATATCCTGTAACCTTTGGACAGCTGTATCTGTAACACTTAACATCCCCCCATCTCCCGGTTTGAATAATATTTTTAAGTAGGAACATTTTAACTGACCAAAACCGGGTTAGGATATACATCAGGTTAGGTATTTTAAGAGAAGAAAAGGGTTGGAAAATAACCCTTATGGATTATTTAAAAATACCTCTTTGGGGTATTCTGGCGGCAGGATGACTTACCGGCTCCCAGGCCGGTATCCTTAATCGTGAGCTATCACCCAATTTTGCAGGACTGCGTAAACAGCCAGTTGCTGGCGGTTCCGCAAATCCAGTTTGTGGAGGATATTCTTAACATGGACCTTGACAGTGCTTTCGGAGATAAAGAGTTTCTTGGCGATTTCTCGATTGCTGGCCCCCTGGGCAATCAGTTTGGTTATTTCCAATTCTCTTTCTGAGATGGTCGTCTTGGTTCCAGAGCGTTCTGCTTTCGGCGAAGTGATTTCATCCAGAAACCTCTGGGCAAAGACATTGGAAATAATGATTCTTCCGCCGGAGATTAATTCGATAGATTTTACCATATCAGCCACGGAGATATTCTTGGATAAACAGGCCCTGGCGCCGGCTTTTAAAGCTTCCATTGCAGTGGTTTCTACCTCAGGGCGGCTGATCATAACTACCTTGGTATGGGGAGAAGATTTGCTGAGGTTAGAAATGGACTCCAGGATTTTTCCTTCTGAGAGTTGCCCGTCAATGAAAACGATATCAGGGTTGACTTCTTGGCTTTTTTGGATGGCATCAGGGGTATTATTGCAATGGTACACAACTTTGATGTGAGGTTGTTCATTGAGCAATTTGCACAGTCCTGCTCTGAACACCTCTTCATTATCAACTAGAATTACCTTGATAGGCTCTATGATCATAAGCCAGATTCACCGTTAGATTTAGATTTAGAGTTAAATGCATCATAAATTATATTTTCCTATGTAAGCGCATTATAACATCAGGCTTAACTAAGGTCAAATAAATATCATTGATAAATATCAATGATATTTTCGATCTGTTTTCGTTTTTGCAGACGGATTGGTCGTTTTATTTTGATTCTTCACATCAGCCTAAAAATTAGATATTGATTTCGAAATTGATGTCTCTGGGGCAATTCTGACATTAGTGGAAAGTATTGACAACCTCCCTTGAGTATGGTATAAGATATGTAAACACATACTTAAAAAAGTAATTGATAACTTACAAATACAGGCAAAGCCAGCCGGTCAATATTATCGTTCTGATTCTGAAAGGATGATTATGTCCAAAAAATCACAGAAAAGAAAAATCGTAAATCAATCAGCCAGGCC
>Ga0153915_10006155_pt1 | contig 11226 bp, 9 predicted proteins | sample Opewatmetagenome_2_FD_107003 | JGI IMG/M metagenome (GOLD analysis project Ga0153915, IMG submission 107003) | Freshwater wetland microbial communities from Ohio, USA - Open water 3 Core 3 Depth 3 metaG | ecosystem: Environmental > Aquatic > Freshwater > Wetlands | place: USA: Ohio, Lake Erie...
GAGATGGAGATAGCGGGGGCGGATCTAACAACACTGGACAACCTTGCCCTGAAGGCCAGGACCCTTTCAGAGGATATCCCTGGGCTCATCGATCAAGACACAACAGTAAGGACAGGAAAACCTGAATTGAAGATAACCCCCAACAGGGAGGTCCTTGCGGACATACAGTCCCCTGCTACAGGTCTGGGCGCCGTATTAAGGGGAAATCTGGAAGGCCTTGATGCAGGGACGTTTAAACAGGGCGCCAGGAACTACGATATTGTGGTTAAATTCGATGAAAAGAGCGGCAAGGATCAGGTGTCTCAGTTCCTCTTTCCCGGTACATCCGGACCGGTTCTTTTGAACACACTGGGCAATGTGGAAGAGACCTCATCACCTGTGCAGATCACAAGGAAGGACAAAATGCGCATATCCAAGCTTTTTGCCAACCTGGATCCATCTTTATCCCTGAGCACTGCAGTCAACGATCTTACGACTACCATGAATGAAAATGGCGGCCTTGAATCGGGCTACAGTTTTTCATTCGGAGGGATGTACACTGTTATGAATGAAGGACAGGCAGGGATAATAGAGGCAGTACTCTTAGCAGTTATTCTGGTATTTCTTACTCTGGGCGCCATTATGGAGTCCTTCAGACAGCCTATCCTGATATTTTCAACCGTGCCCGTTGCCGTGATTGGTGTATTCTACAGCCTGGCGATGTCAGGCAGCAAGATAGAGATGCTGGCCCTTATGGGGTGCGTCATGCTCATAGGCATAGTGGTGGCTGTCGGGATATTGATCATGGACAAATTCAACGTCCTGGTCAAGGATGGGATGCCCAGGCATATCGCCATGGTCCAGGCCTGCAAGGAAGAATTTCGTCCTATAGCAATGATCACCCTTGCCGCAGTACTTGGGATGCTCCCCATGGCTACAGGTCAAGGGATAGGTGCGGAGATGCGCAACGCCGCAGGCATCGCGTCCATAGGAGGCATCTTGTCATCGGCCATTATCTCCATGTACCTCATACCGGTTTTGTACAACATGTTTACCAGGAGAGGGGCCGGCAAACGGAACGAGGGACATTAAAAAGACAGCCACAGGGATTTAGCGTCATAATCGGGGTTATGGATCAGGCAATTATTTAAAAGGCTGACCCTTTAATCCTGATTATGAGCCTGTCTCCTTTGGCTGTTTCGGACGGAGGAGCTGCGGACAGGTTCAGGACAGCCCATGATAAATGACAAGATAAAAAACAGGCAATATATAGAATTTATATATTGCCGGAGGGGGCAATATCTTAATATGCTGGAAAGAGTTTTTATCAGTTTATTTGTTATCTTGTTTATGCCTCAGGTTTCTCTTGCCGTTGAGCAGAAGAACCCTGAGGATTACAAGACCTTCACCTTTTATTCTGAAAACGACATAGTGGCAGGAACAGACCTGCAGTATACAAACGGGATCAAGCTTACCTGGATATCCGAAGACATCAGCAACTACAGACAGAATAAAGATATACCGGAATGGTCCTATCCCATCATTGAAAGGTTGCCCTTTATCAACAAACCGGGCTTTCAAAAAAATGTCTCGTTTTCCATCGGCCAGAACATGTACACCCCCGATGATGTCGACCGGACGGACCTTATCAAGGACGATCGCCCCTATGCCGGCATTTCCTATATCTCAGTCGGCTTTATCAGCAAGAACATAAAGATGATGGACACCATGGAAATAGCCATGGGGGTCGTTGGGCCTCACTCTTACGCAGGAAAATTCCAGAACGGTTTTCACAGATTTTTCGGGGCAAAGGTATCAAAGGGATGGGACAACCAACTCAAAGATGAGCCTTTGCTGAATCTGTTTTATGAAAGGAAGTGGAGGACGTTTTCATCCGAACTGGGGAAAGGTTTTTCCTATGACATTATTCCTCATGCCGGATTTGGGGCAGGAAACATGTTTATAGGCGGCGCCCTTGGGGGGCAGATACGATACGGATTAAACCTGCCCAATGATTTCGGGACCCTTGTCATACGCCCCGGCTCGGATACAAACGCCCCGGTTGACGATAAAGACCCCCGTATTTCAAGCCCTGACCGCATCAGTATCCATTTTTTCCTCGGTGTGGACGCCTTTGTTACGTCAAGGAATATACTCCTGGATGGAAATACCTTCACCGACAGCCATAGTGTGGATAAGAAACCCCTTACCTGCCGTTTCATAGGAGGGTTTGGCGTGCTTTTTCATCGGATCAAATTCACCTATTCCAATGTCTGGGGTACAAAGGAATTTGAAACACAGAAGGAAGCGCAGCAATACGGGTCCATCACAGTATCCTATTCCTATTGATGACATGGAATAAGGCGATTGAAGCCCGGCCTTGGGGGAAAAATGATCTTATGAAGAAACAACGTTACAACTTTAAAACTCAAATATATATTAACCCTGAGTTCTTTCACCTTGAGGATTTTATAAAAAAGATCCTTGAAAGTTTTGATGCTGCCGGACAAGAGATAAAATCAGGGAAGACCGGACTGAAGGTATACTCCACAGATGGGATCAAACTGACTGTAAAACGCTTTAATGACATCAGCATTTTCCATAGGATGCTGTCTTCCACAATAGGCAAATCAAAGGCCCGGAGTGCTTACGAAAACTCCCAATTGCTGATTAAAAAGGGATTTCCATCACCGAGACCTGTGGCCTATGTAAATATATACAGGAGAGGGATATTGCATACCTGCTATTATATCAGCCTCTATACCGACCGCATACCCATAAAGGAACTGTTTTCAGCCCCGATACCCGAATCTGAAAAAGGCCTGAGATCTTTCGCTAAATTCACTTATAACCTGCATCAGAACGGCATCTTCCATGGGGATTACAGATTGAGTAATGTATTTTACGAATACGACGGCTTCAACTATGATTTTTCGCTGATCGATAATGACAGCATAAGATTAGGTCGTTATTCTATGAGACGCGGCATGAGGAATCTGCGAAGGCTCTCTCTCCCTGCCGATAAATTGGCAATCATAGCGACTGAATATGCCTGTCTTGTTGGAACGAATGAACTGATCGCCTTGAACACCATCATATTTTTCAGATTGAGCCACACGATAAGAAAGGCATTCAGAAAATGGATTAAAAAATACAGGCGCCACGCAGAAACATGCCTCCTTAACGTTTACTGGATGTAGTATTTATGACATTGGCATAAGATGGATAAAAAATGATCCCTTTTACAATCAATATATTTAAGAGACACGGGGATATTTCAAGAGAACTTTGTCATCACATGCATAATGGCGTTAAGTGTCTTGAAACTTATCATCAGTTCAAATTATTCCCCGCATAAAGTTAACCTGAGACAATCGAAGAGATCGCACCCGCACTCATTGTGACCCTGTCCGATGGAATAAATGGTCAAATTACAACCGGCTAAGGATTGACTGTCAAGCGAAGATATTTTTTCAGCACATAGTCTATCATAAAAAAGTCTCAAAAAATATCTTTGATATAAGACCTCAAATAAGTTATGTTCTTTAAGTAACCGATCAGATAGTAGTAGCCTGATGCGGTTGAGGCTTTATCCGGACAGGTCATTTCCATCAAAATCAAGAAAATATTATAGCCAAAAGGTGACAGCGCTATGTCAATCGATAAACCTATTTTTTCGGTAATCGCCCCCGTTTACAATGAGGAGGAAACCCTCCCCGAGTTTTGCAACCGGTTATACAGGACCATGGCCGGGACAGGAAAGACATGGGAGGTTGCCTTTGTTAACGACGGCAGCAGGGATAAGAGCTCCCTGGTCATTGAATCCCAACCTCCGCTCGGCGGGCGGATCAGGATAATAGAATTCTCGCGCAATTTCGGGCATCAGGCCGCAGTAACGGCAGGCATTGACAATGCCGACGGGGATGCCGTAATCATACTGGACTCGGACCTTCAGGACCCCCCTGAGATAATCCCTAAGATGATAAAGAGATGGGAGGAAGGTATAGAGGTCGTATATGCCGTCAGAAGGAAACGTAAAGAATCTTGGATTAAACAGGCCTGTTATTACCTCTTTTACCGCCTCTTAAAGTTCATGTCCGACACCGATATCCCACTGGATTCCGGCGATTTTTGCCTGATGGACAGGGCTGTGGTTGAACAGCTGCGAGGACTCAAGGAGCACAGGCGCTTTGTCCGGGGGTTGCGCGCATGGGTAGGATTCAAACAGGAACCCCTTGAGTATGAGCGAGACGCCAGGTTCGCTGGCATTGAAAAGTATTCACTCACAAAATTGATGAGGCTTGCCTTTGACGGCCTCCTCTCCTTTTCATATCTGCCCCTCAGACTGGCAATATCAATCGGGGCCGTCATAATGACGGCAGGTTTCGCTGATGCCGTCTATATCATATACAGGAGGATCTCTGAAGGTCATCCAGTTACAGGCATCGGGGCTTTATCGGTTATTATCCTTTTCCTGGGAGGCTTGATACTGCTCTTTCTCGGCATAATCGGAGAATATATAGGAAGGCTGTATGACGAGGTCAAAGGGCGACCCGCTTACATAGTAAGGCAGGTCATCAGGATCGAAGAAAAGGCGGCAGGGTAATGCTGAATCCCTATTATTAATATCTTTATTGAGGCCGTGGGATGAACACAAGGCTTACTAATATAGTTAATCTCATCAACCGCATTGATACGCGACTGCTGATCTTCTGCCTCCTTTTCCTGAATACATTCTCCCTGATCCTTGATGAAAACGAGGAGCAGTACCTGGCCTTTGCAAAGGCATTTACAAATCCGGACTGGATCCCCGGCGCATTCAGCCTGAAGGATGTCCCTGGCGCCCGCATCATCTTCGATTCAATCATCGGGCGTCTCCTCGATTTCATGAGCTTTGAACAGACAGAAGTTCTCGGCAGGGCCTTGATCGCCCTGCTGTTTGCCTTTCCCCTTGCCCGGATATTTAAACGGTTTCAATTTACAAACCTCTCGGCAATCTTCACGCTTCAGATCATATGCTTCTTTTCACACCAGAGTTTCTTTGCCAAGGAATGGATATTCGGGTCCTTTGAAGCCAAGGCAGTATCCTATGTATTTATCTTTTACAGCCTCTCCTTTCTCTTCGACAGCCGTTATTTTTCAAGTGTGATATTTTCCGGGCTGGCCGTATATTTCCATTTCCTGGTCGGGGGATGGTACAGCCTTATCCTGTTTGTCTATCTGCTGATCGCAGGGATGCCGCTGAAGAGATTCATCCGCTATGGCCTGGCCTTCTGTTGCCTGACCGCACCCATGGGGATATATCTGGCAGTCACATATCTGCTGGACAATCCTGCGGTCATAGGCGGCGTTCAAATCAGCCAGGTCTATGTCTTTCTCAGGAATCCTCATCACCTGGACATGCTCGGACAGATAGGCAAATTCGGGTCATCGACCCAGACCGGCGTTGTCCTCTCTCTCCTTTGCTGCCTCCTCTGTATTCGTCTCCTTAAAACCAGCAAAGCCCCCCTGTTGCGGCAGGTCGCATTGTTGAACGTCATTATCTTCTGCCAGCAGTTCCTGAGCCTGTTTATTGCCATCTTTGATAAGACCGGCGGATTTTTAAAGTATTACCCCTATCGCACGGGCGCCCTTTCATTCTTTCTGATGTTTCTAATCCTCGGGGTGATATCAAGACGAAGCATCCTGCGGCATGCCCCCGCTGCTGATCAGCAGTCTCCCGGCGGAAAATCCCGGTTCAGCCTTTCCGGCGCAGTCGCATGTCTTATGGCCCTGTGCATCGTTACAGGCCTTGGCGTTAAGGTGCATAAAAATATAAGCGAGTCTTCAGAGATTTTCTCTCCTTCGCCGGAGACCTCTGCCAGGCTCTCCCTCTACGGCTGGATAAAAGATAACACCAAGCCGGACGCCGTGTTCCTGGACCTCAATAAGGATATAAGAGACGGCCTGGACTTTATTCGGAGGACCGAGAGGGACAGCTTTTCGGTCTTCAAGTTTATCCCCACAACCAACAGGTTGATCTATGACTGGTACATGCGGGTCCTGGAGAAGAAAAAGGTCCAGGCCGATATTGCCTATGTCCATAAGCTGAGAGAAAGGTACCGTATCGACTATGTCTTGAGTAAACAACCCCTGTCCGACAATGGACTGAAGCTTGTCTTCAACAATGATCACTATTTCCTTTACTCCCTTGCCGTGAACCGGCTTTAATTTTTTTATTTTGGACAGCCCTCATAGAAATAATATATAATCGGAAATAATAATATTCTTATCTTATTGCTCGGACTATAATGCACATATTGTAATAAGGAAACACACACATCATGCAGGAAAGGATTTTATGTTTTCAATCTGGATCGAGATATCAATAATTGTCTTCCTTATCATCTTAAACGGCCTGCTGGCCCTTTCCGAACTTGCCATTGTTTCATCCAGGAAGGCGCGGCTGGAGCAGTGGTCCAACGAAGGCAACCAGAAGGCCGCCATAGCGCTCGAACTGTCCAATTCACCGGACAGATTCCTGTCAACCATACAGATAGGCATTACCTTTGTCGGGATACTTGCAGGGGCCTTCGGCGGCGCTACTATTGCCGAGATGTTTACAGAATATATTGCCATGATACCTGCCCTTGCCAAATACAGCGGGGCCATAGGCGTCACAATCGTGGTTATAGGCATTACCTATTTTTCCCTGATTATCGGAGAGCTTGTCCCGAAACGGCTTGCCCTCAATAACCCTGAAAGACTTGCATGCCTGGTCGCATCCCCTGTAAAAAATCTTACACGGATAGTTCACCCCCTCGTTATCCTGTTAAGCGGATCAACCAACCTGCTCTTGCGCGTTTCCCATGTCAAACCCTCTGAGGACCCGTTTGTAACGGAAGAGGAGATCAAACTCCTTATCGACAAGGGGACACAGGACGGGACCTTTCAGGAGTTTGAACAGGAGACTATCGAACGGGTATTCCGCCTTGCGGACCGGAGGGTCTCTGTCCTGATGACGCCCAGGGCCGATATCGTATCGCTTGATCTTAACGAAAGCGAGGAGGTCTCCAGACAGAAGATAGCAAGATATAAATATTCCTTCTTCCCGGTTATCAGGGATACGATTGATAATATTGCGGGCGTTGTCAGATGGAAGGATCTGCTCTCCTATTCAATGGAGGGAAGGCCTTTCAGCATTAAAGAGATCAGCCGCAAGCCGCTCTTTGTAACGGAGAGGACCCCGGCTGTGAAGGTCCTGGAATTATTCAAGACATCCAAGATGCATATAGCCTTTGTGGTGGATGAGTACGGCGCTATCCAGGGTCTTGTGACCCTTGATGATATCCTCCATTCCGTCTTTGAAGATGTGGAAGACACTCCTGAAGAAGAAAGGGAGATCATAAAACGAGAAGACGGCTCATGGCTTATATCGGGGAGCCTCCCCCTGGACGAATTCATGGATTATATGGAGATCGTCAGGCCTGATGAAAAGGAAAGGGCCGGGATGAATACGGTGGGAGGGTTTGTAATGACGAAGATAGGGGCAGTGCCTTCTGAAGGACATCATTTTGAATGGAGAGGCCTCAGATTCGAGGTCCTTGATATGGATGGCAGGCGGGTGGACAAGGTCTTGGTTTCTCAGATAACAGAATAATCCTAATAAAAGGAGGACATACTATGTTTGATCTCATAAAAAAAACCATGCTGGCCGGAGTTGGCTTTGCAGCCATGACAAAAGACAAGGTTGAACAGGTGATAAAGGAGTATATCGAAAAAGGCGAGATAACCGAAAAGGAGGGAAAGGACCTCTTAAATGAATTCATGCAGAAATCCGAACACGCCCGCAAGGACATGGAGACAAGACTTGAAGAGATGATCCAGGGCGTCCTGAAAAGGATGAAGATCGCTACACAGGATGATATTAAGGCCATAGATGAAAGGATCAAGGTCCTGGAACAAAAGCCCCCTTCTGCCGATCACTAGGGCATTTCGGGTCAGGACATGACCATGACACCTTAAGGAAGAGGCAGATATGAATATCCGCAAAATAGGGGTAATAACAAGGACATACCGCCACATCCAGCGCTATCGCCAGATCCTGACAGTGCTCTTCCGCCACGGCTTCGGGGAGATGGTGGATGCCCTCGGGGTAGAACAGTACCTGGATATAGGATTAAATCTCATCTCCCGCAGGCGCAGGGAAAAGATAGAGACCTTTTCCAGGGCTGAAAGGGTCAGGATGGCCCTTGAAGAGCTTGGCCCCACCTTTATCAAGCTGGGACAGATACTCTCAACCAGGTCGGACCTGCTCCCTGCCGATTTCCTGAATGAACTGGGAAAGCTCCAGGATAATGTCCCCCCCTTCGAGTTTTCTGAGGCTAAAATCATACTGGAAGAGGAATTGAAGGCGCCCCTGGAAGAGATATTCAGCCGGTTTGAAGAGATCCCCCTGGCCTCCGCATCAATCGGGCAGGTGCATCGGGCGCGTCTCTTGAACGGGGAAGAGGTCGTGGTCAAGATCCAGCGGCCCGGCATACGCAGGACAATCGATGTGGACCTTGAGATCATGCTTCACCTGGCCACCCTTATGGAAAGGCATGTGAAAGGGATGGATGTCCACCGTCCGACCAGGATCGTTGAGGAATTTGCACGCACCCTGGAAAAGGAACTCAACTATCGCATGGAAGCCACCCATATGGAACGCTTTTCAACCCAGTTCATGGGCGATCCCACCGTGTATGTCCCCAAGATCCACCGTGAGGCGACCGGCAAAAGGGCCCTTACCATGGAATACGTCCAGGGGATCAAGGTCTCGGAGGTCGAACGCCTGGACGAGGCAGGCCTTGACAGACCGGAGATTGCACGCAGGGGTTTTGACCTGATCATGAAGCAGGTATTCATCCACGGCTTTTTCCACGCAGACCCCCATCCGGGAAATATATTTGTCCTCCCCAACAACGTCATATGCTACATGGATTTCGGCATGATGGGCCGCATCAGGCGCGAGATCAGGGAAAACTTTTCAGAACTCCTTACAAGCATTATCAGGCGTGATGAATCAAAGACCGCCGAGGCCTTTATCCACCTGACCGTCTCGGACGAGGAATCGGATCTGCGGCTACTGGAGCGGGACATGGCCGATTTCATCGACAGCCATTTCTACAGGTCCCTTAAGGAACTGGATATAGGCAGGCTGCTGCAGGAGCTCTTAGAAATTGCCGCAAAGCACCGCCTGACCATCCCCGCCGACCTCTTCCTGATGATCAAGGCCTTGAGCACGGTGGAAGGGGTCGGACGCATGCTCTGTCCTGAATTCAACGCCATGGAACAGGCTGCGCCCTTTATCAAACGCATCAGGATGGAAATGGTTCACCCCAGGCGTATAGCGGCGGACATCTTTGATTCAGGGAAAGAGCTGCTCCATCTTCTCAGGGATATACCCGGCGAGGTCCGCGAGATCCTTAAGCAGGCAAGGAACGGCAGGGTCAAAATGGAGTTCGAGCATCGCGGCCTGGAGCCCATGATGTCAACCCTCGACAGGGTAAGCAACCGCCTTGCCTTTGCCATAGTCCTGGCATCCCTGGTTATAGGCTCATCCCTTATCGTACTGTCAGGCCTACCCCCCAAGTGGCATGACATACCGGTCATCGGACTTGTGGGCTTTCTGATCGCCTTTGTAATGGGCGTCTGGCTCCTGTGGACGATCCTGAGACACGGGAGGATGTGAGAACATTTGAAACAGGAAATCCATCAATTTTATTGCTAAACTTTTTTTATGAGTAATCCTTCTCCAATCCTATAATTCGATGGTTTAGTAAGGAAAAAATATTTCATGCAATCCCTTTAAGCTCAGCCTGTCTGAACACTCAAAAGACCGCTCAAGTTCAGTACGAATATTTATGCATCTCAGCTTTATAGGCATGCCCATGATTGCACAAAAAATTGTGCTCAATGCACAATATAATGGGCAAAAGCATATACATTTGCTGCTCAAAAGAGGACATACAAATATATTTAATGAGTATAAAAAGATTTATAAATACCTAATTATGCATATTTAAAGTGATGATATCGCTATTATGCCTATAGATTAAAATCAGTGGATATATTTCGGCATGTGAATTGAATACTAATCCGGAATTGGAAAAAAATAATCTGTTGTTAAGACACAATCAAAAGGAGGTTTAACATAATGCATAAAAAAATCCGGATTCAATTTTTGTTAACAGTTTTAATCTTTTTGTTTGCTATAAGTCCGGCCTGGGGCGGAGGGTATATACATCATGAATATGTCTGGGAATTGCCGTTTGATTCATCCGCTGATACCTATTCTACTAGGGAAACTATTATAAGTTGCTATAACAGCTTAAATGGTGAACTACTTAATTGTCCGTTTGAACAAGAGATAACGATGGTAACACCCTATGAGGGGAACTCAGATGAAGCGATCAAAAACAACGGCGGTCACACACATGATTATACCACCCGCCCTCTTTATTGGCCTGCGGATGGAGAAGGATTGGAGTTTGACTATGATACTAGTTCCGATCCTAAAATGGTTGTGGGCAGAACAAATGATAATGGTTACAAGATAGCCCTGATCCTTCATCACATGCCGGAAATAGGGGGCAGGATGTTGAGTGAAACCAGGGTTTTTGTGCCGGACCCGTTACATTGGGTATGCTCAAGGGGATGTTATTCGAACACTGAAACGAGATATCAGACCATTATTGATGTAGCAATCTATGAAAACACATTTATAAATTATTGGTGGTATGGATTTTCATTTCTTTACCTGTCGCCGTTAACAGAACTGCCCGACCCGGGTGAGGATGACCATTATGTGAAAACCGGTCAGAAGACTACTCATCCAAGGAACCATTACGGCACTACCGATACCATTGCGAAGCTCGAAGATATTGCTAAACGATACTTTATGGAAACAGGAAGGACACTCCAAATTAATGATATAAGCCTGCCTAAAGGCGGGTTGTTTGATATCAATGCTAATTGGAAACCTTCACATATTACACACCGCACAGGTACAGATGCAGATATCGACGTTGATAAAAAATGGTGTGTTGAAGACTCAAAATTAAGAGATTTAGTTGATGGTTTAGCCGAGGAGGGGGAAAATCGTCCTCACCTGCTTTGTGAGAACGAAAACCATGAACCGGTAGATGATAATGATAAAACAGGCAAATATAAGCACATTGACTTTGACTAACCATAAATAATCTTGAAAAATGGAGAAGAAAATGA
>Ga0153915_10006156_pt1 | contig 11226 bp, 8 predicted proteins | sample Opewatmetagenome_2_FD_107003 | JGI IMG/M metagenome (GOLD analysis project Ga0153915, IMG submission 107003) | Freshwater wetland microbial communities from Ohio, USA - Open water 3 Core 3 Depth 3 metaG | ecosystem: Environmental > Aquatic > Freshwater > Wetlands | place: USA: Ohio, Lake Erie...
ACTCGACGGTCATAGCCTGTCCATCGGCGACGTTGTCGCTGTTGCGCGGCGCAGCGCCCCGGTGGCGGTCGCCCCGGACACGCGTGTGCGCGTCGAGCGCTCGCGGGCGGGGATCGAGGCCGCCCTGGCGCGCGGCGACACGATCTACGGCGTCAATACCGGGTTCGGCAAGCTTGCCCACGTCCGAATCCCGCCGGAGCAGCTCCGCGCGCTGCAGCTCAATCTGATCCGCAGCCACGCGTCCGGCGTGGGCGATCCGCTGTCGGCGGAGGCGGTGCGCGCGATGATGCTGCTGCGCGCCAACGTTCTCCTCATGGGGACGAGCGGCGTGCGCCCCGTCATCCCCGACACGCTGGTGGCCATGCTCAATGCCGGCGTGCATCCCGTGGTGCCGTCCCAGGGCAGTGTGGGCGCATCGGGCGACCTGGCGCCGCTCGCCCACCTCGCGCTGGCCATGATTGGGGAGGGTCCGGACGGACCGAAGCTCCGGGCTGCCGGCATCGACCCCGTCACGCTTGAAGCCAAAGAGGGCATTGCGTTCGTCAACGGCACTCAGGCGCAGACCGGCCTGGCCGCGCTCCTGGTCCACGACGCCTGGATCCTGTGGCGCACGGCCCATGGGGCGGCCGCGATGAGTCTGGAGGCGGTGCGCGGCACTCCGGTTCCCTTCGACGCGCGCATCCACGAGGCCCGCCCGCATCTCTGGCAGCAGCGCTCCGCTACGCTGCTCCGGTCGCTGCTGGCTGACAGCGAGATCCGGGAATCGCACCGGCACGATGACCCGCGGGTGCAGGACGCATATTCGCTGCGTTGCAGTCCCCAGATTCTCGGTGCCGTGGGGGAAGGGGTGGCGTTCGCCGAACGGTTGGTCACGACGGAGCTGAATGCGGCGACCGACAATCCCCTGGTGTTCGGCACCGACGTCCTATCGGGCGGCAACTTCCACGGACAGCCGATTGCGCTGGCGCTGGACGTTCTCGGGATCGTGCTGGCGACCCTGGCAGGACTGGCCGAGCGCCGGCTCGAGCGGGTCGTGAATCCCGATCTGTCTTCGGGACTTCCCGCGTTCCTCGCCAGGGACCCGGGTCTCGACTCGGGCTTCATGACCGCGCAGATCGCTTCGGCGGCCCTAGTGGCGGATTCGCGCGTGCTTGCGACGCCGGCGAGTGTGCAGTCGGTGCCCACGGAAGGGAATCAGGAAGACGTCGTCCCGATGGGGATGACCGCTGCATGGAAAGCCGAGCGCATTTGCGCCAACGCGGCGCGAGTCGTGGCGATCGAACTCCTGGCCGGTGCGCAGGGACTGGAGTTCCTGAAACCGCTGCGGCCCGGACGGGGCGTGGGCCGACTGCATGCCGCGGTGCGCGCGATGGTGCCGCCGCTCGAGGGCGATCGCCCGATGGCGGGCGAGATCGAGCGCGTGGCGAGCGGGATCCGCGCCGGCGCCTTCGATCTCGAGGCCACGGCGTGAGCGGGCCGCGGGTGGTGCGGGCGCCGCGGGGTAGCGAGCGGTCGTGCCGCGGCTGGGTACAGGAAGCCGCGCTGCGCATGCTCATGAACAATCTCGATCCGGACGTCGCCGAGCGGCCGCAGGACCTGGTGGTGTACGGGGGGACGGGGCGGGCGGCGCGCAGTTGGGAAGCGTTCGATGCGATCGTGCGATCGTTGCGGGCGCTGGGGGACGATGAAACGCTGCTCGTCCAGTCCGGGAAGCCGGTCGGCGTGTTCACCACCCATCCGGACGCACCACGTGTGTTGATCGCCAACGCCAACCTCGTGGGGCGGTGGGCGACGTGGGAGGTATTCCGCGACCTCGAGCGGCGCGGCTTGATCATGTACGGCCAAATGACGGCGGGCTCGTGGATCTACATCGGGACCCAGGGGATACTGCAGGGCACCTATGAGACGTTCGGCGCCGTCGCGCGGCGCCATTTCGGCGGCACGCTCGCCGGGCGAATCGTGCTCACCGGCGGGCTGGGGGGGATGGGTGGCGCGCAGCCGCTGGCGGCCACGATGAACGGGGGCGTCTGCCTGGCGGTGGAAGTCGATCCCGCCCGCGTGCAGCGCCGTCTCGAGACGCGCTACCTCGATCAGGCGACCGCCTCGTTGGAGGAAGCGCTGGCCTGGTGCGAGGCGGCACGGGGCAGCGGAACGGCGTTGTCGGTCGGGTTGATCGGCAACTGCGCCGACGTGCTCCCCGCGCTCGTTCGCCGCGGGTTCGTTCCTGATGTGGTCACTGATCAGACGTCAGCGCACGACACGCTGCACGGCTACGTGCCGGCGGGTCTCCCGCTGGAAGACGCACGCGCCCTTCGCGTCACCGATCCCGCGGAATACGTGCGACGCGCTGTGGCGAGTATCGCGACCCACGTGCGCGCGATGCTCGACTTGCAGGGCGCCGGCGCCGTGACGTTCGACTACGGCAACAACATCCGGACCGTCGCGGCCGACGCCGGCGTCGCGCAGGCATTCGACATCCCCGGCTTCGTGCCGGAGTACATCCGCCCCCTATTCTGTGAAGGGAAGGGCCCGTTTCGCTGGGTGGCGTTGTCGGGCGATCCGGACGACCTGCGACGCACCGACCGCCTGGTGCTGGAGCTGTTCCCCGAGAACGAACACCTCGCCCGCTGGATCCGCCTGGCCCAGGAGCGGGTCGCCTTCCAGGGACTTCCCGCGCGCATCTGCTGGCTCGGCCAAGGCGAGCGGGCGCGGTTCGGCGTGGCGTTGAACGACCTCGTGTCGCGCGGAGAGCTGTCCGCGCCGATCGTGATCGGGCGCGACCACCTCGACACGGGCAGCGTCGCGTCCCCGTTCCGGGAAACCGAAGGCATGCGAGACGGATCCGATGCGATCGCTGATTGGGCGATCTTGAACGCGCTGCTCAATACCGCCTCTGGCGCTTCGTGGGTGTCGTTCCATCACGGTGGCGGCGTGGGCATCGGCAATTCCCTGCACGCGGGGCAGGTGAGCGTCGCGGACGGCACCCCCGAGGCGCGCCGCCGGCTCGAACGCGTGCTCACCAACGATCCGGGCATCGGCGTCGCGCGTCACGCCGACGCTGGGTACCCCGAGGCGATCGCCGCCGCTCGACGTGCGGGACTGCGGCTGCCGATGCTGGAGGCGAGCGACTGACGACCTTGCTCGCTGGAGCGCGGGCGGTGGTCACCGGGCGCGGTCCCGCCCGGGCGCGGCGCGGTCGTGAGCTATCCGAGCTCGAAGTGCTCCCGGGCGCCGCCGTCGCCGTAGACGGCGGCCGCATTCAGGACGTCGACGCGTGGGGTGCGTTGCGCAAACGATACCCGACGGCCGCCGTCACCGAAGTCTCGGGCGTGCTCTTTCCCGGGTTCATCGATTGTCATACGCATGCGATCTTCGGTGCGCCCCGGCTGGACGATCACGAGCGGCGTGCGCTGGGAGAGAGCTACCAGCAGATCGCGGCGGCGGGTGGGGGCATCCTCCAATCGGTTCGCGACGTACGCGCGCGCGATACCCGGGAGCTCGAGCGATTGGCGCGGGACCGACTGCTGACGCTGCGCGCCGCGGGCAGCACTACGATCGAGGTGAAGTCCGGCTACGGACTCGAGCTCGAAACCGAGCTGAAGCAGCTCCGGATCGTGCGCCGCCTCGCGGACGCCGAGCGGCTCGCGCTGGTGCCGACGTTTCTCGGTGCGCACGAGGTTCCGCCGGAGTACCGGGCGCGCCGGGCGGAGTACGTGCGTCTGGTCATCGAAGAGATGCTGCCGGTGGTGACGCGGGAGCAGCTCGCCCGATGCTGCGACGTGTTTTGCGAGCCGTCCGTGTTCAGCGTGGCCGAGGCCCGGGCGGTGCTCGCGGCAGCCCGGGACGCCGGTCTCGCCCTGAAGCTGCACGCGGACGAGTTGGAGGGCTCGGGAGGCGCCGAGCTGGCCGCGGAGCTCGGCGCCCTCTCGGCGGACCATTTGGCGGGAATCTCCGACGCCGGCATCCGCGCCCTCGCGGCGAGCCAAACAGTCGCGGTGCTGCTCCCGGCGACGATGAGCTTTCTCGGCAAAGGCCGGCAGGCGCCGGCGCGGCGCTTGGTGGAGGCCGGAGTCGCCGTCGCCCTCGCGACGGACTTCAATCCCGGCTCCTCGCCAACCGTCAGTCTCCCGTTTGTCATGAGTCTCGCCGTCTCCCAGCTGGGACTGCGCCACGCCGAGGCCGTGTTGGCGGTGACTGTGAACGCCGCCGCCGCCCTGGGGCTCGCGGCCGACCGCGGGCAGGTGGCCCGGGGTTTCCGAGCGGATCTCGTCGCCTGTACGGTCAGCGACTGGCGCGAAGTGGCCTATTGGGTCGGGGCGAACCTCGTAACCGACGTCTGGACAGGGGGTTTCGCTTGTCCGCGCCGTGCGGGTCCGGTATCTTTAGGGCTCCATGTCGAAGCTTGAGAAGCTCAAGGAGCGGGCGCGCACGCTGGAGGCCAAGGACACCCGGGCCGCCATCGAGACGTGGCTCGAGGTGCTCGAGGCGCAGGATGAGGAGGGCGATCCCAATCCCGACCTCGGCATCTTCAACCGTATCGGTGATCTCTATCTCAAGGTGAAAGACCCCGGCCAGGCCGCGGATTACTACGACCGGGCCGTTGATCGCTACGCCGAGCTGGGCTTCCATAACAATGCGATCGCGATGTGCAACAAAGTGCTGCGCAACGCTCCCGGCCGCCCCACGACCTACCTCAAGCTCGCCAAGCTGTATGCCGCCAAGGGATTCACCGGCGAAGCCAAGCAGAATTTCATCGAGTACGCCGAGCGGATGCAGAAGGCCGGCGCCATCCAGCAGGCGTTCCAGGCGCTGAAAGAATTCGCCGACATCTCGACCGAAGGGGAGCAACTGCGCGAGATGCTCGAGGAGCACTTGCGCGCGTATGGTGGTCCCGAGCTGCAGGCGAAACTCAGGACGGCGGGCCCACGGGCGAGCGCTCCGTCCGCCGCTCCGGGTCAAAAGACCAAACGGAAGACGACGAGCCTGGTCTTCCTGGATCTCGATGAGCCGGCGAAGGCGAAGGTCCCGCCGGGGCGCCCGACCGGCGCCATGCCTCGCCCGGTGGCCCCGCCCGTCGGACCACCCCCCTCGCCGCCGCAACCGACGCCCGCCGCGCGGGCGCCGGCGCCGCCGCCGCCCACCGCTCCGATCGAGACGACGAGCCTGGTCGAAGAGGTCGACGTCGGAGGCGCTGACGCCCTCGCCGGTCTCGAGCCCACAGTGGAGGATTTCGGCCACGTCCGCGATACGGTGAGCGGCATCGCCTCGATCCGCGACGATGACGTGGTGCCCGATGCGCCGCTCCTCGCCGGCCTCGAGCCGACGGCCGCGTCGGACCTCGGACCGCCCGAGACGGCCGACATCCTGGGTGACCTCCCCCTGGTGTCCGCCTTCGACGTCGAGGAGGAGCCCGAAGCGAGTGCGGAGCCGGAAGAGGTGGCGACCGAAGAGCCACCCGTCGCGCCGCCCGCCGGGCCGCCGAAGCGCAAGACGGTCGTCGAGATCCCGCCTCTCGAGCTCGAGCCGGACTTCGATGCGGAGACGCTGCAAACGTCGACCACGGAGCGCCAGCACGAAGTGGACGACGAACCGCTCGCCGAGGAGGAGGACAAGGGGTGGCTGCAGCGGGAGACCACCGTCGGATCGGGACATTCACCGGCGTTGGACCTCGGCCTGGACGTCGTGAAGGAGGGTGATCAACCGGACGCCATCGTCTTCGACGGGCTCGACGAGGTGGCCCCCTCGGCGCCGACGATCGAGGAGCTCGAAACTCGCGTGGCCGACGACCCGGACGACGCCGAGGCGCACCAAGCCCTGGGCGAGGCACTCATCGAAGCGGGCGAGCGCGATCGGGGCATTGAGGAGCTCGATATCGCCACGGGCGGGTTCGAGTCGGTCGGCAACCTCGAGCATGCGCAAGGGTTGGTGGACGAGATCCTGCGCCTCGATCCGAACAGTGTGCGGCACCGGCAGAAACAGGTGGAGTTCGCCTTCAAGTCGGGCGACAAGATGCAGCTGATCGGCGCGTATCTCGAGCTGGCCGACACGCTCCTGCGGGGGGATCTCGCCGACAAAGCGCGTGCCGTGTACGAGCGGGTGGTCGAGCACGACCCGAAGAACGAGCGTGCCCGGGCGGCGCTGGCGATGCTGGCGCCCGCGGAGCCGCCCAAGGCCGAAGGCCGGGTGGCGGCCAAAGACGCAAAGATGCGGGTGCGCGACGAGACCGCCGGCGAGGGAGACTTCGTCGACCTGGGGGCGATGATCCTGGAAGAGGATGCCCCGCGCGATACCCGCATGAAGGTCGAGGACGAGGAGCCGACGGGCGACGAGGAGCAGGATTTCCGGGAGATGCTGGCCCGGTTCCGCCAAGGTATCGACGAGAACATCGAAGAGACGGATTTCCAGTCGCATTACGATCTGGGCGTCGCCTTCAAGGAGATGGGATTGCTCGACGAGGCCATCGCCGAGTTCCAGAAGGCCTTGCGGGCACCGGAAGGGAAGCTGCGGACGTCGGAGGCACTGGGCATGTGCTTCCACGACAAGGGCGCCTTCGGGGTCGCCGAGTCGATCCTGCGGCGGGCGCTCGAGTTGCCCGCCACGGGAGACCAGGAGCGTCTCGGCATCCTGTACTGGCTGGCCCGGGCGCTGGAGGAGCAGGGGAAGCCGGCCGATGCCCGCGATCTTTACGGGCGCGTGTTCGCCGTCGACATCCGGTTCATGGACGTGGGGGCGCGGGTGAAGGCCCTCGCCAAGGCGCGCTGACGTGACCGACCAGGCGACCCGGGTCTCGCTGCCGGACATTCAGCGCCCCGTCGCCGGGGAGCTCGATCAGGTGGCAGCGGAGTTGCGCCGGATCATCGCTGCGGATTTCCCGATCATCGCCGATGCGAACGATCACCTGCTGCGCATGAAAGGGAAGCTGTTCCGCCCGACGCTCTTGCTGCTCAGTCACCAGGCGGCGGGAGGCGGCGACCCGCGAGTCGTGACGCTGGCGGCGGTGGTCGAGCTGATCCACCTGGCCACGCTGGTCCATGACGATTCGGTCGACCATTCGGCGCTGCGGCGCGGCATGCCGACGCTCAATGCGCTGTTCTCGCACCAGGTCGCCGTGATCATGGGGGATTACCTGTACTCACGGGCGATCATCGAGCTGGTGCGGGTCGGCGACCTCGATCCCCTGCGGGTGTTCGCCCGGGTGACCAACGAGATGACGATCGGCGAGATGCGCCAGCTCGAGGCGCACGACAAGATGGCCTTCGGCGAAGCGGAGTACGATCTGCTCATCCGGGCCAAGACCGCCTCACTCCTGTCGGGCGCCTGCGAGGTCGGGGCGTTGTCGGCGCCGCCGGCGGTGCGTGAAGCCCTCGCCCGGTTCGGCATGCTCCTGGGCATGGCGTTCCAGATCACCGACGACCTGCTCGACTACACGCAACCGGAAGCGGTGACCGGCAAGCCGTCGGGTCTCGATCTGAAGGAGCACAAGGTGACCTTGCCGCTCATCGCAGCGCTGCCGCAGCTGTCAGCGGACGAGCGGCAAACCGTCGTGCACCTGATGGCGACCTCGGATCCGTCGGACGCACAGGTGGCCGAAGTCATCCGCATGGTCGAGGCTGGTGGTGGGCTCGACGTCGCCCGCCGGCGCGCCCTCGACCTGGCCCAGCGGGCCGACGCGGAGTTGGCGGCCCTCCCCGCCTCCACGGCGCGCGAAGCGCTGCGCGACAGCATCGCGTACGCCGTCGAGCGGAGGAGCTGAGCGTGGCGCGGGGTCCCCGGCGGCCGCTATTTTACTTCGGAGTGCTCGCGTCGGGTTTCGTCCTCGGCGGGTTCCTGCATGCCTTGTTGCGGCGGTTTCTGCCGCAGGGTGCCGCCAAGGAGTTCTTCACGACCGCGGTCACGCCGACGTTCGGCCCGATCCACCTGGACCTCCTGGTCGTCTCGATCACCTTGGGGCCGATCGGACTCGAGGTGTCGCTGCTGTCGGTGTTGGGGGTGGCGATCGCCTACTTCGTGGCCCGATCGCTCTTCTAGAGGAGTAGCGTATGGAATTCTCGTTGACGCACGTGCTCATTCTGCTGGTCATCGCGCTGCTCGTGTTCGGGGCCAAGCGCATTCCGGAAATCGGCTCATCGCTCGGGAAGGGCATCCGGGAGTTCAAGAACAGCCTGAAGGAGGTCGGCTCGGACCAGCCGTCGCAGCCGCTGCCGCCGCCGCCGCCCGCGAGCTCGTCGTCGCTCCCGCCCTCGGGTGGAGAGCCGAAGCGCCTCAACCAGTAGCACGGTCGAGGCCGCACCCGTGGGCAATCTCAGCCCCGGCGAATTGGCGATCTTGCTGCTCATTGCCTTGCTCGTGTTCGGCGGGAAGGGGCTGCCGGAGGCAGGCAAAGCGCTTGGCAATGGGTTGCGGGAGTTCCGCCGAGCGCTGGGGGAGGCCCAAGGCGCGATGCGGGATTCCATTGAGCCGGGCGCGAGCCCCGGCGCGGCGGACCCGCCGCGGAAAACCCGCCCCCGACGTCTGGTCGAATAACCGCCGGCTAGCTGCCGGCGGTCGTGTTTTGCGGGCGGAAGATGTCCTTGCGCCGGTCGACGACCTTGGCGCGCTGGCGCAGTCCCGCCAGATAGGCTTCGACGCGGGCCTGACGGGCGCTCTGCATCAGGCCCTCCCGCTGGGTGTCGCGTTGCGCGACCCACGCCGTGGAATCGGCCGACGTCCGAGCCAGGGACTGGAGAATGAACGCCCGGTGCTCACCGACGATGACACCGGACCGCTGGCCCACGCCGAGCCGGAACGCGGCGCCCAGCGCGCCGGGCTCGAGCTGCAGAATCGGCGGCGGATGAAGCCGGGAGAAGGGGCCCAGCCGCTGCACCGCGAGCCCGCGTGCGCCGCCCGCCGCCAGCAGGTCGGGGTTCGCCGCCAGGGAGGACGCGATCTGTTGGGTGCGACCCACCCACAGGGTCTTCTTCTTCTCGACGCGCGCCTGCAACAGCACTTGCTCGCGCACCGCCGAGAGGGGGGGAATGCCCTCCGGAATGAGGGAATCGAGCCGGAACACGTAGTACGCCACCTCGCCCTGGATCACCGGGCTCGTTTCACCCGGCTTGTGCTCGAACGCCCAGACACTGACGTCCGGAATCACATAGCGGCCCAACACCATCCGGTCGCCGTCCACGAGCTTGGGTGCGTGCCCGACCGGGAGACCCATGCGCTGGGCGATGCTGTCGAGGAGCCAGCCGCTATCGCGCTCCGCGACGAGCCGGTCCAGGCTGTCCGCGCGGGATTCCACGGAATCCCGGTGCGCGCCGACGAGCTCGATGGGGACGAGAATGTGCCGGACGTGCAGTGAGTCACCCTTCGTCGCGTCGATCCGGATGAGGTGGAACCCGAAGCTCGAGAGTACCGGGCGGGACACCTGCCCGACCGGGAGCCCGCGCAGGCCGGCGAGGAACGACGAGTCGTAACCCTGTTCGTTGCGCTTGATCCAGCCGAGGTCGCCACCCTGGTGTCCGGTGCCGGTGTCGGCCGATTCTCGTTGCGCGACCTCGGCGAATTTCGCTGCGCTGGCGGCCGCTTCGGTCCGCAGGCTGTCGGCACGGGCCCGTGCCGCCGCCGTATCGGCGGCTTGCGGGCGGCGCGGCTGCGCGACGAAGCTCATCCACGCGGCGGCGGGCCGCTTGAATGCGCTCTTGTGGGCGTCGTAGTAGCGGGTCAGCTCGGCATCCGAGACGGCGGCTTCCGAATCGGAGATCTGCTCCGGGCCGATCGCCAGTAGCGCGACGGTCACCGAATCATGCTGGTCCCGGTAGATGCGCCAGAGTTTCGCGTCCGGCACGTACAGATCCGCCGTGATGTACTGGAACAGCTTGGCCTGTGGGATTTGCTCCCGGTAGCGAGCCTCGAGCTGCACCAGAAATTCGGGATTGGCGCCGCTCTGGAGAAAGCGACGCCACTTGTTCGGATCGAACTGGCCGTTGGTCTGGAATTCGGGAACGGAATAGGCCTCGGGAGGTGGCGACGACATGGCGGCGTCCCGGATCTCGCCGTCGGTCACCGTGATGCCCAGCCGCCGGCTCTCGTGTTGTAGCAGGACGTCGCGCACCAGCTGGTCCACCAGCTGATCCTCGACCTGCTTCTCGTCCTCCCGTGTCAGATTCGCCCCGCCCCGCTGGCGGGCCTGATCGAGAGCGCCTTGCAGCGCCGCCTGCCACTGCTGCAGGTGGATCGCCTCCCCGTCGATGCGCAGCACGACATCCCCGCCGCCGTATTTCCCGCCGGTCACCCCCATCCCGACGTCGAAGACGAGCCAGCCGATGAAGCTGACCGCCAGGATGTAGAAGACCCATTTCGTGTTTTCGCGCATCGCGCGCATCATATCGAACAGCACTCCATTGCACGGGGGTGAGGGGGGATAAGTCTAAGAGCCACAACGTGCAAACTCAAGCGAGTGGGGCAGGGCACAGAATTTGACAGCACGGCTGGCGCAGCACTATCTTAGACCAATCCCCACAAAGACTTAGACCGTGGCGTACACCAGCGAGATCGAGAAGCTCGAAGCGCGCTACCGGGAGAATCCCAAGGGGCGGAACTTCGCGCCGCTGGCTGATGCGTATCGCAAAGCGGGGCTTATAGATAACGCCATCGAACTGTGCCAGGCCGGGCTGCAGCTCCATCCCGACTATGTCAGCGGTCACATCGTTCATGGTCGCTGTTTGGTTGACAAGAAAGACGACACCGGCGCCGAGGCGGTGTTCCGGAAAGTCCTCGATCTCGATCCGGAGAACATCCTCGCCCTCAAAGTCCTCGCCGAGATATCCGAGCGGAACGACCGGTTCGACCAAGCCGTGGAGTGGTTGAACCGGCTGCTGCTGGCCGACCCGATGAACGGCGAGGCCGCCGAAGGGCTGTCGCGGGTGCGGGGGAAGGCGGCTGTCCAACCGGCGGCCCCGCCGCCGGCGCAGGAGCCGGTCGCCACGATGCTCATGGAGCCTGCGCCCGCCCCGGCCCCCGAAACGCCGCTGCTCGTCGAGCACGAGGAGCTTCAGCTTGAGTCCGCCGCCGTCCCGCCCGGCGCGGGAGCGCCGCCATCGCAGCCCCGGCTGTCCATCGAGTACATGGAGGGGCCATTCGATACCGCGATGGCGGATGCGGCCACTGCCGCCATGGACCGCCCGGAGTTCGATCTCGAGCGCACGTCGGAGCCGGCGATGGATTCGACCGTGGTCGCGCCGCCCG
>Ga0153915_10006157_pt1 | contig 11226 bp, 9 predicted proteins | sample Opewatmetagenome_2_FD_107003 | JGI IMG/M metagenome (GOLD analysis project Ga0153915, IMG submission 107003) | Freshwater wetland microbial communities from Ohio, USA - Open water 3 Core 3 Depth 3 metaG | ecosystem: Environmental > Aquatic > Freshwater > Wetlands | place: USA: Ohio, Lake Erie...
ATTCTTCCGCCGCTCAAGGAACCGAAGCAGCTATAAGCTGCTTTCGCTTGTTAAGTAGCTTGCCTTGACCCGCCCCTGAAGGGGCCGGGATTGCGGCAAGCGATGCGTTCAAATAGGTGAGAGCGCGCATGCAAAGCAAAGCTGACGCGGCCAGAAACCGATTTTTCAAGTATTTTCGGGATATTTTAATCTTCGTGCAATTAGGTATAATACGCACCAACTTGCGGTCGTCGATTCTAGGGAGATTTCGCGCTAGCGTAATACTTTGATTTGTTATTTGACAGCTCCTTAATGGTTTTCAACCAGATCAATATTAAAAAGCTCGGGTCCCATAAACTTTGAAAAAATAGACGGTTGATCAATTTTTAACCCTGATTTAAGATGATGGTCTCAAAAATCTAACATTCGATACAAATGAAGAACTTTTGGATCGTGGCATTTTGTGCGGTAGTTTTCTTGCAACCTCTCGAATCGTCGACGGTTCTTCAGGAAAGGCTGGCCAAGGCGAAGGCTGGCGATTATATCGTCACAGAATCAAATAAAATGATCTCTATTCTCGCTATCCGGTCTATCAACGAAAAATCAATGATCTTGGAAGAGATCAACGTCCCGTCCCATGCAGTAAACCCCCTTCCGCCATCGTGGCCTGAATGGGTTCGACAGCATGCGCCGGGGCATACTTCTTGGTCTATGCTCGAGATTGATTTTGAAAATCATCAATTAATGGAATGTTATTCGTTCTCACGATCAGCCTGGGTTGAGCTTTCCATGCAGGAGAGCTTCATTTCTACCATTATGGGATTGGAGTTCCAGCATGTACCGCTTAATGAGCAACGCAGGATTGGGCCGGAGCCGCTAAATGGAGAAGCTGATACGCGTAAAATCTGGAGGCCGCCTCTTGTCCAAAATGGAAAGCCTATCGAACTGGTCGAATTCGATGTCTATCAAGCCCCTTGGCCTAAAGATGGTTCGGGATTTGCAGGAAATAATGTATCTTTTTATTTTGACAAAGAAGGTCATTCCCCATTCCCCGCTTGGATCCAAATGGCGACTTCTCATGCCGTTGCCTCAATTCGGATGATTGATTCGGGCTGCAATCTCCCAGCGCAATACCGAACGCTCCCGAGAAGAGTCCCGGAATTCACTGATGCTCCACAAAAAACACACGATGGATTGCTTCTAACAGTTAAAAGCCCTAGGTATTATCGTCATTTTGAACTCTTCGCAGTCGATGTCTCTTGCTCTGAAAAAGAAATTTTTCCGATCACCCATACCCTGATTGTGGGCGAAGGAGAAACCCTTCATCTGCAAATTGCTAACAGCGATTTAAAAAATACTCTTCAACCCAATCATCGTTACACGTGGCTAATCGTTCCAAATGGTCATTGCGAACATTATTCCGAATCGACCAAGCCTTTTCTTTGGAAAGAATAATCTTGTTCGATACAGATAATTTTCATAAACTTTGATCTATGAAATGGACATTTTTTTCATTAAACAAGCCTCGTAGAATTCTTCGTCAAAATTATCGGTTATACCGCCGCAAATCAAAACAGCTCGCTGAACATCAAAAAGTTGAGCTACAAACCCTTTTGGTGAACCTTCAGGCGGCTATTAAGCAAAAAGATGTTGAAACCGCCGTTTCCTTGGCGCATTCGTTGGAGGAAACCAGCCGCAAATACATTTCCAAAAATTGGTGGGATCAGCTGCGCGATTTTTGTTCGGCGATGATTTTCGCCCTTGTTGTAGCCATTGCGATTCGTCAAACATGGTTTGAATTATATGTCATTCCAAGCGGTTCAATGCGCCCGACGCTGAAAGAAAAGGACTATTTGCTTGTCTCCAAAACTGATTTTGGGATCAATACTCTGACACGGACTTCCCATTTCTTTTTCGATCCAACATTGCTTAAAAGGGGGCAAATTGTCATTTTTTCGGTGGATCATATGGATGTCTCCGATCCAGACACTATGTATTTTTATGTTCTGCCCGGGAAAAAACAATTCGTCAAACGATTGATCGGAAAACCCGGAGACACCTTGTATTTTTACGGCGGAAGGATCTATGGCATCGACGCTGAAGGCAACGATCTCGCTGAACTGAGAGAAAGCAGCTGGATGCAGCCGTTGGAGCATATTCCCTTTCTCCGTTTCGACGGCAAACCCGACGTCCCTGCAGTACCCAATCAAGGCATTTTTTCGCCCGTCGTTTTCAATCAAATGAATGAAGCCGTTGCCCGGCTGACCTTCAAAAGCTTTGGTAAAATTACCGGCGAGATGCTGCAGCCGGTGAAAAATTATTTTGATCTTTGGGGATTCAAAAACTACGCTATGGCGCGGCTATTAACGCCGGAGGAACTTAAACAGCTCCACAACAGCGATTCTAAACAGATGCCGACAGCGCCCCTCTACCTGGAATTGACCCATCATCCCAGTTTGGCCAACGCTTCCCTCTCGCGCGACGAATACCGCCGTCTAAGACCCGACCTCTCGACAAGCGTTTCGATCATTCCACTTGACCAAGAGACGATCAAAACAATCATGCGGCACATGGTCACATGCCGATTCATTGTCAAAGACGGGCTTGCAACACGTTACGGCTCTACTTTCTCTTCACCATTTCTTCCCCGCATCAAAAACATCGAAAACGGAACTTATGAAATCCAGGACGGCAAAGCATATCGTGTTTTATGGGGCGGAGTAACAATGCAGCTGCCGGATAATCATCCTCTTTTGGCTATAGATCCATTGCATGTACAATTTTTATTCAATCTGGGGATAGAAATGGATTCTCATTTTAGTCCTTCTTATCCCTCTGGTCTTTTTTATCCATCGCGTTATGCCTATTTCCGCGATCAAGATCTTTATCTGCTTGGCGCGCCTATTCTACGCAAATCCGATCCCGCACTCATCGAATTTCTGCAGCAAGAACATCAAATGGCCGCATCGTCTTCCTACCATCCTTTTGACGATCAAGGCCCTCCCCTGACATCTGATCAACAGATCGATCGAGATTTTATTCTCAAATACGGCCTGAAAGTTCCCGATAAAATGTACCTGGTTCTCGGAGACAATCACGCCATGAGCGCCGATGGCCGCTGCTTCGGATTCGTCCCTCAAGACAATTTACGAGGCGGAGCCAGCTGGCTCATCTGGCCATTCGGCCCTCGTTGGGGCAGACTCCCGCAACCCTCTATCGCACACCTTACTTTCCCAAATATAACCGTTTGGGCCATCTTCTTGACAATTTGCACCCTATCCATGATTTACATGAGGCGCAAATATCGCAAGCCACTTAAATTCTAGCACATAGCACGCGGTTACCTATCTTTTTTGTAACCACGCAGCTATCCACTCTTTATTTAGCTTATTAACGTTGAAAAATTACAATATTTATTGTAAAATATTATATTAAACAACCTTAATTATTAACATGACTTCCGAAATTAATACTATCTTATCTACTCCAACCCCACCGTCTTTTAATGGAGCCTCTCCCCAATCTTCGCCCGACCTCCCCGCTGTGCCTTCACCCAGCCTCCCGGCAATCGAAAGACTCGATCCCAACCGCGTTAGAATCGGTGAAGTTATAAAAACTCAAGTTTTGCAATACACTCCCTATTTGATCCGCGCTGCCATCGTTATTCTAATTGCCGCTGCGATCCTTGGCCCATTATTTGCGTTCGGCATCACTATTCCTGTGCTGCCAGCTATGATGATTTCCGGTATTTCATTCTCATACTTTTTCACAGGAGCAGTGGTTCTCGCTTCTGTTTCATTATTAGTATACACAGCAATTCGTCTCATCAAATTCTCCCTGGAAAGCGATCAAAAAAAATTACAACAAGGACTTACGACTGCAACGATAAATGCTCTAACAGCAGATGCAAACCTGGAAAAACGAATTGAAGAGCAAACGGGCAAACACTGTAAAATCCTTCAAAAATGCTGGAAGCAATTAATCAATAAAAAGGATTTTTCAAGCCTTCAAGCATTTTATCGAGCTTTTGACGATGTTTATGATTACGCCTATGCTGGTAAACATATAAATGATGAATCGCTTAATCCATTAAGGGAATTATTAAAAACGATATCTAAAACACTCATAGAAAATGTCGATGGATTACCCGTATACAGAGACTATGGGAAACAAATCTGCGGCGGAGAGACGCCACAAACATATCAAGCCATTGCTGAGTTCTTCCGAAAATACGCTTCACCTTCATTTGCAAGTCTAAATAGAAACTCCAAATTGAACTACCTCTTCTGGGTTACATTATATCCTGAATATGCCATGGAATCGGTACGATGCCGCTTTGCGGGCGCCAATTATCGAACAAGCATGGAATGCGGAAATATTCCCAGCAGAATTTGGGAATTCAACTCAAACGGCCAAACCATCCACGCTCTCGTCGGTCCGGGAACATTCGATCCCGTTCTAGAATCGTACTATTGCGATTCAGTCTCTTCTCCTTTGCTGCTGATTGGAATGCAAGACCACAGCAAAAAAGGAGAAGGCCCGAGAGTTGACAGACTTTTGGGTTTACCGGATTCAGCAAAGGAACGACGCTTTACATGTGCCAATATTCCAGTAGACGGCAAAAGCTGGAAAACGAAACCAGAAGGCGAAACAGCCCCTGAATTCATAGCTAATTACATACAAGAATTGAAGCAAGCAACAGGATACAGAGGGATTGACCGCAAAGTTCAACAACAAGCTTCGGAGATGGTGCAAACATTGTTTAAAAACATTCCAATCACTTCCGCAAATACGGAAATGATAAAATATACATTCCTGGCCGTCCTCTCTCTCGGAATGCTTCAACAGGCATTCGATGATAATCCAAAGGATATAGAAGAATATACACGAATCGCATGCAAACAATCTATCGATCGGGGCTCGACCATGAGTTGCGCCGTTAATCTATTGTATCATTTGGCCAAGGGCGATCTTTTGACTAACCCCACAATACTTCATGAAATTCTAGGTGTTTTACTCGGCCGGGCGCGATTAGTCGAAAATCGGCTCCCCATCGAACACAGGATAGATCCATTCCTTCAGATGGTTGATTTCATTTTCTCAGATGATCAACGTGCAACGCTTCTCGGAGCTGCTTTGCGAGAACAGTTTTCATTTACCCAACCTGTTGCAGCTTTTTAATCAAGCAGCAGCATTTTTTACATAACCTCCATTCCTGCGATTTTGTCTTTGATCGCAAGGACAGCAATCGATAAAATGAACGATGTTGGCCGATACGTGTCGGCGCATGTTGATTGCGAGCTTACCGATGATCGAATTCTTCCACACAATCACACCGGTTTTAGAAGTCTTGATCATTGCGATCATGCTCAATTACCTGCTCTCGTTTTTCTGGAAAACAAAATCGATGGATCTGGTGCTTGGATTCTTCGCGTTTTTTTTCATTCTCATCGCATCAAGCTGGCTGAATCTGCCTGTCCTGCATAAAATCATGGTGATCATCGGCAATGTCGCTGTAATTGCTGTCATTATCATTTTCCAGCCAGAGCTGAGAGTCGCTTTATCGAAGCTCAGTTTAAAAAACCGGCGCTACCGCGACATGTCCGAATTTGATAAATTTCTCGACCAGCTGGCCAATTCCGTGTATCGAATGTCGGAAAAAAGGATCGGAGCCATCATCGCTCTCGAAAATGAGGATTCTCTGCAGGAATATGCTCAAAAAGCCGTGATCCTGAATGCAGAGTTCTCTCCAGAGCTTATCGAGACGATTTTCGCGACAAATACCCCATTGCACGATGGGGCGGTCATATTACGCGACCGCACTGTGCTCGCGTCATCGGTTATTTTACCTTTGGCCGAAGACAATTCCCAACTTGCAAAATCGATGGGAACGCGCCATCGAGCCGGCCTAGGGCTCAGCCACATGACAGACGCTCTTGTACTAATCGTCTCGGAAGAAAGCGGCAAAGTATCCATCGCCCGCGAAGGAATCATCACGCGAGGCATTAAAATCGATCGATTCAAAGGGATCATCCGCAGTATTTTTAATTCCCCTGTCCATGCCAAACAACCGGAAACGAAATTCAACTTGTTCGAGTGGCTGAAACGATGAAAACACTGATTAAGCAATTTTTTCTCGATAACTGGCAGCGGAAACTGTTTTCAGTCATTCTGGCGATGATTATTTGGATTGCCGTCAGCCTGTCGATGACCGTCACAAAAATCGTCTCGAACATTCCCGTCCGCGTCATCAATCTTGAAAAAGAAAAGACAATCGAAGGCATGCAAGTCAATGGTATTCTTAATAAGCGGATCGTTTTGACCGTCACTGGGAATAAAAGTGCGATGGATGATTTGACGGGCAAAGACCTTGAAGTCGTCATCGACGCCCAGGGAAAACCCGATCAGTGGATCGCATCGATCTCAAAAAAAAATCTTGTGGGTTTGCATCCTGACCTAGATGTCGCCAAAATGATCAGCCGAATTGCTCCTTTTGACATGATTATCAAGCAGAGCAAACTCGTCACGGAAAAAATCCCCGTCCGCGTAACTCAACCCATCGGAGAAGCGCCTAAAGGCTATCAATTTCTGGATGTATGGCCCTACCTTCTCTATGTCACCGTCACTGGCCCTGAAGAAGCAGTTAAACGCTTGAAAACACGCGGCCTTACATTGACGTTTAACCTCGGCGACATTACACGCGACGATCTCGAACGAATCCAGGCATCGAAAAAACAGCCTACCGATGAAGTGAGCTATTTTGTCCCCTCATCCTGGACAAAAGTCAGCCTTCCCATGCTGTCCGATACGCCGATCGAAATTGATGATCCGCAAGCCAAAGCGCTCAGGATTGACTTTTCCCGCCAGGATTTGATTCCCCTCGAGTCATCGATACCGATTACAGTATTTTTTCCGCCTAAATTCAGCTCCACCCTGAATCCCGAAACCTATACTCTTGCAACCAATGACTTCGTCATTAAGAAAAATGGCGTAAAACTGATCAACTTTCCACTGTACGCATCAGGCGTCAGCCAGCTGTTCACCGAAATCGTCAAGGATATGATTCAAGTAGTTGTCATCGCCAATCCTAAAACTGAACGCGATACTCTTTTATGGAATGCCCAGTTCATCTATCCCCATGAACTGGAAGACCGTTATGTCGCACGCATTATGTCGGATGCCGATCCAGAAAATGAACAGGTGCAGCCGCGCTTACGGGAAGATTATTTACGCAATCGCTTTCGCAGCTACATGAATCGTTTTCGCCTTTACACGCCTCAAAATAAAAAGCTTGTCTTGAAAATCGAACTGCAAGCAAATACTATTACCGTCACACCGCAAAATCTTTGACTGGAAATCGCTTTTACATGCAGGTCGTATTATTAAAATCGAAAGTGGCCCAACATGGCGGATTGGAAAAATACGCCTCGCGGATTGCCCACGGCTTTCTCGATCGAGGTATGAATGTCTCCATTCTTACTACCGGAAAACAACGAGATTCCATTCATCACCCCAATGTAGCAGTTCATGCTGTCGAAACCTGTAAATGGCCTGCCTTCTGGCGCATGGAACAATTTGACCGTTTCGTCCAACACTATCTTGAAAAAAACCCTAGCTCCATTGTATTCGGCATGGATCGCAACCGCTATCAAACCCATTATCGCGCCGGCAACGGCGTCCATGCCGCTTTTTTGCGCAGCCGTGCATTGATCGAAAGCAAGATCAAACAGTGGTCTTTTAAATACAATCCATTACACCTCAAGATCTTACAACTTGAAAAAGCTGCGTTTGAAAATCCAGGACTGCAAAAGTTATTTACGAACTCTCGCATGGTTCAACAGGAAATCCTGAAATATTACCGGACTGATCCCGCCAAAATTCAAGTAATCCACAATGGCGTCGAATGGCAGGAAATGGAAAATGATTTCAAACAATGGCCGGCTTGCAAAGAAAAAGCAGCTCTTGATCGCAATCTTGATCCGAGCGTCTTTCATTTCCTCTTCATCGGCAATGGCTATTTACGCAAAGGACTTCAACAGCTAATCGCAGCTCTGGCGCAATTGAAAGGAAAAGATTTCCATCTTTCCGTTGTCGGCAAAGATAATCGGCAGGAAGAATATATTGCCTTAGCTGAAAAATTACATATTAAACAGCGTATCACTTTTTTTGGACCGCAAAAGGAAATACGTCCCTTCTATCAATATGCAGATGCTCTGGTCATACCGTCTTTTTACGATCCGTTTGCCAATGTAACTGTCGAAGCTTTGGCAATGGGGCTCTTTGTCGTCTCCTCAAAGTCAAATGGAGGACATGAGATACTCTCCTTCCAAAACGGCACCGTCATCAACGACCTTCTCGATATCGATTCATTCATCGAGTCCCTATCAATTGCGCTTAAACAGCGCAAAACCCTAAGTAGTTCAGAACAAATCCGCCAAAGCGTGCGCCATCTAGATTTTTCGCGCCAAATGAATCTCCTCATAGATTCGTGCCTTTCAAAGGACAATTATGGATCGTGAACATTGGGGATATTTGTTTGTCCGCTTGGTCTCAGCTCCTTTTCAATGGATGCCTTACACATGGCTGCATGCGATTGGACGCATGATCGGACAGTTGGCATTTTATTGCATGCGAGACTACCGCAAACGATCTCTCAGCAATCTGGCCTTGGCGGTCGATTTGCATTTAACTGAAAAAGAACTCGTGCGCATCGCAAAAAAATCTTTTGAAAATCTTGCAATCAATGTTTTGGAATATCCCCGGTTTGCACGCGAAACCAATTTTTCAAAAGTCATCCAATGCGAAAATCCCGAGACAGCCGACGAACTGCATAGACAAGGACAGGGAATCATCTTTTTTTGTGGCCACCTGTCGAATTGGGAAGCGCTTTTTCTCGATGGAACGCGGCGCATGCGCGGCATTGCCATCGGCAAAGCGATCAAAAATAAACGGCTCTATCGCTGGATTGTCGCAATCCGGGAGAAAAATGGCGGCAAGATCATCGCTCCCCGTAATGCGGTCAAAGAGGGCTTGCGCATGCTGCGAAAAGGGGTTTTTATGGGAATCGTCGGCGATCAGGGAATGCCCGATAGCGGCTATTCATTCCCATTTCTCGGACGCAGGGCATGGACAACAACAGCGCCAGCGCTGCTCGCCTATAAAACACGCAGCCCAATTATCGTCGCAACAACGCGGCGCGTCAAAGGCGGTTACCGCATCCGTTATTCGGATCCCATTTGGCCCAACTTAGAAGAACCTTTGGACAAAGAAACCATTCGAATGATGAATGAATCTCTAACTATCTTACAGCAGAGCATCAAAGAATCGCCAGGCGAATGGCTATGGCAACACAATCGATGGAAACAGCAAACACCCCAAATTCTCTATAAACGATTTCGCAAAGATTGCATTTGCATCATTCTGCCCGATGATCCGGATAAATTTGCCGCCATCCACCCGCATCTCGCGACGCTAAAACAAATCTATCCCTTGGACTTTCTATTTTTACTTGTGCCGCTCTGCTTTAAAGATCATCCCCTCATTCCTGTAGATGAGGTCATTTATTACCAAAAGCCACATGAAACGCTCGTTCGAGACTATCGTTTTAAACTTGTCTTCAATTTCTCAGACCATTCCGTCGCCAAACACTATGAAAAACTAAGCGCCTTCGAAATCCTTGACATGTCCGATCTGCAGCAATTGGCAGCGCCCCATTTGCCTTCAGACAAACTGTATGATTTTTCAGAAGTCTTCAAACGGGCGCTTTGCCGCCCCGGAACAATTTGGCACCCCGAGCCTGCCTATGAATAAACGATTTTACATCGATTCTCTGGATAATGCCCGAATCCTCGATGGCCCCGAATTCCATCATCTCGCCCATGTCCTTCGCTTAAATGTCGGCGATGAAATTGATCTGGTCGACGGCATGGGAACGCTGGCTTCTGCACGCATCGATGAGATTCATAAAAAAAAAGCTGTTCTATCCATTCTGCGCAGCGAAAAACATTCCAAACCCTCGCCAATCCTCATTGCAGCAATCGCTTTTTTACGGATGGAGAAACTCGATTGGGCCATCGAAAAGGCGACCGAGCTCGGCGCCGAATCCATTATTCTTTTTCCGGCCGATCTTTCTGAAAAAAAACAGCTCAGCGATCATCAAATCGAACATCTGAGAAATATTTCGATCGCTGCCATGAAACAATGTTTCCGTCTTTATCTTCCTGCAATTACCGTTGCAGATTCATTAGAAAATGTCCTTCAAAGGGATGCATATGCGCTCTTTGGCGATCTCGACCCGCAAGCCCCGGTGCTAGCTAACGTTCCCGATTACTCTCCGATTTTATTTATTACCGGGCCAGAAAAAGGGTTCTCGAAAGGCGAGGAAGATTTTTTGCGTCAAAAAGCAAAAGGCGTGCGCCTGCACGCAAATGTTTTACGCGCAGAAACAGCGCCAATTGTGGCATTAAGCATTTTGAGCAGGAATTTGCAATGCGATTATAATCATCGAACGCATTGCTTGCCGTAATCCTTGCTTCTTCAGGGGCGGATCAAGGACAAGTTGGCCGGGACCTCGCAAGGCTTTCTTCGAGCATTTTCACAAACGGGTCCGGAGTGTTTTCTACTTCAGCTATTTTCTGTTGCAGTTCAATTATTTTCTGTCTTACAAGCCAATGTGCACTATTCACCAAAAATTCTCCTCTATCTCTATATGCACCAGAAGATTCCCAAATATTATTAACCCACCGAATAAAAAAGTTCGCCGTTTTTATTTGTAAGTCTGTTTCTTGACAGAAGAGCTGTACTTTTTTAAGTAGGATCGCTCCTTGAACTCGTTCTTCGGGTGTGAAATCATTGTTAGCGTGCAGTATAAGTAAGTTTATTTTTTCAATAAGTTTATCCAAGGGCATATAAACGAACTGTTTGGAATAAATATGAGGAAAAGGAAACGTGACCCCTCTTTCGCCAAAAACAAAAGCAGAAGCATGTCTTAAAATAATATTTAAATAACGGATTTGACCCAAACGATCTAATTGAGACAGATTGTTTTCAATAAGATTCATAATTTCTCATATTTAATTACATTACACATTATAAAAACAAAACCCAAAAAAAAATCAAGCACTCCTTCTAAGGGTCTGTGAAACAATAAAGTGAACGGTTTGGGTAGCGTGAAAGCTCCGTATAATCGACGACCGCAAGGCTTCGCAAACGGGTACGTATTAATGCAATACGCGCCCGTTTGCGATC
>Ga0153915_10006158_pt1 | contig 11226 bp, 6 predicted proteins | sample Opewatmetagenome_2_FD_107003 | JGI IMG/M metagenome (GOLD analysis project Ga0153915, IMG submission 107003) | Freshwater wetland microbial communities from Ohio, USA - Open water 3 Core 3 Depth 3 metaG | ecosystem: Environmental > Aquatic > Freshwater > Wetlands | place: USA: Ohio, Lake Erie...
ACGGGGGCGGCAGGCGCCGGGCCGGGGCCGTCGGCCCGGCCGGTCCTTCCCTTGTCGGTGAGCGTGATCAGGCGCTCGAGCTTCTCCTTGACCGACAGGCCGCCTTCGTCGTCGATCTTTTCCCAGGTCGTGCGGATCTTCTGGGCCCTCGTCCGGGCCTCGCGATCCTGGCGCAGTTGCTTCAGCTTTTCTTCGATGTCCATGGGCTCTGGGCTCTCTTGGCTTTCGGAATGAAACTGCTCTTAATATATCATATTAAGTCAAGCGCTCCCGGAATTCAAAAAAAGCAGCTTGAAAAGCGGGTGGAAATGGTTGTATTAAAGGGATTGTCATGAGCAGGAAACCTTCCCATTATTTGGCCTTCGACCTCGGCGCGGAAAGCGGCCGGGCCGTCCTCGGCCGGCTCGAGGCCGGGCGCCTCGCGATCCGGGAGATCCGCCGTTTCCCCAACGTCCCAATCGAGATCGCCGGTCATTGGCACTGGAACATCTTCGGCATCCTCGAGGAAATGAAGGCGGCCATGAAGGCCTGCGCCGCCGAGGTTCCCGACGGGCTCGCGGCCGTCGCCGTCGACACCTGGGGAGTCGATTTCGGGCTCCTGGCCCGCGACGGCAGCATCCTGGGCCTGCCCTTCTGCTACCGCGACCGGAGGACCGAGGGGGCCATGGAAGAGTATTTCAAGCTCGTCCCCCGCGAAGCTCTCTACGAGGCCACCGGCATCCAATTCATGCCCTTCAACACTCTCTTCCAGCTCTACTCGATGGTCCGCGACCGGTCTCCCCTTCTCGACGCCGCCTCGGACCTCCTCTTCATGCCCGACCTCTTCAACTATCTGTTCACCGGACGCAAGGCCTCGGAATTCACCATGGCCACGACCTCCCAGATCCTCGATCCGAGGACGCGGAGCTGGAACCCCGGGCTCTTCCAGGCCATGGGGCTGTCCAGGAAAATCCTCCAGGACATCCTCGAGCCGGGCGCGGTCCTCGGGCCACTTCTGCCCTCTCTCGAAAAGGAAACGGGCCTGCGGGGAGTGCCTGTCGTCGCCACGGCCAGCCACGACACCGGCGCGGCCGTCGCCGCCGTCCCCGCGGCGGGCGCGAACTGGGCCTATATCAGCTCGGGGACGTGGTCGCTCCTCGGCGTCGAGGAAAAGGCCCCCATTCTCCCCAGGGAGGCCCTCGACCGGAACTTCACCAACGAGGGCGGCCTCGGCGGCACGATCCGCTTCCTGAAAAACGTCACCGGCCTGTGGCTCGTCCAGCAGTGCCGCAAGGCCTGGGAAAGCACGCGGACGATGGGCTACGAGGAGCTGACCAGGCTGGCCGGCGAGGCGGCCCCGTTCCAGGCGCTCATCGACCCGGACGACCCGGCCTTCCTCAACCCGTTGGACATGCCTGAGGCGATCCGCGCCTATTGCCGGAAGACAGGCCAGCAGCCGCCGGAGACGGAGGCCTCTTTCATCCGCTCCATTCTCGAAAGCCTGGCTCTCAAGTACCGCCTGCTCATCGAGCAGATGGAGGGGATCGTCGGGCATCCGATCGAAAAGATTTACGTCATCGGCGGAGGCTCCCGGAACGAGCTCCTCTGCCGCTTCACGGCGGACGCCGCCGGACGGCCGGTCAGCGCCGGCCCGGCCGAGGCGACCGCCATCGGCAATATCCTCGTCCAGGCGATGGCCCGGAATGAGGTCGGCTCCCACGAAGCCCTGCGAACGATCGTCCGGGACTCCTTCGAACCCGCCGGCTGCGAGCCCCGCCAGGATAAGGCCTGGCGCGAGGCCTTCGATCGCTTCCGGACGATCCTCGGCGCTTGACGACATCGGACGGTCCCATGATAAATGCGCGCAATGATCGAGGAGATTGACAAATGGAATCGACGCCCATAGAAAAAGCCTACGCCCTGAGCCGGGAAAAATACGCCGCCATCGGCGTCGACACGGACAAAGCGCTCTCGCGCCTGCAATCGGTCTCCCTTTCCATCCACTGTTGGCAGGGCGACGACGTCGGCGGCTTCGAAACCTCGGCCTCCGATCTCGCGGGCAGCGGCCTCCAGGTCACGGGCAGCCAGCCCGGCAAAGCCCGCAACGTCCATGAACTTCGCTCGGACCTCCGCCAGGCCTTCGCCTTGATCCCCGGCCGCCACCGCCTCAACCTCCACGCCATGTACGGCGAATTCGGCGGCCAGCGCGTCGACCGGAACGAGATCGAGCCGAGCCACTTCCGCGGCTGGCTCGAGTGGGCCAGGCAGGAGAACCTCAAGCTCGACTTCAACGCCACCTGCTTCGCCCACCCGAAGGCCGCGGCCGGCTTCACCCTCAGCAGCAAGGACCCCGGCATCCGCCGCTTCTGGGTCGACCATGTCCGGCACTGCCGCAAGATCGCCGCCACCTTCGGCCGAGAGCTCCAGGCCTGCTGCCTCCACAACCTGTGGATCCCCGACGGCAGCAAGGACGTTCCCGTCGACCGCTGGACATACCGCGCGAATTTGGCCAAGTCCCTGGACGAGATCTTCGAGACCGAATACAGCCCCCTGCAGATGAAGGACGCGCTGGAGAGCAAGCTCTTCGGCATCGGCAGCGAATCGTTCGTCGTCGGCTCGCACGAATTCTACATGGGCTACGCCCTGGCCAAGGGCAAGCTCATCTGCCTCGACCTCGGCCATTTCCATCCGACCGAGTCCGTGGCCGACAAGCTCTCCGCCATCCTCCAGTTCTCCGACGAGATCCTCCTTCATGTCAGCCGGGGCGTCCGCTGGGACAGCGACCACGTCGTTCTTCTCAACGACGAGATCCGGGCCCTGGCCGAGGAACTCGTCCGGGGGCAGGCGCTCGACCGCAGTCATATCGCCCTGGACTACTTCGACGCCAGCATGAACCGCATCGGGGCCTGGGTCCTCGGGGCCAGGGCCACGCTCAAGGGCCTCCTCATCGCCCTGCTCGAGCCGCGGGAGAAGCTCCTGGAGCTTGACGGCGAGGGCCGCGTCCTGGCCCGCCTGGCCGCGCTCGAAGAACTCAAGGCCATGCCCTTCGGCCCGGTCTGGGACACCTTCTGCCTCCGGAACGGCGTCCCCCCCGCCGATCTCTGGCTCCGGGAGATCGCCGCCTACGAGGAAAATGTCCTGAGCAGGAGATAGGCCGGCGCCGAAAAATTCCGGTTGACGAAATCCGGAAAATCGCTAAACTGAGATTCGAGGCTCGGGCCTGAGCCCCGGCCCGCCAGAACATGGGCGAGAAAAAGAGTTCCGTCATCGCGGCCACGGCCGGAGGGGATGCTTTCCTCGATCCCAAGGCCGTCGAAAAGGCCGGCGACATCCTCCACACCCTCTCCAATACCGTCTCGGCAATGAAGATCTTTCCGTCCGAACACATCTCGGTCAGGAACTTCGTCGACGACCTGACGGCCAGAATCCGGGCCTATCTCGACGAGCACGGCAAGCTCGAGATCTGGATCGCGGAATATTCCTTCCTCTGCGGCGGCAAGCCCATCTACACCGACGAGTTGACGATCAAGAGCCTCCCCTTTTTCTTCTTCAAGGACGGCATGCAGGCCCTCTATTTTTACCAGGGCCTCGACCGCGACGAGGTCTTCGATTTCCTGGAGATCATCCGAACGGAGTCCCAGAAGCCCTCCGGCGAGGGCGACATCGTCACGGCCCTCTGGGAGCGTGATTTCGCCAACATCCAGTACTATGCGCCCGACGATTTCCTGGAGAACAGGATCGTCCAGGAGCGGAACGAATCCCGGACCAGGGCGGGCGTCCCATCCATGCCCGAGTACGCTTCCGAGGTCATCGAGATCAACGTCGACACGTCGAAATTCTCGACCGGCAAGATCGAGCTCACGGCGGACGACAAGGAAGACGTCCGGAAGAGGTCGGCCATCGGCGGCCTCGACGAGGCCGAGGCGCCCCGGGCGCCCCTCGAAGACATCTCGGTCGAGGAAGACCGGGAGCCCCACCGCAGCCCGGCCGCGGCCATGGATCCCACCCTGACCGAGCGCGAGGTTCAGGACCTGGAAACGCTCGTGCGCACCAACCGGACGATCTCCCCCGACGAGGAATTCCTTGGCCTCCTGGTCGAGATCCTCAACCTGGAGAAGAGCCTCGAGCAATTCAGCGCCACCCTCGACATCCTCCTGGACTATCATCACGACCAGCTCCAGCGGGGAAATTTCGGCTTTTCCATCCCGCTCGTCCACAAGATCCGGGAGCTCAGGGACCACGTCTCCGGCATCGATCCCGGCAAGGCCGCGAAACTGGACGTTTTTCTGAAGACGATCATCAGCGCCAAGACCGTGGACGCCATCAAATTGCTTTTCGAAAAGAAGCGGCCCATCGACTGGAACGCCCTGGTCGATTTCCTCGGCCTGATAGGCGGCTCGGCCGTGCCCCTGGCCGCAGACATCTACGAATCCATCCCCGACGAGGAGTCGCGGGGCAAGGTCCTCGATTTCATCCGGATGGTCCACGCCCAGAACCCGGGCGGCCTGGCCAACCTGGCGGCCGACGAACGGCCCCTCCTGTCCAGGGCTATCGTCGGAATTCTCGGGTCCTCCTTCGGCAAGAAGGGGCTCCCCCATTTCTCGGTCTTCCTTGGCCTCCGGAACAGGGATGTCAAGCTTGAGGCCGTCCGAGCCCTCGGCGAGGTCAAGGACGAGATGGCCAACAGGATCCTTCTTGGTTTCATGAAGGACAAGGACGAGGACGTGCGCATCCAGGCCGCGCTCAAGCTCAACCCGGCCGAGGAGACATCGAAGATCCGGCAGCTCATCCAGGAAGCCGGCTCGCGGGCCTTCATGGGCAAGAGCCTGAAGGAGAAGGAGGCCATCCTGTCCTTCATCGGGCGGACGCGCACCGGCGAGGCTCTGGCCTTCCTCCGGAAAACCCTCCTCAAAAGGAGGCTCTGGACGCCGGCCGGGCTGATAGACATGAAACTGGCCGCAGCTTCGGGCCTGGAAAGCATGGGAACCGAGGACGCTTCACATGTCCTGGAAAAAGGAGCGGGCGCCAGGAACGCGGACGTCCGCGAGGCCTGCTCCCGGGCCCTGGTCAGACTGGCCCGGGCGAAAGTCGGCGAAATTCAGTAAGGCGAAGACATGGGCGACACAGAAACGAGGACGTCCCGGAAGGCCGGCCGCCGGCCCGACCAGAGGTCCGACATCAAGTCCTTCCAGAAGGCGGCCGTCAACCTCCTCATCCGCTTTCATATCGTCGCCAAGAACGCCAGGCTCTACCAGCCCAACAACGAGATGTTCCAGGAGCAGGCCAAGGCCCTCTTCGATGGCCTCGACGCCTTCCTGAAAATGGACGGCGAGGCGTCCTTCGAGGTCCGTCGGAGCGCCCTGTTCTTCAACGGCATCCGGCTCAAGTTCGTCCTCGGGACGTATCCCATTTTCAAGTTCATCCTGGAGGAATTCCGGCTCCGCGAGATCGGCGCTCTGACTTTCGAGACCGGGCTCGACGCGGCCGAGATGGCCCGCTTCATCGCCGTCTTCGGCAGGCGGGAGAAGACGGACGGACCCGCCGGCGCCAAGTTCCAGGCCGAACTCGTCGAAGCGGACGTCGTCCACGTGACCATGGAGACGGCGTCGGCCACGGAGACCTTCACCAGCCTCCATCGGGACACGGCCCGCATCTTCTTCCTGAGCATCCTCCACCTCAAGGAGAGCTTCGAGCGCGACCGGCGGAATGAGAAGGTCCAGATCAACACGACGCGGCGCCTCATGCAGTCCATCTTCAACCACATCGTCGACAACGAGCCGTTCGTCTACGGCCTGACGAATCTCAAGAATTACGACGAGTACACGCTGAATCATTCCGTCAACGTCTGCATGCTGGCCCTGGCCCTCGGCCGCCGGCTCGGCCTCAGCCGCAGCGAGCTCGTCGACCTGGGGATCGCCGCCTTCTTCCACGACCTCGGCAAGCTCGACACGCCCGTCGACATCCTCAACAAGCCGGCCCTTCTCACCCTGCAGGAGCGGGAGATCATGGAGCGCCACCCCCACCAGGGAGCCGAGAAGCTCATCCACCTCAAGGAGTTCCGCCGTCTGCCCCTGCGGGCCATCCATGTCGCCCTCGAGCATCACATCAAGGAAGACCTGTCCGGCTACCCCAAGTTTTTCAAGAAGGACGACGTCAACCTCTTCAGCAAGATCGTCAAGGTCGTGGATTATTTCGACGCCATCACGACCAAGCGGGTCTACAGGAAGAAGGTTTTCACCCGGGCGGAGGCGCTGAGCCTGATGCTCGAGCACAGCGGGACCGAATTCAACGCCGTCATCCTCAAGGCCTTCGTCAACCTCATGGGCGTCTTCCCCATCGGGACCGTCGTGGCCCTGAACACGGGCGAGCTCGGCATCGTCTTCGATCTCAACGCCGAATCGCGCTTCATGCTCCGGCCCAAGATCAAGCTGATCGCCGACGCCGACGGCAACAAGATCGACGGCGAGCTCGTGGACCTCTCGGACCGGAGCCCGGAGACGAATAAGTTTCCGCGGACCATCGTCAAAGCCCTCGATCCCGATTCCTACGAGATCGATGTCGCCGACTACTTCCTGGCCCAGGCCCAGTGAGCCGGGCCGGCGCCCGCTCCGTCGCGGGTTGCCTGTTCCCGACAAGATGAATCGGGCGCGCGGCGCGCCGGCTCGCATTCCCGGATATTGGTTGGAGGACCGTCATGACACCCTTGCCCCCCGTTGACCTGAGGTGCGAATCGCTGCCCGGGCCCGTCGGCCTGGACACTCCCAAGCCCCGCTTCTCCTGGGTCCCCGTGAGCGACGGCCGCGGCGCGGCGCCGGACGGCTGCGTCCTGCTCGTTTCCTCGGCCGCGGAGCTCTGCCGGAGCGAGGTCGGGGATTGCTGGGACAGCGGCCTCATTGCCGGCGACCATTCCGCCCGCGTCGAATACGAAGGCGAGCCGCTCCGGAGCTGCACCCGCTATTTCTGGCGCGTCCGCTGGCGCGACGCCCGGGGCGTCCTGAGCCCCTGGAGCGAGGTCGCCTCGTTCGTCACCGGCTTCCTCCGCGAGAAGGACTGGAAACCGCGCTGGATCGGCCCGAAAACCGTCGCCGAATTCCGCTCCCGGGAAAACATCCTCCTCGGCGAGCGAGGCGGCGGCGACGCCCAGGCCCATGGCATCTACCTGAGGAAGGAATTCGAGCTCCGGGCAAAGCCCGTCCTGGCCCTGGCCTTCGTCTCCGGCGTCGGCCATTGCGAGTTCCGGCTCAACGGCCGGAAGGTCGGGGACCGCGTGCTCGATCCGGGCTGGACGGACTATAAGAAAATGGCGCTGTATTCGGCCTACGACATCACCGGCTTCCTGGGAACGAAGAACGCCGCGGGCGTCATCCTCGGCAACGGCCGCCACGTCAAGAACTTCGGCTACGACTTTCCCCGCCTGGCCTGCCGGATCGAGGTGGAGTACGACAGCGGCGAGCGCCGGTCCTTCCAGGCCGATGAGACATGGCGCACGGCCGCCGGCCCGCTCCGGGAGAACGGCCTCTACTTCGGAGAGAAGTACGACGCGCGCCTGGAGATGCCGGGCTGGGACGCGCCCGGCTTCGACGATTCGGGCTGGAAGAAGGCCGTCGTCGTCCACGGCGGCCCGCTCGTCGCCCAGACCATGCCGCCCGTCCGCGTCTGCGCCAGGCTGAAGCCGGCCGCGATCCGGCCTTCGGGCGAAGGCGCCTGGATTTTCGACTTCGGGCAGAACCTCTCCGGCTGGGTCCGCCTCGAGGTCGAGGGGCCGGCCGGGACCGAGATCCGGCTGAGGCACGCCGAGCTCGTCGACGAGAAGGGCGAACTCAACATGGGCCCGACGGAAAACGCCGAGGCGACGGACGTCTACATCCTCAGGGGCGGCGGCCTCGAAGCCTGGGAGCCGCGCTTCACCTACCATGGTTTCCGCTACGTCGAGCTGACGGGTTTTCCGGTCACGCCGTCGGAGGGGTCGCTCGAGGCCTGCTTCGTCCATTCCGACGTCGAGCCCGCGGGCTCTTTCTCCTGCTCGAACGGCCTCATCAACCGCATCCACCGGAACGTGGTCTGGGGACAGCTCTCGAACCTGATGAGCATCCCAACCGATTGCCCGCAGAGGGACGAGCGGCACGGCTGGCTCGGCGACGCCCACCTCTCGGCCGAGGAGGCCGTATACAATTTCGACATGTCGGGCTTCTACGCCAAGTTCCTTGAGGACATCCGCCTGGCGCAGAAGGACGACGGCAGCCTGCCGGACGTCGTGCCTCCCTACATCCCCCGCCTCTACCCGGCCGACCCGGCCTGGAGCGCGGCCTACGCGATTCTCGCCTGGCAGGTCTATGAGCAATATGAGGACGCGCGCGTCCTCGCCCGCCACTACCCCCACCTCAAGAAGTACATCGAGTTCCTGCGGAGGAGCGCCGGCGGCCACATCATCAAGGGGCTCGGCAAGTACGGCGACTGGTGCCCGCCGGGGAGCATCGTCCCCAAGAAAACGTCCGTGGAATTCACCTCGACCTGGTACTATTACAACGACGTCCTGATCGTCGCCAGGATCGCCCGCGTCCTGGGGCGGAACGAGGAGGCCCGGTACTACGACGAGCTGGCCGGGAACATTCTCGCCGCCTTCAACGAAGTCTTCCTGAAGGAAGACCAGTACGACGTCGTCCGCGTCAGCCGCATCGACACCTACCCGAACCAGACCGCCAACGCCCTCCCCCTCTATCTCGGCATGGTCCCGCCCGACAAGAAGCCCAAGGTCCTCGAGAGCCTCGTCCGGAGCGTCGTCCGCCAGCAGGACGGCCACGTCGACACGGGCATCCTGGGCACGCGCTACATCCTCGACGTCCTGACGGACAACGGCCAGGCCGAGGCGGCCTTCCGGATGGCCGCGCACAAGAGCTATCCCGGCTGGGGCTACATGGTCGAGGAAGGGGCGACAACCCTTTGGGAGCGGTGGGAGAAGCTCGGCGGATTCGCCATGAATTCCCAGAATCACATCATGCTGGGCAGCGTGGATGCCTGGTTCTACAGGACGCTCGCCGGCCTGCGCCCGCTCGAGCCCGGCTGGAAGAAATTCCAGGTCGCCCCTCATCTCCTCGGCGACCTGACTTCGGCCGAAGCGGCCCTGCGCACGATCCGCGGCCCGGTCCGCTCAGCCTGGAAAAAAGAGGCCTCCGGGCTAGGCCTCGAGGTCCTCGTTCCCGTCGGCGCTTCGGCGCGCATCCTCGTGCCCCTGCCGGGGCCGGACGCGGTCATCCGCGAATCGGGGAAAGTCCTTTGGCGGGACATGCGGGCGGCCGAGCCGTCGCCGGGAATCACCGTGGCCGGGCGCGACGGCGGACGCGCCGTGCTCGAGGCCGAAAGCGGCGACTATCGTTTCGAGGTCCTCAAGCCCGTCTGACGGCGCCGGTCATCATGGGGGTCGTCCCCTCCTCCGCGGACGGGCGTCAATACAGAAATTTCTTGAACAGCCGGGCCGTCTCGCCGAAGGCATCGAGCGTCCGGTCGATCTCGGCCGGCTTGTGGGCCATGGAAACGGCCCCGCCGCCGTGGACGACGTTGACGCCCTGGACGAGCAGGGCCAGCTTCAGGATTTCCTCCCGCATCCGGACGCTGGCCCGCCGCGAGTCGTTGAAATCCTCCGGATTCCTGAGGACGGCGTCCCCCAGCGGGAAATTGGCCATGGCCATCGAGCTTCCGCCGACGGTGTCGTTGCCGCCGCCCGTGACGACGACGGGAACGCCTTCGGCGGCGAAGGCGCGCGTCATGCCCGTCCTCAGCTTCTCGCCCAACTTGCCCAGCCGCGGATAAATCGAGCCGGCGTTTTTGATCAGATGGCGCAGCATGACCAGCCCGGCTCTCATGTACTCCGTGTGCGCGGAGAACGTTCCGCCCTCGAAGCGGACACGGACGCCCGCGGCGCCCTCGCAGCGGGCCATGATGTCCCGCCGCCCGACGACGGCCGCCACGCTGTGCCCGCCGCCGATGATCTTGCCGAAAACGGACAGGTCGGGCCGGACGCCGTAGAGGTTCTGAACCCCGGACGGAGCGAAGCGGAAGCCGGAAATGATTTCATCGAAGATGAGGACGATGCCGTACTTGGCCGTCAGCCTGCGGGCCGCTTCCAGATATTCCTTCGAAGCGGGCAGGAAGCCGCTCACGCCGAGGAACGGCTCCAGGATGAAACAAGCGATGCGACCGCCCTTCTCTTTCAGGATTCTCTCGAGGTCGTCGGCGTCGTTGTACCTCGTGACCAGAGTCCGGCGAAGGATATCGGGGAGGACCCCCCCCGATTCCGGCATCTCGAAGCCGATTTCAGGATCGAACTTCACGCCCTTGAGAAGATAGGGCGAGGCGCCGTGCCAGCCGCCGCCGATTTTCAGGACGAGGTCCCGGCCCGTGAACGCCTCGGACAGCATGACCGAGTACATCGTGGCCAGCGTGCCCGACGTCGTGAAGCGGACCGTCCGGTCCTGGCCGCCCGTCTGGCGGATGAGGAGCTCGGCCAATTCGATCTGCTCGAGGGCCTCGAATCCGGTGTGGAGGGTTCCCTTGCGGGCGCCGGCCTCGGTCTCGCGGCGGATGATCCGCGGATTGTGTCCCAGGATGTTGGCGTAGTGCCCCTGCCAGTAATCGAGGTAATCGCGGCCGTCCACGTCGCGGACGGTCGAGCCTTCCGCCTTCACGGCGAAAAAGGGATAGGGCTTCCAGAGCCGGACGGTGTGGCTGCCGCCGGCGATCATCACCTTCTCCGCCCGGCGGAAAATCCGACCGCTCTTCTTCGTCTTCTTCGTGTACTCCCGGACCAGGTAATCCCTGAGCTTATCGATTCCGTTCATGCGTCCTCTCAAGTTTTTTGTTTCATTTAACAACCTCGTCCGGGGAATGTCAAATGGAATCCCGCCGGCTCTCGCGAATTCCCTTCTTCCGGGAATCCGCCGATGATGCTAAAATAGCTCCGATATGTCGATCTTCAGCTTCAAGAAGAAAAAGAGGGTCTGTGTCATCGGCCTCGACGGCGTCCCGTACGGCATGATCGCCGAACTGTCGCGGCGGGGCGTCATGCCCGCCATGGCCGGGCTGATCGAGTCCGGGCATCTCCACAAGATGAGAGCCAGCCTGCCCGAAATCTCGGCCGTCTCCTGGACCAATTTCATGACGGGCCGCAATTCCGGAACCCACGGCATCTTCGGCTTCACCGATTTCAAGCCCGGCTCCTACGGCCTCCGTTTCCCCAATTTCCTGGACGTC
>Ga0153915_10006159_pt1 | contig 11225 bp, 8 predicted proteins | sample Opewatmetagenome_2_FD_107003 | JGI IMG/M metagenome (GOLD analysis project Ga0153915, IMG submission 107003) | Freshwater wetland microbial communities from Ohio, USA - Open water 3 Core 3 Depth 3 metaG | ecosystem: Environmental > Aquatic > Freshwater > Wetlands | place: USA: Ohio, Lake Erie...
CCTGGCGACGCCGGTACGCGTTGCCGACGCGATAGCTGGTGCCGGCGAAGCACACGTTGCCTGACGAGTCGACCTTGCGGGTCACCGACGCGGCGGTCGCCGAGGGACGTGACGGACGCGGCTTGCGACTTCGCTCCACCGCGGCGGTCTGCTTGTCGAGGGCGTGCCGGCGGGCGTGAGTCGCGATGAGAACGCCGCGATGGTGGAGCTGCACGAGGCCGCCCTCGCACACGACCTCGACGGGCTGCCCGGCGAGCCATGCGCCAGCCTTGTACTGCGCGGCCGCGAAGCTGATCGTTCCTCAGATCACTGGCCGGCACCGGGGCGAGTCGGCGCTCCGGAGGCTTGTGTTATGTTGATCGTTACCCTGCCCTTGCCAACTTCCCGGCCCAGCAGGGCCCCTCCGGTCGCTCCGCCAACGATGCCAGCCAAACATGTAGCTATGGCGCCGCCCGCGCTACTCATGTACTCGCCCGCATAGGCTGCGGCTGACCCTCCGGCAACTCCTCCCAGGATACCCAGGGCGATTGGCAGCACAACGGGCCCGCTCTTGCTCATGTATACGACGGATATGGCCGAAGTGCCGATGGTAACCTCGCGACCTTGAAAGTGACCTTTGGGTTCGACACGCTTCACCTTCAGGGTGATATCCTCCCGGGTAGCCCGGATGACCTTGCCCTCCACATAGGTTCCATCGGACATCATCAGCTCGATCGAGTGGCCCAGCACGACGCCGCCCAGCGACTCGGCGTCTAAACTGTAGCTGTTGTTCCGCGCTGCTTCGGCTGGCAAAGCAAATACCAGGCAAAGCACGAATCCGAGTGACGCAATCCTGTTCATGCCTCCTCCTCGAGGTAACAGAAACGCCTCAACCGGGCTCTCCGCCCGGCCTGAAAGACCATTAGTTGGCCTTCACTCCAGCAAATGTGCCGCCACCACGGACGCCGCCGTGTAAGCCACTTTTCCTGCAGGCATATAGGCCGTCGGGGCATGTTCCCCGGCAAAGGGCCCAAAGCAGAATTTGCTGACACGTAGAGCAAGTTTTTGCACCGCCCCCTCACAGTCTGCCCCCCAAATTCCACCAAGCAGATACGATGTTACGTGTCAGGTGGGGCTTGATCCCTGCTTCTCTGTGGAGCAGGCTGTTCTACGAGTCACCGCGGAGTCATTGATGCGCGCCCTTACACGGGATTTCCTGCACACGCTGCGAGCCTTACGGAAGGCGCCGGGCATATCGGCTCTAGCGGTACTGGCGCTTGCTCTCGGCCTCGGTGCCAACAGCGTGATCTTCAGCTTTGTAGATGCCATTCTCCTGCGACCGCTTCCAGTCGCGCGTCCCTCCGAACTGGTTCGACTTATCCAAATCGCTCCCGAAGGTCCTTCCCGGGACTTCTCCTACGTGGAGTACCAGGACTTTCGTTCCCAAAGCAAATCGCTCTCCGGCCTATCGGCCTTCGGCATGCGCGGCGTGGTCGTCACTCTCGATGGGCCTCCATTTCTTGCGACAGTCTGCGTTGTCTCGCCGAACTATTTCCCTTTTCTTGGGATCAAGGCGGGGGTGGGAAGACTCTTCGGGGAGGAAACCGGCGAGCCGAACCAGGCGCTCGTAGCGGTCCTGAGCCACAAATTCTGGCAGAAGCGATTCGGCGGGGACGCGGGTGTGGTCGGCAGACCCGTCCACATTGATAAGCTCTTGTGCACAGTCGAAGGCATCGCGCCGCACGACTTTCACGGGACCGAGATCGGAGAGGCGCCCGACCTCTGGGTTTCCGTGAGCGCATGGACTCAGCTGACCGGGGAGGAGCAAACGCAGAGGAAGTACCGCTGGATGGGGCTCATCGGCCGGCTGGGACCGGGCGAATCGCGTGGCCAGGCAGAACAGGAACTGAACGTCATCCGAAAGCAGTGGGAAGCCGTTGACAGCTCCCTGTATAAAGACGTCCGCTTCTCGTTGCTGACGGAGTTCGAGGCGCGCGGAGAGTGGTCCCGCATCCTGGGCGGGCTATTGGTCCTGCTGGCGGTACTGGTCCTGCTGATCGCCTGCGTGAACGTCGCCAACCTTCTGATGGCTCACTTGAATTCCAGGCGTCGGGAGATCGCAATCAGGATGTCTGTGGGTGCCAGCCGGCCCCGGATATTCGGACTGGTGATCATGGAGGCGCTCGCGCTCGCCGTGATCGGATCACTGCTTGCGTTTCTTCTCTCAGCCTGGCTCATTCGCACGCTGCCCGTGTTGCTGACATCGATTCCCTTCGCCTCGCAATGGGACGTTCGCCTCGACGGCCGCGTAGTCAGCTTCACCCTGGCCATGTCGCTTTTGGCGGTCCTCGGGTCTGCGGCGGTCCCGGCATTCAAGATGATCCGGCAGAACCTCAACCTGACACTCCGGGATTACGCGTCGACCACGGTCAATCCGCTTCGCGGCCGCTCCTTGTCTACGGTCCTGATCGTCAGCCAGCTGGCGTTTACCGCGCTCCTCCTGGTCTCGGCGGGCCTCCTGACGCGCACATTCTGGAATCTGCGCAGCCTGGACCCGGGGTTCAAGAGCGGCAACCGCCTTATGGTCTGGATCCTGCCCGGCATTCAGGGATACAGCGACGAACAGCTGCAGGCGTTTTACAAGGAGCTTCTGGCCCGCGTGCAGGGTCTACCCGGAGTCCTGCAGACAACTCTGGTGCAGCGCGCTCCCCTCTACCCGATCCAGGGCGGGCAGAGTTACCCGGTCAAGATTCCGGGACGAGAGGCGGGCCAGAGCAAGGACCTGGAGGTGCGCTATACCCTGGTATGGCCGAACTATTTTGCCGTTATGGAGACGCCGATTCTGAGGGGGCGCTCCTTTTCAGGCCAGGAGGGCACGACGGGCCCGGGATGTGTCGTGATCAACGAAACCATGGCGCGCCAGTTCTGGCCAGGCAAGGATCCCATCGGCAGGAAGATCACGGTTCAGAGGGGAAACAAGGGGTGGGAATGTGAGGTCGTCGGGGTCGCGCGCGATGGGAAGTACGTGAGCCTGAAGGAGATTTTCTATCCTTACATGTACCTGCCCGTATCGCAGTGGCCCTCCGCAGATATGACGCTGGTTGTCCATACCTCCTCTGACCCGCATGCGCTGGCGGGTGCTATCCAGCGCGAATTGCGACGGCTGGCGCCCAGTCTTCCCGAGCCTGAGATCAGCACATTTGACGAACAGCTGGAGCAAGCCAGGAGTGACGAGCGTGTTGCCGCCAGCCTGGTTGGCGCCTTGAGCGGTCTTGCTGTCTTCCTGGCGTTGTCGGGACTGTACGGCCTGCTGGCGTATTCGGTTCGCCAGCGAACACGCGAAATCGGGATTCGAATTTCCCTCGGGGCGCGAACTGATACTATCCTGATTATGGTTCTGGCGCAGGGCCTGCGTCTGGTCGCCTGTGGCACGGCCCTGGGTTTGATCGCCGCCTTCCTCGCTGCACAAATGCTGGCCAGCCAGGTTTACGGAATCCGGCCCCGGGATCCGCTCACCTTCGCAGGAGTCTCCGTCCTTCTCGTGGCAATATCACTGATCGCCTGCCTCGTGCCCGCCCGCCGTGCTTCACGGGTTGATCCTGCTGATGCCCTGCGCCAGGAATGAGTTCCGGAGTCGAGCGGTGGATGAACTCACGGCGCCTTTCCGGCGTCTCGCCGCCGGCGAGGAACTCCTGTAGGTCCGTCTGGGTGGCACTGGGCGGCCAAGCCAGGAACAGATGCACGAGTTCCGACTCCCGTCCCGGCCAGGGCGGTTCGTTACCCACGAAGTATCCCGGCAAATAGGGATCACTCATTCGCGGAGCCACAGGTCATGGGGCTGCTGCAGCCCGTCGTGAAGAGCAGGAGAAACAGAACCCCGTTCGCCGGTCGCAGCATTTGATGGCTCCCGCGCTGAAGACCAGATCTGACAGAAACCTCAACAATTGCCTCGACTCGGGTCGTGGCAGTGACGGCGCCTCCGTTGGGCACCCAACTCTTCACATGGGCCTCCGCGCCTTTCCGCGAGAGGTTACAACCCGCTACCTGCTGTCAAGGTCCACTGCCAGGCGCTGCCTCCCCTGCTGATGATCTTCAAGCGGTCTCAGAGCCGGCTTACCTGTACCAACGGGTCATCGTGTCGGGATCCTCGATTTTCCCCTTGCGCTTCGACAAGAGTGTGTATATTCTCACCTGTAGAAGTGAAAGGGGAACGGATGACGGACAACCGGCTTGATCTGCCGCAGGGTACGCTGGATCTTCTCATTCTTAAGACGCTGGCTCTGGGGCCGCAGCACGGCTGGGCGATCTCCGAACGCATTCAGCAGATCTCCGGCGACGTTCTCCGGGTCCAGCAGGGATCGCTCTACCCGGCCCTCCATCGACTCGAGCGCCGCGGTTGGATCAGGGCGGAGTGGGGGGCATCCGAAAACAACCGCCGGGCGAAGTTCTATGAACTGACGCGCATCGGACAAGAACAGCTTGAAGTCGAAGAGGGAGTCTGGAGGAAATTGACGGCTGCCGTGGCACAGGTGCTGGAGACAACGTAGGTGGTGCCCCGTGTTCAGTGATCTGCTCTTTCGCCTGCGTGCCCTGCTTCGACCAAAGGTCGTAGAGGCAGAACTGGACGAGGAGTTGCGCCTTCATTTTGATCTGCAGGTCGACAAATACGTGAAATCGGGCCTGACGCGGGAGGAGGCGTATCGACGGGCGAGGCTCGTTTTTGGCGGACTCGATCAGGTCAAAGAACAATGCCGGGACGCGCGCGGGCTGAACCTTCTGGAATTCCTGGTGCAGGACGTGCGCTATGGCCTCCGGATGCTCCGCAAGAGTCCGGTATTTACGGCCGTTGCCGTCCTGACGCTTGCCATCGGCATCGGCGCGAATACCGCGATCTTCAGTGCCGTAAATGCGCTCCTTCTCAATCCATTCCGATTCCCCGAGTCGCATCGCATTGTCTACATTGAAGAACGCCACATCAGTGGCAGAAATCAGGGTGCGGGATACCGTGATTTCCTCGACTGGAGACAGCAGAGCACCGTATTTGAGGAGATGGCAATTCTTCCGTGGACCGGTTCATACACACTTACCGGGCAGGGAGAACCCCAGCGCATTGTCGGCGGCAGGATTACCTGCGGTTTTCTTCAAGTCCTCGGTATTCAGCCGCTGGTGGGCCGGTTCTTTACCGCCGACGAAGACAAGCCGGGCGCGCCGCTGCTCACTGTGTTAAGCTACGCTGCCTGGCAGCGACGCTTCGGCGGCAGCCCGGACGTGCTGGGCCGCCCACTCGTGCTCAACAGCGTTCCCTACACCATCATTGGCGTGCTGCCCCGCGGCTTCGCTCTTCCCGGTGTTCAGACCTGCGAGTTCCTTGCGGCGTTGCGCGAGAATCCTTCAAACGATCGATTCCAACATCAATACAACGTTCTGGCCCGCCTTAAGCCCGGTGCCTCCGTGGAACGCGCGCAGTCGGAGATGACAACTATTGCCCGCCGCCTGGAGCAGGAATACCCGGAGACCAACAAGGGGTGGGGGATTCTCGTCACTCCAATCCGCAGCGCGATCGCAAGGGAGACGAAGACGCCGGTACTCATACTGTTTTCGGCGGTAATCCTTGTTCTGCTTCTGGCATGTGCAAACGTGGCCGGCCTGCACCTGGCGCGCGCGTCCTCCCGCGCCAAGGAGATGGCCATCCGTGCCTCCCTCGGGGCAAGCCGCGGGCGTATCGTTTGTCAGATGTTGATCGAAAGCCTTCTGGTCGCGTTTGGCGGCGGGACCCTGGGATTGATTCTTGCGCAATGGCTCATGGCATCGCTGCGCTCCGCGGCTCAGGAAGAGCTGGCGTTGGATGCCATGATGCGCCTCGATCCCGCCATCTTCCTGTTTACCCTGGTGATCTCGGTCTCAACTGGAATCCTTTTTGGACTGGCACCCGCACTCTACGGGTCGAGATCCGACTTGAATTCGGTGATCAAGGGAGATGCCGGTCTCTGGAGCCGAGCGCCGGCGCATGGACGTCTCAGGTCATGCCTGGTCGCCGGTGAAGTCGCTCTTGCTCTCGTCTTGCTCGTAGGCGCCGGGTTGCTGGTCAAGGATCTCACGGTGGTACTCAGCCTGCAGACCGGCCTGCGGACCGAGCAGGTGCTCACGTTCGCGCTTGCTCCCCCCTCCGCGAAGTACAGTTCCCCTCAACGGCAGGCCGCGTTCTATCTCGATCTGCTCGAGCGTCTGCGCTTCACACCCGGAGTTGACACGGCGGCCCTGGTCGACACGCTCCCGATGACCGGCGGAATGACCGGTGGAGGTTTCCAGATCGAAGGCCGCCCACAGGCTGCGGACTGGGTCGACACGCTCGTGCAGTACAACGGTTCAACTCCTGGTTTCTTTCGCGCCATGGGCATTCCGATTCTTCGGGGACGCGATTTTGATGATCGCGACGGGACTGCGTCGCTGCCGATCGCCATCATCAATGACACGCTGGCGAGGCAATTCTTTCCCAACGAAGACCCGATCGGACGAAGGTACAGGGATGACTACGACGGGAAATGGCGGTCGATCGTCGGCGTCGTGGGATCCTACAAGAGCCAGCAGCCGATGAAGCCGCCTATACCGGCTGTTTTCCGCCCGCTCGCTCAGACAGGTCTGGGATTTGAGTGGATCACGGTACGAACCGGGGGACACCCCGAAAGGCTGGCCGGCTCGATCCGCGGAATAGTTCGTGCGATCGACCCCGACGTTCCCATTCTTCAACTGCGCACGATGCGCCAGGTCGTGAGCGACTCGCTGTCGCAATCCCGTTTGATGACTCAGTACCTCGCCGGGTTCGCGGCTTTTGCGCTCCTGCTGGCGTCAATCGGGATCTATGGCATCGTGGCATATTCGGTGCGACAACGACTCCGCGAACTAGGCATACGAGCAGCGTTGGGGGCGTCCTACGGCAGTCTCCTCGGCCTGGTCCTGCGCAATGGAGCCCAGCTGTCGGTCGTCGGTATCGCCGTAGGAACTCCTGCTGCCCTGGCGATCTCCGGTTTGATAGGCTCGGTACTCTACGGCATCAGTCCACGCGACATCACTGTGTTTGTCGGCGTGCCGGTAATCCTGATCCTAGCGGCGCTGGGATCAAGCTATCTTCCCGCCCGGCAGGCGGCGAAGGTCGATCCGATGATCGCTCTGCGCTGCGAGTTATGATTGGCCGAAAGGGACTTGGGGAACAGGCGCCTCAATCTCGAAACTTCGGCCTGGGCCCGCGTTAAAGACCCATATGCCTGCGCTGAGCCTGGCCTGATTTAATGGGCATTGTATCACTCGAGATCTCTCAGGTTACGACAACCAGTTTCGGGGTTGAGACGCCTGTCCCCGAAATCGCATTTCCCCTAGCCGCGGCGGCTGTGTGTGTGGCAGGATAGGGGCTCAGGAGGTATGCCATGCCAAGCCGAAGGGTTTTCCTCGCATCAGTAGCAGCAGCGGCCGGTTCAGCCGGCAAGGTCAGGAGTCAGAGTCAGTCAGGTTCAACGGGGCGCAAGAGACCCTCGGCCGAATATTTCGGCCCTCAGTTCTATGACGACAAGGAAAAGCGCGAGGTTCTGGACGTCATCGAGACAGGCCGCCCATTCCGCTGGTACGGACCCGGCGATGAACCGCCCATGAAGGTACTTACCTTCGAGAAGGAGTTCGGGGCGCGCATGCAGTGCAAGTACTGCCTTGCGGTCACATCCGGCACTGCGGCTTTGCAGACCGCGATGGCGGCTCTGGAGGTCGGGCCCGGCGACGAGGTGATCCTTCCCGCCTGGACCTGGCATTCCTGCTATACCGCGATAGTCCTCGCGGGCGGCCTTCCGGTCTTCGCGGAAATCGACGAGTCCTTCAACATCGACCCTGACGATATCGAGAGGCTGATCACCCCGCGCACCAAGGCGATCATCGCAGTTCATCTCCAGGGCAACCCCGCCGACATGGACTCGATTCTCGCAATCGCGAAGAAGCACCGCATCCGTGTGCTTGAGGATTGCGCGCAGAGCGTGGGCGGCAGCTACAAGGGCAAGCCGCTCGGTTCGATGGGAGACATCGCCATCTACAGTCTCCAGCTCAACAAGACAATCTCAGCCGGCGAAGGCGGCGCGGTGACCACGAATGATCCTGTGCTTTTCGAACGCGCCGGCCGTTTCCACGACGTCGGTAGCTTGCGCGGGGTGCATGAGAAGCTGGTCGGGAAACCCCAACTGCAGCCTTTCGTCGGATGCAACTTCCGCATGAGCGAATTTACCGGCGGCGTCCTGCTCGCGCAGACGCGCAAGCTGGACCTGATAGTCGGGGGCCTGCGCGCTGCTGCCGGCCGCGTCTACCAGGGGATCGGCGACCTTCCGGGAATTCGGCTGCGCAACAGGCCCGACCCGGGCGGCGAACTGGGCGTTGCCGTGTTCATCGGCTTCAACGGAAAAATGCAGCGCGACGCATACATGGCGGCGCTCAAGAAGGAACGGGTTTCCTCCGCGCCTCCTGGCGGATCCGTCATCCTCCCGATCCAGCCCTACATTGAGAAGAAGGTCACCGTCCACCCGGCCTGGCCGAGCTTCACAAGCGAACGTGGAAGGCAGATCCAGTATGGTGCGGCGTGCTGTCCCAGAACCATCGACATACTGAATCGTTTTGCAGGCGTCCCTCTTGGTCCGAAGTTTGCCAGGGAGGACACGGATGAGATCGTAGCGGCGATCCGCAAGGTCTACCCGGCCATCGTCCGAACGACCTAGAGAAGGAGGGCCGGTCTGTCAGTATCAGTCCGGCTGCTTTGCTGTGTGCGGAGGATCCTGGGGTCTGGTCTAACAGACCGGACCTACGGCCGGACTTACAGCGCGGCGGAGGGCACCGAAGGCTTGGAACCCTCGCGCAGTCTCTTGATCGCGCCGACGATGCCCATAATCCAGCCGACTGGGTAAGGCAGGATGGTGATCCCCCACCAAAGTGGAAGCCCGCTCCTGCCCCCGAATCCTCCGAGCGCGCTCACTCCAAACAACGCACCGACACCGATCGCTACCAAGGCGAAAGACCAGCAGAGGAGGCTTCGGTATCGGCTCTTGCCGAGCAGCGCTCCAAGCGCTATCAGGCCGGTCCCGGGGAGGATGACCAGCGATCCCTCGAGTGGATCGAGCGCTCCGATTACCATGGCGACAAGTCCGACAATAACGAGTATTCGCGACCACCGGCCGAGTCCAATCATTGACGAAACCCGGGACGGTCACCGCTGTCCTCACGCGACTGTTGTCGGATTGGGAAGCCGGGGGTGGGTAGGGAGAGACAGTGGTGCTGTCCCCTGGCTATTTCCAGAGGCCCCAATCTCCGAATGGCCTCGAAGACACGGTGGGGAGCAGTCGGGCGGCACCATAGATAACCGACCGCAAGGGATCCGGCGCTGTCCGCACATCGAGGTGGGTCTTCCCCGATATCAGTTCGGCCATTCCCCGCAGGCATGCGCCGCCACCCGTCAGGCAGATGCCGTCCTCGATCACCTCGCAGGCCGCGAGCGGCGGCAGGTCTTTCAGGACCCTGGAAATCTTCGCGACGACTATGTCCACAATGGGAGCCACGGCAGTGTGGATCTCGTTCTCGCCCACTTCAACGGTGGCCTCGAATCCGTCCGGTCCGGTTACCAAGGCCAGTCGTGAACAAGCAGGGCCGGTCCCCGGCTGTACGCCGGCTCTCCTCATCAGCCGCTCGGCTTCGTACAGAGACAGCCGCACACCGTGGCGAGCCGCCACCATCCGGCCCACGGCCGAGTGAAGATCGCTGCAGGCCGTCCGAACCGCCGCCGCATGGATGATGCGTCCTGAGCGAATCACCGCGATGTCGGTGACGCCGCTGCCGATATCGACTACCATCGAAGCAAAAGGTGATGCTGGATCCAGCCCCGCGCCCAGGGCCGCTGCCAGCGGCTCCGGAGAAACGGCCAGCACCGCAGCGCCGGCTCGGCGCACCGTTTCCATTAGAGCGGCCCGCTCGTCTTCGGAAGCATCGGACGGCGTGCAAAGCAGCGCCCGCGGGCGCACCAAGCGCATGCGGCGTGTGCGTCCGATGAGGGGGACGAGAAGAGCCACCGCAGCTTCGACGTCGACCACAACGCCAGCCCGGACCGGGAGCTCAGGGAACTCCTGGCAGGGTGATTCCGGCCCTCCCGCCCCTGCGGCCTGTCTATTCCGGAAAAACCATCTCGGGTCATTTGCGGGGACGCTCGGTTCGTCGGCAACAATCCCTTTGCCGTCGGCATAGAGGCGGGTGTTTGCCGTCCCGAGGTCTATCGCCAGATCAGGACCGGCCAGAATGCTGCGAAAGCCCGAGATGGCCCTCTTCAAATGGATACACCCTCCCTTAAACAAGTGGTGCGCCGATGCAAGGAGCTTTCCCGGAAGGAAAGCACGGCGAAAGGCCACCATCGGCTACAGATGATAGTCACCTGCCGCTTCAGGCTGATATAGCACGGCTGCGATCCTCAACCTCTTGACTCCGGCAGGCACCTTCCATTCCACTGTGTCTCCAGCGCGATAACCTATCAAGGCAGTCCCGATCGGAGCGAGAATGGAAACTCTGCCTTGTTCATAATCGGCATCCACGGGAAAAACAAGCCGCAGTATCGTCTCCTTTTCTGAATCCAAATCACGGACACGTATCTGGGCATTCATCGTCACAACGTCACCCGGGATATCCTTGGAAGGCACCACGATCGCCCGATCCAGTTCTTCTTCCAGCTTTTCGAGGTACTCCCTGTCCCTCTGGCTCCATTTCTTCGTACCTTCAAGCAACTTCCGAAGCCGTTCCATGTCATAGTCAGTAACGTAGATCGCGCGCTCCTTCATGATGATCTCCAATGGTCCCTTTCAGCAAAGTCGATCAGAAATCCATTCTCACCGCCAAAGGATACTCCAGAATACTGCTACATCTCATGATAGCTCGATATTGGTGGTAGGGGTGAACTGCGACCATTGCCCCCACGTGGCCGTTGTTGGCCTGATAATCCGGGGTGGATATCGAGGAACGGTGGCGACTGTCTAGCACTCGCACGCCCTTGGCGGGGGAGGCTGTATCTGTTAGCGCCAAGTTAACATCTGTGTGCATGGAGCGTATTGTGTGGTGCGTGAAGCGCTGACTCAGGTACCAGCTCTTTGGGATTTCGCTTTTGATGCAGGACTCGAATAAGACTGAGCCCAACAATGGATTCCATAGACCCGGCAGAGGCGGAGAATCGTCTGGAGCAGGAGGAA
>Ga0153915_10006161_pt1 | contig 11224 bp, 10 predicted proteins | sample Opewatmetagenome_2_FD_107003 | JGI IMG/M metagenome (GOLD analysis project Ga0153915, IMG submission 107003) | Freshwater wetland microbial communities from Ohio, USA - Open water 3 Core 3 Depth 3 metaG | ecosystem: Environmental > Aquatic > Freshwater > Wetlands | place: USA: Ohio, Lake Erie...
TGTGCGCGGTCGAGGCGCACGTAGCGCTGGCTTTGCTGTTCGGAGTTGTAGAAAGGATGGGCGTGGAGAAAGGACCAGACGAATTGACGGCTGACGTTTTCGAGGCCGAATTCGAAATGGGCGTGCTGGTAGACGGTGTGATGGCCGCTGTAGAAGGTGGCGACGCCGATGTTTACGCGCTGCTTGTCCGTGATTTCTTCGGGGCTGATAAGGCGGGGAGCGTAGCAAGTTCGCGCGGCGGCGATGGCGGAATCGAAAGGGTGCGCGAAGGAGTTGCGGAGGGTGACGCGGGGAGGGGCGGTTTCAACGAGTTCGCCGGGACGCGCGCCATCGAACATGCGAGATTGAGTAGCCACGTTGGAAGGCTATTCTACACGGGTGGAAGGGTTAAGAACGTTGAAAGTCGAAAGTTAAAAGTTGAAAGAAAAGATAACGCGGAGGCGCCCCGACCCAGTCGCGGCAGGCTCCGGGCCCGGAAGAATGCAAAGAAGCAGCTGCGGGAACATTCGCAGTGGCAGAGCAGGAAGGATGAGAAAAGGGACAGCCAGGAATGGCTGTCCCACAAGAGCTTGCCTACTTTTACTTCTTCGCGGCTTCGGCTTTGGCTGCGGCGTCGGCGTACTTTTTGGTGAAGCGCTCGACGCGGCCGGCAGTATCAATCAGCTTCTGCTTGCCGGTGAAGAACGGATGGCAGTTAGAGCAGATTTCCACGCGCAGCATCTCGCCCTTGATGGTCGAGCGCGTCTGGAAAGTATGGCCGCAGGCGCAGTGCACCGTAACGGGGTGGTAGTCGGGGTGAATACCGGGTTTCATGAGGCTCCATTCTGTCGCGTCCGGTCTGCACGGCCAACTCTTTATCGCAAAGAAGAGCTTCACCCCTAAAGGGGTGAGCTACAGCCGCGTCGCTAGGTCGCGAAGCAATTCTTAATCATACGCGAAGAGTCAAATTCTGCCAAATTGAGGAAAGGGGTGGGGGATTGGGAATAGGGGGTAGGGAAAGTGACATTCGCAGATTAGGCTTTGTGTAGCAGGCTGCGAGTGCGGAAGAAGAGATGAGATTTATCTTGTAGCGGCAAGGTTCGTCGCGTAGGTTCGCAGGCATGAGAATCGAAGTGGCCGAAAGTATCCCAGAATATCCAGCGGCGAATGCCTTCGCCATAGAAGATCCCTCGGTGAAACTCGCTTTGCAGAACTTTCGAAACGCGCTTCAGAGTGACGATTCCATGTTTGACAGCCAGGAGGCTGGCAAGGGGCCCAGCGCCACGGGGGGAGAGGGACTGGCCGAGTGCGCAGGGGAATTTCTGGTGACGTTTCGCGACCCGGAGCAGGGGCGCAACCGAGGAATGTATTTTCAGTTGATCCAGAAATTGGTCGAGTTATTGAGAGATGCAGGATCGCCGGAGGTAATGGCGGTATCCATCTGCCTGATTTCCGACGAGCAGAAAGAGACTCCAAAGGGAGCTTTCGGTCTCAGGATCCGCCTGGAGGCTTCGGGGGATTCGAACGAGAAGGCGGCGCTGCGCTGGGGACTTGGCTTGGCGCATCTTCAGCAGGCGCTGCTATTCACGTCACGCTATCTGCGGCAGAAAAGAGCACGGAAAGAAGAATAAGGACCAGCAAGGGAGACGGAAGGCCGGCGGTGGCGGCTGCGGAACTCTTCAGGAGACGAAGGCGCAGCCAACGCGGAAGCTGCCTTGAGTGGTTTGCTGTTTCCACACGGGCTTCAGGTTGACGCGAACGGGCGGAAGAATGGGCACATGCAGAACCGCAAGCAGATTGTCCGGCAGATCTTCGGGCGAATCGAGTTCGATGGCCACGCCACCGAAACCAAGATCGAGAACGCGGGCGCGCTTGGCGCCTTGTTCACCGAGGACGGCGTAGGCGTTTGTGCCGGTCATGGAAACGCGCTCGGCTTTGCGTTGGACAGGGAAAGCGCGGGGAGGGGCCGGGGTTAGTTCAGCGGAAATGGCGGCGGAAGTTGCCGAGGCAGCGGCTTGGATGGTGGTTTCGGTTTTTTCGGGAGGGCGCCTGGTTTCAATGGAAATGGGCGGCAGTGTCGGGGCGGGCCGCTCAGCCGGAGAGGGTGCCGCAGGCCCGGCTTCGGCGGCAGGGGGAGCTTCCGCGCGGGCCGTACCATTGGCAGCCGTGCGGTGATTGGCGTGTTTGAGGCGATAGAGGCGCTCATCGGCGATGCGAATCAACTGGTCGGCTTGTTCGGCATCCTGCGGGAAAATAGCAACGCCGTGATCCATGGTGACGCTGACGGCGAATTGCAGCGGCTGCAACATTTCCGCGAAAACGGTTTCGACGCGACGGCTGAGGGCGAGGGCTTGCGGCGCATCTGTCTGAGGCAGCAGCAAGGCGAACTCGTCGCCGCCAATGCGGAAAGCCGAGTCCGAAGTGCGCAAGGCTTTTTTCAGCGTGGCGGCGGCGGCACGCAGAACGTCATCACCACGGGGGTGGCCGTACTTGTCATTCACTTCCTTGAAGCGATGGAGATCCAGGATGACCAATCCAAGAGGCTGACCGTAGCGCCGCGCGCGATTTAATTCCTTTTCGAAGGACTCATCAAAAAGCCTGCGATTGTAGAGACCTGTCAGAGGATCCGTGACGGCATTCAATTGAATCTTTTTCAGTTCGTCATACTCGATGATGACAGGAACACGAAGCAGGCCCTGCGTGGCGAGAACATCCATCAATGCGGTTTTCAACGAAACTGGGCGGCCGGCCTGATCGGTGAACTCGCGCCGCCGAGCGAGCATTTCATCCCAAACATGCACTGCTTGGGCCTCGTGCAATTCGAGGTGGGTGGTGGTGCGGAGATAGCGCTGGAGAAACTGGCTGCGCGCAGGCAGATCAAGGCTCTCGAGCGTATCGGCGAGCAGCTCGAGATAGGAATCCTCAACCGGCAAACGCGCGGGCGCAGGGGTGGCGGGGCTGGGCATATCCCGTAAACACCGTATTTCTGACTATCCCCGCGGGGATTGGGGAACGCAAGCTAAGCTTTCACTATTTAATAGGAGCAACCAAGAGGCCAATGGTACTGAACCTAATAAGTCCACTTGGGAATTCAGCCCCCCAAAATGCGGGGTTATCCTATTACAAAAGCAAAACATAGCCTATGGAAAAATGAAACAAGCACAAAAGTCCGCCGGCGGATGTAACAAAATTACCCAGTAGTGCAGAAAAAGTCCTAAAAAATTCAGGAGATTATTCAAGGGGATGGAGGAATTCCAAACCGAAAAGGCGCATATCCGCAACGGAATCACACCTCCGAACCTTAGCGGTGATCGGGGGAGTCTCACTAGGGACAAGGCTGGAGGAAATGGGTGCTGGCGCGGGGATGGTCAGATGGACAGTCTGATCCAACCGAAGAACATGCGCAGAGGTGATACAGGCGCCCGTAGCGCTGATATTGAGGGTCCTGGTGAGTTCGATGAATTCTGCTCCGGAGGCATCAGTACCCCGAACAAAGACAGGCACTTGCAAGCGGATACGTGGCGAGCGTCGGGTTGACGGTGTCTCCACGCCCTGTTTCTCCTTCACGGAATGACTCACAAAGTGGGCTCTCGAAGTTGGTACTAAAGCTCTAGTACGGAGATGAGCATCTTGGATGCCAGAAGAGCCGGGCCAAAGACGAGTTAACCATATTTGAATCAATGCATTACGGGAGCAAAAGGAGGGAACAATTTTTTGTGTCCGATGGAATGCTCGGGAAATCCATTTACTTTCCTCAAATGTGCAAATGGAACGCATTTACCATTGACGAATTGAAGCCTCTCTGCAAACATGAACCGCCCGCAAAATAGGGAAAATATTTACCACTGTTCTTGAGGGGCAGGTATAGCCAATGGCTGGACGGATGAGTGTGCCATCGCTCTTAGGAGAGCAAAATAGAGGGTCTATCCCTTTTGGTGCGGTCCAGGGTCTGCTTGAGACTCTCGAAAAACCTTTTATCGTCGCCGAGCGGAGCGGGAGTTTGCTGCTGGTGAACACCCGGGCGAGACAGTATTTGGAAGCGCAAGGATGGGCTGATGTCCAAGCAGTGAATCTATTCAGCGATTTACTGAATGCGGATTTGCGAAAGATCTTTGTGCAGATCGAAAAAGGCGAGCACGAAGTCAAAGTGCAAATCGGATCCGGGGAAAAGAAGCTGAACGCGCAGATCCGATGGATGCCCGAACCAGATTGGCTGGTGGTGGAGATCGAGAACCGAGCAGAAAAACAGACCGGAGCGGATCCGGCAACGCAACTCACGGTTCAAGAACTTCTGCAGGAACGCGAAATCACATACCGGAATCTTCTTGCGGCCTATCTGAAATTGCAGGAAGTGAACCGGCAGAAAACGGTGTTCCTTGCGTCAGCGGCACACGAATTGAAGACGCCGCTGGCGGTCATCAAGGGTTATTACGATCTGCTTCTGGCCGGATCACTCGGGCGATTGACGGACAAACAGCGAGACATTCTGGAAGAGTCGAAAGACAGTTGCGAACGGCTGGTGCGTCTGGTCTCGATGTTCCTGAATTACTCGGCGTTAGAGAGCGGCAAACTGGTCCTGCAGCTTCGAGAGAATGATCTGCGGGATTGTCTCGATGAGCTTTCGAAGCGCTGGTCGGAAGCCTTTCAGCGCAAAGGCGTCAGACTGGATGCGCACATTGACCCTTCAATCCCGACATTCCGATTTGATTACCAGAAAGTGCAGCAAGCAGCGGCCAATCTGCTGGACAATGCGCTGAAGCACACGCCGAGCGGGGGCACGGTGACGCTTCGAGCAGCGCCGCACTTCTGGGAGCGGCGCGTGGCGGCCATGGCTCCGGTGGAAGAACGGCGGAGATTCCGGCTGCCGCGGCCAAACAGCGTGGAAGTGAGCGTGATGGATTCGGGTTCCGGCATCGCGGCGGAACATCATCAAGAGATCTTTGAAGATTTTGTCCGTGTGGACCGGAATACATCCGGGATGGGCCTGGGGCTGGCGATTGCGAAACGCCTCATCCAGGCGCATCGAGGAAAGATCTGGGTGGAGAGCGAGTCGAAGACGGGAAGCAAATTTACTTTTTTGCTGCCGATGGATCAGGGCTAACGAGAACGAATTTAGCAGAATGAAAGGGAAGCGACTATGGCCGTGAAAGAGAAAATCCTCGTTGTGGATGACGAGCCAAGCATTCGAAAGTATCTGCAGACGCTGCTGGAAGTGGATGGATTCGACGTCGAGACGGTCAGCTGCGGCAGAGCTGCGCTCGAGAAGGTGAACAAGGGCGAACGCCCGGACTTCATCATTCTGGATGTACTGATGCCGGAGATGAACGGCATTGAGACGCTGAAAGAGCTCATGCAGATCGATCGCAGCCTGAACGTGATCATGCTTTCATGCTCGAATGAAGTCGGGACGGTGGTCGAGGCCATTCGCATCGGGGCGCACGATTACCTGACCAAGCCCTTTGAGAAAACAGAGCTGGATGCGGCGATGCTGAAGTCGCGGCAGAAGAAACAGCTGGCGACGGAAAATCAGGCTTTACGCGACTACTGCGATCAAGTGACCGAAGATCTGAGTTTTCTGGCGGCCAGCCCGCAGATGGTGCGAATCCGCCAGCAGATTCTGCAGATCGCGCCGGTGGACGTGCCGGTTTTCATCTGCGGCGAGAGCGGGGTGGGCAAGGAGGTCGTAGCACGAATGATCCACCTGCGCTCGAAGAGGCGAAATCAGGCGTTCGTGAAGGTGAACTGCGCGGCGTTGCCGGGAGAGCTTCTAGAATCGGAGCTGTTTGGTTTCGAGCAGGGCGCCTTCACCGGCGCGATACGCAGCAAGCCGGGCAAGTTTGAAATGGCCAACAAAGGGACGATCTTCCTGGATGAAATCGCGGAGATGAGCACGCACTTGCAGGCCAAACTGCTTCACGTGCTGCAGGATCACCAATATTCACGGCTGGGGGGCCGGCACCTGGTGGAAACCGATGTGCGCGTGCTCGCCGCAACAAACGTTGACGTTCAGGAAGCCATGAAAACGGGGCGCTTCCGCGAAGATCTCTACTACCGGTTGAACGTATTGTCGATCAACGTGCCGCCGTTGCGCGAGCGGACGGCGGAAATTCCGCTGCTGTTCCACCATTTTCTGCAAAAGTACAGCGAAAAATTCGGCAAGCCCGCGCAGCCACCTTCCAAGCACCTCCTGGATGCGGCCGTAAATTATCCCTGGCCGGGCAATCTGCGCGAGCTGGAGAATTTCGTGAAAAGGTATGTGATCCTGGAGGATGACGAAGGCAGCTTGCGCGAATTGGTGGAGATGTGTTCGACGCGCCAGCGGACCTCGCCGCGGGAAGAACCGGCTCCGCCGAAGGAACAGGGACTAAAGGCGCTGGTGCGCGGCCTGAAAGACGAAGCCGAGATGGAAGCGATCGGGGACGCACTGGAGAAGACGCGCTGGTGCCGGAAAGACGCCGCCAAGATGCTGGGGATCAGTTACAAAGCGCTGCTTTACAAAATGCGGCAATTTAATCTGGATACGCCGCGAGTGCGAAAATCGGCTTCAGCAGCCGTGGCTGAGGAGCCTGCTTCGGCGGTAGGTACCCGGCACGGTTAGAATCCCAAGCCTGAGCGGCCCTTCATCCTGGGCACAAAATCACTACGAGGGCTTGCGATATCCCTGCCGGCAAGATTCTTGCGTTCGAGTGAAAAAAGAACTAGCCCGGCAGAGTAGAACTGAGTTATTTTGTATTGCAACAAATGTTACATCTGAGGCATGGATATCCATTGGGCGTGGAATCAGCCGCAGGATCATGCGGGCTGGCCTGCGGCATTCATCGTTAAGGTGAGTACGCAATACGGCTTTACCACTGCTGGAACGAGTTTCGTTGTGCTTATGAGTTCAAGCCTGGCCGCTGTTTGAGAAGTATTTACGAAACGGCGACGAAGACGGGGATGGCTGGGGATTGCAAGTAAGTTCAATCCAGAGAAGGGAACGCGGGAGAGTGTAAGTATCCGCGGTGTGAATTGGAGGATGGGGGGAATGGCGGAACGTCGCACAGCGCGGCGATACGATTTGTCGTTGCCGATCATCATTCGTGTCCCCAGCGAGAAGGCGCCGGATTCACAGCAGGGCAAGACGCGCGACATCTCCACGCGTGGTCTTTATTTCGTGGTGGATCAGAACCTGGAAGCCGGTTCGGAACTGGATCTGACGTTGACGCTGCCGGCAGAGGTAACCCACGGCACGGAGGTGCTTGTTCGAGCGGTGGGAAAGGTGGTTCGGGTCGAGCGGCGAATGGAAGATGGGAATACGCGGATGGGCGTGGCTGCCGTGATTGAGCGTTACGATATCATCCGGGGCGAAGCCGCGCGGGCCTGACGCAAGCTTCCCGCCTGGCGGAACATTCCGCCAGGCATTTCATTGCCACTTCTTTTTGACTCATTGAGGCTTATGGTTCAGTCCGCAATGAGCTCGAATGCATCTTGCATCAGGGCCGGAATAGGCCTAGTATCCCGCCAGGCTGTTCCCCGGAGGGTCCCATGAAAGTGGCGGATCTAATCGGGTCCCGCAAGGAAGTATATTCCATCACCGAAGAGACCAGTGTTCAATATGCCGCGCAATACCTGCGTGAGAGGCAGGTGCGTTCGGTCGGAGTCGTGGACACAAGCGGCAGAATTGTTGGCGTGATCTCGCACAGCGATGTTTCCGACAAGGTCGCAGCGGAAAACAAGTGTCCTGCCTGGATGAAAGCTTCGGATATCATGACGCGCGAGCTGATCACGGTGACTCCGGAGGCGACGCTGGAAGACTGCCTGCGATTGATGGATCAGAACACCATCTTCCATCTGATCGTGCTCGATGAGAAGCAGGGATTCCGCGGGATGCTGTCCGTCAGCGACATCTTGCGAGTAGTGGCCTCGGACGAGAAGGCGCGCGCTGATCTATTGGAATCGTTTATATTCCCGCCGCGTTAGGGGCAGCGACAACAATTTATTGACAAGAAGAATCTCTTTCTCTCAATTAACTGTGAGGGCACTTCCGGGAAGAGTTTGTCTCCTTTGCGCAATCATTTTCCGCCCGGGGTAGGAACTCGCATACCAGGGTGAGCGGCCCCCTAGGCCGTCAGAATGGCAGCGACTCCCACAGTTAAAGTGTTTATAAACAAGCATTTATGAGTGCGGCCGGGGAGTGGTTCAACTTCTCTTCATCCACCAATCCCAGCGCCTGCTTTGGTTCTTTGTGTGCATCACGGGAGGCAGGGATTTTCACGCCGAGATGACACAGGAACCAAGAATGGCAGTTTCCGAAAAAAATAGTCGTGGGGTGACCGCGAAAGCAGGCGGGCTGCCTCCGGACGAGATCATCTTCGGCCGGTCCGCAGCCATGGCTGCCATTCGGCAGAAGGTGCAGAAGATCCTAGGGACGGACGTCCCCATTCTCATCCAAGGAGCGAATGGAACGGGAAAAGGACTTTTGGCGCATTACATCCACTCCCGCTCAGCGTTTTCTACGGGTGCCTTTGTCAAGGTGAACTGCGCGGCCATTCCCGGAGCCCTGCTGGAGAGCGAATTATTCGGTTACGAGAAGGGCGCATTTACGGACGCGCACACTTCCAAGCCGGGCTACGTGGAAATGGCGTATCGGGGGACACTCTTCCTCGATGAAATTGCGGATCTGAACATGAGCTTGCAGGCCAAGATCCTGCAGTTGCTCCAGGACGGGCAGTTCAGCCGGATTGGCGACAAGCAGGAAAGGCACGCAGAAACCCGCGTCATTTGCGCCACGAATCGAGATCTGCAAAGCGAAATCGAAGCGGGCCGATTCCGGCACGATCTCTACTACCGCGTCAATGTGATCAACATCAATATGCCAAGCTTGTGCGAGCGGCGCGAAGACATCGCTCTGCTTGCGGGCTATTTTCTCGGGCAATTGAACGCCAGATTTGAACGCAACGCGCCGCCTTTTCCGGAAGAAGTGACTGAGAGCCTGGCGTGCCGGGAATGGCGGGGAAACATTCGGGAACTCGAGAATCTAGTAGCGCGCTACGCAATTCTGGGTTCGCTCGATGCCGTGAGTCCGGAGCCGATGACGAAGCGTTCTTCATCGTGGCCTGTTCGAGTGGCTGCGGACGGCACAATCCCGCTGAAACGGCTCGCCAAGCAAGCGGTTCGCGAAATGCAGGGGAACCTAATCCTCAAGGCGCTTCGCGAAAACAAATGGAACCGACGCAAAGCGGCGAAAGATCTGAAGATCAGTTACCGCACGCTACTTTACGAGATGCGCGAAATAGGATTACCCTCAAAGAGATTGCAAAGACAAGCACCGAAACGGACTGACAATACAGAGGCCCCGCCCCCTTCCACAGATTGACAAAAGACCATTTTGCGCCAAGCTTGCGACGCGCACATCGTGTTAATTTAGATGAGCTTACTGTTCGGCCGTAGTCCTCGCGTTCCGCACCGATAGCCTTTGAGGACACTCGCAGCATTAGGAGGCAGATAATGAACGTAATCACGAATGAAGCCGCATCCAAAATCCCTATGTTGGATCTGAACGCGCAATATGCTTCCATCCGCGGTGAGATTCAGGCGGCCATCAATGCCGTGCTGGACTCTCAGCACTTCATTCTAGGGCCTCAGGTGCAGTCCCTAGAGGAGGAGATAGCGAGGTATTGCGGCCGCAAATTCGGTGTGGGGGTCGCTTCAGGCACGGATGCAATTATTCTCGCGCTGCGAGCGGCGGGCGTTGGGCCGGGCGATGAAGTGCTGGTACCCTCTTTCACGTTTATTGCCACTGCAGACTCGGTGAGTTTGTTGGGCGCCAAACCCGTATTTATCGAGATCCAGCCCGAATCGTTCAACCTCGATCCTCAGAAGATCGCTTCCAAGATAACTTCGCGCACACGAGCGATCGTACCCGTCCATCTTTACGGGCAAGCTGCGGATATGGATCCGATAATGGAGATTGCCCGACAGCACGGATTGAAAGTGGTAGAGGACAACGCTCAAGCGATCGGAGCCACTTATAAGGGAAAGAAAACTGCTTCGATCGGCGATCTAGGATGCATCAGTTTTTTCCCCAGTAAGAACCTAGGAGGTTACGGAGACGGCGGGATGGTGGTTACAGACTCTGAAGACTTTTACAGACGTCTGCGCGGCTTGCGGGGCCATGGTGGAACGAAGAAATATTATAGTGAAGAGCAGGGTTGGAACAGCCGCTTAGATGAAATTCAGGCAGCGATCCTTCGCGTTAAACTGCGGCACCTCGACAATTGGAATAGCGCACGGCGCAAAAACGCGGCGAAATACGACGCACTTTTTGGCGGTGTCGGTGTCAATGGCGTGAGGACTCCCCGAGTAATGGGTTGGGGGGATCATGTTTTCCATCAATACACGATCCGAGTCCCCAAGCGCGATGCGGTGCAAAAGACCCTGGCTGAGCAGGGCATCGCCACGACGGTGTACTATCCCACGCCGATTCACCTCCAGCCAATTTATGCCTCGCTCGGTTATCGGCAGGGCGATCTGGCGGAGACCGAACGCGCAGCTAAAGAAGCGCTTTCTTTGCCGATGTACGCTGAATTGTCTCAGCTGCAAATGGAGCGCGTCGTAAATGCAGTGGCGCGCGCGATCTAACTACTCTGCCACTTGAAAATGAAAGAGCGAAGAGATAACTTCGCGCCGTACTCTCCTGTGGCAACCCATACTCGAACCGCCTTCCAAGAATTGTTCGTGGTCCTCCTCTGAGGATTTCGCGAGCGGAGGGAAGGCCATCGCCGGATGACTCCCGGTGATCCCTCACTTGCTGCCTTCTCAACCAACCCCCTTATTTAGCTCGTTTAACGGTAGTTAACTGTTCCAAGAGCAATTCCGGTCTCGAGATCCACCGCCCCTGCCAAGATTCACTTCCCTTCAGGACAGTAAGCATACCGGACCATAACACTGGCCTCTTTTGCGCCTTGCGTCCAGTTACATCGAGTTCCAGTACTGAGGTACTCTTACCGCGCGTCGGGGAAATGGCGTGCGGCAGCTAAACGGGCCGCGCCGGGGGAAAGAAAAATGCCGAATGCAGTTCGCTTTGCGAGCAAGACCGCGAACAAAGTTTTTTATTCATACGCTCTCCTATTATTCTCCGTCTGCAGCGCATTATTGTCAGGATGCTCCGGACTGGTGACCGCCAACAATGGGGGCGGGCCGCCGAGCACTCTGACGGTCACGAGTGTTCAAGCGAGCACGGCGACAACGACCGGCTTCCAGGTAA
>Ga0153915_10006162_pt1 | contig 11223 bp, 8 predicted proteins | sample Opewatmetagenome_2_FD_107003 | JGI IMG/M metagenome (GOLD analysis project Ga0153915, IMG submission 107003) | Freshwater wetland microbial communities from Ohio, USA - Open water 3 Core 3 Depth 3 metaG | ecosystem: Environmental > Aquatic > Freshwater > Wetlands | place: USA: Ohio, Lake Erie...
AGGGCCGGAGGCACAACCAAACTACACTCGTCATCCATGGAACAATGGTACTGGCCTAATAGCATTTTTTCTCTCGATACCTGATGGATTTCTAAATTCCGGCCTTGCTTGTCTGTAAACATATTTTAGGTCTTCGGGCACGGCGGCGGAATGTACAAATATTCCCTTTATCGTTATGGAAGAGCCGCGCAATAAGGACAAGGGATAGGCTCAGAAATGAGCAGGGTATAGTAGCAGAAATGACCAGCCGGGAAGGAAGATCGTCAAGGGTCGAACGCCGAAGGTCATGCGCCCGTGGTGATGCGAAAACGGGAATATCGTGATTGATGATTTATGAGCGCCGATTGCCATTACTAGCAATATGCGTGCATCAGGAGGAAGACTCGTAAAGATGGGCAGCCTGTGGTTTGCCCGGTAGTCCTGTTTATCACTTTGAACGATGAGAATCCTAATTGGTCGGCTAGCGTGGGTTATACTGTCACCTTTTCCGAACCGGTCACGGGCGTGGATGTGATTGATTTCAGCCTGACCACTGCGGACCTTACTGGCGTTTCAGTGACTAATGTGAGCGGTTCGGGGGACATATATATTGTCACAGTGGATACCGGCAGCGGGGCGGGGACTTTGCGCCTGGATGTCTCAGATGATGACAGCATCATAAATAGACTGGGAAACCCGCTGGGCGGGGTAGGCGCAGGCAATGGCGATTTTAGTTGGGGGGAAGAGTATGGGGTGCGGTTATACATGGTCTACCTCCCGTTGGTATTTCGGAACGGGCCGTAACTTTGACAGTATAAATACGAGAGGGAAAAACAGACCCTTCGGGGTCTTCACGTCGAATTGAAATCGTAAAATTCTTCAAGCGGTGCATCTCACTCCTTCATGAAACAGCATCCTGAATGATCTTACCGTAGGGGCACGATATATCGTGCCCCTACCCATATCTTCGGGAAGATGAAAGAATAGACCCTGACGGTTTCTAAACCTTCAGGGTCTGTTGGTAGAGCGATCCAAGTAAATTTTATTCTTCTTTTAGATCGCTGATGCCTTCCCGGAGGGCGTAGAGGGCGGCCTGGGTGCGGTTGGCGAGCTGCAACTTATCCAGGATGCTGCTGACATATTTGGCGATGGTACGCTCGTGGACGACCAACTCGGCGGCAATCTCCTGGTTGCTGAGGCCGCGGGCGATCAAGCGGAGGGTCTCCAGTTCACGGCGGGTGAGGGGGTCGGCGGTGTACTTCGACTCGGAGGGATGGTTGATCTCCTGGATGAGCTTGACGGCGATGGAGGGCTGCAGGGAGGCGCGGCCCTGGGCCACATCGCGGATGGCCATGACAAGCTGTTCCCGGGTGGCATCCTTGAGGATATAGCCCAATGCCCCGGCTTTGATGGCCTGGTAGACGCGGTCGTTCTCGGCGTAGCCGGTGACCACCAGGATGCGCGCTGTGGGCGCGCATTCCTTGAGCCGGGGAATCGTGGCGAGGCCATCCATGTTGGGCATGACCATGTCCAGCAGGATCACATCCGGCTGAAGCTCCTTGGCGAGCTTGACAGCCTGAACGCCGTCCTCCGCCTGTCCGATCACTTCGATGTCGGAGTAATAGGCAAGGATGGCCACGAGCCCCTCCCGAACCACCGTCTGATCATCACATACGATTAAACGAATATTGTTCATGGTTGCTTCTCTTTTTTGGCCTTTGTTGGGATTTTGTTCCTACTGACCGTTGCGGTTATTGTTGTGCCTTTTCCGGGAGCTGATTTGATGGCCAACTTGCCATCCACCTTGGCGGCCCGCTCGTGCATGATGCGCATGCCCATTCCGCCTTTTTCCAGATTGTGGGGATCGAACCCGCAGCCATCATCTTCAATTTCGAGGACGCAGGAATTTTTCCGGTTTTTCAGCCGGATCATGACCGAGGTGGCATTGCCGTGTTTCAAGATGTTATTGAGGGCTTCCTGGGCAATAAAATACAGGGTGACCTCTTTTTCCAGGGGCAGGTTGATTTTATCATCCGCCACCAGGCGGGCCTTGATATCGGCCCTTCCCTCCACCGCGGCGAGGCGCTGGTGCAGGACGGATACCAGGCCATCCCGTTCGATGTCGACCGGTTTCATTTCGAACAGGAAAAGGCGCATCTCTTTGAGAGCCTGGCGGGCATTTTCGCCGATGCGGGACAGGACTTGGCCAGATTGCTCCACCGTGCCGGTTTCGAGGCTGGCCTGGGCGGCTTCGGTCAGCTGGACGAGACCGTAGAGTTTTTGAGTGACCGAGTCGTGCAGGTCCCGCACCAGGCGCTGGCGCTCCTCCAGGGCAATGGCGAGCTGGCGCTGGCGATCGCTATAAATTAATGAAGCCAGCTCCTCAGCAACTACAGTAAGACGGGATATTTCATCGATACCGTAGGGAGGCCCTTCCGTCCGAGTAAGGCCGAGCACGCCCAGTACCTGGTGAGCCGTGACCAATGGGACCATGAGCAAGGATTTGTTACCTGACTGCTGCATGGAGGTGGGAAGGCGAGGTTCCGTCAACACATCCGCGACATAGAACGGGTCTTTATGCTCGAGCACCCAGGCTACTATTTGGGCCACCTGCGGGGAGGCCGATAGATGGGCCAGGTCCGAGGACGCCACCCCATAATGAGTGGCCAAGGTAAATTTGGGCAGGCCTGTGCCGGTGATGCCGCTTTCCCGCAGGAAGATCAGGCCAACCTGGCTCTGGAAGGCGTAGACGATCTGCTGCATGGCTTCCGCCAGGAAATCATTCATGTTCAAGGTCTGGCTGGCCGCGCCCGAAATCGAGTGCAGCAGGACGAACATTTCATCGCGCGCACTCTGGCGGGCATCGTCGGAGCGTTTGCGCTCGGTGATATCCCGCCATAGAACCACATTGCCGACCTGTTTTTCCGAGGCGCTAACCAGGGGCAGAATGCGGACGTTCAGGAAACGCCACTCCCCATGCAATTTCAGGCTGCCGCGGATTTCCACCTCGCGGGCAGAGGGTTCCACGTTGAGCTTGGGCCAGTTGCTCATGATCTTATCGGCGGGCTGGCCATAGAGATCTTCCCGGGGGACTCCCAGGAGGGCTTCTGCGGCGGGGTTCAGGTCGACGATGCGGTTGTCGTTATCGGTCACCATCCAGCCGTCACTCATGGCTTCGACGACCACGTCGCGAGAGATCATGGCTATGTCCAACAATTTGAATCGGAAAATACTATAGAGCAACAGCAGGGCCGTGAGGCCATAGGAGAAAGGCGCCAGATCCATGTTCGGAAAAGGCGCAAAACCGGCCACGCTGAGGATCTTGATCAGGATCGGCATGAATAGCCCGAGAGCAATGGTGACCGATTGGAGCAAGTATTGTTTTGATTTATGCAGAAAGGTCTGCACCAGGAAGATGAGGGCCAGGACCACCAATCCATCCGAATAGGTCTGGTTGATCCAATACCACGGTCCGGTAGTAAGCGCCAAACCCAGGTCATCAGGCCGGGCTGTAAAGAAAATGCTGCGCCAGCGGGGGGTCCAGAGCAAGATCTGGGTCAGGATGGGCTCCACGACCAACAGCAGAAGGATCCAGCGGGAAATCCAGTCACCATGATTGGTGTAGTAAAGCGTGAAGGTCAGCAACGCCGTGGCGGTGGCAGTGGCGGCGAAGTAGATCAGGCTCAGCCATACCAGCCCGGTGGAACGAGCGCCGCTCAAGAACACGCCGTAGCCCACCGCCCACAGGATCAAAGCGAAGGAAAAGGCAACCAGGCTGGCGGCTCCGCGGACCTTCCGCTTGCGCAAGACCACCACGAGGGTGAATAGTGCAACGACTATGACGGGCCAGGCGTAAATCATTCTTTAGTTCACCTTGGGATTTGGATCAAGAGTGGGCAAGGGGGACAGCTGCTGAAAACGTGGATCATTACGGATGAAATCCAAATCCGGGTCATGGCGCAGCCTGTTCAAACCTGCCTGATGTTTTTGCAATGCCAGTGCCAGCAATTCCACCGCCTGAGAGGCGTTACCGCATATGGAGGCGAATCGAGCTCGATCGTATTCGCTTCCATGTTCGATGACCGGCCCTCCCCGTTCCATTTGCTCCGCAGCCAGGTCATTCAGACCCAGGAGACGATAGCAGGCGATCAACGAAATGTGCCCTGAAATGTTATGCGGGTCCAACCTCATGACTTGACGATAATTAATTATAGCATCAGAGAGGCGCTGGCCCAGCCGGTATACATGCCCAAGACCGAGCCAGCTGGAGGGATTGCCGGGGGCCAGCGTGAGCAAGCGCTCGAAAGTTTTAAGGGCCTGCGATAACAATCCATATTCGAGCTGGAGATTTCCCAATTGAAGCCAGGAGGCAGGATCTTCAGGAGAAAGCCGGGCGGCTTTGCGGGCGGCCCGCAGGGCGCGCAGGGGAGTTCCAGCACCCGTTTCCGCCAGGCGGTTAATATCTGCCGGGCGGCTGAAGTCCACCACCCGATGACGGAAGGCCCAGAAGTCAGGGGCATGGCGGGAGAGCTGCCTGGCCTCCGGACCACTCAACCAGAAAAGGGCGCGGATGCGATAGTCGACCAATACTTCGCGGCGGATATTGAGGGCGCGGTAGGCGTTGGCACCGGCCTTGCCTCCGCCCCGCGAGAGGCCCAGGATGGAGTATGCGGCCCTTTTCCTGTCAGGATGATGGGAAAGGAGCAAGGGAATATCGAATTGTTCTTCGCCGGCGGTGAATTGGATGAGCTGTTGGTCGATTTTGGCCAGGCGTTGTCTCAGGGCCAGTTCCACATCGGCGCGGATGAATTCGGAAGCGTAAGGGACCAGCAGGATGGAGGGGCGGTCGCTGCGGATGGAGAAAGCCAGTTCATCGAAGAGGCTGTCCACCCGCTCTTCGAAGGACTCGGCTTTTGGAGGCGCAGGGCGGACAGATCGACCGGATCTGCTCATGGAATCATTATACACGCTAGGTTGGCAGCCCGATAGTCGAATGGATTGGGTGAAAACTTAGTTTCACAGTTCCCACGCTTGGATCATGTGTCATTGCTTGTCCTGCCCCTACATTAGAATTTCCGGGTGTACTGCCTCGGGAGACTATAATTCACGGAATGCGTCAATCCATCCTCGTATTTGGAGTGGTTATCTGCCTGGCGGTGTTGACCGGCATCTGGTCACCACCGGTGGGGAGGTCGGGCAGCCCGGCGGATCTACGCTGGCTGGGAGGGGCGCAGGCGTCTACGCCGGCGACGGATATCCTGGCGGTCTATACCCATACCTCTGCCCTGATGGTCGACATTCGAGTGGACTTGTTGGATATCAACCCGCAGGATCAATACAAGTTCAGGCTGTCACTGTGGGACAACCGCAGCTTTTTCCAAAACCCCCTTGTGATTGATCTCTCTTCCGATGGGGCGGTCCGCACCAGCGGGAACGACAAACAGGTCATCTGGCCGCGGGTCATCCAGGATTACGGGATGGACACGATCACTGTGAGTCTGAACCGGTTCCTGATAGGTAATCGATACCGAATGGATGTGACGACATATCCCTCCGGCTCGGCTGCACCGGCAGACCAGGCCAGGGATATCCACTCGGATGGACAGCCGCCGGTTGCGCGAGCGCCGGTCCTGTTGTCGTTTTGGGACACGCTCGCGGCGGATACGCCCGCACAGGCTCTGCGTGGCTGGGACGGCGCCCACACGGGTCCATTGGGAGGCCGGGATGGGCTGAAATATGTCCTGGATGGATCGAAACAGTACAAGATCCCCCTGGCCTTGCTCGATCTCAAGACACCTGCGAGACTGGCTGCGTTGGATTACCTGGGGGCGATGGCGCAGGTTCAATACATGAACAGGCAGGGTCTGCTCATCCTGCCGGAGGTGGCCTATGCAGAGCCCGGCGACATTTCCCTGAAATTCAGCCAGGCAGCGGCTGACGGGTTCGGCCTGCCTGCCAGTCCGTACGTTTTCAACGCCAGCGGACTGGTTCAGCCGGGATATGCCGGTCAATTCATTTCCATGCCCGACGTGGCTCACCTGGCTCTTGCCGGCGGGAAGAGGTTCCTTCCGCTGCCATCTGAGTCGACAGAGGAGGCCACGGAAAACGGCCCCTCGCTGGAGGTCAGGCGCGCCCTGGTAAGGGCCATGCTGTCCGTCGATCCGGCAGACCTGGTGGTGCTGGGAGGAAGTCTGCCGCATTCGACCTGGGGACAGGCTGACATGGTCCAGCCCACCTTTCATTGGCTGGCAGGACATTCATGGATCCGGCTTCTGAACGCTGATGACCTGGCGGGGTTCCCTGCAGGAGCTGCAAAACCTGCATCCCCGCCCGCGGTCGCGGAAAATTCACCTATGCTGCAGGCGCTGCGTTCCGCCCCGGGGAATACCGCTGCCCGGCTGGCCTGGCAGGATTATTTGTGGCTCCACGCGCCCACAAACGATTCTCAGCTAAGAGATTTGAGGGCCAACTACATGGGCCAGGTGGAGAGCCTGCTGGCGGCGGCCCGCTGGGCTGACGACCCCTCCGTCCAGGCGGATTGTACGGTGGACCTGGGAGAGGATGGCCAGGCGGACTGCCTCCTTGCCAATCAGAGTTATTTTGCCATCCTGGATCCCCGCGGGGCCAGGTTAACCAACCTGTTCTACTTGAATTCAAGCGGCCTGCATCAACTTGTGGGGCCGACCAGCCAGTTTGCGGTGGGCCTGAGCGACCCCTCCGAATGGCATCCGGAACGAGGCGAGGCGGCCGACCCGAGCGTCATCCCGGGGGCGTTCGCCGATGCCCCAGATATGTGGGCAAAATACAGTCCTTCCGTCTCGCCCGCAGGGATCACCTTTACCAGCGCAGATGGGGGTCGCGTAAAAAAGTACCGCCTGTCGGATAAAGGCATCGAAGTGGAGTACCAACTTTCCGGCCCGGAGATCACCCGCATCCCGCTGGCGGTGGATCCGCAGGCATATTATTTCGGGCCGGCAGATTACCGTCCCGCCATCGCCTCGCACTCGTGGACATGGGGCGCGGTAAACGGGATCCAGGTCGAGGTCAGCACGGAGGCGCATATTGCTGCCGAGGGTTATGTCTCGTCGTTCCCATTCCTGTCCATGCCTGAGGACCCGAACCTGGATTATCCGAGAGGACATTATTTCCCCTTCCCGCTTTCGATCGTTACCGTGGAGGGGGAAGGAAATTTCAAAGTCGAGATCAGGGTGAAGTGATCCTTTCGTATCCGTGTCATTGCCTGCGCTGTGCTGCCGGCCATGACATATGGGATGGGGATTGCCTGCCGCGGGTATACCCTTATCCCCGACGGGGACAGGCGGGTACACTGGCTCCGTGATACCCTTACGGGCACACGTGCTGGGCGATCGACGTTTAGAAGGCTCTCGCAATGACATCGCGCCAAGTGATGAATTGCACAAAAGCCTCATTTATGGTAAAGTTTATGGGAAATTCGTTCCAGGGAGCAACTATGATCAGGCGAGACATTCCCGATATCATTGTCAGCAGACTCCCGATATATTTGCGGGCGCTGCGACATATGCAGGCTCAAAAACAGCAAACCACGTCTTCGCAGGAACTCGGTGAACAGGTGGGCATCTCCGCTGCCCAAATCCGCAAGGACCTTTCCCAATTTGGCGAGTTCGGCAAGCAGGGCACAGGCTATAACATCGCCTTCCTGATCGGCAAGCTACGGGAGATCCTCCAGTTGGAAAAGGTCTGGGACGTGGCGCTGATCGGCATGGGCGACATGGGCCACGCCTTGGCCCGCTATCCCGGCTTCACCGATCGAGGTTTCCGCGTTGCCATGGTGTTCGATAACGACCCAGGCAAGATAGGTACCCAGGTGGGTGATTTTGAGGTGAGGAACATGAAAGGGATCGTGGACACCATCCGCGAGGCGGAAATCAAGGTGGCCATGGTGTGCGTTCCCGCAGAGGCAGCGCAGGAAGTGGCCAACCAACTCGTGGTAGCGGGAGTAAAAGCCATCCTGAACTATGCGCCGATCAGCCTGAGCGTGCCGGAGGGGGTGCGAGTGCAATACCTCGATCCGTCGATCGGGCTACAAAGGATGACGTATTATTTAGGGTGATCTTTTTGGGGACCGGAAGGCCCAGCCCAGGCATCTTTTGTGAATGTAAAAAGGCGAGACAAGCTCGCCTTTTTTGTTTTGGAGAAGAGGGCGTTCTTCCGGCCCGACGCAACCCCCCTGATAACATTTCGGGGATATTTTCCAACTAACTTTACGGCAGTGGTACGGCCACGAACCCAAGGGCGTTGGGGCCGACGTGGGTGCCGATAGCGGTGGTCACATTGACCAGGAGGGGCGTGCGGCTCACTCTTGTTTTTACATCATCCAGTAACTGGAGCGCGGCAGATTCGGCATTCGTGTGCAGCACCGCCAGGCGTTCAAGAGGCCCCCAAGAATTGAGCGATTCGACCAGGCGCTCTCTCCCTTGTAGACGGGTCCGCGCCTGGCCGAGGCGGTAGACAAGACCGTGGCGCAGTTCCACCAAAGGCTGGAGGCGCAGAACGCTCCCGATCATGGCGACCGCCCAGGATACCCGGCCGCTCCGGCGGACATAGTCGATGCTGTCCAACAGCGCTGCCAGGCGGACGCGCTGGCGGACGCTTTCCACTTGTGCCAGCACTTCTTCCAGGATAGCCCCTCGAGCGGCGGCTTCGGCCGCTGAAAGCACCTGGAAGCCCAGTCCCAGACTGATCTGGCCGCTATCCATGACTTTCACGCGCTGTCCAAACTCCGCTCCGGCCAGCCGGGCGGCATTAAAAATACCGCTCAATTCATTGGGCGGATGGATGGAGACGATGAAGTCCATCCCCGCCTTGAACAACTTCTCGTAGCAGTGCTGGAATACGCCGACCGATGGGGAGGACGTCATGGGGGGCGGGTCAATTTTGGGCAAGCGGGTATAGAACTCCTCCCGGGAGATCTCGATCCCGTCTGTGTAGCTTTTGCCATTAATATTGACCAGTGCAGGAATGATCTGGATGCCATGCCGGCCGGCCAGATCGGCCGGAATGTCCGAAGTGCTGTCTGTCACAAATCCAATTTTCATGTGCCCCTATTCTGGTATCTCTGAAACGAACAAACCGATACTCTGTGGACCAAATAATGCGGTCATATGCGGCTGAATGGAATGCTCACTGAAAGGCGTATGTGGAAATAATTCTTCCATATATTGGCGAAGAGGCCGGATGCGCAGGGCGTTATGGTTCGATCCATGGACCAGGGCAATATGAGTGGGGTGCTCAAATTCAGCCATAAAATCCTGGAAAGCCTCGAAGAGGTGGCGAGGCGTGCGCACTTTCTCGGTGGGGACCAGCCGGCCGTCTTCGAGGGTAAAGATCGGCAGCATCGACATGATCTCACCGACTATGGCCTGGGAACGGTTCATGTGACCGGCATTGGCCAGGCACATCAATTCGGGGATGCAGAATAATATGTAAATGTGGGGGATGGCCACCCGAACTCTGCGCTCGATCTCGGCCGGCAAGAGGCCTTGCGAAACTGCGCCGGCGGCGGCCTGGATGAGCATTCCCAAACCGATGCCCACCGTCTGAGAGTCGATCACTTCCACCGTGCAATGATTGGTGAACTGCGAACGGGCCAGCAAAGCGTTCTCCATGGCCTGACTCAGGAGGGAAGAAAGCGTCAATACAAGGATCGAATCGTACTTCTGACTTAAATGGGTGTAATAGCGGAGAAAATCGTTGGCAGAGGGGGGCAGCAAACGCGCCGGAGATTTGGGCTCCCGAAATGAAGATCCATTCTCGTCTTTTGGGGCGATCTGCAGATCGAAGGGGATGATGTAGACCCGCTCGCGCCCTGGAAAGGAGGGCCGGGTGAACTGGACCGTGCTGTCAGTGAGAATACAAACGTCAGGCATATTGATAAAAATTTTCCAGGAATTGGCTTCCCGACAAGCTTCACTCTATCGACATAATGAATTGATAATGAGGCTGGCCGCCGTCCTGTAATTCAATTTCCTGGGCGGGGTATTTCGACCGGATCGCATCCGAAATGCGGTTGGCTTCTGCGGGTGTTACATCCTTGCCATGGAAAAGCGTGATGAGCTCGAAATCGGCGGCCCTGGCCTTTTCCAACGCCCCCAGGCAGGCTTCTTCCACTGAACCGGCTGACATGGCCAGTTTGCCGTTCACGAGTGCGATGACCTGCCCCTCCTCGACGGATACGCCGTCGATTTCCACTGTGCGAGTCGCGGTGGTGATCTCCACGGTGATCACATCCTGCATGGCCTTGGTCATGCGTTCGGCAACGGCTTCCACATCACCATCCGGGTTAAGATGCATCATGGCAGCCAGCCCCTGGGGGATGTTATGGCTGGGTACGATGTGCACTTTCTTGACGGTGACGTTCTTGGACTGCTGGGCGGCCAAAACGATGTTCTTATTGTTAGGCAAAATAATGATCTTGTCGGTAGGCAGGTTCTCGAACGAGTCCAGGATGTCCTTGGTCGACGGATTCATGGTCTGCCCGCCCTCCACAATGGCTGCCGCTCCCAGGCTGGCAAAGACCCTGGAAATACCAGGTCCCGGAGAGACAGTAACCACCGCGATCTGTCCCATCTCGAGCTTGGGCAGCTCGAGGCGGGGTTGAGAGGCTTTCTTGCTGGCCGCGTCCATTTGGGCGATCAAGTTTTCCATGGCGATCTTTGTGATCGTGCCCAGGCTCATGACGTAATCAACGGGTTTGTTGCGGTTCTCGGTGGGGACGTGGATGTGCATCCGGTACATGCCTTCACCCTCACCGACCTGGATGGACGTGCCGATCGCTTCCAATTCTTTATAAAAGGTCTGAAGATCAAGCTCCTTGTCGGGGACAAAATCCACCACTACTTCGAAATCCTGGCCCGGCTCGATCTCTGCCATGGCGTTGTCCAATTTCATGGCCGAAATCGGTTGGACCATACCTGCCGGTGTTTCAAGCGATTCGCCCTGGATGTAGCGGAGCATCCCTTCCAGGATAAAGAACAGACCTTTTCCGCCCGAGTCGACCACTCCGGCCTGCTTAAGGACCGGGAGAAGCTCGGGCGTATGTTCGACGGAGGCATTGGCGGCCGGAACCACCCGAGCCAGTATGTCCACGGGATTATTGGTCTCGTGCAGGGCTGCCTCGGCTGCGCTGGCCGCGTCCTTGGCGACGGTCAGGATGGTGCCTTCGACCGGCCGGACAACCCCCTTATAGGCCGTGTCACGGGCTTC
>Ga0153915_10006163_pt1 | contig 11222 bp, 7 predicted proteins | sample Opewatmetagenome_2_FD_107003 | JGI IMG/M metagenome (GOLD analysis project Ga0153915, IMG submission 107003) | Freshwater wetland microbial communities from Ohio, USA - Open water 3 Core 3 Depth 3 metaG | ecosystem: Environmental > Aquatic > Freshwater > Wetlands | place: USA: Ohio, Lake Erie...
GAGCAGTACACAGTCAGAGACCTGCTGGCAGACCTGAAGTCAATCGACCCTACTCCCAGTGTGCTCAACAGGGTTGCTTCGGAAGTCATCTACTTCCAGTGGAGCTGCTGCAAGACAGATTTGTGTGATGGAAGCCCCGTTACTAGCGGTCTTTCACAGCTTCTTGCGTTTATGCAGGGGGGCTACGAGCAGCTGCTTGTCAAAGGCGAGCTATGGCGCGCCAATGACACGCCAAGAGCTGCGCTCAACCAAGTTGAGAAGGCGCTACCCCCTGAGTTGATGGACTACGTCCTCAGTCGTCCTGGGGTGTACATTCACAGTGTTCTCGACTCCGCCTTCGCGGAAAGGCAGCAAGAAGTGATGACCTACGAGCGCCTCGAGAAAGGAATCCGCTCTGAGATAGAAAAATCGCCCGAGGACCCCGATCTCTACAACAAGCTGCGTCTACTCCTCTGGATACTGGGACGTCATAGAGAGTCCAGCGAGGCCTTCAAGACAGCTAAGAAGCTTGGGTGGAAGCCCGAGGCCAGTAGACTGGTCACAATATGACTCGCTACCGCTGACCCCGAAGAAGATGAACCTGCTCTGATGCGGCTGGAGGGCTTGTTCTGAATGCAAATGATAGGACAACCTACCCTAGGATTCCTATGGGGCTGGACTGCTTCGTCTGTTTACTTCTCACAATCGTGCCATGTAGGGAACTATGGAATGGGTATTGGCGTCCTTATGCCTAGCCGCAAACTTGACTCCTTCTACGATGGCTAGCATTGTAAACGAAACACCCAGTACAATCGCCCAGCCCATCACGTCCAACGGTACGACGCCTAAGACGCCATTGAGCAAGGGAACGTAGAGGGCTATCGCCTGCTGACCAATGCCCAGAGCGACAGATGCAAGAAGCGGCTTATTGGATAGGAAATGGTTCGTCTTCAGTATGGAACTGCGGAGACTGCGGTAGGAGAATATGTAGATCAATTCCTGAACTCCAAGCACCGCAAACACTACGGTTCTGCCCAGTTTGATGTCGCCATCCACTTGCCAGAAGTAACGAAACAACAGAAGACAGAGAAGGGCTGAGGTGAAACTGATTGCCACGATGAGGAACCTACTGTTCCGGTTAAGCACACTCTCCTTCAGACTCCTTGGCGGCTCGTCCATGATTCCTTCTTCTGCCCTCTCAAATCCCAGTGCGATGTCTGATGGGCCATCACATATGACGTGAATCCAGAGTATCTGAGCTACAGTCAAGGGAACTGGCCAACCCAGAATAAAGGCTCCAAAGATCGTGAGGATCTCTGCAAAGGAGTTGGAGAGCACGTAGGCCACAACCTTGCGAATGTTGTCGAAGATGATTCTCCCTTCTTCTACGGAATTCACGAGCGTTCCGAAGTTGCTGTCCAAGAGAATCACACTCGCTGTCTCCTGAGCCACGTCTGTGGCGTTTCCCACAGACACACCGATATCTGCTTTCTTGAGGGCTGGGGCATCGTTGACGCCATCACCAATCATCGCCACGATCTCTCCGCGGTTCTGAAGTGCCTTGACGATTCTTGCCTTGTGATGAGGTGCAACACGACAGAATATGACGGTGTCAGGTGCGACTGCAGCCAGTTGATCATCAGACAGCTTCTCAATTTCCTTGCCCTCAAGCACACGTCTGGGTTCAATCGCCAACCCGAGTGTTACTGCTACTTTCTCTGCCGTTCCCCTGTAGTCGCCGGTGACCATCTTTGTCTTGATTCCAGCTCTGAGGCAGAGAGATATGGCGTCCTTCGCAGTTGCTCTTACAGGGTCTTGTATTCCTACTAACCCGACCCAAGTAAAACCTGTTAACGTTCTTGAGTTCGTGTCGTTCTTGTACGCGAGACCCAGCAGCTTCAATCCTGAAGCGGCCCACACCTCGAAGTCAGCAAGCAGTTTCTCTCTCTCCTCGGACCTAGGATTGCAGAAGTCCAAGACGACCTCTGGGGCCCCTTTGACAAGAGTAACATCAGATCCGTCGATTCTGTTTACTGTCAGCATGTACTTGTTTTCGCTACTGAATGGCACTTCGTAGAGGCGCTCATGTTCGTTTGTCAGGGCGTGTGGGTCTAGGTTTAGAGTCTTGACATAGTCCCAGAGGGTGGCCTCTAGAGGGTCGGCGAGGTCGTTGCACAATGCCATCACATGGGCCGCCATATCATCTGACCGGAAGTCAGTACGAACGACCTGCATAATTCCCTCTGTCAGGGTGCCTGTTTTGTCCGTGCATATCGTAGTAACTGAGCCCAGTGTTTCCACCGCTAGTAGCTTTTTGACCAGTCCCTTGCGTCGAAGAACGGAACGCATGCCGATGACAAGTATCATCGTGACTGCAATTGGAAGCCCCTCTGGAATAGCTGCGATCGCGAGAACGACCGAAAGTCTTACCATCTCTAGGATGCCGATGCCCAAGATGATTCCCGTCGCGAAGATTAGGATGCTAATCCCAATGACCATGTAAGTCAGAGACCTGCCAAAGCCCGCAAGTCTTACCTGCAAGGGCGTTGGATTCTCCTTGATCTCAGCCAGCGACTCTGCTATCTTGCCAAGCTCCGTTTCCATCCCAGTTGACGTGACTATGATCAGCCCTCTGCCGGACTGGACGGCTGTTCCCATGAATGTGATGTCACCAGCGTGCTTGACTACAGGCTCGCTCTCACCGGTCAGGATAGACTCGTTCACACTAAGACTGACAGATTCAATCAGTTTCCCATCTGCAGCGACTCTATCGCCAGGATTGACTGCTACGATGTCATCAGGGACAATCTCTGCAGCCTCGATTTCAACGGTTTCACCGTCTCTAATCACCCTAGCAGTAGGTTTCAGAAGCTGTCTGAGCGCGGCCACAGTCTTCTCGGCTCTGTACTCTTGTGCAAATCCCAGTGCGCTGTCTATGATTATGACCAGACCTATGATTATGGCGTCATCATATTGCTCCAAGATAATCGAGATTGCGCAGGCAACTGAGATGATGTAGATGAGCGGGTTCTTGAACTGTGAAACGAAGATGGTTACAGGGCTTCGGCCCTTTTTTTCTCTTAGCCTGTTTGGGCCAAAACGTTTCTGTCTTTCTGCCGCCTCTGAGCGCGTGAGGCCGGTTCTTGGCGTGCTCTCCTCTGTTTCGTGTTGCAAGGATCTAGATCGTTCCTCGTATTGGGTCATACCCGTGCGTTATGTAAGGAGCAGGAATCCCCTGGAGCATGCTTATAGGTGTTCTCTTCGACCACTTTCGAATCGACTCAATAACTATTGACCGGTTGTTCAATGGGCCTACCTTAGCAGCCCCGAACTCCATTGTGACACCGAAGAGGTCACAGTCTGCACAAGATGGATACAGTTTATTGGGCCATGTTATCCGTATGTCATTGGCTCAGTCACAATGGATGTGCAGTACATTGACTACGTTACCTACTGCAATCGAAACTGGGACAACAGGGCTGTGGTATGGCCGCTTCATCGACCTGCTGGGTACGCATGCCCGGGCCAAGGACAGACAGTCGCTGCTCAGAATGCTCCATGATGAGCTTTGTTATCATAGCGTCTGGCTGCAGCGTCACGGGGAAACTCCTCTTGTCCTCGCAGAATCCTCTATCGATGTGGCACAGGAGATTTTGGGTGTCGAGGGTCTAGGGGAGTCTGGCGGCGAAGTTGCTCTCTTCAAGTACGATCACAGGAGAGTAACTGGCCGAATGATGGAGGACATTATTCGTTTCATGGGTCACAACAGACAGGACCTAATGCAGCTTGTGGGCGACCTGAGCCCTGAACAGATGACACTCGTTCCGGAAGGCAAGATGCGTGACATCACGGGCATTCTAAGGCATGTGTGCAACGCGGAGGAGTTCTACATCACCCGGCTGGGCCATGATGCTGATTCAAGGTATGAGAGGTATGCAGGAATGACTGAAGACGCGGTCGATCAGCTGCCCCTCTTCCAAAGGCTGGAGGTTGTCAGGAGAGCATGTGTGGCGACCTTGAGAGAGCTTGTGCCACAGAGGGGTGCCAGAGTATTCACGAGAAAGGAGTACACGGCGCACCCCGAGGAGAAGTGGACTACTCACAAGGTGATGAGACGGTTTCTGGAACATGAACGAGAGCACATCTACAACATTCAAGAGTATCTAGGGCTGCCTCCTCGTGATACTGGTTGATAGCTCTCATCCAGCATTCCTAGCGCAAGGAAGGTCCGGACGGTTCAGTGTTTCACACCATAGTATGTCATCATTGTCACGGGTACGCCCGCAGATTTGAGATACATCCAGAGCTGCATCTTGTGCATGGCCATGTGAGTGACCATTTCCTGCAAGTAGTCTGCCCATCGCTTTGGAGGCCCCTGTTCATAGAACGGCTTGAGCTTTGGTTCCAAGGCTTCCTTGTCTGTCATTCCCTTTAGGCGCTTGACTACGAGCTCAACACCTTCGTCAAAGACCTTCAGAATGTCCGCCACAGATTCACGATTCAGGTCCTTCTCCATTGCCTGAGCCTGTTCGGGCTTGGTGATTTCTCCTCCTAGGATGGCCAAGTCCATTCGTGGGCTCTGCGCAAGATGGTTTGACAACTCCCTAAGAGTTCGCATTCCATTCACTGGTCTGTGATCAGGCTTCACACCTTTGGTGGTTTCGATGACAACTCTCGTCTGCTGAGCCTCGTGCTTGAAACCATCCAACAGAACGTCAACAATCTTACCCATCTATTCAACCTCCATGAGTCGTCTTTGCTGGGACGTTGAGATAGACCTTTCGCTTAAGGCGACAAGGTGGTTTGCGGCTCCTTAGAAATTGGCTAGATTTGGGCCATCCTTTCATTCTGCTTCTCGATTAGCCTATAAGCTTCTGAAGCCATTTAGTCAGTGGGGGCCGTGTGCCACGGCTGCCGGTGAACACGCCATGATCAGATTCACAATGGCCTGGGAGTTGAAAGACAGAATCATAGACCTCTTGTCGCAGCAGTATTCTTCGGTATACCAGAATCGATGGCAGCAAGGAAACCACACCGTTGCTATTTTTGTTCATGAGGACTATGTATTCAGGACTGGCTGCGTGCAGACCTTGACGACAATCGTGGAGTCTGAAGAGTCATCTGACGTATGCAAGATCACGGCTGTCGCGAGCGGCGCGGCAGGAGTATTCGGCCTCAATTGGGGGTCACATGCTGCACAAGAAAACAGCTTGAAGGAGTTCATAGAAGACTGGATTGAACACCCGCCTAGGAATCCTCCTCGACTTACGGGCTTTTGCAGCAATTGCAGCGAAGATGCACGCAGCGCTGTGTTGACTGCAGATGGCAAACTGAGGTGTCGAAAGTGCGCAATGGTCTTGTGGGAGTAGCGGGCAGATTCTAGGTCAGCAGTATCGAGATGACCTTTCAGATAGCGGATGGGGACTGCCACGTTCTTCAACTACGCGGTCACCATACTTCATTACTACATCATCAGTTGTCGTGTCTTAGGCCGTTTCTACTGGGACCTTGAAATGTACTTTCGCCCGAAACGGCAGCGAGAATGCGAATCCTTTTTGGAAGAAGAACCCATATAGGTAGCTGGCAAAGGGTCATTGGTGTGGTAGTTGGTGCTTCCGATTTGACTGTAGGTGTGGCTTCTCTTGTCCAAGTCCTGAAGACGGATCGCCAGGGTTTGCATTCTCATGCGGCCCGGAAACGGTACGTACAAAGAAGTCCCAGCAGTCACGACGAATGCGTCGGCATTATCCTGTTTGCAGCATTGCTTCTAATGACCGGAGCAGGTTATGGGGCCGCAGGCAGAGCCGCATCCACAGTAGCAGTATTCCACACATCTGACTCGGAGGGTCCTACGTTTGACCCATCTTGGATGCCAGACTTTGTGGACCTTGTTCCCGACTATAGGCCTGCGAACCTCACTCTTGAGCTCGTTGTTGGGGTTGAGGACCCTGACGGAGTCGACTCGGTCATTGGCAGCTATAGAAACAGCTCTCGACCAGAGTGGACGAATGTCACGATGTCTGAGGATCTGACAAGGAGTTCATCTGGTGTCTACACTGTCGCTGCCCTCAGATACACCACTCCATGGGGTAGCTTCCTCACAGTCTGGCAAGTTATATTCTACGCGAACGATAGTTTGGGCAATTGGAACATATCAGTGATGAAGAACATGTCCATCTGCCGGCAGAGTGGCCAGACTAGATTCATCGTGATTGACGCAGGACCGGCTGCCGTTTCCGTTGTCATCGTGGGAGTAATGACAGGCACTGTGTTCTGCTACCTGCGCTCCAAGGATGAAAGCACTACTCGAATCTGAAACGTACTCGGTCCGAGGCATTTTGCCAGAGTGCCTTTAGACGAAAGGCAAAACGGGTGGATTCAGAAACCGTCTAACATTCGCGAAGACTCCTTTATGAGGCGGCTGGACCGTAGATGTGAAGCGTCAGGGCGTGATTCTCGTGAAAACTAGCGTGCCCAAGGTAATGACGGTAAAGCTCTTCTCAGAGCTTCCTCCTAATCCTGTTTTTGACACCAAGTACAGGAGAGCTCCTGACAGGGGTTTCAGCCTGAGCCAGCAAGAAACAGTGCTGGCAGTCAAGAACGCTCTCAGGTACATACCTGAGAATCTGCATGCAAAGCTCGCGCCCGAGTTTCTGAGCGAGTTGATGACCCGTGGACGGATCTACGGTTATCGGTATCGTCCGGCTGGCGCCATAAGCGCGAAGCCTGTGGGTGAGTACAAGGGTATTCTCGAGGGCAGAGCAATACAGTTGATGATGGACAATAATGTGAGCTACGAAATCGCGCTGTATCCCTACGAGCTTGTTACGTACGGCGAGAGCGGGCAAGTGTGCCAGAACTGGATGCAATTCCAGCTCATCAAGAAGTACCTTGAAACAATGACCACGGACCAGACGTTGGTTGTCAGTTCCGGACATCCCGTTGGTCTCTTCCCGTCTCACAGGAATGCGCCTCGAGTGATATCAACGAACGGGCTGATGGTTGGTATGTTCGACACCCCTGATGGGTTCCATCGTGCCGCTGCCCTGGGGGTCGCAAACTATGCACAGATGACCGCCGGAGGGTGGATGTACATAGGGCCGCAAGGGATTGTGCACGGCACATACATCACTTTGCTCAACGCAGGCCGTCTCTACCTTGGGAATTCCCAGAACCAAGACCTGCGCGGCAAGGTCTACTTGTCTTCAGGTCTGGGTGGCATGAGCGGCGCCCAGGCGAAGGCCGTCGAGATTGCAGGCGGCATTGGCGTTATTGCTGAGGTTGACAAGAGTCGTATAGAAACACGCAGGGAACAGGGTTGGCTGAGCAAATGGTCGGGAGACCTCAGGGAAGTGTTCGAATGGGTCAGCCAATATCGAAAGAAGAAGGAGCCAATCTCAATCGGCTACTATGGCAACGTTGTTGACCTGTGGCAATATGTGGTAGATTATAGGGTTCCGATAGAGCTGGCCTCAGACCAGACTTCATGTCACGATGTCTATGGGGGCGGCTACACTCCTCAAGGGGTCACCTTCGATGAGGGTAGGGAGCTTCTGAAGAACGATCGCGTACGGTTTGGACAACTGGTAGACGCGTCGCTACGCAAGCAGTTCGAGCTTATCCTTGCAATGACGAAGCGTGGCACTCATTTCTGGGACTATGGTAACAGCTTCATGAAGGCCGTATTCGATGCAGGCGTCAAGGCGATTGCCAAGAATGGACAGGACACCATGGACGGCTTCGTCTTTCCTTCTTATGTGGAAGACATCATGGGTCCCGTCTGCTTCGACTACGGGTATGGTCCATTCCGCTGGGTCTGCCTCAGCGGAAAGCATGAAGACCTTGTAGCGACAGACAAGGCTGCGATGTCCTGTATAGACCCTTCTGGGCGAGGACAGGACCGTGACAACTACGTCTGGATTCGCGACGCAGAGAGCCACAACTTGGTTGTCGGATCGCAGGCAAGGATTCTGTATGCAGATGCAAAGGGCAGAGTCAAGATCGCCTTAGAGTTCAACAAGATGGTCCGCGAAGGTAAGATTGGCCCAGTGATGCTCGGTAGAGATCATCATGACACTGGAGGCACGGACTCTCCATTCAGAGAGACGGCGAACATCCGCGATGGCAGCAATGTCATGAGTGATATGGCTCATCAGTGCTGGGCCGGCAATGCAGCGCGTGGGATGGCTCTGTGTGTCCTGTCAAACGGTGGTGGCGTGGGCACTGGAAAGGCCATCAATGGGGGCTTCGGTTTGGTTCTGGATGGCACTCCGAGAGTTGACGACATCACCCGGTCAGCACTAGACTGGGATGTGATGGGCGGTGTAGCGCGCCGAGCTTGGGCAACGAACAAGCATGCTCTCGAAACCGCAGCCACCTGGAACGAAGCCATGGGGAACAGGGGCCACATCACGCTACCGTTCCTACCAGAAGACGGACTGATTGAGGATCTGGTTAGAAAGGCCATTGAGAAGGACTAGTGGCTCCATCGATGTCTAGCCGACACTCGGCCCCTCTGCCAAAAGACGAAACGACTTGCCACAATTCTGGCATCTCACTTGCCCTTCAACTATGGCACTGGGCGAATAGTGATATGCCGCCTTGCAGAATGGACAGGTACCGAGAGTGGTAGTTGTGCCTGTTTCCACCTCGTCCAGATTACCAAACTGCCAGCGAATTGTCGCCACTGCCACTAGGCCATTCCACGGAGTAATCAATAACACGAATAGGACTAACGCACCTACCCTGTAGAGGTCGCCTGCCCACACTAAATCAGGGAATAGCGCAGATATGACAGGGCTTGCCACGAAGATAGCAAAAGCCCACGAGATGGCCAACGCCGTGGGTCCCCGGATGAACATGTCAGCCAGCAATGAGTTCTTGGACACTGACCAGAAGGCCCGCCCGATTCTCCTGTCGACGAGTCCCTTCAGGACGCCGAACGCCAGAAACGCACCTGCCTCCAGGAAGAGGGCAAGATCATAGTTGATGACTCCTCCCCACCTGAGGTAGAAATATGGCGAGCTAAGAGCGAGGCTCAGGATAAGGAAGCCCAGCACAATACCTGTTGCTACGAAGCCATGCAAAAGGAACTTAGCTGTCACCCGTGACAATGGCTCACTCGCTTTCCTACTATCCTGGACGACAACAGCCGGACTCTCAAACTCAGCCATTGCATATCCCCCGAAATGCAATCATTCGTCTGCTATTCTGTTTCATCTCTGATAAAGATTACCGCCGCCTGCATTTCGTAATGACGTCTTATGAAAGCCGCTCTGTCAGAGAGTATAGAGACGCCTATCCACCAGTATCCTTCAGGTGTTCGTGCTCCGACTACAGGTGGTCACCGGGCACGACGTCCTTGGTTTGGGAGAGATCTCCTGCATCTGCTAAACGGTCGAAGACGTGCATCACCACGAGTACGAAGGTCAGCAAAGAGTTTATTCGAATACGCTCGCGACGTATTTGTGGTCGGAGATCATGCAACTGTCACCAGAAACGTTGGGGCTATTGTTGTTCATCATACTGTTTTCGGCTGTGCTCTACTGTCTGACTGGGGGCAGGCGAGAGCACACATCTATGTCCTCTGCTGGCTCTCAGGCGTGAAAACGTACTGCGCCGATAGCTGCCGATTGCGAAAGGGAGCCTGGAGTGCTTCCGCTATGCGTCCCGGAACCAGACATAATCGCACATATGCATCGCAAGGGACATAGCTCAGATTCATAAGCTTCTCAGTGTCGTTCCTCGCAGGACTGATACTAAGCGTCCCCGCTATTCCTGTTCAGATTGGACGGTGATTTCCGTGACTGTGATGGTAGATGGTGAGAGTCTCACTATCAAGGATGTTGTCCGTGTCGCAAGGGATGCAGAGCCCACTGAGCTTGCAGACTCCGCACGTGGCAAGGTCTTGCGTAGTCGTGATGTCGTGGAGGCCGCCGTGAGGGAAGGCCGCACAGTATACGGAGTTAACACGGGCTTCGGAGACCTAGCCCAAGTGGCAATCGCGAAGAGCGACCTATCACGTTTGCAGCTCAATCTGGTCCGTAGCCATAGCGTCGGAGTCGGTGCTCCTTTCTCACAGGATGTGGTCCGGGGAATGATGCTTCTGAGGGCCAATGCGCTCGCAAAGGGATACTCGGGTGTACGTCCTACTGTTATTGACACGCTGCTCAGCATGCTGAATCTGTCCGTGACACCTGTTGTACCACAACAGGGCTCCGTCGGCTCAAGTGGTGACCTCGCTCCTCTCGCACACATGGTCCTAGTTCTGATTGGAGAGGGAGAGGCCTACTATGATGGCAAGCAGCTAAACGGACTTACCGCCATGAAAAGGGCAGGAATCAAGCCTCTCGTTCTGGAAGCCAAGGAAGGTGTTTCCCTGATTAATGGCACTCAGCCCATGACAGCCGTGGGTGCGCTGGCAGTCTATGATGCGGTTGGTCTGGTGAAAGACGCTACAGTTGCTGCTGCACTGAGTCTAGAGGCGCTGAGAGGAACTAGGAGAGCATTTGACGAACAGATACATTCGGTACGTCCTCATGAGGGGCAGACAGATGTTGCTAGGGCTCTTAGAGCTATCCTGGTAGACAGTGAGATTAACAGGTCCCATGCGAACTGTGGTAAGGTCCAAGATGCATACACGCTCCGCTGTATTCCTCAAGTGCTTGGTGCATCGCTCGATACAGTCAGGCACGTGAGAAAGGTCATCGAAACGGAGATCAACTCTGCGACAGACAATCCGCTTGTCTTCCCGGAAACAGGAGAGGTGATCTCTGGCGGCAACTTCCACGGTGAACCTGTGGCACAGGCCATGGATTTTCTTGGCATAGCGCTATCTGCGATAGCCAACATGTCAGAGAGAAGAACGAATCGACTTGTGGACTCTAAGCTCAGTGGGCTACCGGCATTCCTGACACGCGAGGGCGGCCTCGAGTCCGGGATGATGATTGCCCAATACACTGCTGCGGCTCTTGTGTCAGAAAACAAGGTCTTGGCACATCCAGCAAGCGTGGACTCGATACCCACGAGTGCAGACCAAGAAGACCATGTCAGCATGGGCACCATAGCCGCACGCAAGGCATCACAGATCCTTGAAAACGCCAGAAACGTCATCGCTATTGAGTACATGTGTGCTGCTCAAGGCATAGACCTGTTATCGCCTCTGAAACCCTCAGAACCTCTTCAGAAAGCGATGGAAGTTATTCGGTCTTCTGTGAAGACTCTTGAGGGTGACAGACAACTGA
>Ga0153915_10006165_pt1 | contig 11219 bp, 13 predicted proteins | sample Opewatmetagenome_2_FD_107003 | JGI IMG/M metagenome (GOLD analysis project Ga0153915, IMG submission 107003) | Freshwater wetland microbial communities from Ohio, USA - Open water 3 Core 3 Depth 3 metaG | ecosystem: Environmental > Aquatic > Freshwater > Wetlands | place: USA: Ohio, Lake Erie...
ATTCCGGACGGGACCAGATGAAGAATAAAAGTCTCCGGCCCCAACACAACGGTATGGCCGGCGTTATGTCCGCCCTGATAACGCACCACTCCATCAGCCCGTTCCGAGAGCAGATCAACGATTTTTCCCTTCCCCTCATCCCCCCACTGGGTTCCGACCACCACCAACGCCGACATTCAATCCCTCACACAAAAAAGCCCTGATCCTGGAGATCAGAGCTCTAAAACCAACCGCTCGCCATCCAATCGTATCCCGTTCGTATCGTAGGCTCTCAGAACAGATCTGTCAAGGAAGGCATCGAAACTTGGTGGAGCTGGGGGGGATCGAACCCCCGACCTCCAGACTGCCAGTCTGGCACTCTCCCAACTGAGCTACAGCCCCACGTGTTTCACAAATGCGAAACCATCGTATCATTGCGCCTCATGGCTGTCAAGGCGGATCCATCTCAAAAAAACGGTCGCACCGCACAAGCGATGCGACCGTTTGGTTTCTTCAATACAGGACTATTCTGTAACCGAACTACTTTGCCGCGAAGGCAAAATCGGCCGTCGCCTTGCCCTTGGCCGGAACCGTTACCTTCGCTTCCTGCACACCCAGAATCGGGTGGAAGGCATGGACTTCATAGGTTCCCGGAGGAATACCGTCGATCGTGAATGAGCCGTCTTCCCCGACAATCGCATAATATGGATTCTCAATCGGCTGGAAAAAAGCCTGCATGAAGTTGTGCTGGTCGCATTCAATCTTCATTGAGCTGTCATGCTTCCGAAGAATAACCGGCTTCTTGATCGTCTGTCCTTTTTCAGGCAGCGGCAAATTGAACAAGGTGTTGCTGCTGGCGCCGGAGATTTCATAACCATGAGGGTTATGCAACACACCCGAGGCGGCCTTAGGATCGGTCGGATCGGCATCGGTATTCAGAATTCGAATCTCGGCCTTCTTCATCACCACACCCGTCAGCTTGGACGGTCCGCCTTCCACCACAAACCGGCAGATGTCCGTCTTGACATCCGTTCCTTCGAATTTGAACGGCTTGCCTTTTGCAATCTCTTCGATGTAGACCACCACATCGGCCAAGGCCCCGTTCTTGACATTTACTTGCTGCACAACGCGATGGCCCTTGCCGTCCGAATCAGCCTTCTCACAGAATGCCGGGTTCGGAAATTTTGCAAAATCGAATGTCTTGGGAGCCGGAACCGCCCCCTTGAACATTACCTTGCCCGTGATGCTTCCGCCATCCGGAACCGGCGCCTCATCGTATGCGGAAACGATCGGAGCCCCGACCAAGCTGACCGCGACGGTCAGAACAAACGCAGAGATGAACCCTTTCATATGATTATCTCCTTTCGTGTTAAAAACAGAGGGCAATCCCCCCCTCGATCCAGTCTTACTGACATCTTTACTAATTTTAAAACTGCACGCGGGCTCTTGGTTAACGGGAGGTCGTACCAGGGAGAGGACGTTCAGAATCCAACTTAAAGAAGACCTCTTGATAACTCCAACCTCGATAAGCCCTATCAAAATAAAACGGAAGTCTACGCCACTATTTTTATGCTGTCAAGAAAAAAATTAGGCTACTTTTCTTCCTTAGATCCCGAATGATAAGTAAAATAGAGGGCCAGTGCGACTAAAAAATGCCCCCGCCCAGATAGAGAATATTCAAGGGATTCTCAAACATCAAGCTTGCAATGCCGGTCGGAATTGATTAGAGTACCTCGAACACGGGAGTGATTTGACGCCATGGCCTCCACGTTCCCCTTTTTCATTACAGCTTTTGTATCCCTGTTCGCAATTGTGGATGTGATCGGGAACACCCCCATGTTTCTCCTGATCACGCCGCACAATACCCCCGCCGAACGGGTGCAGATGGCGAAAAAATCCGCGGTGGCGGTCTTTGTCATACTGACCGTCTTCGCATTTCTCGGCAACCGGATCTTCCAGTTTTTCGGCATCACCATTGACGCATTTCGGATCGCCGGCGGATTGATTCTCCTCAAGATCGGCCTGGACATGGTCGAGGCCAAGAGCCTTCGGACCCGCCACACCCCTGAAGAAGACCAAGAAGGTCTGGCCCGGGAAGACGTCGCCATCATCCCCCTAGCCATGCCGATGCTGAGCGGCCCGGGAGCCATTTCAACCGTGATTGTCCTGACGACCCAGGCCACCTCGGCCGGGATGATGGGCGCTTTACTGGCAGCGATCGGGGCAAACGCCGTTCTGGTTTATCTTATTCTCAGGAGTTCGGCGCGGGTTGTTGCTTTATTCAAGGAAATCGGAATGCGGATTTTGACGAGGACCCTCGGCATTATTCTGGCCTCGATCGCGATGCAGTTCATCCTGACTGGAATTCAGCACTATTTTAGCGGTGTTCATTAATTTTAGCGGTGTTCATTAATAAGATAAAAATTCAGGATAAGGTTAGGACCGGCTTCTAAAAACAGCCGGACGGTGAGGAAAACCGACGGACTTGCCGACAGTTGCCTTACTCATCGTCGACATGACACCCGAACGTCGCCCCTTTTCGTACCGGGTTCCGCTTGATCAACTCCAGAAATTCCTCACGGGTTTCACGGCGCGTACGAAACCCGCCCAACATCGCGCTGGTGATGGCCGTTGCGTTCTGTTTTTCCACCCCCCGCATCATCATGCAGAGATGCTGGGCCTCCATCACAACCGCAACGCCCTGCGGCTTGATTTTCTCCTGGAGCGTTTCGGCAATCTGCTGCGTCAGCCGTTCTTGAACCTGGAGCCTTCGGCTGAAAACTTCCACGATCCGCGGGAGCTTGCTCAGACCGATGACTTTCTTGTCCGGAAGATAGGCAATATGGCATTTGCCGAAAAACGGAACGAGATGATGCTCGCACAGGCTGAAGAAATCAATATCCTTGACGATCACCATCTCGTCATACTTGATGGGAAAGAGAGCGTCGTTTAGAACTTCATCGATGTCCTGCGTGTACCCCTTGGTTAGAAAATTAAACATTTTGGCGACACGTTCCGGTGTTTTCATCAATCCGTCACGGGAAGGATCTTCTCCCACCAACCGCAGAAGCTGCTCAATGACTTCGTGTAACGGCTGCGTCTTTTGTTCGGTTTTCATCATGGTTCCCTTTTCATGTTGACCGGGTCATCCCCACGGTCGGCTTGTCAGACTGCGTTTGCCTCTCCGGGAATTCGAACGGTTACGTCGCCCAAGATCTTGGCCTGGCAGGACAAGCGATGCGGTGGAAGCAATTCGGCCACTTCAAGCATATTCTCTTCATCAAACTCGATTTCGGATAAATTCTCGTGTCCCGCTTCGACAACCACCCGGCAAGTGCTGCAGGTCGCAAAACCTCCGCATTCATGCGCCAGTTCCACCCCCAAAAGTTCGGCCGCCTCCAGCACCGATTTCTTCTCGGTAACTTCACCGCTTTTTCCGGACGGATAAAAAATGACCTTGGGCATAAACGATTCCGTCGGGGGCGCTTCGTTAAGATGCGACCTTCATCGTGCAACGATGCTCTTTGATATGGGATTCGAACTCGTCCGGGAAGTGGCGAAGACTGCATTCCACCGCCACGGCGGCACCGGTAATTACGGTGCAATCTCCGCGGCCTTTTACAAAACCGCTGAGTTGCTGAAGTGTCTGAAGATCCTCGGGCTTGCCGTGTCCGGCCTCGATTTTATCCAGAATCTGATGAAGATATCGGGTCCCCATCTTACACGGCGGACATTGGCCGCAGCTTTCATCTTTGAAGAAATTGCAAAACTTCAAGGTTTGTTCGACCATGCAGTTGGTATCGTCCAGAACAATAACGCCGGCGGAACCCAGCCCCGAGCCGATGGCCTTGAGAGAATCAAAGTCCATCGGCACATCAATATCTTTCGGTGTCAGAAAGGCTTGAGACGGACCGCCCGGATAAACCGCTTTAAGCGTTCGTCCATCCTTGATTCCACCGCCGTAATCGTAAATCAGTTTCCTCAGAGGTATCCCAAGGGGAAGCTCGTATACCCCGGGATGGTTGACATCACCGCTGAGAGAGAAGAGCATCATTCCCGGACATGTTTTCGTCCCGAACGACCGAAACCATTCCGCCCCGTGAGAAAGAATGTGGGGAATATTCGACAACGTTTCGACGTTGTTGACCACCGTGGGTTTGCCATACAGGCCGAAAACGGTGGGGTAGAAAGGGGGTTTGTGTTTGGGTTTGGCTTCGCGTCCCTGCATCGCTTCCAGCAACGCGGTCTCTTCACCGGCCACATAGGTATCCGGCCCGATAAAAATCTGGATATCGCAGGAGAAACCGGTTCCCCTAATATTCGACCCGAGAAATCCTTGCCGCTTTGCATCATGAATCGCCTGCTTCAGCAGCTCGATTTCTTCCGCAAAAGCCCCGTTCATAAAAACAAACGATTCTTTTGCGCCGACGGCGAAAGTCCCGATGGCGATTCCTTCCACCAGTTGATGGGGATTATGCCGAAGAAGACGACGATCTTTATACGTTCCCGGTTCGTGCTCGCCGGCATTACACACAAAATAACGCTCCGATTCCCGATGGGTTGCGACCATTTCCCACTTCTTGCCGGTCGGGAAACCGGCTCCACCCCGGCCACGCAGTCCGGCTCGCTTGATCTCTTCGATCACCTCAAGCGGTTTGTTTTGCCGGAGAATTTTTTCCAAAGCCCGATAACCGCCATCATTCCGGTAGGCTTCAATCGTGACCGTCTCGCTCCCCGCTTTTTTCAGCAGAATCTGCTGCATTACTTTTCAACCCCACTCTCAATCGGATTAAACTGCCTTGCGCCTACGTTAAAAATCTCACAGACGGAACAGCCCGCAAGAAGTATTTCGCAATGCCCAGCTTTACAAATAATGGCTTAATGCCATAAAGAAGAGCATGGGAATTGAAAGATAGAAATTTGTTCGAGAGGCAAGATAGGCTTTTCTCGCCATCGCCGCCATTTCCGGGGGCGGGGCTTGCTGTTTGGCCGCGGCCTCGGCCGTCATTTGGATGATGCGTTTCTGGTTCGGCCAGATGATTCCCCACACATTGAGTAACATGATAATCCCCAGCGTTCCACCGATGCCGATCGATACCTGCCAGGGTCCACTGCCGGGCATTTTCTTAACAAGGATCAGGATGCCAGCCAGAACAGTGACCAGCGCGCTCCATCGAAACCACCACAAGGCGGGCGGCATCAACTGAGGCACGACTTTTCCCTTGGTGCCCGCATCGAGACTTTTCATGAAGTTTACGTTGACCAGGTTGAAAAAATAGAGCAGACCGATCCATGTAATTCCTGCCAAAAAGTGAATCCAGCGAAATAGCAATTCCATTATGTCGACGCCTGGCATGACTCCTCCTTATGATTTATGATTGTAACTGCAAGGATTGAATCGGCTTTCAGTGTGAAACCACCGGATTGTTTAACGGGTCTGAGTTAAAATACACCTCTCGCTTTCGGATTGTCAACTCAATAATCCGCACGAATCCATTGGTGATTTTGTCATACAAATCCGGAACCATGGCCTCGCATGTCCGATAGGGTGGGACGCTCTGAGGAAGTTATCGAAATATAAGTCGCTTTCGGGTTTTGCTCTCGATGGGTGCGGGTTTATTTTTGCGATTGGCCAAGATCACGGGATCAATGATCTCACCGCAACCCAGGCACCGCCAACCGTAGAAGTAGAGCGCACCCGTATCATCCCGCAGGTCCTCAAAGGGCTCATGGACCATGCAGCTTGCGCAGCGAGGGCATTTCATGGCAGAACGCCCATAATTTTCCATTTCTGAAACCATGTGTTTCATATTTGAATAATAGCCCATTTGAATGGATTTTGTCAAGACAAAAGCAGGATGCTTAACCGATTCTAGGCTGGCAGGAAGAGCTTAGGATTCGTCCTGCAGGAATCGTCATTGAAAAACAAGGACAAGACGTCTTTGATAATCACTTTATTATGGGTAAGGATTCCGCCTATCGGACGATCAAACAAACGGAAGATTTCTGGGTGTTGCGGAAATGGACTAACCGCGAGAGGGCTTTGAGCGGGGATAGCTGATCCCAAACTCCCTGATCTTTCTCCACAGGGTGGTTCGACTGACCTTGAGGCGACCGGCCGCCTCCTGGTAGTTCCAATCGGTCTGAGAAAGGACTTTCAACACCAATTGCCGCTCCAGGGTCTTGAGCGGATCTTCTTGTTTGATGGCCAGATCTATAAAATCATCCTTGACGTAGAAAATGTCTTTGGGTAAATGCGACGGCAAGATCGTGCTCCCTTGACACAAGACCACGGCATGTTCCATGACGTTTTCGAGTTCTTGGATATTTTCCGGATAATCATAGTTCAGCAATATTTCCATCGCGGCCGGCGCAACCGATTTTATTTTTTTCCCGATCAGGGTGTTAAACCGCGACAAGAAGTGCTGGATAAGAAGAGAAATATCATCCCGACGTTCTCGAAGCGGCGGCAGAACAATCGGAACCGATTTCATTCGCTCGTAAAGTTCCGATAGAAACTCGGCTTGCTCAACGGCCGAGTTAAGATCTCGATGCGTGGCCGCAATCACCCGGACATCCGCCCGAATCTTCCGGTTTTCCCCTACCCGTTCAAACTGATTGTCCTTTAAAAATTGGAGCAGTTTGAGTTGTGTGGCAGGACTCATATAACCGATTTCATCCAGGAAAAGCGTCCCCCCGTCGGCCAGCATCAACTGACCGACCCGGTCGGAAACAGCGCCGGTAAACGCCCCCTTAACGTAACCGAAAAGTTCGCAGGCCAACATCAGATCGGTCAATCCACCGCAATTAACCTTGACAAACGGCTTCTCACGGCGAGGACTGTTTTCATGAATGGCATGGGCCAGAAGCTCTTTTCCCGTCCCCAACTCACCTTCGATTAAGAGACTCGAATCGCTCCGGGCCATTTCGGGCAAGAGGGCATAAATACTCTGCATCCGGTGATTTTTGCCGATAATGTTTTTAAAAGAGTACTTCCCGCGCAAAGCCTCGTTGAGGGCTTCAATCTGTGAACGATCCCGGATGATCTCAACCCCGCCGATCACCCGGCCGCTCTTGTTTCTGAGTAGAACGGTGTTCGTGCTGATCGTGACCAGCTTCCCGCTTTTATTTCTTAAGACCGTTTCGTAGTCGTGAATGTTTCGGCTGGTGGATAAGGTTTGCTCGAGAAGACATTCATTATCACAGGCGGCGCATCGAACGACTTGCGCGCAGGGTTTTTCCTTCGCTTCTTCATTGGAATAGCCCAGCAGGCGTTCGGCGGCTTTGTTCAGATACTTGATCTTTTTGTCCAACCCGATGGTGACGACGCCGTCGTTCAGAGAATCGAGAATCACCCCGGTGTCAATTTGCCTGGCATCCAGCGTTTTCATGGCTGAAAATCATTCTAAGCCCCCATGGCCGCTTAGTCAACATGGATTTTATACCGTTCTAAATCATCCGGTCCACGATCGCGCAAAGCTCTTTTACGGCATCGGCCGATTTTCTCAAGCCCGCCGTTTCTTCCGAACTGAGATCAAACTCCACGATCGCCTCCATGCCGCCGTTTCCCAGCTTGGCCGGCACGCCGACAAACAGGTCGCGCACGCCGTATTCGCCCTTGCAAAGCGCCGCACAGGTCAAAATCTTCTTTTTGTCTTTGACAATCGCTTCGACCATCTCGACAATGGCCGCGGAGGGGGCGTAGTAGGCGCTGCCGGTCTTCAACAGTTTCACGATCTCGGCGCCGCCGTCTCGGGTCCGCTGAACGATCGCATCGAGCCGGTCCTTTGGAATCAATTCCGTCACGGACACCCCGCCCACGGTCGTGTAACGCGGAAGCGGAATCATGCTGTCGCCGTGCCCGCCCATGACGATCGCCCGGACGGTCTGGGTCGAAACATGAAGCTCCTGCGCGATAAAGGTCGCCATGCGCGCCGAATCCAGCACGCCGGCCATGCCGATCACCCGCTCCCTCGGAAAGCGAGTCGCCTTAGCGGTCACATAGGTCATGGCATCCAGCGGATTGGAAACGACGATCACCACCGCATCGGGGGAACGGGCCGCCACCTGCTCCGCAACGCCCTTTACAATCTTGGCATTGGTGGAGAGAAGATCGTCCCGACTCATTCCTGGTTTCCGGGGAACCCCGGAGGTGATCACGACCAGATCGGATCCATCGGTATCGGCATAACTGTCCGTTCCACGAATCTGGGTGTCGTAGCCGTAGATCGGAGCCGATTCGGCCAGATCCAGAGCCTTGCCCACGGCGACATCCCTATTGATGTCGAGCAGGACCAGCTCTTCGGCCAGCTCTTTTTCGACCAGCCGCTGGGCCGTCGTCCCTCCGACATTTCCGGCGCCGATGATCGTGATCTTTCGTCGTTTCATCTCGGATGAATCCTCCGCTTTGCTGCAGACTCATTTCCGCCGTTAGAAAATCGGGAATACGATATCATACGATAGGGAAGAGGTCAAGGAAGGGATCGAACGCTTCGAGTCAACGAATGAACGAATTGCGCGGCCGCTTCCATCGCCGGTAAAATATCGGAATCAAGGTCAGAAGGATCAACAACCCCACGGCGCCGACGAACTGCCAGGAATAGATATGCGTCAGAGCGCTTCCCAAATAGACATAGGCAAAGGTCCCGGGGATGATTCCCAGGAATGTCCCGAGAATATAGTCCCTGGCGCCGACTTTTGAAAGGCCGGCGATATAGTTGAAGACATTGAAGGGAATGAGGGGAATGAGCCGCAGAAAGAAGATGACCTGAAAACCGTGCGCCGCGGCCTGATTATCGATCATCGCAAGGGTCTGAAACTTGCCTTTCAGAATTCTGGCCACAAAGTCACGACCGAAATGCCGTGCCGAAAAAAAAGCGGCCGTCGCGCCAACCGTCGCGCCCAGCACCGTCAGCACCGTTCCCCACAAGGCGCCGAAGGCCAGGCCGCCGGCAACCGAGATGATCCAGCCCGGAACCGAAAAAACCGGCGCGATGCTGTAGATCAAGAGATAGAGAAACGGGGCCAGCGGACCGACCGACTGAACCGCAGCCCGGATTGTCTCGGGCTTGATATGCCGGCCCAGATCCGTAACCTGGAACAGCAGCACACTGACGCCGATAAAAATCACGAGTCCCGCAAACTTCAGGGTCTGAGAAGAGATCGCCATGAATCAGATCCTCGGCTTTATTCTATTCACCGGGTTACGGAACAACGATAATCTTACCGGACATGCGATGGAACGGCAGGTGGCATGTGTAGGGGTACTCCCCGGGCTTTGTAAAGGTCCTCCGGTACTCCTTCCGTGGCGGGAGCTGCCCGGCATCGATCGCACGGCCGTCCGGGGAGCGTTCGGTCGGCTGACAAGGATCATTTCCTTCGCTGCTGACCAATGTATGCGTCTCATAATCCTGATTGATCCAGACCACCGTCATGCCGGCCTTGATCGTCACAACCGGAGGGTCATAGGCTTTGTCGCACCGGCTCTGTGCATCCGTAACGATCCGGATTGTAACGATCGACGGGTCCGAAGGCCGAACCGATTCTGCGGGCCGGGACTCGGCCGCTCTTCCGAGTCCCGGCCCAAGCATGACGAACAGCATGACAGCCGGCATTACGATTCTTCGTACGATCATCATGATCGTCTTATTCTCCTAATCCCGTCCCGAAGACCGTATTATTGAACAACCACCACCTCACCCGTCATAGTATGTCCGGTAGTGGCGCAATGATACTTGAATGTCCCCACCGTCGTGAAAGTATGGGAGAACGTCCCTCCGTTGGGCGTTATGCTTCCCGAATTCAGCTCGTTGTTCGGCGGATCGCTCGTCACGGTGTGCGAGGCGTCGTCATTATTCTTCCAGACCACCGTTTCATCGAGGTGAACCGTCAACGATTTCGGGACATAGGCCTGATCCCCCAATTGAGAGGCCCCGGGAACGATCACGACGACAACAGAATTCCCGCCCGGATTCGTCCCGTCGTTGCCACCCCCGCCGCAGCCGGCCACCAGACCGGCCGCCATTGCGACGGCTGCAAGGCCGAACCACGAAACGAACCTCGGTTTGAATTGCATCAACCCGCCTCCCGTAATTAAAAGAACAGATGCATCAGCAACAGCCATTGATCATTCTGCAAAGCCGGACGCTCCAGATTCCGCCGATACTGGGCCGAGACCTCGGTATACGGATAAGGATAGAGATCCACCCCGGCCGTATAACGCTGAAGCTCGTCCTTGGACGCTGTTCGGTCGGGATCGTACCGGTCGTATTTCGCCTTAAGAACCACCCCGTCGGCCGGATTGAAATCCAGTTCCTGGTAGATCACGCTGCCGGTCAATCGGGTATCGAGATCGAGATCCGCGACGCGGACCATGTCCCATTCCCCAAGCCACGAAAAGATCCAGACATGGGCCATGACATAGCCGCCTGCGTAATTTCGCTCGTCATGAAGCCCCCGATTGGCATAATACGAGCCGCCGATGGTCGCGTACCGCGACCGGAGACCGGCCGTCCCGGAGAAGCCCTTGTTGTCGTTGTCGTCCGAGGTCGCCCCCGGGCTGCCATTGATCACGGCCGCATGTCCGAAGAAATGGCCATCGGCGAATCCGGCCTCGACGCCCGCATCCTGATCCGACACGCCCAGATGCAGCTTCTCGCGGATAAACGAGGTGTGATCATCCAACTTGAGTCCGTACGGAGGAATGAACCTCCCGAACTTGATATAGGCATTGTAAGGAAGATTCCGGATCAGTCCGAAATAGTCCCGCGTTCCCCCCGCCCCGTCCTGAAGATACAGCGTCAGATGGTTCGTCGGGCTGACGGCCACGTAGAGGTCGGACTGCATCGGAAAGAAGGAATCTTTTGAGTCGGTCGATTCTTTCTGGGAATGGATATACATGAACCGGAAATCACCGCCGATCGCCACGTTCTTGCCCCAATGAATCATCTCCTCGAATTCGGCATGGTCCTCTTTGACCATCGGAAGAAGATCCAGCATCACCTCTCTTCCATGTTCGTTTCGCATGCCGCCGCCGGTCGGATTGATATGGCAATCGCCGCAGGCAAGACCGTACGAAGACTCCGTATGCATTTCGTGACCCGGCGTTGAAACGGCTCCGAAACGGGCGTCAAATTGCGGCACGGCATGAGCTTCATCCGGGGAAAACAGCAACGGTGATAGAACGGACAGACCGAGCCCGACCCCGATCAAAACACGATAGACACCCGTCGCCATATGCG
>Ga0153915_10006166_pt1 | contig 11219 bp, 18 predicted proteins | sample Opewatmetagenome_2_FD_107003 | JGI IMG/M metagenome (GOLD analysis project Ga0153915, IMG submission 107003) | Freshwater wetland microbial communities from Ohio, USA - Open water 3 Core 3 Depth 3 metaG | ecosystem: Environmental > Aquatic > Freshwater > Wetlands | place: USA: Ohio, Lake Erie...
ATGGCGCAGATCTTTCAGCATGCCACCGCCTATGAGCTGATCAACAACCGGCAGCAGTACGGACTGAGCGACGACGTGGTGTCCGGAATCAGAGAAAGCGCCCTGTCTTCGATGCGGATCGTGGTGAGCTCGTACCAGGCATACGTGTCCGGCGGCAAGCAGTTTGCCTCGTGGAACGACCCTTCGACGCCCCAAGACGAGACCTTCGGCACGTTCATGACGATCGCCTACAAGTTCTGTGAGCACGCCGAAAAAGGCGCTTCCGGCTACCGCATGCCGCTCAAGCGCACGATGGCGCTCCTGCAAACGTTCGACGAGGACACGCGCTCCCGATACGATCAGTCTCACAACACGGAAGCGGCGGCCACGTTCCGCGCCACTCTGATGGCCGCCGCCCTATCGTATGGATTCGAGACCGATCTCCGGTCGGAGTTCCGAGACCTCGGTTTTCCGATCAACGACACGGTCTACGACGAGCTGCACCGGAAAGCGGCCGCGCGTCCTCTCACGTAGGCTTGCGTCCTCTCGAACAGACAAAAAGAGGGAGCCAGAGGCTCCCTCTTTACTACTAGCCTGGGCAGAAAACTACCGCTTCGGCGATTGCGGCGCCTTGCGCGCCCGCTTCAGGCCGACCTTCTTGCGCTCTTTCGCTCGCGAGTCGCGGGTGAGCAGCCGGTTCGCCCGCAGGGTCGGCTTGGTGTTGGCGTCTGCCCGCACGAGCGCCCGGGCGATGCCGTGGGCGATCGCCGCGGCCTGCCCGGTGGTGCCACCGCCAATCACCTTGGCCGATACGGCGTACTTGTCCTGGTTCTGGGTGACTGCCAGCGGCTTGATGACCACCTGCTGGTCAACGAGCCGCCTGAAAAAGTCGGCGTGGGGCAGCCCGTTCACCACGATCCCGCCCGTGCCGGTCATCAGTCTCACCTGGGCGATGGCCGTCTTGCGCCGGCCGACCGCCTGTACGTATTCCTTATCCAAATGGACCTCCGTTTACCCCTTGGCCTCTTCCGGTTTGGCCTCCGCCGGCGCGACCGGTATCTGGCCCATATGCGGGTGCGCCTCGCCGCGGAAGACCCGCAGGCGTTTCATCATCGGCGCCTCGAGCCGATTGCGCGGCAGCATCCCGCGCACGGCATGCTCGATCACCTTCTCCGGATCTTCGGCGAGCAGCTTTTGCAGGCTCGTCGCCTTCAGGCCGCCGGGGTAGTTCGAATGGCGGTAGTACATTTTCTGTGTCAGCTTGTTGCCGGTGACCTTCACCTTCTCGGCATTGATGACGACGACGTAATCGCCGGTATCGAGATGGCGGCTGAACATCGCCTTGTGCTTGCCCATCAGGAGCTTGGCCGCCTGCGTGGACACGTTGCCGAGGACCTGACCGGCGGCGTCGATGACGTGCCACTCACGCTTCACGTCCGCTGCTTTGGTGCTGTATGTCTTCATGCTTCTTCCTCAAAAGGGCGGGGGTAGTTCACCCGCACCAGGTACAGGCCGCTGGCGGGCGCTCTCGGCCCGGCCAGGCCCGGTTCTTTCCGTTCGATCAGGCTGGCGAAATCAACCGCCCTCAGCCGGCCCAGCCCCACCTCGATCAGCGCCCCCGCCGTGTTGCGGACCTGGTGCGGCAGAAAGGAGCTGGACACGATGGTGAAAACAACGAGGTCGCCATCGCGCCGCACCTCGGCGCGGTCAACGCGGCGCACCGTGCTGCGTACCCGCGCCCCGGTCAGGTTGGTGAACGAGGCGAGATCATGCTCGCCGACCAGGGCCTGCGCCGCCTCATGCATCAGGTCTGCGTCGAGCGGCTCCCTGACGAGATGGCTGCGCGCCGCTTCGAGGGGCGAGCGCGTCAGCCGGTTCAATATCCGGTACTCGTAATGGCGGCTCAGCGCGCTGCGCTGGACGTGGAACGTAGGCGCCAGCCGGTGGGCCGACTTCACCGCGATGTCCTTCGGCAGGTAATGGTTCAGCCCGCTGACAAACGATGAGAGCGGTAGGCCCGAGCCGGTGCGGAAGCTGACCACCTGTCCGCGGGCGTGCACGCCGGTATCGGTCCGGCTCGAGGCCGCCACGCGGGTGGTCTCGCCGGTCAGCTTGCGGATGGCCTTTTCCAGCTCCGCCTGGACCGTAGGCCGGTCGTCCTGGAACTGAAAGCCGAAATAGCGCGTGCCGTCGTACTCCACCACAAGCGCAACGCGGGTAGCGGCGGTCGAGGGCGCGGCGTCATTCAGCTCCGGATGACCGAGTGTCGCCAGCATCACTTCACCAGTTCGATCTGGACCATCGGGGCGGCATCGCCCACCCGCGCGCCAAGCTTTGCAGTGCGGGTGTAGCCGCCGGGGCGGTCGGCATAGCGCTTGGCCAGGTCGGAGAAGACCTTTTCGGTGACGTCTTCATCGAAAATGACGGCCAGCGCCTGGCGGCGGTTGTGCAGGCCGCCCTTCTTGCCCAGGGTGATCATCTCTTCGGCCATGCCGCGCACGCGCCTCGCCTTGGCCTCGGTGGTGCGGATCTTCTCGTAGCCGAGCAGGTCGGTCACCAGGTTGCGGTAGAGAGCCTTCTGGTAGGCTGAGGTCTGGCCCTTTCTTCTTTGATCAGTTCGGCGACCCATATGAGACCCTTCCTAGCTAGCCCATGGGGAGCGTCAGCCCCAGGGACTTCAGGCGCTCCTCGAGCTCCTGTTTAGACTTGATTCCGAAGTTGCGCAGGGACATCAGCTCTTTCTCGGTCTTGCTCAGTATCTCGCCCACGGTGTTGATGTTGCCCCGCCGCAGGCAGTTCAGCGTGCGCACCGAGAGGTTGAGCTGTTCCACCGGCATGTTGTACAGCTCCGGCGGGATTGACGGCCGCGTCGGCTCCGGCGTGACCTCGACCGGCGGCGCCTTGGTCAGCGTGGTGAACGGCGAGATCTGCTCGACGAGCGTGGACGCGGCGCGGCTCAGCGCTTCGGCCGAGCTGATGGTGCCGTCCGTCCAGATCTCCAGCCAGAGGCGCTCGTGGGTCGTCTCCTGGCCAACGTGGATCGGCTCCACCGTGAAGTTCACCTTGCGCACCGGCGTGAAGATGGCGTCGACCGGGATGATGCCCGGCGACAGGTTGCCGCTGGAAGCCGCCTCGCGATAGCCCCGGTCCAGCTCCACATCGAACTCCACGTAGAGGCGGGCGTCCGGTGAATCGAGATTGGCCAGGTACAGGTCGGGGTTGGCAATCTCGAAGTCGGACGAGGGCTTGATATCGGCCGCGGTGACCCGCTTCTCGCCCTCGACCTCGAGGAGGAGGCGGCCGGCCTGCCCGCTGACGGGCTTGATGCGCAGCGCCTTGACGTTGAGCAAGAACTCGGTCGTATCCTCTTTGACGTGCGGAATGACCGAGAACTCGTGCTGAATACCCTCGATCTTGACCCTGATCACCGCCGCGCCGATGAGCTGGCCCAGCAGCACACGCCGCAGCGCGTTGCCCAGCGTGACGCTGAAACCCTTCTCGACCGGCTCCATGGAGAACCGGCCGAAGTTGTCCTTGGTCTCGACTGTCTCGACCTTAGTCTTGGTGAGCTCCGCCAACATCCCCCCTCCTTACCGGCTGTAGTACTCGACGATGGCCTTCACCTCGTACTTGGCGCCGATGTCCTCCGGTGTAGGCATGGACACGATCCGGCCGACCAGGGTCTGCCGGTCCAGGGACAGCCAGCCGGGGAGCGACTTCCCCTTGATGGTCTCGACAAGCGTCTTGTAGTACTCAGTCTTGGTCTTGTTCGGCTTCCAGGCCACCGTGTCGCCTTCTCTTATCACGAGCGACGGAATGTCGGCCGGATGGTCGTTTAGCATGATGTGGCCGTGGCACACCAGCTGGCGGGCCTGCTGGCGTGACTCAGCAAAGCCCAGGCGGTAGACAACGTTGTCCAGCCGTCTCTCCATCAGAATCTGGAGCGTATCGCCGGTGACGCCCTTGGCGCGCGCCGCCTCTTCGAAGATCTCGCGGAACTGGCGCTCAAGCAGCCCGTAGACGTAGCGCGCCTTCTGCTTCTCGCGGAGCTGCAGCCCGCGGTCGGTGACCTTGCCGCGCCGGCGGATGTGCATCCCCGGCGGCCGCGGACGGCGGTCGAGCGTGCACTTGGTGTAGCACTTCATGCCCTTCAGGAAAAGCTTGTCTCCGCTGCGGCGGCACAACCGGCAGACGGCGCCCGTGTATCTCGCCATGTTTCTCCCTACACCCTCCTTCGCTTCGGCGGACGGCAGCCGTTGTGCGGGATGGGGGTGACGTCGGTAATGCTGGTGATGAAGAGCCCGGAGTTCTGCAAGGAGCGGATGGCCGCTTCCCGTCCCGAGCCGGGGCCCTTGACGAAGATCTCCACCTGGTGCAGGCCGTGCTCCATCGCCTTACGGGCGGCATCCCGGGCAGCCATCTGGGCGGCGTACGGGGTCCCCTTGCGGGAGCCCTTGAAACCGGCCGTCCCCGAGCTGCCCCAGGACAGCACGTTGCCGCGCGGGTCGGTGAGCGTGACCAGCGTGTTGTTAAAGCTGGACTGGATGTACGCCCGCCCCGTGCTAACGCCCTTACGTTCGACTCGCTTGCCCCTGGGCTTCTTCTTTTCTGGCATAGTGTCTCCTATCTCAATTCAGGGGTTACTTCTTGGACATGCCGCGCTTCTTGCCGCGCCCAGCCACCGTCTTCTTGGCGCCGCGCTGCGTGCGGGCATTGGTCCGCGTGCGCTGTCCGCGCGAGGGCAGGTTCCGCCGGTGCCGGATGCCGCGGTACGAGCCGATCTCCATGAGACGCTTGATGTTCTGATTGATCTCCCGCCGCAGCTCGCCCTCGACTTTGAAGTTGCGGTCGATGATCTCGCGCAGGCGGTTGACCTCGGCCTCGCTGAGGTCGTCGGACTTGACGTCCGGGTTGATGCCGGCCTGGGCCAGGATCTGCAGGCTGTTGGTCGGCCCGATGCCGTAGATGTAGCGCAGCGCTATCCCAATGTGCTTGTTGCGGGGAATGTCAACCCCGGCAATACGTGCCATAACTCGCCTCCTGGCCTATCCCTGCCTCTGCTTGTGCTTTGGATTGGAGCAGATCACCCGGACGACGCCGCGCCGCCGGATCACCTTGCATTTGTCACACCTTGGTTTGACGGAAGCTCTTACTTTCATCGCCGTACCTGTCACTTGAAGCGGTAGGTGATCCTGCCCCGCTTGAGATCATACGGTGACAGCTCGACGAGCACTCGGTCACCCGGCAGGATCTTGATATAGTGCAGTCTTATCTTGCCCGAGATGTGCGCGAGGACCCGGTGCTGGTTGGGCAAGTCCACGCGGAACATCGCATTGGGCAAGGACTCGGTGACAACCCCCTCTACTTCAATTGTCTCTTTCTTTGCCATAGCTTTCGACTATAAGGCCGTCAGCACCTCGGGAGAATCATCGGTGATGGCGATGGTGTGCTCGAAGTGAGCGGCCAGACTGCCATCCATAGTATAGACCGTCCAATGATTGCTGCCAACTCTGGTGCGCCAGTCGCCCGTGCTGACCATCGGCTCGAGCGCCAGGGTCATACCCTTGCGCAGCAGCGGCCCTTGTCCGGGCGCCCCGAAATTGGGTATCTGCGGGTCCTCGTGCATGTCCCGGCCGATGCCGTGGCCGGTGTACTCGCGGATCACAGTGAACCCGCGGGACTCCACGTGCTGCTGGACGGCGTAGCCAACATCGCCCAGGTGCTTGCCGGCACGCGCCGCGGCGATGCCCGCCTGCAGCGCACCGGCGGTCGTCTCGATCAGCTCGCGCGCCTTTGCCGGCAGCCGGCCGAGACCCACCGTGAGCGCCGAGTCTCCCTGGAAGCCCTTGTAGACGCACCCGAAATCGATCGAGACAACGTCCCCTTCCTTGAGGACACGCCGGTCCGGGATGCCGTGCACGATCTCCTCGTTTATCGAGACGCAGATGTTGGCCGGATAGCCGCGGTAATGGTAGAAGGAAGGCTCGGCGCCCCGCTGCCGCACCTCGCGGAGGGCGATGGCGTCCAGCTCCTCGGTGGTCACGCCGGCTTTCACCTGGCTCTTGAGCACTTCCAGCACCTGCGCTACGATCCTGCCTGCCTGCCGCATGATGGCGATTTCCGGTTCTGACTTGACGATGATGCCCATATCCTAGCGCCGCTTCGCCGCCGGCTCGCGCAGGGCGGTGCTGATGCGGCCCTCGATCTCGTCCTCCGTCCCCTCTCCATCCACCTCGAGCAGCTTGCCAGACCGCGTGTAGTAGTCGATCAGCGGAGCGGTCTCCTCCCGGAAGACGACCAAGCGCTTCCTGATGGTCTCCGGCTTGTCATCAGTGCGCTGGTACAACTCGCCGCCGCACTTGTCGCACTTGCCGGCCACCTTCGGGGGCGAGTACCGTTCATGGTAGGGCGTCTGGCACTGCCGGCAGATCCACCGCCCGCTCAGCCGCTCGAGCAGCTCTTGCTCACTGACCTTGATGTAGACCACGCGGTCGACCTTCTTGCCGAGAGGCGCCAGCGCCTTGTCGAGCGCCTCCGCCTGCTTCACATTACGCGGAAAGCCATCAAAGATGACTCCGGCGGCCGTGTCCGGCGCCGCCAGACGGTCGATCACCATCTTCACCGTGATCTCGTCCGGGACGAGCTTGCCCCCCTCGATGTACGGCCGCGCCAGGCGGGACACCTCGGTATCCTGCTTCAAGACCTGGCGGAACAGGTCCCCGGTGGCCACGTGCGCCAGTCCCATCTCGGCGGCCACTCTGGCCGCCTGGGTCCCCTTGCCGGCCCCCGGCGCACCGAGAAAGACAATATTCAGGTTAGCCAATCGTTCTCCTCAGCTCCCCGCCCGGCGGCTACTTGATGAACCCTTCGTACCGGCGCATCACCAACTGGGCTTCCATCTGCTTCATCGTGTCCAGCACCACGCCGACCACGATCAGCAGCCCGGTGCTGGAGAGCTGGATGGCCTGGACGTTGGTGATCTCGCGGGCGAGGAAAGGCATCACCGCAATGATGCCGAGGTAAAGCGCCCCGGCCCAGGTGATGCGGTTGATGACGTGGTTAAAGAAATCAGCGGTGTGCTTGCCCGGCCGCACACCGGGAACGAAGCCGCCTTGCTTCTGCAACGTGCCCGGCAGGTCCTGCTGCTGGAAGATGACCCAGGTATAGAAGAAGGTGAAGCCGATGCACAGCAGGAAATACGAGCCCCAGTAGATGCCGGCAATCGGCCCCAGCGCATTCGGGGTGAGATTGTTGACGATCCAGGTCGCCGCATTCGCCGGCTGGCCGACCGCCGGTTGGAAGTAGCTGGCGATGACCCCCGGGAAGAGGACGATGGACATGGCGAAGATGAGCGGGATCATGCCGGCGGCGTTGACCCGCAGCGGGATATGGGTGGCGCCGGACTGCCGGTACATCCGGCCACCCCGGAACACCGTCTTGGCATACTGCACTGGCACGCGGCGGTGCGCTTCCGTGAAGATCACGATGGCCACCACGGTAGCGATGCTGATCAGCCCATAGGCAATTGTCCCGCTGACCGCGCTGCCGGACAGGAGGCCGCTCTGGACAAGCTGCGGGTAACCGGCGACAATGCCGGCGAAGATAATGATCGAGACCCCGTTGCCGATGCCGTACTCCGTGATCAGCTCGCCGAGCCAGACCAGGAAGATGGTGCCGGCGATGAGGGCCATGATCATCGAGACCGTCGCCAGCGGGGTGGTGCTGCCGACGATGCCGGCGCGCTGGAGCAGGGCGAGTTGGCCCCATCCGGACAGGCCGGCCATCGGGACGGTCAGCCAGTGCGTGATGCGGTTCATCCGGGCCTGCCCGGCCTCGCCTTCCTGGCTGAGGTTCTGCAGGTACGGGATGACCGGAATGAGCAACTGGATGACAATGGAGGCCGTGATGTAGGGATAGACGCCCATCGCGGCCACGCTGAAGTTACGCATGGCGCCGCCGCTGAACATGTCCAGCATGCCGAGCAGCGCGTTGTTCTGGAACAGGTTGTGCAGCGCCGTCGTGTCCACGCCGGGCAGCGGTATGTGAGCGATAAAGCGCGACAGGACGATGATGCCAAAAGTAATGAGTATCCGCTTCCGGAGGTCCGGCAAGCGGAAGGCATCGATCATCGCCTGGATCAGGCGCGGTCTAGTCGGCCCTTTCGTCGCCTGCATTGGTGATTTCCTCCGCTTTGCCGCCGGCGGCCTCGATCTTGGCCCGGGCGGCCGCCGAGAACTTGTGCGCCTTCACGGTCAGGGCACGGTCAAGCTCGCCCTCGGCGAGGACCTTGACCGGGCGGCGGGCCGAGCCGATGAAGCCGGCCTTCTGGAGCGCTTCGGGGGCCACTTCGCTGCCGGCCTCGAACGCATTCAGCCGGCCAACGTTGACCACGCTGTACTCGACGCGAAAGGGGTTATTGAAGCCGCGCATCTTGGGCAGGCGTTTGATCAGCGGGAGTTGGCCGCCCTCGAAGCCGGGCCGCATGATGGCGCCGGCGCGCGCCTTCTGGCCCTTCTGGCCGCGTCCGGAATAGGTGCCGTGTCCGCTCGAGTTGCCCCGGCCAACCCGCTTGCTCGGTCGCTTCGAGCCAGGCGCCGGCCGCAGGTCATTCTGTTTCAACTCTTCGCCTCCACGGTCACCAGGTGCCTGACCTTGTTGATCATACCCCGCAGTGACGCGGAGTCTTCGTGGACGACCGTCTGGTGCATCCGCTTCAGCCCGAGGGCCTTGAGCGTTCGCTTCTGGTCCTCCGGATAGCCGATGCCGCTCTTGGTCTGTGTGATCGCGATCTTAGCCACCGGTTGCTGCTCCCGCTGCCGGCTGCGGCGACTGGATGCCCTTGCGCTTGTTGCGCTCTTCTTCCGGGTTCTTCAGCCCGGCGAGGGCAATCATTGTCGCCTTGGCCACATTGATCTTGTTGGCGCTGCCGAGGGACTTCGTCAAAATGTCTTTGATGCCGGCCACCTCGAGCACCGCCCGCACGCTGCCACCGGCAATGATGCCGGTGCCCGGCAGCGCCGGCTTGAGCAGGACGTCAGCCGCCCCGAACTTCACCCGCGTCTTGTAGGGGATGGTGGCGCCCATCATCGGCACGGCAATGAGGTTCTTCCGCGCCGAAGCCGAGGCCTTGCTGATGGCAATCGGCACCTCGTTTGCTTTGCCCAGGCCGAGGCCGACGTGCCCGTGCCCGTCACCGGTGACCACGAGGGCACTGAACCGCAGCCGCTTGCCCCCCTTGAGCACCTTGGCCACGCGGTTGATCGAAATCAGCTTGTCATTCAGCGCCAGTTCGGTTGTGTCAATCCTGCTTGTCAAAGCTCCCCCTTGCTGCCGGGTCGGGCTAGAACTTCAGCCCGGCCTCGCGGGCGGCTTCGGCCAGGGCTTTCACCCGGCCGTGGTACTGGTAGCCGCCACGGTCAAAGACTACCTGGCTAATGCCCTTGCTAAGCGCCTGCTTGGCGACCAGGGCGCCAACCACCTTGGCCTGGTCCGTCTTGTTTTTGCCGTCCGCGGCGCTCTTGGCATCGGGCAGCAGTGTTGAAGCCGATACCAGCGTCAGGCCGGCGGTGTCATCGATGACCTGCGCATAGATGTGCGTCAGGCTGCGGAAAACGCTCAGTCTGGGCCGTTCCGGAGTGCCCTGCACGCGGGCGGTCACCCGGCGGTGCCGGCGAATGCGCGCGTCACGGGGAGTAATCTTGGCCATCTAAGCTTTACCCCCTATCGCCTTGGCGGCCTTGCCGGCCTTGTGGCGGACAACCTCGCCGGCGTACTTGATACCCTTGCCGCGGTAGACGTCCGGCGGGCGAATGGCGCGGATACGGGCAGCCATCTCACCGACGGTCTCTTTGTCCGCCCCCAGCACCTTGAAGTGGGTCGGGTTTTCGAGACCGAAGGACACGCCGGGCATCGGCGTTACTTCCACCGGCAGGGTGTAGCCCACGCGCAGCACCAGCTTGTCACCGGCCTTTTCGGCGCGATAGCCCACGCCGCTGATCTCCAGCCCCTTCTCGAAGCCCTTGGTCACCCCTTCCACCATGTTCGCCAGGAGAGTGCGGGTCAGCCCGTGCAGCGAGCGGTGGAACTGGTCGTCGTCCGGCCGCGTCACCAAGAGCGTACTGTCCTGCATCTTGATCGATATGTCATGATGAAACTGGCGCTTCAGCTCGCCCTTGGGGCCTTTCACGCTCACCTCGGTGCCGTCGATCTTGACGGTCACTCCGGCGGGCACCGCTATCGGCGCTTTGCCAACTCTAGACATAGACTGCTCCCGTTACATTACGTAGCACAGAACTTCGCCGCCGATCCCCTGGCGCCAGGCGACGTGGCCGGCCATGACGCCGCGCGAGGTCGAGACAATGGAGATGCCCATTCCCCCACCAAGACGGGGCAGCTCACCACGGCCTAGATAGACCCTGAGGCCCGGCTTGCTCACGCGCTCGAGGGAGGAGATGGCCGGCTTGTTCCGCTCGATGTAGCGCAAGTGGACCTTGATGATGCGCTGGGGCTTGCCCTTCACCATCTCGTAGTCGCTGATGAAGCCCTCTTCCTTCAGGATGCGGGCGATGGCCACCTTGGTCCGGGAAGCCGGGATCAGGACCGAATCGTGCCGGACCATGAGGGCGTTGCGCATCCGGTTCAGCATATCGGCGATTGGATCAGAGATAGTCACTCTATTCTCTCCCCGTTACCAGCTCGATTTCCGCACGCCCGGGGTTATCCCGGCGAGCGCGAGCTGACGAAAACAGATGCGGCACAGACCGAACTGCCGGATGTAGGCGCGCGGCCGTCCGCAGCGCCGGCACCGGTTGTGCTGCTGCACCCGGTATTTCGGCGGGCGCATCCACTTGGCAATCGATGACTTCTTGGCCATGCTTCAATACCACCTATTCCGGAGCGAACGGCATGCCCAGGAGCTCGAGGAGGCCGCGGCCTTCCTCATCCGTCTTCGCTGTCGTCACAATCGATATTTCCAGTCCCCGCAGCTTGTCGACCTTGTCATAGTCGATCTCGGGGAAAATGGTCTGCTCTCTGAACGCCAGGGTATAGCTGCCCCGGCCGTCGAAGGAGTTGCGCGGCACGCCGTTGAACTCGCGGATGCGCAAGACGACTGCGTTCAGCAGCTTGTCAAGGAACTCCCACATGCGGCTGCCCCGCAGCGTCACCTTCAATCCGATGGGCATGCCGGCGCGCAGCCGGAAGGCGGCGATGGAGCGCTTGGAGCGGGTGATGATCGGATG
>Ga0153915_10006169_pt1 | contig 11216 bp, 8 predicted proteins | sample Opewatmetagenome_2_FD_107003 | JGI IMG/M metagenome (GOLD analysis project Ga0153915, IMG submission 107003) | Freshwater wetland microbial communities from Ohio, USA - Open water 3 Core 3 Depth 3 metaG | ecosystem: Environmental > Aquatic > Freshwater > Wetlands | place: USA: Ohio, Lake Erie...
GCACAGATCGGCGAATTTTCCTTTGTCCTTGCTGTGGCTGGCAAATCCGCTGGACTCATCACAGAAAACCTTTACCAACTTTTCCTCTCGGCATCAGTCTGTACCATGATTCTGACTCCTTTTATCCTCCGGGCTTCTCCAAGGATCTCAAGTTGGGTGAGTTCGAAAAAGCTCCTCGAGCGATTGGATAGAATGAAAAGGAAAGCGGAGAAGGAAGGTTTCCCTTCCAGGAGAGAAGGACATGTCATCATCATTGGATTCGGCTTAAATGGCCGAAACCTGGCAGAGGTTTTAAAAGAGTCATCCGTGCTCTATGTTGTCCTTGAGATAAATAACGATACCGTCATTCAGATGAAAAAGAAAGGGGAGCCCATATTTTATGGGGACGGTACCAGTCCGGAGATCCTACATAAATTGGGGGTCGCTACAGCCAGAATGCTGGTAGTGGCTATTTCTGACCCGGCTTCGACCCGAAGGATTGTCCAGGTAGCGAGGAAGGAAAATGCCAAACTTTATATTATTGTGAGAACCCGCTACACGTCGGAGGTAGAGGATTTACTCAAACTGGGGGCAAACGAAGTCATCCCTGAGGAGTTCGAAACATCCATCGAAATATTTGCAAAAGTGCTTCATCACTATCAGGTTCCTAAAAATCTCCTCATTGAACAAATCGAGAAGATTCGGAGCGGAAGTTATGAAGTTCTGAGGCGGGTGGCGCTTCCTGCTAAAAATCTACCCGAAAAATGTGAAATCCTAATAGACATCGATACTGAAACTTACTTGGTCAATGATCATTCCAATGCTTCCGATCGCTCCATCAAAGAACTGAGAATCCGGTCTACAACAGGCGCTACAGTAATTGCAGTGAAGAGAAGAAATGAAATCATCCCAAGTCCAGGACTTGAGTTTGTCTTCACACCAGGGGATATCATCTACCTTATCGGGAGCAAGGAAAGCCTTTCAAAAGCCTTTGTTTTGTTAGAGCCCTGACCTTCGAGACAGAGGATCACCTAATACAACCGGGAAGGAATTGAGTTTAACCATAGAGCATGATATAAATTGATTTGTTTCGTTTCTTTTGTTAACAGAAATAGGAGAAATCCACCATGACCGTCATCCATATTAATGTGCCCTATTCCATGCTTCTTCACCGTATCGATTTTGCCATTAAAAACCGAATAAACCCTGAAATTTATTTCAGTGCAGAGGATCTGGATGCCTGTAAAGAGAAAGATGCCCAACATTTATCTAAAATTCTCCAAGAAAATCATCTGGAAATTACCCTTCATGGTCCGTTCATGGATTTAAGTCCGGGGGGAGTGGACCGAAGGGTCAAAGAGGTGACCTTCGACCGATTCTTAAAAACAATCGAATTGGCATCTTTCTTCAAACCCAAGATGATTGTCTTTCATCCAGGGTACGAAAAATGGAAATTTGACGGAAATGTTAAACTTTGGCTCGAAAGCAGTCTCCACACCTGGAGGCCTCTGGTCAAGAAGGCACAGGAGTTGGGGTTGACCCTCGCGATCGAAAATGTTTTCGAAGAAACTCCGGACTCCATTAAAAATCTTTTAGAAGAGATTCATTCTTCACATTTTAGATTCTGCTTCGATACAGGCCACCATCATGTATTCAGCAAGACTCCTCTCCCCCTATGGATGGAAGCCTTGGGAGGGTTCCTGAGTGAAGTTCACCTCCATGATAATCACAGAGAGATGGATGAACATCTCCCTGTGGGGGAAGGGGGATTCGATTTTAATCAATTCTTTAACTCTCTTTCACAATTGAACTTGGATCCTCTTTATACCATCGAACCTCACGAAGAAGCCCATCTCTGGAGAGGGCTGGAGGCCGTGAAGAAATATATTAATGACTGAGATGGAATGAATTAGATATTTCGTATCTCGAATTTACAAAGAAAGACCGTCATTGAGGCTAACATATATGATCTCAAAGGAATCTGGCAAAAGCCATTGAGGTTTTAAATCGATCTTTTTATACTACTTGACAAATAACCAAAAATAATAATAACATTACTGACCTAATGGGTAACTACATGTAAGGTCAAAGTAATTTTTTTTATTAAAGGTTTTGAGACGTCTCTCAAATAAGGGGGTGATAAGCCTCATTCAGGGATAGGCACCATTTCTCGACTTTAGAACCCTTAAAATATTTAACTTTGAAAGGAGGAGGTTTGGTATGAAACGTTATTCTATGATGCTATTCGTTTTGGTGATGGTTGTGAGCTTGATTGCGATTTCCGTACCCGCACAATCACAAGACAAGCTCGGCGTAATAAAAATCAAAAAGGGTGAACCCATTCATATTGCTTGCTGGATGGTCATTGCAGGTGAAAACGCCTCGTTAGGTACAGATACCAGACGTGGTGTTGAGATTGCGACTGCTGACAAGGGTGGTAAAATCCTCGATCATCCCATCAAACTGAGTTTCCAAGACACTGGCTGCAACGCTGAGGGTGGGCAGGCCGCTGCAACCAAGCTCGCTGCTGACCCAACCATTGTGGCAGCGATTGGTTCAAACTGCTCCAGTGAGGCCAAACCGGGTGTGCCAATTCTTTGGAAAGCTGGTATCGCGACAGTGTCTCCTTCGAATACTGCACCCTATTTAACCGACCCAAAGCGCGGGCCAGAATATGACGGTTATCTGCGTACGTGCCACAACGATAAGGTGCAAGGAGCCGTTGCGGCCGAATTTGCCATTAAGCAATTGAAGGTTAAAAAGGCAGCGACCATCCATGACGGGAGTGTCTATGCCGAACAATTGGCAGCCGTCTTTGCTGAGACCTTCAAAAAATTAGGTGGGACGATCACAGCTCAGGAGGCTGTTGCTCCAAGTGACACAGATATGCGACCTGTACTAACTAAGATTGCCACGGGTAAACCTGAATTCATCTACTATCCTATCTTCATCGCCGCGGGAGGACATATCACTCGCCAGGTGAAAGAGGTAAAAGGGTTAGAAAAAACAGCCCTGATGGGTGCAGATGGTATTTTCTCTCCTGACTTTTATAAAGCTGCAGGAGAGACGGCCGTTGGGATGTACCACTCCAGTCCTGACTTCTCCGCTTTTGCCGGTGGCTACAAAAGCTTCTTGGAAAAACATCAGAAGAAATATGGCGAGAAACCCCTTGCCCCCTTTCATGCTCATGGCTATGATGCAGCGATGATGATCTTTGCTGCCATTGAGAAGGTAGCCAAGAAAGGTTCTGATGGATCTCTGACGATCGGCCGTCAGGCACTTCGAGATGCCTTATACGCCACCAAGAATTTTAAAGGCTTGACAGGAAATATCAACTGCGACAAATACGGGGACTGTGCAGACCCGAAGATTGCGGTCTACAAAACGACAGTTGACAATGTTAAGAAATTGGTAATGCCAGATAAACCCATCTGGAAGCCTTATTAATGGATAGAAAGGGCTGGGAATGAAGATCGTTCCCAGCCCTTTCTGTAATTTGATATCCAATTAAAATCTAATTAAATCATCGTGAGGGTCGGAGATCCCTATGCTGAAGCAATGGAAACGACTGAAAGAGAGAATTACGCCCACAGATATCGTTATGTGGGTCATCGGAGGGGCTATTTTAGCTTTGATTATTTGGGGTTCCACAGCCACCATTGCAGCAGGACGATATAGCTCTCACCATTGGTTTGATTTCATCATTTTCGGTTTGGCCCAAGGAAGTATCTATGCCCTCATCGCCATGGGTTATACATTGGTCTACGGAGTCTTACGAATGATCAATTTCGCCCATAGCGAAGTCTTTATGAGCGGCCCTTACACCGCTTATTATGTTGCGGCTGCTTTTTATTCCTCCGGTTTTTTAGATCGTCAGCCCATCATTTGTTTAGTTGTCATTTTCCTTGTTGCCATGACCACCTCAACGTTGATCGCTTTTCTTCTGGAAAGGGTTGCTTATCGTCCCCTGAGAACCGCACCCCGTTTGATTCCCCTCATCACTGCGATTGGAGCCTCCTTCTTTCTTCAATACACCTTTCGGGGGCTTTATGGTTCCGGTTTCCAGGCTTATCCAGTGGTGAAGATGATGGAAGGCCAAATCGTTTTCGGTGAATTTCGAATTTTACGGATTCATGCGGTAGTGATTGTGGCCGCTGCATTGCTATTGGTTGCTCTCTATTCCTTTATTCAGCGCACGCGTGTTGGGAAGGCAATCAGGGCAGTCTCCGAAGATAAAGAGGCTTCCTTGCTGATGGGGATTAATATTGACAGGATGATTTCCACCACATTCGTTATTGGTGGGATGGCAGCAGGGGCTGCGGGCGTCCTCTATGCTTTAATGTTCAAGCAAGTGCACTTCTTCATGGGTTTTATCCCGGGGATTAAAGCTTTTACGGCAGCGGTATTGGGCGGAATTGGCAATATCCCTGGAGCTATGCTGGGTGGAATTTTCCTTGGGCTCGTTGAATCGATAGGTCCCAGCCTCTTTTTGGACGGTCTGGGGATTGTGGCACCTTACCAGTTAAAAGATGCGATTGCCTTTACTATGCTGGTGCTTGTGCTGATCTTTAGACCGACAGGGATTCTTGGAGAACGTCTCGCGGTCAAGAAGGCCTAAGAGGTGGGGGCGGGGTTAGGAAAAGGGGATTCAAGGAGATGAAAAAAATTTACTCTATTATAGAGCAAGGAATAAAGATTGGATTGATCGGCGGCGTGTCTGCAGTCCTTCTGGCCCTTATCGGAATGGTGGAGGCATTTAGCCAGAGAGACATTATCAGCAATGTCATTTCAATGGGTCATACCCTGTTGCTTCTGGTTGCAGTGTTCATGGGCTATCTGGCAGCAAAACGAACGACCCGGACTGAGCCGCTATGGACTCTTGTCAATAGTTTTATCTCAGGGCTGATGGTAGGAGGTTTAGTAGCTCTTCTGGTCATGGTGGGGAGCTTGATTAATCTCCGCAAGGTCTTCGTCAATGCCATGCCTGTCCTTTATGAATTACTCACTTTTCAACAACGAACACAGATTGGCGTTTTCCTGCTTCTTGGTGCTGGAGCCCTGAGTGGTGCACTGGCAGGTCTATTCTTTCTTTCTCCTAAACTTATCCGTCGGATGTTGATTCTCCCCCTAACTGGCATCGTAGGGGCTGGTGTGTTACAAGATATGCTCCGTCCCACCTTTGCCCTTTGGGGGCCTATCGCCATTATTAATGAATGGCTCTTTACAGCCAATGGACTCACCCTCTATGGTGCCATTTCGTTGTTCATTGTAATTGCTGCCATTATCTACTTCTGGGCCCGAAAAGGGAGTGCTGTTCGAACGGGCCTGCAGCGCCTGTCACCTGCAAGTCAGCGTGTCTTGCGGATAACGAGTTTTCTTCTTCTTTTCATTATTTTGGTTGCTCTTCCCCAGGTTCTTGGCATCTTTCTAAGTGAGGTGCTGACCATTGTGGGTCTCTACGTTCTCCTGGGCTTGGGATTGAATATTGTGGTAGGATATGCAGGCCTTTTAGACTTAGGGTATGTTGCCTTCTTCGCCATCGGGTCCTATACTGCCGCGATATTGACTTCACCCGAGTTGGGTTTTTTCCATTTTTCTTTCTGGTCAGCCCTTCCTATAGCCATCATTATGGGGATCATCTCGGGAGTGCTCTTGGGTATTCCTGTCCTCAAGATGCGAGGGGATTACCTTGCAATCGCCACCCTCGGGTTTGGAGAAATCATCCGGATTCTCGTCCTTTCCGATTTTTTAAGGCCTTGGCTGGGAGGTGCTCAGGGGGTCGGTAAAATTCCTAAAGCATCCATTGGCAGCTTCGAGTTTGGAAGGCCACAAGAGATCTATTACCTCATCTTGGCGGGGTGTCTTCTCGTCATATTCATCTCGATACGCCTAAGGGATTCTCGAATGGGGCGTGCCTGGATGGCGATGCGAGAGGATGAGGATGTTGCCCAGGCCATGGGAATTAATCTCGTTGCTACCAAATTATTGGCTTTTGCCACAGGGGCTGGCTTTTCGGCATTGAGCGGGGCCATTTTTGCAAGTAAACTCTCCTCCGTCTATCCCCATAGCTTTAATGTGATGATCTCGATCAATATCATCTGTCTGATTATCGTAGGTGGAATGGGTAGCATACCCGGTGTGATCGTTGGATCCATAGCCCTCGTCGGTCTACCAGAACTATTGAGGGAATTCGCGGAATATAGGCTTCTGGTCTATGGAGCAGCCCTGGTCGCAATGATGCTGTTAAAACCAGAGGGCCTTTGGCCAGCCGAGATACGCCGCCGCGAATTGCACGAAGGGGGATCCAAGACCACGGAAGAAGTTCTTCCTACAGAAGGAGGCCCCTCATCGCATGAGTAGGAGAAGTGAATGACCATTCTCTTGGCAGAAAAAATGACAAAGCGCTTCGGCGGGTTGGTTGCTGTGGATGAGTTAGACTTGGAAGTCAGAGAAAACAGCATCCATAGTGTGATTGGTCCGAACGGCGCTGGTAAGACCACCTTCTTTAACTGTGTGACGGGATTTTATCGCCCAGAAGAAGGAGAAATTTCTCTCAATGGCCATTCTTTGGTAGGCCGCCTACCCGATCAGATCGTCCGTCTTGGAATTGCTCGCACCTATCAAAATATCCGTCTCTTCCCCAATCTGACCGCTATTGAAAACATTTTAGTAGGCCTCCATTGCCACTTAAAAGCTGGTTATTTTGGTATTGTTGTAGGTCTACGCGCTACACGGACGGAGGAAAAAGAGGCATCGGAAGAGGCCAAACGGCTCCTCAAGTTTGTCAATTTGACAGGCAAGGGCGATTTTCTTGCAAAAAATCTTCCCTATGGGGACCAGAGGCGTCTCGAAGTCGGACGGGCCCTTGCTTCCCGGCCCAAACTACTCCTTTTGGACGAACCCACGGCAGGGATGAATCCAAGCGAAACACAGGCAATGATGGATTTTATTCAACATTTACGTGATGCCTTGGGGATCACCATCCTTCTCATTGAACATCAGATGCGAGTGGTCATGGGGATCTCTGAGACAGTAACGGTATTAGATTATGGGAAGAAAATTTCTGAAGGCACCCCAGCAGAAATTCAAAAAGATCCGAAAGTCATCGAGGCCTATCTGGGGCGAGGAAGCGCAGCAGAAGCACACAGAGCTACAATGTAAATTGCAAAGGTTAGAGCAATGCGCAAAGTAAAATTTCGACCAAATCTTAAAATAAAAAACGCTATGCTCTATGCCCTATGCCCTATGCTATTTTTTTAGGATTTTAATTATGGCCATGCTCGAAATCCAAAACGTCCATGCTTATTATGGAAATATCCATGCCCTCAAAGATATCTCACTGAACATTGATAAGGGGGAAATTGTCACTCTCATTGGAGCCAATGGGGCAGGCAAGAGCACCACGCTCAAAACGATCAGTGGGTTATTACGACCCAAACAAGGAACGATCCAATTCGAAGGCGAAGACCTTACCCGTTACCTCCCCCATAAGATTGTGGTGAAAGGGGTGGTGCAGGTGCCCGAAGGACGCCGTGTTTTTGGTCGACTGACAGTGACAGAAAATCTCGAAATGGGTGCTTTCGCCATTCCCGATCGCGAACTGATCAGCAAAAACCTGGAAAGGGTCTTTAATCTCTTCCCCAGACTGAGAGAACGTCGTCACCAAGTGGCGGGAACGCTGAGCGGTGGAGAACAACAAATGTTAGCTACTGGTCGTGCATTGATGGCCAATCCACGCGTCCTCTTGATGGACGAACCTTCCATGGGGTTGGCCCCTGTTCTGGTCGATAATATCTTTGACACCATCAAACAGCTCCATGCGGACGGGACAACCATTCTATTAGTTGAACAAAATGCTCGTATCGCCCTGCAAGTCGCCAGTCGTGGTTATGTGCTTCAATCGGGTGTTATATTGCTCAGTGATACCGCTGAAAATCTGCGAATGAATGAAATGGTTCGAAAAGCCTACCTCGGTGAGTCATAATCGATGATAAAAAGATATGGAAGAGTTAACCGACTTCAGTTTCATGCTTCGCGGTCTCATTATTGGTTTCTCCATCGCTGCTCCAGTGGGGCCCATTGGTGTGCTCTGCATACGCCGTACCTTGGCCGAAAGTCGCCTCTCGGGTTTTGTTACTGGCCTTGGTGCGGCCACCGCTGATGCCATCTATGGTGCCATCGCTGCATTTGGACTCACTTTCATTTCCAATATTTTAATTCATCAACAGGAATGGATACGGCTCATTGGGGGTGTTTTTCTTTGCTATTTGGGCATCAAAACTTTTTTAACCTCCCCCCTCCCACAACAAAACGCTTCCAGTAAAAACGTTACCCTCCCAAGTAATTATGCCTCTACTTTTTTCTTAACCCTTACCAATCCCCTGACCATTCTCTTTTTTACAGCGGTCTTTGCCGGGTTGGGAGCAGGAAGTTCAAAGGGAAACTTTTTCTCAGCAGGAACATTGGTCCTGGGTGTATTTTTCGGCTCAGCACTTTGGTGGCTCTTTCTGAGTAGTGCGGTGGGTATATTGGGTGAGAAGCTCAATGTGACCGGACTTCGCTGGACAAACAGGATTTCTGGCATCATCATCACCGCCTTCGGTGTCTGGGCCCTGTTGAGCCTGAAAGGATGAAAACCCGTGGACATCCCTAAAATTGCAGATGTTGTTATCATAGGCGGTGGGGTGATGGGCGCAAGCACTGCTTATCATTTGGCCCTTAAAGGATGTAAAAAGGTGGTCCTTCTTGAACGCGACCCACTCTTTGGACAGGAAGCTACTGGGAAATGCGCCGGTGGAATTCGTTACCAGTTCGCTACCGAAATCAATATCCGTCTTTCCCTTCTCAGTCTTCCCATGTTGGATCGCTTTGAAGAAGAACTGGGCCAAGCCATTGACCTTCGACGCTGTGGTTATCTTTTTCTTCTCACACGGGAAGAGGACGTACAAGCCTTCCATGCTAGTTTGGCTTTACAGCTCCGCCTTGGAGTCACGACAGAGTGGCTAAAAGGAGGCGAAGTGCGGTCTCGTCTACCCCTCATGCGCCTTGAGGATGTCTTGGGAGCAACGTGGAATCCTCAGGATGGGTTGGTTGATCCCAATAGTATTGTACAGGGCTACATTGCTGGGGCGAAAAGATTAGGAGTAAAGTGTCTGACCGATGTGGAAGTCATGAACATCAGTTTGAAAAAAGGATGTATCCATGGTGTGAAAACAAGGTTGGGTGAAATTGAGACACCCATTGTCGTGAATGCAGCCGGACCTTGGGCTGCTCAAATTGGCATGATGATTGGCGTAGACATCCCTGTTGTTTCGGTTCGGCGACAGATTGCCGTGACGACACCCATTTCTCAACTCCCACCCCATTTCCCGTTTGTTATTGATTTTGCAAAGAATCTCTACTTCCATCGAGAAGGACCGGGTATTCTCACGGGCATGTCCAACCTCAATGAGCCTCCAAGTTTTAATCAAGATGTGGATCGTGGCTGGGAACTCAAACACTTCGACGAGGCCATGTCACGGATGCCGCTTCTCGAAGAGGTGGGAATTAGCAGCCGTTGGGCAGGTCTCTATGAAGTCACCCCGGATGCCCATCCGATCTTAGGGAGAGTACCTGAAGTAGATTGTTTTTATTGCATTAATGGCTTCTCCGGCCATGGCTTGATGCATGGCCCAGCCTGTGGTTTGCTATTGGCTGAGGAGATCCTCGATGGTAAAGCCCATACTTTAGATATTACCTCGTTAAGTCTGACACGTTTCCGCGAAGGGAAACCGATTCAAGAATATAATGTGGTGTGATGAGTGTTGATTCGGCACAAGAGAAATTCGAATTTTAATTTTTAAAAGGGCTGAGAAAGCGTTTCGTGATTTCTTCTTTCATGAGCTTTCCCATCTTATTTCTGGGGAGCTCCTCTACAAAAAAAATCTCCTTAGGACATTTCCAATCTAAGAGGTGCTGTTTACAATGATCTTGGATTTCTCTTGCGGTGAGAGTGTCGCCAAGTTTTAGCACCACCGCGGCCACGACTTTCTCTCCCCATTTCTCATCGGGAATTCCAACCACACAGGATTCCGACACTTTTTGATGTTGATTGATCACCGATTCGATTTCTCTCGGTGAAATATTTTCTCCTCCGGAGATGATGATATGTTTTAATCGGTCTGTGATGTAATAATATCCTTCCTCATCCTTTTTGCCTAGATCGCCAGTCCGAAACCATCCATTTACAAATGCAACCTCTGTCTCTCGTGGTTTTTTCCAATAACCTGGGGTGACATGAGGGCCCTTTAACCAGATTTCTCCTACTTCACCTGATTTTAAATCTTCAAGAGTCTCAGGATTTACAATTCTTACTTGGACCTTTGGAAGAGGAAGGCCAATGGAACCAGGTTTCTTCAGGCCCCCGTAAGGATTTGAAAAATTCATTCCAGTTTCAGACATTCCTTCCCTCTCCACAGGTTCCCTGCCAAAGAACCTTTTGATTCTCTCAAAATCCTTCGGGAGAAGTGGGGCAGAGCCAGAGGTCAAGAGTCGAAGATGGCTGAAATCTTCTTTTTCTTCTCTCATAATGTCAATCATTCTCAAATACATTGTGGGAACGGCCATAAAGATAGAGCAGGCCAGATCCCCTTCTTGACGAGAAAGAATATCCAAGGTGGTTTGAGGAGAGAATTCATCGCACATCACAATCTTTGCTCCAGCCATCAAAGAAGTATGGAGGGCAAAGCATAACCCATGGACATGAAAGAGCGGAAGGACATGGCAGAGGGAATCCTGTTGGCTGATCTCCCAGATATGGATGATGTTCTTTGCATCTTGAATGAGGTTTTGCTGAGTGAGGATCGCTCCCTTGGGTTGGCCTGTGGTGCCGGATGTATAGATGAGAAGGGCGGGATCGTGAGGTGCTCTTTCCTCATGGGAAAATTTGATAGAGAACTTTGAAAATAATTTCTCTTCCTCAAATGGGCTGTCTGTGTCCACAGAAATCATTTGCTGGTCTTTATCCAAAGACCGGATCAAGGCCTCTTCTTTCGTCCCAACGACAACCATCTTGGCATCGGTATCCTTTAAAAAATAGCCCATCTCGTCTTTTTTATAACCTGGGTTGAGGACTATAGAAATGGCACCAATTTTTTGCACGCCGAGATGAAAGACAATCTGTTCCATACATTTGGGCATAAAAAGGATGACTCTCTCTCCTTTCTCAATCCCCATTTTTTTTAGACCATTGGCTACGC
>Ga0153915_10006170_pt1 | contig 11215 bp, 10 predicted proteins | sample Opewatmetagenome_2_FD_107003 | JGI IMG/M metagenome (GOLD analysis project Ga0153915, IMG submission 107003) | Freshwater wetland microbial communities from Ohio, USA - Open water 3 Core 3 Depth 3 metaG | ecosystem: Environmental > Aquatic > Freshwater > Wetlands | place: USA: Ohio, Lake Erie...
CGCGCCCGCCGCTGGCCGGCCTCGAGTTCGGGCCGGCCCGGCCCGAGGACGCCGGCGACATCCTGGAGATCTACGCGGCGTGCGGCTTCGAGGCGCGGAGCCTCGAGCGGATGCAGCGCCTCCTCGCCGGGCACCGGCATCGCCACGCGGTCGCGCGCCAGCACGGCCGCGTGGTGGCCTTCGCGGAGCTCGAGACCCACTGGCCGCAGCGTCCCTGGGTGGCCTTCGTCGGCGTAGCGGCGGCGCTGCGCGACCGCGGCGTCGGCTCGGCGCTGGTGGCCTGGGCGCTGGAGCGCGAGTTCGGCGCCGGCGCCCGCACCGCGCTCCTCCTGCTCTCGCCGGCCAACCGCACCGCGCTCCGCGCCTACGAGAAGGTCGGCTTCCGCCGACACCGCACGGTGGATGTGCTGGAGAAGGAGCTGTAGCCGGCTGCGCCTGCCGACCGGCGGACGCCGCGCGCATGACGGCAGCGCTCCCGAAGCATGGCCTGGCAAGCCCCGGGACGCCGCAGGCGTCCCCGGAGCGCGCAGCGAGCCAACGGCGAGCGGAGCTCCGCGAGCCTCACACCAGCTCGATCGTCGCGATCTCTCTCGGACAGGAGAGGCGGATGCGGGGGCCGGCGAAGCCGCAGCCGCGGTGCACGTAGAGGGTGGAGCCGTCGAGCCGGTGGAGGCCGCGATCGAAGCGCGTGATGAGGCGCGCCACGTTCCAGCGCCCGCCGGTGCCGGGGAGCGCGATCTGGCCGCCGTGGGTGTGGCCCGCCAGCACGAGGCGCCAGCCGAGCCGCGCGGCCAGCGGGAACGACTCGGGTCGGTGCACCAGCAGGATCTCGGGCTCGTCCTCGGGCCGCGTCTCCGCCAGGAGCCGCAGCACGGGATCGTCGAGGTCGCGGCGGGTCCAGTCGGTGCCGGGGTCGTCGACGCCGGCGAGCCAGAGCGGCGCCTCGCAGGGGACCCGCACGCGCTCGCCGCGAAGCAGCCGCAGCTCCGGCGCGAGAGCCGCGAAGGCCTCGGCCACGCGGCCGATCCCGGCGTAGCGGTCGTGATTCCCGAGAACGGCGTAGACGCCGAGGCGCGCGCGAAGCTTCGCGAGCTCGCGGACCCCATCCTCGATCACGGCGGGATCGAAGTCGAAGAGGTCGCCGGTCAGCACCGTGAGATCGGGTGCCAGGCCGTTCGCCCGCGCCACCAGCGCGGCCAGCGCCGGGCCCTCCATGGCGTTCCCGATGTGGAGGTCGCTGAGCTGCAGCACGCGGAGCCCCCGAAGCGAGGGGGCGAGCCCCGGGAGCTCGACACGAAGCTGCGTCTCCTCGACGCGACGCGGGCCGACGCCGAAGCCCCAGGCCAGCATCCCGCCGAGGGCGACCACGCCGGTGGTGCTGAGGGCGCGGAAGACGGCGACGGCGCCCTGCACGCTCCCGCCGCTCGAGCCGAGGAGGGCCGCCAGCGAGGCGAAGAGGAGCCAGCAGCCGGTGACGGTGCCGCCGAGGGCCACGGTCACGAAGCCGAGCGAGAGGTAGGCGCGCACCAGGCGACGCCCGAGGGGCCGGCGGTTCCAGCGCCGGAGCCACGGCACCAGCGCCACGTTCGCCGCGCCGAGTGCGAGGATCCCGCCCGCGGCGCTCGCGACGCGCGGCCGCGCGCCGCCGAGGAGCACCACCCAGACCCAGACGCCGAGCGCGAACTGCATCGCGCCGAGCAGCACCGAGATCGTGGTCAAGGGGCGCTCGAAGGCGATCCGGCGCAGCAGGAAGCGGATCAAGCGGGTCTCCCGGGCCGCGTGCGCGCGGCGGCGCGAGGATACCTTCGGTAGCCTCGGCTGCACGATGAAGCCCGACCCGAGCGCCCTCGAGGAGCGCGCGACGCGGCTGCGGAGCTTCCTCGAGCGCCACGCCGAGGACGAGACGGCGTGGTTCGGCCTCGGCCGCGCGCTGGCCGAGCTCGAGCGGCCGGCCGAGGCGGCCAGCGCCTTCCGCCGCGCGGTGGGGCTCCGGCCGGACTACACGGCGGCGTGGCGGGACCTCGGCCGCGCGCTGCTCGCCGCCGGGGATGCGGCGGGCGGCGCCGAGGCGCTGCGCCAGGGGCTCGCCGCCGCCGAGCGCACGGGGGACCTCCAGGCCGGCCGCGAGATCGAGGTCTTCCTGCGCCGCGCCGCCCGAGGCGCCGGAAGCGGCGAGGCGGGCTCGGCCTAGAAGCGATCCGCCAGCCAGAAGCGGAAGCGCGCCGGCGGGAGCATCCGTCGCAGGAACGTGTCGGAGCCCTCGCCGGGAGCCAGCGCCTCGCCGAGGCGGCGCGCCAGCGCCGACGCGTCCAGGCAGGAGAGCATGGGCGTCTCGTCGGGGAGGACGCTGCTCGCGATGCCGAGGCGCGCGAGCGCCTGCTCGAGGGCGGAATCGTCGAGGGGCGCGGCCACCGCGAGGGCGCGGAAGGCCGCCGAGCCGCGCTCCGGCGGCGCCAGCACGTCGGCTTCCCGGGGCGTCAGGGACTCCGCCACCAGGGCCGCCAGCGCCTCGGCGTCGCGTTCGTCGCCGCCGCGGCCGAGCTCGGAGAGCACCAGGAAGCCCGCGAGCGACACGCCGCGGGCGTAGGCCACCACGGAGCCGCCGCGGCGTGCCACCCGGAACTCCTCCTCGGGGTTTCCGGCCAGCCGAAGGCTCGCCCGCCAGGCCTCGGCGTCGCGCACCACCGTGCCGTCGCGGCCCGCCGAGTAGGCGGCGTGGAGCGCGGCCACCGCCGGGAGATCCCGCGCGGCATCGAGCGCCCCAAGCGCCACGCCGGGCACCGGTGCCGCCGGCGCCCCGCTCCAGCGCAAGAGCAGCCGCGTCCCCGGCCAGCTCCTCCAACCGAGGCGTGTGTAGAGCGGGATCCCGGCCGGACCGGCGAAGAGGAGCGTCAGCTCCATCTCGCGCTCCTGCATCGCGGTGCGCGCCCGCTCCAGGAGCCGTGCGGCCAGGCCGGCGCCGCGGGTCTCGGGACGGCTGAAGACGCTGCCGATCCCGCCGGTCGGCACCTCGGCGCCGTGCAGGCGCAGGCGGCGCGGGAAGATCTGCACGCAGGAGAGGAGGCGGCCACCCTCCACCGCGAGCCAGACGTTCTCGTCGGCGAAGCTCGGATCGTCCTCGACGTAGCGGCGGAAGAAGTCCGCGGCGCGGCCGCGCCAGCCGCTCGGCGCCTCCCAGCCGTCGAGGAGCTCGAGCAGGGCCTCGCGCTCGCCGTGCTCCAGGGACCGGATCTCCACCGCGGCGCGAGTATACTCGCGCCATGTCCGACGCTCGCGCGATCTACAAGGAAGGCTTCGAGCACTTTCTCGGGCGGCGGCCCGAGCAGGCGGTGGCGTGCTACCGGCGCGCCCTCGAGCTCGATCCCCGGCTCGCCATCGCCTGGAGCGCCCTGGCGCGGGCGCTCGGCGATCTCGGCCAGCTCGACCCCGCGATCGAGGCGGCGCAGCGGCTGATCGAGCTCGAGCCCGAGGAGCCCCTCGGCCACACCACGCTCTCCATCCTCTACCAGCGCAAGGGCATGATCGCCGAGGCCGAGGAGGAGAAGGCCCACGCGATGCGGCTCCAGATGAAGGCGCAGCGCCGGTAGCGAGCGAAGCGCGCAGCAAGCCGCAGGCGAGCGAAGGGCGCTGCCCGGCGGCGCAGCCGCCGGTGCGCATCGAGCCGCGCCGGGCGCGGTGGCCCGGCGCGGCCGGGAGCGCGGGAAGAGGCGGGGTCTACTTGCCCGAGGCCTTGCGCGCCGCCGCGAGCGCGGCGTCGTAGTTCGGGTGCTCCGCGATCTCCTTCACGTACTCCGCGTGCACGATCTTGTCGCTCGGGTCCACCACGAAGACCGCGCGCGCGTCGAGCCGCGGCTCCTTCACGTGGGTGCCGAAGGCGTCGCCGAAGCTCATGTCGCGATGGTCGGAGAGCGTGTGCACGTTGTTCGCGCCCGCCGCGCCACACCAGCGCTTCTGTGCGAAGGGGAGGTCGGCCGAGATGGTGTAGACCACGACGGCGTCGCCGAGCTTCCCGGCCTCCTCGTTGAAGCGCCGCGTCTGCATGTCACACACCGGCGTGTCGAGGCTCGGGACGACGCTGAAGATCCGCGTCTTGCCCTTGGAGGCGTCGAGGCCCACCTCCTTCAGGCTCCCGTCCAGCGCCTTGAAGGCGGGGGCCTTCTCGCCGGCCTTGAGCTCGGGGCCGACGAGGGTGAGCGGGTTGCCGCGCATGGTCACCGCACCGGGTCGCTCCTTGGGCATCGGAGTCTCCTTCTCCAGGGTTGGGCGCACGAGTCTACCGCAAGGCCGGCGCCGGGGCGGCCGCCCCCGGCCGGCGCTAGCCCGTGTTGCGCAGGCCGGCGGCGATCCCGTTGATCGTCAGGTGGATGGCCTCGTCGAGGCGCCGCGGCTCGCCGGCGCCCGCGCGCTTGCGGGCCAGGAGCTCCACCTGGAGATAGGAGAGCGGGTCGATGTAGGGGTTGCGCCGCTCGATCGAGAGGCGGGTCTCCGGCTCGTTCGCGAGCAGCCGCCGCGCCCCGGTGACCGCCAGCACGCCCCGGAGCGTGGCGCCGAACTCCGTACGGATGCGCTGGAAGATGGCGCCGGCGCCGGGCAGGTCGCGGGCCAGCTCCGCGTGCGCGCCCGCGATGTGGAAGTCGGCCTTGGCGAGGACCTGCTGCAGATTGTCGATCACGGTGCGGAAGAAGGGCCAGCCCCGGTACATGGCGCGCAGCCGCGCGAGCCGCGCGGGCTCCTCGAGCTCCGGTGCGAGCGTGCTCCCGACGCCGTACCAGCTCGGCAGCAGCACCCGGTTCTGATTCCAGGCGAAGGTCCAGGGGATGGCCCGCAGATCCTCGATGCGCTGCGTGGCCGTGCGCTTGGCCGGGCGCGAGCCGATGCGGAGCGACGCGATCTCGTCCACCGGCGAGAGGGCGTGGAAGACCTCCACGAAGCCCGGCGTGTCGTAGACCAGGCTGCGGTAGGCCAGCCGCGAGGCCTCCGCGAGGCGAGCCATCGTGAGCTCCCAGGCTGCCGGCACCGCGCGCTCGCGCCCGAGGAGACCGACCGGCAGCGACGCCTCGAGCACCGCCGAGAGGATCTGCTCCAGGTGGTGGACGGCGGAGGGAACGCTCCCGTACTTGAACGGGATCACCTCCCCCTGCTCCGTGATCTTGATCCGCCCGCGCACCGTGCCGGCGGGCTGCGCCAGGATCGCGGCGTGGGTCGGGCCGCCGCCGCGGCTGATGGTGCCGCCGCGACCGTGGAAGAGCTCGAGCTTGATTCCGTGGCGGTCGGCCTGCACCGCGAGCTCGCGCTGCACCTGGTAGAGCGCGAAGCAGGCCGCGAGGTAGCCGCCGTCCTTCACGGAGTCGGAGTAGCCGAGCATGATCTGCTGGCGCATGCCGCGGGCGCGGAGCTGCTCGCGGTAGGCCGGCGAGGCGTAGAGGCGCTCCATCGCCGCCGGCGCGCCGCGCAGGCCCTCGATCGACTCGAAGAGCGGCACGATGTCGATCCGGCTGCGAAGCCCGCCGCGGGGCGCGCGCTCCACCAGGCCCGCACGGAGCGCGAGCACCAGGAGCTCGAGCACCTCCAGGTGTCCAGTCGTCCCGCTGATCACCACGTCGCGCACCGCGCGCGGGGCGAAGCGCTCCAGCGCGTCGCGCACGCCGCGCAGGGTCTCCAGCACCTCGAGCGCGTCCGGCGAGAGCGCGGCGTCCGACGGCGACGCCTCCTCGGTGCGCGCCAGCTCCTCGAGGAAACGCTGCCTCGTGTCGATCGGCAGCGACTCGAAGGGACCCTCCAGCGGGCAGAAGAGCTCGCCCACGGTGGCGCGGTGCTTCGCGTGGTGCTGCCGCACGTCGAGCGAGACCAGGCGCAGGCCGAAGGTCTCGACCTGGGAGAGCAGGCGCGCGAGGCGCCCGCGCGCCAGTCGCTCGCCGCGGTTCTCGAGCAGGCTCTGGCGCAGGAGATCGAGGTCCCCCACCAGGTCGTCCGCGCTGGCGTAGCCGCCCCGCGCGCCGGGCGGCTCGAGCGCGGCGTTCTCCTCCAGCGCGAGCTCGAGGCGGAGCCCGATCGCGTTCAGCTTCCGCCGGTAGAGCTCGTCCGGGTCGTGGCCCTGCACCCGCTCGCGCAGCCGCGGCAGCGTCTCGAAGTCGCGCTCCAGGCTCTGCACCAGGCGCGGCGACACCGGAACCTGATCGCAGGCCGGGATCAGGCGCTCCAGCAGCGGGGGGAGCGAGCGCGCGTAGTGCTGGAGGATCGCGCGGCGATAGAGGCGCAGCGCCTCGGCCGTGACCGGCGCCGTGACGTAGGGGTTCCCGTCGCGGTCGCCGCCGATCCAGGAGCCCACCTGGAGCGGCAGGAGATCGCGCGGCGCGGGCTCGCCGTAGGCGGCGGCGAAGGCCCGAGGCAGCCGCTCCGCCGCCAGCGGCACCGCCTCCACGAAGACCGTGCCGAGCGAGTGGATCGCGTGGCTCACCTCGTCGATCGGCGTCGGAGCGCGGCTGCGCGAGAGCTTGGTCTGCCAGAGGGCCGTGATCTCGGCGGCGAGCGCGTCCTCGAGGGCGGTCTCGCCCTGGCGCGCGCGCCGCTCCAGGCAGTCGCTCACCCGATCGAGGGCCGAGTGCACGGTCCAGCGCGTGGCATCGGTCGGATGCGCCGTCAGCACCACCGTGGCACAGACCTCGGAGAGCAGGGGCTCCAGGGACTCGCGCGGCGCGCCGCGGCGGCGCAGGCGGGAGAAGAGATCCTCGAGGCTCCCCGGCCCGCCGTCGCGCCGCGCGCGGGCCACGTGCCGCTGCTCGCAGACGTTCACGAGCTGGAAGAAGAGGGTGAAGGCGCGGGCCACGTCCGCCAGCTCCTGCAGCGAGAACGCCGCGATCCGCCGGCGCAGCCGCCGCTCGTCGCGTGCGAGCCCCTCCTGCCGGACCCGGCGCGCGAGGAGCCGCACCTCCTCCACCAGGCGGTAGAGCGCCTCGCCCTCCTGCTCGCGGATGACCCGCCCGAGGGTCGCACCGACGAAGCGCACCTCGGCCCGGAGGAGCGCGTCGAGGTCGCGAGGGGTCGCCATGGCGGCGCGATGATAGACTCGTTTCCGCCGCGGGCCCGGGGACGCGTCCGCGCCGCGGAGGGAGCCATGCCGGACCAGCCGAAGTCGTTCCACCTCTCGCCGGAGGTCCACGCCTACCTGGTGTCGCACGGCACGCCGCCCGACGAGATCCAGCGCGCCCTGATCGAGGAGACGCAGCGCCTCGGCGGCATCTCGCTGATGCAGATCGCGCCGGAGCAGGGGGCCTTCATGACGCTCCTGACGCGCGCCATCGGCGCCCGGCGCGCGGTGGAGGTCGGGACCTTCACGGGCTACTCGGCCCTGTGTATTGCGCGCGGGCTCCCGGAGGACGGCCACCTGCTCTGCTGCGACGTGAGCGCCGAGTGGACCGCCATCGGCCGGCGCTACTGGGACCGCGCGGGCGTGGGCAAGCGCATCGAGCTCCGCCTCGGCCCCGCCGCCGAGACCCTGCGCGCGCTCCCGCCCGATCCCGTGCTCGACCTCGCGTTCGTGGACGCGGACAAGCCGAGCTACCCCGTCTACTACGAGGAGATCCTGAAGCGGCTACGCCCCGGCGGGCTCATCCTGGTGGACAACGTGCTCTGGATGGGGCGCGTGGCCGACCCCTCCGCGGACGACGAGCAGACCCAGGCGATCCGCGGCTTCAACGACCGCGTCGCAGCCGACGCACGCGTGGACTGCGTCATGCTGCCGCTGGCCGACGGGCTCACGCTCCTGCGGAAGCGCTAGCCCCGGCGAGCCAGCGGGCGGTGCACTCGGCCACGAAGCGGCCGTGGGCCCGCGCCGCCTCCAGGTGCTCCGGCGTCGGGCCCGCCACGCCGCCCCGGGGATTGGTCCAGGCCACCGGGCCCCAGTGGCTCCCCCCCGCCCGGAAGCCGGCCAGCCGGTTCGGCATCGGCACCAGGAGCATCCCCTGCTCCGCCAGGAAGGCATGGATGGAGACCAGGGCCAGCTCCGCTCCGCCCCGGGCGCCGGCGCCGGCCGTGACGAAGGCCGCGCCAAGCTTTCCCACCAGGCGGCCCGCCAGCCAGAGGGGGGCCAGGCGCTCGAAGAGCGCCCGGAGCTCCGCGGCGATCCCCCCCATCTGGACCCCGCTCCCGAGGATCACGGCGTCGGCGTCCAGGAACTCCTGGTCGCCGGCGTCGCGAGCGCGGCGGAGCGTCACCTCGGCCCCCGCCTCGGCCGCTCCCGCCGCCACGGCCTCGGCCAGGCGGGTGGTGCGCCCGCTGGCGGAGGCCACGACCACGAGGATCCGCATGGGCCGCGAGGCTATCACGCGTGGGTGGGCGCCCGGAGCGCCGCCAGGGCCGCCGCGAAGTCCGGCGGGTCCGGGCTCTCCACCGCGATCTCCTGCACCGAGAGCCGGGCGGCATGCAGGAGCTGGCGCGGTGCCCGCGCCGCCACCTCCGGCGGGGCGTAGAGGCGATCTCCCAGGATGGGATGGCCGAGGTGCGCGAGGCTCACCCGGATCTGGTGCAGGAAGCCGGTCTCGAGGGCCACCTCGAGGAGCGCAGCATCGCCAAAGCCCTCGAGCCGGCGCCAGGAAAGGCGAGTGACGCGAGCCCCGGCGCGGCCGGCCTCCTCGGGCGGCGCCACCCGCACCCGCGCCGGGCGGTGGCTCGCCAGGGCCAGCGTGAGGGCGGCCCGTCCCTCCGCCGGCGGGCTCCCGGCGACGATCGCCCGGTAGCGCTTGGTCACCCGGTGGGTCCGGAAGGCGTGGCGGAGGCGCCGCCAGGTCCCCTCGTCGGTGGCGAAGAGGACGGCGCCCGAGGTGTCGACGTCGAGGCGGTGGACGACGCCGCTGCGGAGGCCGCCTTCCCCGACCCCGAGGATCTCGGGCCGCCGCGCCACCAGGGCGTTCAAGAGGGTGCCGGTCTCGTCGGGTGCGAGCGGATGGAGGGCCGTCCCGGGCGGCTTGTCGAGCGCGACCCAGCCCGGCCCTTCCGCCAGCACCAGCAGCGGCGCCTCGGGCTCGGGCCGCGGCGCCTGCGCCGCCCGCGGCACGAAGCCCTCCACCTCCACCCGCGCGGCCGCGGCGAGGCGCCAGCCCTTGGCCGCGGCGCCGACGCGCCGCCCGTCGAGCCGCACGCCTCCGGCGGCGAGGAGGCGACGGACCTCTTGTCGCGGCACGCCGAGCCGCGCGGCGAGGAAGGCATCGAGGCGCGCGCCGGCCTCCTGCGCCGCGACGAGGAGGGGCTCGGAGGGAGCGGCCGGCACGCCTGCAGTCTATCCGAGGCGCCACGGCGGACTCGGGGCGGGGCCGAGCGCGCGATTCTCTGGCAAACTGGGCGGCCGGCCCCCCCATTCCTGGCCGCGGGACGCGGAGATGCATCGCAGCGAGCCCCGCCGGATCGCCATCATGGACACCACGCTCCGCGACGGGGAGCAGACGCCGGACATCGCCTACACGCCGGCCGAGAAGCTCCAGATCGCGCGCATGCTGCTGGCCGACGTACAGGTGGATCGGATCGAGATCGCCGGGACGCGCGTCTCGGAGGGCGAGCGCGAGGCGGCCCGGCTGGTGACGGGCTGGGCGCGCAAGGAGGGCTGCCTCCCGCGGGTCGAGATCCTCGGCTACTGCGACGGCAAGCTCTCGCCCGACTGGATCGCCGGTGTCGGGGGCAGCGTCCTGAATCTCCTGGCGAAGGGCTCGGAGAAGCATTGCCGGGGCCAGCTCCGCCAGACGCCGGAGGCCCATCGCGAGCGAGTCGCGGAGACGATCCGCCTGGCGCGCCGGCGCAAGCTCGGAGTCAACGTCTACCTCGAGGACTGGTCGCAGGGCGTGCGCGAGTCCTTCGACTACGTCTTCGCCATGGTGCAGGCGCTCCGCGAGCTCGAGGTGGAGCGCATCTACCTCCCGGATACGCTCGGCGTGCTCTCGCCCGAGGAGACCGGCCGCTACGTCGGGCTCATGGTCTCGACCTGGCCCGACACCTGCTTCGAGTTTCACGGCCACAACGACTACGGGCTCGCCGTCGCCAACTGTCTCGCTGCGGTGTCGGCGGGCGCGAAGGGCGTCCACACCAGCGTGAACGGGATGGGCGAGCGCGCCGGCAACACCCGGCTGGCCGAAGTGGTGGCCTCGCTCCACGACTTGACTCCGTTCCGCACCGGCGTGAAGGAGTCGCGTCTTCTCGCGGTGTCGCGCATGGTCGAGACCTTCAGCGGGAAGGACCTGCCGGCCAACGCGCCCCTCGTCGGGCGCGACGTCTTCACCCAGACCGCCGGCATCCACGCCGACGGCGACGTGAAGGGCGAGCTCTACGCGAGCCGCCTCTCGCCCGAGCGATTCGGCCGCGAGCGGCGCTACGCCCTCGGCAAGCTCTCGGGCAAGGCCTCGCTGGACCAGAACCTGAAGGCGCTCGGGATCGAGCTCCCCGAGGCCGACCGCGAGCTGGTGCTGCGCCGGATCGTGGAGCTCGGCGACAAGAAGCACGCCGTCGGCGCCGAGGATCTTCCGCTCATCATCGCCGACGTGCTGAAGACCCCGCCGGAGCAGACGGTGCGGATCGAGGACTACCGGGTGAACGTGGCGCGGGGCGAGACGCCGAGCGCCGAGCTCACGCTGGCCTTCCGCGGCCGCGTGTCGAAGGCGGAGGCCACCGGAGACGGCGGCTACGACGCCCTGATGAACGCGCTCCGCAAGGCGGTGAAGGGCTTCGGGCTCGAGATCCCGGCCCTCGAGGACTTCCGGGTGCGGATCCCGCCGGGCGGCCGCACCGAGGCGCTGGTCGAGACCTTGATCGCCTGGCGGCTCGGCGACGAGACCTTCTCCACCCTCGGCGTGGACTCCGATCAGCTCGCCGCCGCCGTGATCGCCACCGAGAAGATGCTGAACGTGGTGGCCGCGCGGCCGCGCCGGAAGCGCGCGTGAGGCGGGCGGCGCTCCTCGGCCTGGCGGCGTTGGCGCTCGGCGCCTGCGCGAAGCCGCCCGAGGGCGATCCGCGCTACCGGCCGGCGGAGAACGTGCTGGAGGTGGTGGCGGTGATGCGCCGCCACGTGAACGACGACACCTACCGCTTCGAGCCCGCTCGCGACTTCACCGGGCGAAACGTCTACCGCGCCTCGCTGCTGCGCCTGGAGAGCCTGGAGAAGCTCGACGAGGAGGAGCTGCGCGCCGGGCACCTCGACGACGTGATCGCCTTCGCCAAGGGGCGGGCGCTGGAG
>Ga0153915_10006171_pt1 | contig 11215 bp, 13 predicted proteins | sample Opewatmetagenome_2_FD_107003 | JGI IMG/M metagenome (GOLD analysis project Ga0153915, IMG submission 107003) | Freshwater wetland microbial communities from Ohio, USA - Open water 3 Core 3 Depth 3 metaG | ecosystem: Environmental > Aquatic > Freshwater > Wetlands | place: USA: Ohio, Lake Erie...
CGGAAAATGCGGCACCGATTGAGCGCCATCCACCAGAGTGATCGCTCCAGCCTGATGCGCCAGATCGATGATCTCCTTCGCCGGGTTGATCGTGCCCAACACATTCGACATCTGTGTGAAGCTAACCAGGCGTGGTTCCAGCTCCAACAAACGCTGGTATTCTGCCAGATCAAGCAACCCGGCAGGGGTGACAGGGATAAATTCTAACCGGATATTGCGTTCGGCAGCCAAGATCTGCCAGGGCACCAGGTTCGAGTGATGTTCCATCTCTGTCAGGATGATCACATCGCCAGCTTTTAGATTGGATCGCGCCCAGGTGAACGCGACCAGATTGATCGACTCTGTTGCATTCCGCGTAAAAATTACCTGGCGTGCAGAAGGAGCACCGATAAATTCCGCTACCCGTTGCCTGGCAGATTCATAAGCCGCGGTGGCTTCTTCTGCCAGAGTATGCACCCCTCGATGTATATTTGCATTGGTATGGCGATAAAAATTGTCCATGGCTTCGATGACCACCGTAGGTTTCTGGCTAGTGGCGGTCGAATCCAGGTACACCAAGGGGATCCCAGGATGGACCTCCCTTTTCAAGATTGGGAAGTCATCCCGGATACGGATTACATCATAAATTTTCGCGGAAGCAGTCAAAGTTGTCATATTTAATAATCTATCTACTTGGTACGCACTGATGACTTTCGCTTGTGGATTTGGGTGTGCCGGACGAGAGCAGATGTTTTCGGGCACCATAAGACGTGATCGGGCACCATCCAACCGTCTGTCAGGTAAACGCTATCCCTGAATTGGACCGCGATCATTTTCGGATCAACTTGAACGACTACTCCCTCCAGCCAATCCCGGACGCGTTCATTGTCTCGATCGTGATCGCAAAAAACATCCACATGGTCGCCTACCTTATATAACTCATTTTTATCTGGTGCCCTGGTAAAGTGTAATTCTGCCAATTTAACCTCCTATTGAGGGATATTTACCCCATCTTCTCAAGGATCGCCTGTTGGAACCGCGATCGCACACCTTCATAGGCAATCCGCTGCATGATCGGATCGAAAAATCCTTCCACGATCAACCGTTCTGCTTCCGGATAAGGGATGCCGCGACTCTCCAGGTAAAATAGTTGTTCCTGATCTATTTTACCTACAGTAGCCCCATGCGTGCAACGGACATCGTCGGCCAATATTTCCAATCCGGGGATCGAGTCAGCATGCGCAGAACGGCTGAGCACCAGGTTTCGGTTAGCCTGGTAACCATCCGTTTTCTGTGCACCCGGGGCAACGTAGATCATCCCCTGCCAAACCGATCGGCTGCTGTCTTTCAAAGCTCCTTTAAAGAGCATATCGCTGGTCGTATGCGGCGCCATATGGTTCTGTTGTGTGTCATGATCTAAGTGTTGTGTGCCATTCGTGAAATAGAAACCCGACATACGTCCGGTGGCACCTTCTCCTACCAGGTTTAATTCCGAAAAGTTTTTCGTTAACTGGCTACCCAGTGAGCCGAAGATCCAATCCAGGTTACCGTTCTGGTGTACATTCACGCGTTCGTGGCTAAAGTTCCACACGTTGGATCCCCAGGATTGCAGCTCAACAAAATTTAAGCGGGCTTCAGCTCCAACATGGATCTCGACGATCCCGGCATGCAAAACCTGGCCTTCCTTCTCATAAGGTGAAGAGGCTTCATGCACGTAAGTCAGTGAAGCTCCCTCCTCCAACCAGATCAACAGGTGTGAGATATACGCCAAATCCCTTCCTGGTCCCCACAGGATGCTATGCAGAGGTGCTTCCACCTGCAGGTTGCGCGGTATATAAATGAAGATCCCACGATTTGCCAGCGCCATTGACATGGCAGCAAACTTCCCCTCTGTAGGCTGGACAATTTGTCCATAAATAGGTGCCAGCAGGTTGGGATATTCTCTTTCGGCGGTCGCCAGATCTGTGAATATCACGCCTTTGGCGCTCAATTGCGGGTCAAGGAATGCCTGTGGTCCTTGAGGCAAAAGCACTATCTGCCCACCATGTTGGGTGCCTGCCAGGGGTTGCATGAGCTCTTGCGGGGCAGGCGGTAGATCTACATGACTTTTCTGTATGAGGGGAGTATCTATAACTTTATCACCGTTTACGCCCGAAATCTGGAAAGAATCCATCACCAATCCACGGAGATCAGTGCGTCGCCACGCTTCATCCTTTGTGGTTGGCATGGGTAATCCTTCGTATAACTCCCACGCTGAAGCTCGTAATTTATGGATAAACTCCGCTTTCTCCCCGGTTACCGCGGGGATCATTTCCTTCGTAAATCGGAATCCACCTTCTACCGGTCTTTCTACGCGCCGGGAACCCTCTACACGCCGGGAACGTGATATGACTACTCTCTCTGCCATTTCAGCCCTCTACATTTATCCTACTGATCCTGCCATTTGCAACTGGATCAAGCGGTTCATCTCGATTGCGTATTCCATAGGCAATTCCTTAACCAACGGCTCGATAAAACCGGAAACAACCATGGTGGTAGCTTCCTCTTGGCTCAGGCCGCGGCTTGTAAGGTAAAAAAGCTGTTCTTCACCCACCTTCGAAACTGTCGCCTCATGGCCAATCGTCACATCTTCTTCCTCGATCTCGATCGTCGGATAAGTATCTGATCGAGAAGTTTCATCCAGTAATAACGCATCGCACACCACGTTCGAGCGCACATCCTCAGCGCCTTTATAGACTTTCAACATGCCTCGGTATGATGTACGCCCTCCATTCTTGCTGATCGATTTCGAGGTGATCTTGCTGCTGGTGTGAGGAGCCACATGAATGGCTTTACCCCCTGCATCCTGGTGCTGGCCTCGCCCGGCAAATGCCATGCTGAGAATCTCACCGCGCGCTCCGGCACCGATCAGGTAGCAGGAAGGATATTTCATCGTCAGCTTGGAACCCAGATTAGCGTCGACCCACTCCATCGTAGCATCTTCATACACGAGTGCTCTTTGCGTCACCAGGTTATAAACATTCGTCGACCAGTTCTGGATAGTCGTATAGCGCACCCGCGCCCCTTTTTTGACCACAATTTCAATCACACCACTATGGAAAGAGTCTGTTGTGTAAATCGGAGCAGTACAACCCTCAACATAATGCACCTGGGCGCCTTCATCTGCAATAATCAAAGTACGCTCAAATTGCCCAATGTTTGCCACGTTCAAACGGAAATAAGCCTGTAAAGGTAAGTCAACCTTGACCCCTTTGGGGATATAAATGAAAGAACCTCCCGACCAAACCGCGCTGTTCAACGCCGCAAATTTATTATCTTCAATCGGGATCACAGTACTGAAGTATTGGCGGAATAAATCCGGATATTGACGCAACCCATCTTCTATGCTCAGGAAAATCACTCCGAGCTTCGAGAGATGCTCCTGGATATTGTGATACACCATTTCAGACTCATACTGAGCGCCGACCCCCGCCAGGAACTTTCGCTCCGCCTCCGGAATACCAAGCTTATCAAAGGTATTTTTGATCGTATCCGGCACATCCTCCCACGACTTGCTTTCAGCTTCGGCTGGCTTTACATAATAAAAGATATTGTCAAGATCAAGTTTCGATAAGTCAGGACCCCAGGTGGGCATAGGGCGGATGACAAAGTGATCTAATGCTTTCAAACGGAAATCCAGCATCCATTGGGGTTCTCCCTTCATAGATGATATCTTCTGGACAATCTCCCGGTCTAAACCCTTCTTGGACTTAAATACAAACGTCTCTGGATCGCTGAATCCATATTTATATTCACCAATATTGTCCAATACTTTCGCATTGGAGCTCATTAAGCACCTCCAGGGACTTCATATTTCTCTCGCAACCAATCGTACCCCTTCTCTTCCAGGTGTAAGGCCATTTCAGGACCTCCTGATTCGACAATCCTGCCTCCCAGCATGATGTGTACAAAATCAGGTTTGATGTAATTCAAGATTCGTTGGTAATGGGTGATCACCAGGACGCCCATGCTTGGTCCACGCAAGGCATTGACACCCTCAGACACGATCCGTAAAGCATCGATGTCTAAGCCAGAGTCAGTCTCATCCAGCATGGCAATTTCGGGCTGAAGAGCTGCCATTTGTAAGACTTCGGCGCGTTTCTTCTCACCGCCTGAGAAACCATCATTCAGATAACGTCCAGCGAAGCTGCTGTCCATTTTTAATAATTCCATCTTTTCCTTCAATAATTTCCGGAATTCAGGGATTGAAATACCTTTATCTTGAGGGTTACTCGCACGCCGACGAGCGTTTAAAGCGCTGCGCAAGAAGTTAGCCATGGTCACGCCCGGTATAGCGACAGGATATTGAAAAGCCAGGAATAATCCCAAATGGGAACGCTCATCTGGCTTAAGCGTAAGGATATTCTGCTCTTTAAAAAACACTTCACCACCAGTCACCTTATAAGACGGGTGCCCCATTAAGGTATATGCCAGAGTCGATTTTCCGGTGCCATTAGGTCCCATCAGGGCATGCACCTCACCCTGTTTAACCGTCAGATTTACCCCTTTTAGGATTTCTTTACTATCGATGCTGACCTGCAGGTTTTGGATTACCATTTCTGACATGGATAATCACTCCTTTTTAGCATCCACCATTCATGGAGGATGCCCCTCGTTAAATATCAGCACCCTATGCTGAGCTTAGGGTGCAGGTTGCCCTTCGACAGGCGGCTGACATTATAGCACAATATACCTTTATAGTCAATATTTATTATAATAATCTAATATATTGGAAAAACGTTATGCCCCCATCTTCTATCTTTTCAATGATATCTTCTTCATCTAATGGATAGATTGGTGGTTTTACTACCAATCTATCCATTAAAAGAAATTAATACTGTGGTAGAAGGAAATTCTTATCGGATTACTTACGCTGTAACCAGTTCGGGGATTCCCCAGCGAGATAAAATATTCCTGGTATATTGGCTCATTTTCAGAAGACTCGTTTTCACAACTGGGCTGAGATCAAGTCCTAACGAGATATCCGCCGGTTGTATACCAAGCAGGTGTAGATAGGATGGAAGTTTTTCCCGCCAGCTTGCCAAAGCCAAGACTTCCTGGAAACTTACCTGATGCTGGGAGAGCTTGATGCCCATAAAGCGGGGGATTTGCTCCTTCTCCAATTCGACCATTGTGCCAGCCGGTAAACCGGCATCAATGGCATCCAGAACCAGCAGGTGTGAGCACTCTTCCACCAGAGCCAGCAAATCCAGACCTGCTACCCCTCCATCGACCCATTCGACACCTGGGATTGGCCCAAGGAATGTCCGCATGCGATACACCGCATGAATCCCTACACCTTCATCTTTGTTTATCAAGTTTCCTAAACCCAGAACAACTTTACGCTTTATATCAGACATACCAACCTCTCACACATGCTGGATGTATAGGGTTTGCCGTGAGTTACCGACCTTATGATCGCGAGCATCGATTACATGTACTGCACAAGCCATGCATGGATCAAAAGAATGGATCGTACGCAAGATCTCCAAAGGTTGGTCCGGATCCGCCACCGGTGTACCGATGAGCGCCTCTTCCCAGGGACCACGTTTCCCGTTATGGTCACGGGGTGATCCATTCCATGTGGTTGGGATGACCATCTGGTAATTTTCAATTTTCCCATTTTGGATGCGCACCCAATGACCCAAAGCGCCTCGTGGAGCTTCTGTCATACCATATCCAACCGCATTTTGTGGCCAGGTGGTTGGCTCCCATAACGCTCCATTATGGATAGCCAGATCACCGTTGTTAATATTCGCTTCCAATTCATCTAACCAACCACCCATTCTTTCAGCAATCACGAGAGTCTCAATCCCACGCGCTGCGACACGTCCCAGAGTAGAAAATAGCGCTTCAGGTCCAACACTGAGCTTGGAAAGCACCTGTGAAACCAGGTCTTTCACCCGGGTATGTCCAGCCGCGTAAGCAACGAGCATACGTGCCAGAGGACCCACTTCCATAGCTTGGTCGTTATAACGTGGGGCTTTAAGCCAGGTGTATTTTCCTTCCACCTGCAAGTAATTATAGGGAGGTTGTGGACCCGTATAATTAGGGATTGTTTCACCCTGATAAGGGTGTCTTGGAGATAGATCTCCTTCTGGATACGAGTACCATGAATGGGTTACATATTCCTGGATGAGATCCTGATCGACTGGTTGGGGAGGAATGCTGATATCTTTATTAAAAACCACTCCTTGGGGAAGCCAGAGTGAGGCCGGATTACCACTATTGTCATTAGGGAAATCCCCAAAAGATAAGTAATTCCCAGAAGCGCCGCCCAAATTAGCCCATTCTTTATAAAATGAGGCGACGAGTAATAGATCTGGTATATAAACTTTGCTAACGAAATCCAAACCTTTAGAAGCAAGGCTACGCAGTTGGGCGATCTTTAGTGGATTTATGGCTGCTGAGCTTGTCTGATCAACCGGCAATGCCATTCCACCTACCAGGTAAGTCTGCGGATGAGGATTCTTTCCTCCCAGAGTGACCTGGAACTTGATGTATTCCCTCTGCCAATCTAAGGCCTCCAGATAATGGGCAACTGCCAAGAGATTCCCTTCCGGCGGGAGGGCATAAGCAGGATGTCCCCAGTATCCGTTTGCGAATAAACCTAATTGCCCGCTATCAACCAGGGCTTGGATCCTACCCTTTACATCGTTGAAATATTGGGGAGAGGAATTTGGCCAATCTGAGATTGATTGTGCCAGACTGCTGGTGGCATTCGGGTCCGCTGAAAGCGAGCTGACAATATCCACCCAATCAAGGGCATGGAGGTGATAAAAATGTATAACGTGATCCTGGACAAATTGGGCGGCTTCGACTAAGTTGCGCACCAGCCTGGCATTATCTGGCGCTGTGATACCGAGAGCATTTTCTACCGCCCTTACTGAGGCGATCGCGTGGACAGTTGTACAGACACCACACAAGCGTTGAGCGAAAAGCCAGGCATCGCGCGGGTCACGCCCTTTTAATATTGGTTCAATCCCTCGAAACATCGTACTGGAGCTCCAGGCATCTGATACGACCCCGTTCTCAATTGTCACTTCGAGTCGCAAGTGCCCTTCGATCCGGGTGATTGGATCAATCACGATCCTTTGTTTGGTTATGGGGCTCGTTTCCACAATGGGTAAATAGATGGTAGGCATTTATATTCTCCTAGTCTGGGTTCGGTACGGGTTTGTAAAATGGGGTCATCGCATCCCAGAAATTGGGACTGGCACAGCCGATGCATCCATGCCCCGAGCGTACAGGCCAGCTTATGTCATCATTCCACCCGACAGTTGAGCAGTTATGAGGAGTGGCAGGACCTTTACACCCCATCTTGTACAGGCACCATCCTTTCCGATGCCCTTCGTCACCCCATGCGAGTACATATTTTCCATCTTCAAAAAAGTCTTCTCGCTCACATTCATCATGAATTACCTCACCATAAGCAAAATAGGGGCGTCCCAGGTTGTCTCTATCAGGTAATTGATTAAAGGTTATCAAGTGCACTACCGAAGCTACAACGTTAACCACATTGGATGGACAGCCTGGAAGGTTGATCAAGTTAGTGATCCCTGGAACTGCCGCTTTTACTCCTACGGCACCGGTTGGATTGGGAGCCGCAGCAGCTAATCCTCCATCCCAAGCGCAACTGCCTACTGCAAAGGTGGCGCGCGCATTCTCACAAGCTTGTTGAACGATACTTAACGCGCTCCGACCCCCGATCGTGCAATAAACCCCGTTATCTTTTATAGGTATCGAGCCTTCCACAACACATAAATATTGACCTGGATAATTTTGAATAGTGTCTAGCAACGACTTTTCAGACCTATCCCCAGATGGGACCATCAGTGTTTCATGATATTCTAATGAGATGATATCTAACAGGATTTCGGAAATACTCGGGTCTATAACGCCTGGATTAATAGGATCTGGTCGCCGGTTGGCTCGTATAAATGACTCTGTATCACCGGTGCATCCTTGAAACTCCAACCAAATTACTGGCAACCGTGTTGTCGTGCTGAGCGCCTGGGCAATATCACGAACATAGTTTTTTGGTATAGCCAGGATAGAGGTCATCAGCAGGGAGAATTTTAGGAAATCTCGGCGGCTCATATTTCGTATCGGGCTTTTTAATTGAGAAAATAAAGAGTCGGTTGTCATCGATTGTCACCTCATATTGGGGATTTTTCTTAATTAATTTATTAGTCGGTGAATACCTCAAAAGGTTATGCCATTAACCATCCATTAATCGAATGAGATAATTAATATAATAATCTAAAATATTGACAAAAATAGTCAACATTGATATAATCACTCTCAATTATGGCAAGCACACGTGAAAGAGTATTAAATACACTATTAAGTCGCCAGCGATGCACCATCAACGAACTGGCAAAATATGTTGGTATTAATCCCATCTCCGTTCGACATCACATCACGCACTTGGAAGTAGATGGGCTGGTTACCTCAGAAGATGAATTTCACGGCGTTGGCAGACCACGACGGGTTTATTTCCTGACCGAATCCGGATTGGAACGCTTTCCAACCCGCTACATGCGTCTAACATTGCGCCTCTTAGAACAACTAAAAGACAGCATGCCTCCGGCGATGGTGAATCGCCTCTTCTCTCAGATGGCTCAGGAGATCATGCAAGATTACGCTGAAGAGGCCAATACCGATGGCTTGACCATGGAACAACGGCTGGGTTTGATGCAAAAGTTATTAGCCAGGGAAGGCTTTAATGTCGAATGGGAACAGAAGGGCGACCAATTCCATATTCGCGAAACAAACTGCCCTTACCTTCACATTAGCCAAAACTACCCCGAGGTTTGTTCTGTCGATCAGATATTGATCTCGGCCTTCTTGGATGTGCCTGCCCAAAAGATCAAATGCGTCTTGAATGGCGATAATTTTTGCACTTACGTAGTCGCTCAGGCTGAGCATTTGGAGAAAACTCCATGAGCGTTACAGAACATTCTAAAGTCACCTGGGCAGCCGAAAGCACCCATCCCGAGTTGATTGAGCCATTTAAACAGGCTCTTCACGAGGTTTTAGACCCCGAGATCGGTTTGAGCGTGGTTGACCTGGGATTAATACGCGACTTGGTAATAGAAGAAGACCATGCTCTCCTGACGATGGTTTTAACCACCCCATTCTGCCCTTATGGATCAGCATTAATCGAGATGACCCGCCAGAAGGCTGAAATAGCCCTGGGACGCCCGACCTCAGTAGAATTGAGCATGGAAGCCTGGGATTTTTCAATGATGGATGAAAATGCCAGGGCGGATTGGGGATTCTAAGATTTAATAACCTAAAACCTGGCTCAAAACACAAAAAACCAGGTTTTCATTGCCGTTCACCTCTTCCCAATTTTATTCCTCTGTGCTAAACTAAGCGGCTGCGCCAGTAAACATGCAGAACATGCATCGAAGGCGCCTGGTCTTAGACTTATCAGACCAGCTTTCCGCTCCTGACCTATCAACGATAGAAATCAGGGGCTATCCCGAGGAAAGGAGGAATACCTCATGCGAGATTATGAACTTGTCTTTATAGTCCATCCTGATCAGGACGACACAGCGCTTAAAGACGTGGTGGAAAAAGTACATAGTTGGATCACAGAAGCCGGCGGTGTAGTTTCTAAGGTTGATCTATGGGGCAAACGCAGGCTGGCATATAGCATCCGTAAGCAGAGAGAAGGTCACTACGTACTGTTAAGACTCCAGATGGCTCCAACTTTTAGCGCAACCCTAGAACGCAATTTGCGTTTCCTGGAACCAGTAATGCGCTTTCTAATAACGAACGTGGAATGATGGACCATAATAAGTCCAAGGAGACTGCAATGAGCCGAGGTCTCAATAAAGTTATGATCATTGGACGTCTCGGGCGTGACCCCGAAATGCGTTATACACCCTCTGGCAAGCCTGTGACAACTTTCAGGATCGCGACCAGCCGGAGCTGGAATACTGCCGAAGGTGAACGCCGGACGGAAACAGAATGGTTCGATGTGGTTTCCTGGGGTGCCCTGGCAGAGATTTGTAAGCAGTATCTCACGAAGGGGCAGCAGGTATATGTTGAAGGTCGCTTGCAAACCCGCCACTGGGATGACGCCGAAGGAATAAAACATTCTACGACCGAAATCGTTGCAAATGAGATGATCATGCTTGGGGAACGCCGTGAAAATGCTGAACCTGCTCCCGAGGCTGAAACCGGCGAGGAAGATGAATTCCCCTTTTAATGCTAATAGCAGATGAGCCAGATCGGTTTAATATCTGCGAAGAGCTTTTATAATAATTAATAGATTTCATTCAACACGAGGAGTATTAAATCGTGAGTAACCAAACACCTTATAACGAATCGCAACAAGGCGGAAAACGGTTTTATGCCCATCCGCGCGTCTGCCAATTCTGCACAGACAAGAGCGTATATATTGACTACAAGCAATATGAGTTGTTACGGCGCTATGTCTCCGAAGATGGCAAGATCCGTCCCCGCCGTCAAACGGGTACCTGCGCCAAACACCAACGCGAGCTAGCGCGCGCCATAAAGCGCGCCCGACACCTGGCGTTACTACCCTTTACTAGCGAGCCTTAAAAGAATATGGCTAAAGAACAGAAAAGTAAAGTATTATCGAAAAAGCATTTAGCGCGCATCGAACGCGAACAAATGCAAACCCGCTGGATTCTGATTGCCAGTGGGCTGGTTCTCTTAATCGTCATTGGCTTAGTAGCCTATGGCATCCTCGAGCAATCTTTTTTTCGCCCAAGGCAAGCGGTAGCCATAGTGAATGGCGATAAAATCTCAACCATGGATTTTCAAGCACGGGTACGATATACTCGCCAGGGGATCGTGAGTCGATACAACCAGTACGCGCAATTTGCGCAAGCCTTTGGAAATGATCAGAGCACTCAACAAATGTTTTCTGACCAGCTACAGCAAATTGCTTCTCAGTTAAACCCGGTCCCTCTCGGCCAACAGGTGCTGGATGAAATGATCGGGGATAAGTTGGTGGCGCAAGAAGCTACCAAGCGTGATATCACGGTCAGCGATGCAGAGATTGATAAGCTCCTGCAGGATAGTTTTGGTTATTTTCCACTTGGAACTTCAACCCCGAAATCGGATATTCCCACCCAGGTGCCATAAACACTCTCGCCAACACAGCCTACCCTCGTTACCTCCACTCCCACGGTCACCCCCACTCCAACTGCCACAG
>Ga0153915_10006172_pt1 | contig 11215 bp, 12 predicted proteins | sample Opewatmetagenome_2_FD_107003 | JGI IMG/M metagenome (GOLD analysis project Ga0153915, IMG submission 107003) | Freshwater wetland microbial communities from Ohio, USA - Open water 3 Core 3 Depth 3 metaG | ecosystem: Environmental > Aquatic > Freshwater > Wetlands | place: USA: Ohio, Lake Erie...
GTCGTTATCCGGATCGGTTGCCACCATAGAAAAGACATATGAGATATTCCGACTCCCAACTTTTGGTCCATAGAACGAAGGTCGGAGTGGCACCTGATTAGGTAACCGTATGTACGCAGTAGTATGATAGGTGTCGATAACACCAACATCATCAGTAACAGTCAATGATACCGGATACACCCCCACAGCGGTATAGATATGGGTAACAACCGGGCCGCTCGCATTGATATTGTCACCAAAACTCCACTGCCACGACACAATCGCACCATCGGTGTCATAACTCCGTGACCCGTTAAACCGAAGCTCTTCACCAACGGTACCTCGGTACGGCTCCCCAGCGGTCCCATCCGCGGTCGGTGCGTGGTTCATTGGTAAAGGCGCCGACACAGGATTCCCCTCTTCATTCAAACGATACATACCAGCATTAATGTTCATATGAGTCTCATCTGGATCGTAGGTCGATACGTCAGTCCTACCTGTCAGAGGATTCACATCGCTGTCTTTGGCATCATTCGTACCTTGATGTTCTGGACTGAACCGATAGCCACTAGGTAATGTGAAATCGACGTAATATTCCCCTGTCAGAAAAATACCGAACGAGTAGAATCCACTTGTATCAGTGATAACAGAATCCACTTGTGTTCCATTCTGTGTATACAGGCCAACAGAGATAGCGGGGATTCCCGGCTCACCACTATCTTGAATCCCATTGACATTATAATCATTCCACACGAAACCCCCGATCGGCACTGCCGGAGGTACCGGCAGCTCAAAAAACGTCCGTTGATTGGGATACTCACCATCGATGACTTCGACTATGATCGCGATTTTTTGACTCGTCGTTGGGGCAAAACCAATCCCATTTTGATTTGCGTCAGCAATCATCGCCTCAGCGTCGGTATCATTCGCTGGATATGAAGCATTACAGATATAGTACCATATGACGTCCTGGATGCTCCGCAAGTCTCCTTGTTTATGATTAATGACGTAATTGACTTTATCCCAGTTCTGATTAATGAAAGCCAAAGGCATCTCAGGGTCATAACTCGAAAATAAAAGAACAGTATGGTTCACATTTCGTGCCATCGTCGTACTACTTTGGATACACCATCCCGCGTAAGTTCCGTTCGCGATATCAAAGCCAGCCGGAATACCGGATAGATGCATGTCAAAATAAGAGTCAATCCCGTTTGTAGCACGCATGGTTACAAACCCGGTTGGTAAGCGTATATCAGGGCCCAATGCTGCAACGTTAAGAGGCAACAGAGTAGAAATAAGTAACCCGACAATGGTGTACATTGCTAAAAATTTCTTCGTCATTCCATCCTTCTCCTGATTTTAAGTGAATTTTTTTTCCCGATACCAGATATTGTCATAATAACATGCTCCTAAAAAATTTAATCATCTTCATCCCATATGTAAGGTCGATCCCTGTAGGAATCCGGTACCTCTTTAATTCGTAGGAGGGTGCCGTTTTTTGCTATTTTTACGAACGCAACCATAGCTTTCACCTCGATGGGAGGGTGCCTATGTTTTTTACCACAGGTCTTAGGTGGATACTTGGAAAAAACATCCGCTTTCCCAATATCTTGGTTATTTTCCCGGTATTTAAATCTTTTCTAAAAATACTGATAAAATGCTTGTAATTTATTCAAAATATTTTATGTTAGCTTCTACCTAACAATCTCGAAAAGGAAAGCATTATACGGCTCTATCACGAGGACTGCTTCCCTCGGGACGGAATCACCTTACGCGAGTACCCATCTGATGGAAGATTTAATGGTTCATCGCGGATGCTGACGACGCTGACATCCAGCACCCCGGTCCGTCCTAGTTCTAAAATAAGCTGATCGAACGGGTCATGCTTATCAAGAACACGCTGGTACTTTACCTTTTTTTCGTGCAATTGGCTTGCGTCACCCCTCACTAGAGGTAATCCCCTGCAATGTTGATAACCCGTTGCTCCTTTTAATACTTACCTAAAAAAGAGTGTACCATTCCTTACCTAATATATCTCAGGGTTCCCTCGATAAAAAAAAGAAAAAAAAGGGGAGGGCAGAATAGACGTTTTACGTGGTGACGCTGCCGTGGAAGATGGAGAACAGGTAGAAGCGGACGTACATGCCTCGTAGCGAGTTCGGAATCGCGATCGGTCGGAGTTTCAGGACCCCGGTATCCAAGCCACCCAGACCAAAGGTGGTGTAATGGACCCGTATCGCGAAGCATCGAAGGGTCTTGCCGTTGTCAGTAACTCTTTTGAAGAGTACAAATCCACGAAGGATCGTCATGTCCAAAAGACCTGTTGGTTCTTGTTTCTCTTGCTTGGGAATGGCCATGCCTGCGGCCATGGGTATCGCTGCTAACAGTAATGTACACATCACTATTCCAATTAATTTCCTCTTCATACTTTTACAACCCCAATATTCTTGTTAATGTATGAAGTGCTTACCGCCTATATTAAATTTTCTAAAATATAATTATACGTTTGGATAAAAAATTGTATCTTCTATTTTCATAGGGAGAAACAAGTGTGGTACGTTTGTGAATGATTCCCAAAGATTATATACGATGACTTTAACAGTATATATTAAAATTGGTGAAAGACGTTGCAACACATGCCGGTAAGATGCAACACGAGTCTCTGCTTCATCATAGATTCTGTTCCTTTTTTCTCTGAAAATAACCGTGACGGTAAAGATAAATATGGCCTTTCTTGTTCATGGTCTCGCGATGAAGATTCAGCCTGAATGTGTACCGTGCCTTCTAAAACGGATTCTTTTCGAGTCAGAATTAAGTACCTCTGATACAAAGCGCCGCACGGAGGCGCTACGTACCGCCTGCAAACTCCTCTCTGAGCTGTACGACCCTTCGCAGTGTAGCGCGACGATCGCGACTCAGGTGCATCAAGCAGTGTACAAGGAGCTGCGAGATAATGACCCGTATGCGACCCTCAAACACACGAGTACGACCGTCGTTCGGAACCTGATTCCCAGAGTCACGACCCTCATTGCAGATTCGAAGGATCCCTTGCGGACGAGTATACTGTGTGCGGTTATCGGTAATGTGCTTGACTTCGGGATCGAGGGTTCCGGTATCCACCCACGGATGTTAGAAGAAGTATTTGACAAGCTCTACGCGGAGGGACTCGGACATGATGACTACCCGCTTCTACGGCAATGCTTCGCGAACGCACACCATGTGGTACTATGCACCGATAACTGTGGTGAAATCGTTTTTGATAAGCTCATGTGCGGGGAGCTGAGGCGTTTCAGGCCTGACCTGAGGATCACCGCGATCGTCAAGGGTGTTCCGGTGCTCAGTGACGCGACGCAGGTTGACGCAGATGCGATACAGTTAGGGGAGGTCGTCGACGATGTGTTCACCACCGGGTGCTTTTGCGTTGGCGTTGATTTTTCACGGCTGCCAAAAGAAGCTAAGAATGCTCTTGCGCACGCTGACGTCATCATCAGTAAAGGCATGGCGAACTACGAGTCGTTCTCTGAGACGTCCTACAGGCCGATCGCGTACCTGCTTCGGACAAAATGCGGTGCGATCGCGCGGTCGATGAAGCTTCCTTTGAACATCAGTGTCATCAAGCTCGAAGAGTGATTGCGCATCGCCGTATGAATCCCAAAAAAATTTATGCTTGCGTTGTTTTTTTCTGACGTACCTCTTCCAGATCCATGAAGAAGATGAACGCGGCTGCCCAGAGGATGACGATGAGCATGACGGAATAGAAGTAGCTGCCTCCGAGGGATTTCACGGGGTCGATGAGGGCGATGAGTGCGATCGAGCCTATCTGGGAGAAGAACCAGAGGAGCGATGAGGCGCGGCCTTCCATGCCGACGCCTGAGATCCTGTTGGATATCTCAAGCACGAGGGGAAGCGCGGACATGAGGAAGAACCCCATGACGAAACTGATCACGAAGAGGAGGAGCACTTCCTGGAAGACGGTGATGAGGTAAAACGAGATCGTGCCGACCGCGAGGTTGATGAGCACGAGTGGTTTGATTTGTTTGATCCTGTCGGATAATGCTGGAATAGCGATCGAGCCGATGATGCCGCCGACGATCATGACGCCACCTGCGATGCCTGCCTGTGCGATGTCGATGCCGTGCAGGGAGTTGAGCATGACCTCAAGCCAGGTGAGGATCGCGGTGAATCCTCCGATGCAGACGAAGAACCCGTATTCGAGGATCGCGAAGTCACGTTTTTTTGATAAGGTGCCCAGGTCTCGTAGTGAGAAGGCAGCGCTTGCTTCTGGTGTGGTCACCAGGGTTCCTTCGCGTGCGAGGAGGAAGAAGAGTAGGGCTCCTATGCAGGAAATCGCTGCGATGATGGATAGCATCATCGTCACGCCGAACGCTAGGTACAAGAAGGGGGTGAGGACGAGGGCGAGCATCATGCCGAGGAACAGGCCGATGGTGCCAAGTCCTGTTGCGAGGCCTTGTTCTTGTTGTGGGAACCATTGGACGGAGAGCTTCGTGATGCTGCCGAAGATGAACGGCTGGGAGATCGCGGTGCCGCTCTGGGCGATGAGCAGGAAGACGAAGTTGTTGCTCATGGTCGCAAGGACTCGGAGGATGGAGAAGACCGCGATGAAGAGCGCTGCAAGCCGGATGCTGGGGACGAAGCCTTTTTTGTCGATGTAGATGCCGGCAGGGATCGCGAGGATGACGAAGATGACAGGCCAAACGAGGGAGAGGAGGGAGACGTCGTTGGTGGTGACGTTGAAGAGGTCTGCTATCTCCGATGAGATGGGTGCGAAGGTGAGCCAGAGGAGCTGTGAGATGAGGGCGATGAGCATGAAGACGAGTAGGACGATCCAGCGGTACGAGGGCGCGGGTTGCGTGAAGCTTGGTTCCTTCATAAGGTTCCTTCCTGTGTGGAGTACGTGTTAATCATGTTATACTATAAAAATGTAGTATACCTTACGAGGGGTCGTGGTGGGGCTTTTCCCAGGGTAGTGTAGGGAGTAATCAAATTTTAATAGAAATATTTATATATTTATTAAAATAATATATTGAGTGGGTAGCTATGCAAAACGAAAGCGATGTTGATCAACTGTACAAGGATGCGTACATTTTCCATTTGGTCAGAAACGGGCTCACGGACTTCCAAGCCGAGTTCCAAGCAAATAAGCTTATGATGCTTAAGAAGAAGCTTTAGCCTTTTTTCTCTCGTGGTGTCTTCGAGGAAGTTGTTGGTGGTGTGGGTAGAAAAGGGAGGTAGGAAGGATCTGGAAGGGGTTAGGAGAGATGGAAGGAAAAGGAATCAAAAAACTCCAGATCCTCTTAAGTTATACTTTATCAAAAGTAATATTTAAATATTACGAAGTAGAATAACAGAATGATATACTACCACAGGAGAACGTTTACAAGGAAACGCACTGGAACGCCTTTTCAACCGCTTCCTCTGCGGAATGTGCTACTATCAATTGCGTCTCTGATTCTCGCATGAGACTCCCCTGAGCAAGCTCATCGGCGCACCCGCCCGTCCCCTGCACCAGGACCACGGGTTTATGGAAAATCATCGCAAATGATACCTCGGAGAGCGTTCCCCACCTGCCGCCGACCGCAATCACCGCATCCGCGGCGTACGCGACAAGGAAATTCCGTCTCATCCCAAGACCGGTTTGAATCGGGATGTCTATGAATACGTTCGCCTCCTCTTTGCTGTCGGGCAGCAGACCGACCGTGATGCCATGATGTTCCTTGGCGCCTCTGCACGCGGCCTCCATCACGCCGCCACGACCGCCGCAGACAAGGATGCCGCCACGCTGCGCGATCCCACGCCCGATCTGTTCCGCAATCGCAAGCGTTGCAGAAGAAAGATTCCGGTCATCAACATCGCTACCCACCACCGCAATGAGCGTCCGCATCGCTGCAGGCTAACGACTCGCCGTTCTTAATTGTTTTGACCAGAGGAGTCAAAAAAAAAAATTGGGGGAAAGCAACACCCCTCCGCACCACCGAGAAAGCCCTGCTGCCAGAATGAGTAAGGACATCATTCTGGCAGAAGCCCAAGGGGTATCTGTTTTGAGGTCCGATACAGACAGGCCTACACTAATACAAATGCGTAGACGTTATAAGCAGCTTTTGGAGCGGTGTTTTGATTGATATAAAAAAGACCGCTTCCAAAACCTTTCAGCCGAAGACGAAGGTTTCCTATTGGATTGAGACTTCGGAGTCGGCCACCGGGAAGCAGCGTGTCTTGCGTCCTTTCTTGGTCACGTGGATGAGGCCAGCCTGCATCAGCACCTTGATGTTGTAGTTGATCGTCTGCGGCTTCTGCCCAAGGGTGCGCGCGATCTCTTTCTGCGTGAGACCTGGCCGTCCCTTGATGTGGGCGATGATCTGGATCTGCAGGTCGGTCAACCGGAACCGCTCCTCCTTCGGGAACATCATTCCGGTCGGGTAGAACGCCCGGTACTTGAGCCCCTCCCTGCGTGATTGGATGAGCTGTGTTTTCTCCAGCACCCCAAGGTGATAGGACAGCGTCCCGTTCTTCACCCCGACCTGTCGCAGGATCTGGTTGTAGTGCGCCCCGGGGTTGGTCTTGATGTACCCGTAGATCTGACCCCGGACGAACTGATCCAGGACATCCTCTTTCTGGATCCTGGTGTACAAGGGGATCATGAGGGTGAACAGCATCAGAAGCTTGTATTTGCCTGACTCGGTGAACGCGACCAGGCCGACGATGAGCAGTCCTAGACCCGTGGTGGATGCCACCGCGACCGGTTCCTTGTTCTTCTTCGCCCAGAGGTAGGAATGGGCGACGTTTCCCTCGTAGCTCACGGCCAAGGTTTGGGTGGTCGCGTACGTGAACCCGAGCTGATCGGAGACGTTGATTCTGAGGGTGTACTCACCACTGCTTTGGTACACATGGGAGACGGACACATTGTGTGGGCTGTGCGTCTCCTGCGTCCCATCGCCCCAATCGATGGTATAGGCGACGAGGGGGTCCTCAGAGACGTCACGGACGAGCTCGAAAAACACCGCCTGCACGTTGTAGGTGTTCAATTCCTGTATCGACTGAGAAAATGCTTTGTTGGTGGTGAAGTTCCATAAAGGGGACTGCACGATTTTGGAGACCATGAGTGCTGGCTGCTGCGGCACCTCCACGATCGGGGTGTCGTCGATGATCGAGACCGTGCTTCCGACGGGGAGAAAACTGGTCTCTGTGGTCTCATATTTGATGGCGAGCCGGTTGTCAGGGAGTTTCACGACCACGCTTTCTTTCGGAAGCTCGATTACGGTTTTCACATTCCCTTGATACACGATCGTGGTCTTCGCAAGGCTAGGGTCGGTCACGAGGGCGGTATAATTTTTCACGTTCACGGTGTCGTTGATCTGCAGCGAGGTCGCCGGGTTCGAAAGGGAGATGGTATTCGGAGACGAACCACTCACTGGCGTACATGAGAGGGTGAACAGCGCTGACGCTACAACCACAACAAACAAGAGCATCACCCTCTTCGATCCATCTCTAGATTTCTTGTATAACCCCATAGGTTCGCGTATCCACAAGTACTATCTATAAAACGCCTTCTTAAATATGTTTTGAAACAAAATTTTGATTAAAAACACCCCAGGCGGAGGTAGTGGGTTCACTAGGCTTCCCACAAGGCCTAAATACAGGTCTGTCATATTCGCCCACCACACAAGGAGCATCAACCTATGGTCACGCAAGTCATCCGATGCCCAAAATGCAAGTCAACTATCACTGTCATGGGAAGTCCTGGTGAACGCGTCAGTGTCACCTGCCCCACCTGTGGTGAGAAAGGGTTCTATGTGTTCCCAGGACCTCAAACAATAGAGCAAGCACCAGAGTCATCGGCGATTATTGTGCGAAATCTTACGAAAAGTTACAAAGACTTCAAAGCGGTCGATACCGTATCGTTCGCCGTAAAGAAAGGGGAGATCTTCGGGTTCCTCGGACCGAACGGTGCAGGCAAGACTACCACCATCAAGGCGATCCTTGACCTCATCCATGCAGACCAGGGTGAGATTCACATCAACGGCATCAACGTGAGAACCCAGGGGAAGAAAGCACGAGAGTTCGTGGGGTACATGCCGGAGCAGGTCGCGTTCTACGATAACCTGACCGCGCTGCAGAACCTGCGGTTCTACGCGGAGATGAAGCACGCGTCGAAGGACGAATGCGAACGCTTGATCGAACAGGTCGGGCTTGGTGACGCTGGCAAAAAGAAGGTCGGCGCGTTCTCCAAGGGCATGGTACAAAGGCTCGGTATGGCGCGTGCGATGCTGGGAAGCCCACCCATCATGATCCTTGATGAGCCAAGCGGCGGGCTCGACCCCCGTGGTGTGGTCCTCGTCCGTGATATCATCCTTGACCTGAAAAAGAAAGGAGTCTCGATTTTCATCTCCTCGCATATCCTGAGTGAGATCCAGGAGATCTGCGACCGGGTCGGCATCATCAATAAAGGACACCTGGTCGCGCAGGACACCGTCGACAACCTAGGGAAGAAGCTGCATTTGAAACCACAGATCACCGTGACGGTCGAGAAAATGTCACCGTCCATAGAGCAAGCGATCCACAAGGTCCCAAAGGTCGACCAGGTGACCGTAACCGGCAACACCCTTGAGATCATCTGCGACGCCGGGACCAAGGCAGCGGTGATCCTTGCGATCTCCACAGCCGGCGGCAACATCATCAATTTGCAGATGAAGGAGCCCTCCCTTGAAGAGGTCTTCATGCGTTTCACGGAGGCCTAGGCATGAGAACAGACACGGTCATCAGCATCGCGAAAAAAGAAATCATGGACAACATCAGAAACAAGTGGATCATCCTCGTTTCGATCATGTTTGCGGCACTCACCCTCGTCGTCTCCTATTTCGGGTCCATCACGAGCCACGGCTGGCAGGATCTCGGCCTCACCATCTCCGGGATGACGAGCTTCGCGACCTATCTCATCTCAATCATCGCGTTCATGCTAGGGTACGCGACCATCATCGGAGAGATCGAGCGTGGGTCGATGAGCGCGCTGCTGTCGCTAGCCGCCACCAGGTTTGAAATCGTGGTCGGAAAATTCCTCGGCTTGGGTGCTGTCTTGTGCTTCACGGTCCTGGTTGGCTTCGGCTTCGCTGGCATCGTCATTGGTGTGAACGGCTCCAACGTCGATTACCTGCAATATATGACGTTCATCGGGATGACCATGATCTTCGGGCTCGTGTTCCTCAGTATCTCGCTGTGTTTCTCCACCGTGTTTTCGAAACGCTCAACCGCGCTTGGCGGGACGATCTTTCTCTGGTTCCTCTTCGTGATTATTCTGCCGATTGTGTTCGTAGGACTGCTTGCTACATCCGTCGATTTCACCAAAATAACCACGGGTACAACCCTCGCCATTCCCGAGTGGTACTACGTGCTCATACTGTTCAACCCCATCGACGTATACTCCTCGCTCATTACGGTCACCATCGGTCCTGTAACCTCGAGCATCGGCGGGCTCATCCCGAACCCCTCATGGTATTCACCTGGGCTGCTCCTAGGTGTGCTTCTCATCTGGATCGTGGTGTTCTTCGCCCTTGCAGTCTGGCGGTTCAATCGGAAGGACGTCTGAGCCGTATCATCCGTGATGGGTATCGCGCAGGAACACACCGTGGTTCCCCTGAAAAGCCTCAACATAAATCTTATAAAGGACACTTTGTTTTCCACCATCCATCATTATCGGGGTAGCAATCTATGGCAACGCAGACGAAAAAGACCAACCCGCAGTTGATCAGCCTCATCAAGGATCTTCGGAAGAAGGCGTACGAGAACAAGGCACCTATCTGGAAGGATATCGCGGAACGCTTAGAGAAGCCAGCGCAGAACTGGCCAGAGGTTACCCTCACGCGGATTAACACCTATGTCAATGAGAAGGAGACCGCTCTCATACCAGGAAAGGTGCTCTCCACAGGGAAACTCACGAAGAAAGTCTCTATCGCCGCCTGGGCGTTCTCGGAGAAAGCCCATGAGAAAATCAAGAAGGCAGGAGGCAAGACACTGTCGATCGAGGACCTTGTGAAACACAACCCAAAAGGAAAAGATGTAAGGATTCTGGGATAACTATGGTAACAATTATCGATGCGCAAGGCGCAATACTCGGACGGTTATGCACCTCGGTAGCAAAACGGCTCCTCAAGGGTGAGGAGATCAGGGTTGTAAACGCGGAGAAGGCGATCGTCAGCGGTAAAAAAGTAATGATTAAAGCACATTACAAACATGAACGAGAGGTTGGAACCTACCGAAAAGGGCCGTTCTATCCTCGGATGCCTGACCAGATCGTGAAGCGGACGGTACGAGGGATGATCCCATACCAGGAGCCGCATGGGAGGGTAGCATTTAAGAGATTGAAATGTTATATTGGTGTCCCCAAAGAGTTCGTAGGGCAATCCTTTGAAAAAATCACAACAGCAGAGAAGCATCCTGCTAATTATATGACGATTCAAGAAATCGCGCAATTTCTAGGGGCGAAGGTGTAAATGTCCAAGAAAGTCGTCAATACCTCAGGGAAACGGAAGACCGCGATCGCGAAGGCGACCGTGGTGAAGGGCGCTGGCCGTGTTCGTATCAATGAAAAACCAGTCGAACTGTATGAGCCAGCAATCGCCCGTTGGAAGATCATGGAGCCGCTGCGGATTGCGGAAAGCCATGTCGCGACCGTCGACATCAACGTGCAGGTGAGCGGTGGAGGGTTCATGAGCCAGGCGAACGCGGTGCGTACCGCGATCGCGAAGGGGCTTGTGGAGTACACCGGGGATCCTGCGCTTCGTCTGTCGTTTCTTGGGTTTGACCGGGATTTGCTTGTGAGCGATTCGCGGTTCAAGGAATCGAAAAAGCCTCTCGGGCGTGGCGCCCGGAAGAAGAGGCAGAAATCGTATCGGTGAGTAAGTATGATTATCCCCGTCCGTTGTTTCACCTGCGGAACCATTATTGCCCCCAAGTTCGAGGAGTACAAGAAGCGGTGTGAAGAGTACCAGCGTGCGATGAGCGCTGGAGAAAAGCCGAAAGAGACCCCGCAGCAGATCCTCAACGACCTGCAGGTCGAGCGGTACTGCTGCCGGCGCATGATCGTGTCCCACGTTGACCTGCTCAAGGAAGCAGCACCGTACGAATAACCTTCCTTTGTTATTGACTCATCACTTTGGCGAGGTATTTGTAGAGGCTGATGACGGTCATCACAAAGACTGCTGCCATGAAGCCTGCGAGGACA
>Ga0153915_10006173_pt1 | contig 11215 bp, 7 predicted proteins | sample Opewatmetagenome_2_FD_107003 | JGI IMG/M metagenome (GOLD analysis project Ga0153915, IMG submission 107003) | Freshwater wetland microbial communities from Ohio, USA - Open water 3 Core 3 Depth 3 metaG | ecosystem: Environmental > Aquatic > Freshwater > Wetlands | place: USA: Ohio, Lake Erie...
GTTGTAAATTCTCATATGGGCTTTGTGATTGATTTTATTAGGCGATATTCGGATGCACCGGTTGTTCTTCGACAGGAAAATCTTGAAATGACGATAATGAAAAGATATTGTCAAACCCAAAATAATTTTCTTTTAAAAACTTATTCATTTATTCAGTATAAAAAATTTTTAAAATACGAACCGGCTCTTTGCGAAAAGTTTGATAAATGTATAATGATGAGTCGGGAAGATGATTACGAATTGCGAAAACTTAATCCAAATGTAAACACAACGGTAATTCCGCTTGGTATAGAGAAAGATTTATTGAGAATGTCTTCTGAACAGATAGAAAAATATTCTTTAGTTCACATCGGCTCATTAAATTGGTATCCTAACCTTGATGGATTTGACTGGTTCGTGCAGCAAATCTTTCCAATAGTTTTAAAAATAATCCCGGAAGCAAAGCTATATCTGTATGGAAGCCAACTTCCGGAAAATTATAATTTACCGAAGAACCTTCGTGATAAAATTATTGTAAAAGGATTCGTTGAAAATATTTGGGAAGAATTAAGAGACAAATCTCTTGCAGTTATTCCTTTGCGCATAGGCGGCGGCATAAGAGTAAAAATACTTGAAATGCTTGCCGCAGGAAAAAACATAATTACAACATCTTTGGGAAAAGAAGGTCTTGAACTTGAAGACGGAAGGGAAATTTTAATTGCAGATTCACCACAAAAATTCGCGGAAAAAATTATAAGTTTCTTTCATGATAATTACGACTCGGTAAAAATGGCAGAAGCCGGAAGAATTTTTATTGAAAACAACTATTTATGGGAAAATATCGCTGCTAGATTTCAAGATATATACCAAAATCTTTTACAATCAAATAAATAATTATGATTATCTTATTGGAAATATTGCTTCTTTTATTATGTATAGGGGTTATCAATTCGTTTTTAGTTTACCCGATAATTACATATCTAGTGAGCAGAAAAAATACGGGACGCGTTACTATTCACGGTTTTGAACCGACTATCTCAATTTTAATTTCTGCCTACAACGAAGAGAAAGTTATAGAAGAAAGAATAAAGAATTTATCTGTGTTGAATTATGATTTGGAAAAGGTTGAAGTCTGGATCGGTTCCGATAAATCAACGGATAGAACAAATGAAATTCTTCTTGAACAGAAAGACAAATTCTCATGGTTAAATGTTTACGTTGCCGAGTCTCGGAGAGGCAAAGCCGGAATTCTAAACGATTTGATAGACAAAGCGAAAAATGAAATTATTATTTTCACAGATGCCAATACTGAGTTCCATCCGGATGTTCTAAAAAATCTTGTTGAGGATTTTGTTGACGAAAAAGTCGGCGGAGTTTGCGGAAGATTGGTGTTAATTGATAACGAAAGCAGTAAAAGCGAAGGAGTTGAAGAAATACAATATTGGAAATACGAAACTATTATTAAACGCGCAGAAGGAAAAAGCGGAATTATGCTTTCGGCAAACGGCGGAATATTTGCTATAAGAAAAGAATTATATCAACAGATTCCAATAGTAAATGCAGTTACCGACGACTTATTCATTTCATTATCCGTGATTGCGCAGAATTATAAATTTACTTATCGGGAAGATGCTATAGGTTACGAAGGAACCGGGGTTGATATAACATCGGAGTACAAACGTAAAGTGAGATTCGGTGCTACAAACTTTCAAACACTGATATATTTTAAAAAACTTTTATCGCTCAAGAATCTAAAAATTGCTTATGCTTTTTTTTCGCATAAAGTAACCCGATGGTTTTTACCGGGGCTTTTGATTGCAATATTTATACTGAGCTGGTTTTTATCCGACCATGTTTATATTATTCAACAATTTTTATTGATGCAAATAGCTTTTTATCTGCTGTCATTCTGCGGATTTTTGCTTTCTCTTATAAAAATACGCATACCTGTCTTTTCTATTCCATATTTCTTTATTGTCTCAAATGCAGCAATATTAGAAGGATTTATTAAATTTTTGAAAAAAGAACACAGCGTAATTTGGGATTCTACAGAAAGATAATACCTATTGCAATGTAAAATGCCGTTCAACAAAAAATCACAAAAACCTTTTCGGAGTCATCAATAATTGTTTCAATAGAAAATATGAAAATTGCTATAGTGCATGATTGGCTCACAGGTATGCGCGGCGGGGAAAAAGTATTGGAAGTTTTATGCGAACTATTTCCGGATGCGACGCTTATAACTTTACTTCATAACAAGGGCGCTTTATCTCTCACGATTGAAAATATGAATATCGTTTCTACTTTTATTGATAAACTTCCGATGAAAGAAAAAAAGTACAGAAATTATTTGCCGCTGTTTCCTTTAGCGATTGAGTCTTTTAATATTTCCCAATATGATTTGATAATATCCACAAGCCATTGTGTTGCAAAAGGGGCTAAGCCGCGAAAAGGAGCTTTACATATTTGTTACTGTCACACTCCGATGCGTTATGTGTGGGATATGTACGAAGAATATTTTGGAAAAAATAGAGCCGGCATTTTAACCCGGACAGCAATGAATTTCTGCGCTCCGTTTCTTCGAAAATGGGATGTCCGGACAAGCGGACGTGTCCATTATTACATTGCAAATTCTTTCAATGTTGCGGCGCGAATAAAAAAATATTACAACCGCGAATCGGATGTTATTCATCCTCCGGTGAACGCTTCGTTCTTTAATATCTCGGAAAATAAAATGGATTATTTTTTAATCGTCAGCGCGCTAGTTCCATATAAAAAAGTTGAAATAGCAATTGAAGCATTTAATAAAAATGGCGAAAAATTAATTGTTGTCGGTTCCGGACCCGAAAGCGGCAAATTAAAATCAATCGCGAAAAACAATATTGAATTTTTGGGCTGGTGCGGCGACAATGATTTGGCAAAATATTATTCCGGCTGCCGTGCGCTGATTTTTCCCGGCGAAGAAGATTTCGGAATTGTTCCTCTCGAAGCTATGGCTTGCGGGAAACCCGTGATTGCTTTCGGAAAAGGCGGAGTTCTTGAAACTGTGATAGGCGAAGGCGACAATTCCACCGGAATATTTTTTTATGAACAAACAGCCGAAAGTTTGATCGCCGCGGTTAACATCTTTAATGAAAAACGATTTGATCCTTATAAAATCCGTGAACACGCATTGGAATTTGATCGGACGATATTTAAAGAAAAAATTAAAAAATATGTGGAAGAAAAAATCGCACTTCACCTGAAGTAAAATTACTTATTTGACTTTTTCAGATTAGCTAATATGTTGTTGAACTTATCCCGGAAAAGAAAATATACCGCAAGACAGAAAACAAACAATAATACAAATCCTGCAAATACTATCTTTAAAAGTAACGACCAGTTGTTCTGGACATTAAAAATATCCGCAGACCACAAACCGATTGAGTTTTTGCCGAGCGCGATCATTGCGGTTGTAATTAATAGAACAAGTAATAATTTAAGAAATACTGTTTTATATGAATGAAGGTGTTTTAACCGAATTAAATAAAGGACAAGAGTAATATTGTTTATCCAAACAATTATTACCCAAGTTGTTGTTAAAGTTTCGATGCCTGAAAATATTTTTGAAAGGAAGAACAAAATGCCGGTTTGAATTAAAATGAAAAACAAATTTATAGCGATCAATTTTTTTACAATTCCCAAAGAATAAAAAACATTTGCTAATACTGGATTTAATAAAAATGGGATTAGTCCTATTGCCATTATTTGAAGCGCAAGAGAAGTATCGGCGCTGTCGCGCAGGGTAAAACGCCCGTGCTGGTAAATCAAACGGATTATCGGTTCGGAAAGTGTGGAGAAAATCAAAACAAAAAATGCCGATGTTATAACGGATAAAAGAATTCCGTTATTTGTTACGTTTATAAATTCCTCTTTGTTGCCGGAGTTAATTGATTTTGTTTGAACCGGCAAAAGCGATGTGCTTATTGCAAAACTAAAAATTGTAAGCGGCAGAAAAATAATTTTCACGGCGTATTGATAATGCGAAAATGTTCCTTCCGCGAAAGAATATGCAAAATATCTTTCAAGCAAACCGGATAGGCTCGGCAACAGCGAATTCCCAAATATCAATAAAACAACCGTTCCCCAACTATACATATTGAATTTATCGTTCTCAGAATTATCGCGAAGCTCAAAATTTGTTTTTCCGATAAGAAAGATTTGATAAATAAAGAATAGAAATCCGCCGAATAACAATCCGAGCGGGAGAGAAAGAATCCCGAAATATGGAGTAAACAGAATTAAAAAGACGACGGAAGAAACATTTAAAAAAATAACCAACTTTCCCGGATTTGTGATATTTCCTTTGATTTGAAGAAGCGCGGAAAAAATTCCGCTGCCCGCGAGAAACGCCAACAGAATTAAAAACAGCCGCGATGTTTCAATTACTATTTGTGCAGCCGCAGTGGATTTTGAAAAAATAAGCGGAATAATTATATCTGTTAATGGGTACAGAATTAAGGCAACCACAAAAACAGCGGCAAATAATTTTATCCCGATTTTATAAAGAGATGCTGAAATTTTCGAAAGATTTTTAATTCCGGTTGAGTATGATAATGTTCCGGAAAGAATAGATGAATTGGCGGCAATGGCAATATCAAACAGCAACAATGTTGTAAGATAAGCGTCGGTAATTTCTGTTGCCCCAAATTTGGATGCCATCAGGATTTCGCGAACAAAACCGAGCAACCGCCCGCACAAAGCAAGAATACTTAACCCGATTAAACCGCGCAGCCATTTTTTCATCATATAACTTTTTCAACAGTGATTTATGAATCGCAATTAATTTCTTTTTCCCATTTATTAAAAAATATTTCGGCGCTGAATTTCTTTGCTTGATCGATACATTTTTCTTTCATGGAAATTACTTTATCTTCGGTTAAATTTCTCACTGCATCAATCAAATCGTCGACCGACGGATTGGAAGGAAGCAATACTCCTGTTTCTCCATCTACGACGGTTTCGAGCAAACCGCCTTCTTTTACGCCTATAACGGGTTTACCAGCCGACATCAATTCAATTTGAGTCATGCCGAAATCTTCGTTAACTGGAATGTATATGCCAGCGTAACAATTCCCAATCAATTCTTTTAACCGTTCGTCGGTTACAAATCCTTCGAACGAAATATTTTTTAATTCTTTTATTTGTTCTATCAGCCAATTTTTCAAAGGACCCGTAGAACATATTATTAATTTTTTGTCCTTAATTTTTGAAAAAGCATCCACAATTAGCGGAATCCTTTTCATTTCCTCAAGCCGCGCGTAAGATAAAAAATAATCCTGTCGTTTAATAAATTTATATTTATTTGTGTTCACCGGTGGAAAAAGTACTTTTGATTCGAATCCTGTATATTTTAAAATACGCGCGCGCGTATTCTCGGAATTGGTAACTACAACATCCATCTGCCCCATGTCTTTTATATATTCTTTCAGATAGAACGAACCTATAAATTTGTAAATGTTTTTAAATCCTTTTGGGGCGGAATTGTAAAAATTTTCAAATTGGTCGGTAAATTTCCTTGGCGTAGTATGACAATACATAATCAAGCGGGGTTTTTTAATGCCGGTTCGTTTATTCCTCATTCTGTTTATTCTTCTTTGAACAAACAGGACATTGCCGCTGAAAACAACAGTATCGTAATCAAGAAGTTTTTTTATTTTCGAAGAAAAGACGAAAAAGAAATATCTTTTTACTAATCGTAAAATAGGAATCTCGATATCTTTATGAAGAAAGATAAGCTTGTACTGGGGAGAGAAAAGTTCTTTCGAAAAGCTGTCCTCTTTTTGCGGGTGGAAATATTTAAAATTAACAGCTCCCGCAAAAAGATCGGCTGAGAAATAATTCCGCAGATCGAATGAAAATCTTTCGGCTCCGCCTTTCCCGGAAAAAAACGCGTGAAAAATCGCGTGCCTTTTTTTGTAGTTATTTTCCACAGATGAAATTTGCGCCAGTTGGAAACCGTTTAAAATTGCGGATTAAAATTACTCTATTAATGTTCGTAAATCAAAATATCCTAGCGAATAAACCCGGTGCAAATATATTCATGGTTTATAAATGCAAATGCGCGGTATTGTCTGCGTGTAAGGAGAAATGTGTTTATTTTTATCCTTATTTTTAAGCGAGATATAGAAGCCGAGTTCTGAAAGATTAATGAAAATACTTATTCTAAAAATTGGCGCGATAGGCGACGTTGTAATGGCATCGAGCATGATTACCGCAATAGATGAAAAATATCCCGGTGCAGAAATTACGTGGATTTGCGGCCGTATTGTAGAACCCATTTTATCGAGCTTTGGAAGAATAAATAAAATTATTTCTATTGATGAAGAGAAGTTTTACCGCGGTACATTTTTGGAAAAATTTGGAGTTGTGCTTAGCGTTTGGAAATTATTGGCAGGGAAAAAATATAAAATTGTGCTTAACTGTTACCAAGATAAACGATATAAATTATTTCTTTTACCGGTAAGGTATGAACTTTATAAAGATTTGGGAAAGGCAAGTAACTTCCTTGCCGAAGGGAAATATCACGCAGATGAATATGCCCGAATGATTACAAATGAGAACGAAAAGCAATCGATAAATTATAAATTCCCTAAAGCCGGTTTCCAGACGAACGACCGATTAAAAAAAATAATTGAGAATATTGCCTCGCCGAAAATTGTGCTGGCGCCGGGAGGAACGAAAAATATTTTACGGCAGGATGATGTTCGACGCTGGCCGATTAAAAATTATGTCCGGTTGGCAAAGGAATTAATCGATAGAAATATTTCTGTGATTTTAATCGGCGCCGAAACCGACAAATGGGTGCTGAACGATTTTTCCGGAATTGATTTTACCGATTTGGTTGGAAAAACGACTTTTGCTGATTTGATACAATTATTCAACGGCGCGGATATTTTGATTTCACACGATACCGGGACGTTGCATCTCGCTAAACTTTCAGATATAAATATTATAGCTTTATTTGGACCGGTTAACCCGAATGAGAGAGTTGGAACAAACGAACGCGTTGAGGTTTTATGGGGCGGTTCTTGTCTTTCGTGCTCGCCATGTTATGATGGAAGAGAATTTCCTGATTGCAAAAACAATATTTGTATGCAAAATATTCGTATTGGCGATGTCATTAACAAAATAAACAGTATTCTGAATTCTTCAACCAGATGATTTTAAAACCGCATTGAAATTCGAACGATGATAGCAAACCAAAAATCTTTATACTCAATTAAACTTCTGACAGATATTATACTTCTGAATTTGTCTTTTCTTTTTTCAGCGTGGATTGCCCAGCCGTCTTATATGCTTTTTCAAAGACCTCATATGTTTCTTCTCGTGCTGGGATTAAACATTTTGTGGTATATAACCGCCAAGGCGACGGATTTTTATAATAATATTAATCCGCCCGATTTTTTTTCGCAGGTAAGAGTGATTTTAAGAAATATCGTTTTCCAAATCATCGCTTCGATGTTTTTCATCTTTACGACAAAAGAAGATCTGTTCACGAGAAATTTTATAATCCTATATTTTTCATTTCTTATTCTTTTTATAAGCTTAAGAATAATCCTGTTAGAAATGATCCAAACAAAATTATACAACTCCGGCAAGTATGCCAGAGGCCTGATAGTTATCGGCATAAATAATGTCGGAAGAAATTTTGTTAAATTGATTGAAGACAATCCAAATCTCGGTTATGATTTCCTCGGTTTTATTGATGACAATCTCCAAGCTGTGAAAGAAAAAGTTCTTGGAAAAATAAATGATTTGGATACTGTAATACAAAGTATGAAAGTTGATGACGTAGTAATCACAACAACAAATATGGATTTCTCTAAGCTAAGTGAAATTGTGAATAGTTGTAATAAAAATGCTCTTCGGATACATATAATCCCAGATTATTTCGAATTCTTATCGCAGAAATTTTCTTTAAGTTCGGTCGGCGGCTTTCCGATTATTACTGTCAGAAAAGAACCTTTGGCGGAAATACAACTCCGTTTTGTCAAACGATCATTTGATATTGTTTTTTCTTTATTTGTTATTGTTCTCGTTTTAAGTTGGCTGGTTCCACTAATAGCGATAATAATAAAATTATCTTCGAAAGGGCCGGTCTTTTTTATCCAAAAGCGAGTTGGGCTAAAAAATGGAGTGTTCGGTTGTATTAAATTTTGTTCGATGTACACGGACGAAAGGAATAAAAAAAATGAATTTATTCCGACAGTTGAAAACGATCCGCGGATAACAAGAGTTGGAAAGTTTTTAAGAAAAACCAATTTGGATGAGATACCGCAATTTGGGAATGTGTTGAAAGGGGATATGTCGATAGTTGGTCCTCGTCCACACGCAATTGCGTTCAATCAAGAATATCTCCGATATTTTGATGCGATAAAACTTCGTAATCTTGTTAAACCGGGGATTACCGGATGGGCACAGATTCACGGACTAAGAGGTGATGTTGAGGATGCGACCGAGAATAGAAAAAGAACTATTAAAAGAATTGAACATGATATTTGGTATATAGAGAATTGGAGTTTTTTATTAGATATACAAATTATCTTTTTGACAATCTGGCAAATGTTAACAGGCAGCGCTAAAGTACGCTAAAACAAATAATATTTTTTAAATTGTTTTAGGTTCCCGGTATTTTACAAAAGCAATGCTTATTGAAAGCATAAACCAGATCATCGTAATAATTTCGTGATCGCCGAAATTCCATTCTGTTAAACCGGAAATAAGAAAAGCAAAAAATGATCCTGCAGCTCCTAAAGCATACGATGCAGCAAACGGTTCATCCTTGAGGATGAAATAATTTTTTATGTGAATCATAAAAATTTTTAACAGTAAAAACATAGCCGCTATAAAACCGAATATTCCCAATGTAACCAAAAGATGGACGTAGTTATTGTGCATATGTCCTTGTATTTCCTTGTCGGAATTCCTTTTGTATTGTTTATATAATGGGGCGAGATCGATGTCGCCGATGCCCGCAATCGGATGATCCGAAAAGATTAATAAACCGGCTCTCCACAATGCAATCCGTGAAAAATTCGAGGGAAGATACGGATCTATTATGCTCAGCATCCGGTTCCTTTTTACTTGAGAGATAAATAAATTTTCTTTTTCATAAGCTATACTTGTTGGTACAAAATCTAAATTCGTTGTTGACTTTATAACTAATTTATCACCGATTGGATATTCAATCTCGGATAGTTTTTTTTCTGCTGTTGCAATAAATAATTTGTTTTCACTTTCTGTTGCCATGAAGGCATTTGATATTTTATTTTTGACATCCTTAAATACAATATCACCGGATTCTATTGAGTATAATTTTAGACCTTCTTTATCGTTTATTAAAAACTTGGAATTATCAAAGAAAATCAAATCGCTTTGGCTGGAGAATGTTTTTGTGATAATTAATTTATCCGGTAAATAATTTTTTAAAGAAAATATTGAAAGAACTTTCGATTTCGAAAACATGATTACATGGTTGGAATCTGCAAAGATTTTTACATTCCCAGTTATATTTTTATAACGGATTCTATCGTTAAGATTATGCGGATTTCTAAAAACCGTCAAACCGCTGTCACCGTCGATAGCATAAACAAATCTGTTCGAAATTTTCCAATTGTTTAAAAACCCGGAAGTTAAAAATTCGTCAACTTTTTTCAGTCTTCCATTTGTGCTCATCTTCAGAAGAACAAAACGTGTGTCGATTAAATTGGCTACATAAAAACTATCGCGCCATTTTAGAAAATCAATAACCGGTAATCCGAGATTATATTTATCAACAATTTTATTGTCTTTATATTTTACTAGTCCGTTTTCAAAATCGCCGACAAAATAACTCTCATTTTCAGGAAGAATTTTATATGCCCGTCCTTTGGTCTCTAATTCTATTGAGGGTTTACCAGAACTTTTTTCGTAATTGTAAATTTTAATATTGCTGATATCTTTTTCGATAAAAGCCCCGGCTACCAAAACCAATACTACCGGTACTAATAAAACCCATTTTCTGCTTAAGACGATAACAAGCAATATCCCTGCAGCTGCTCCAATCCATCCGGTTCGTTTATATGTCGCGAGTAAAGCTATGAGATTTATAACGAAAAGGAGCGCGAGCAATATCTTAAAACTCTTCGATGCCTTTTCATAAATTAAAAAAGCAAAAAGAAAGATGAGAGAAAAACTCATTAACTCGCTTGATGTTATCGGATACTGGAAGGTTGATGGTCCGGATTCGTATAATTGATAAAAACTGTTGATAAAATAATTATATGATAATCCAATATAAACAATCATAGTAATCACGGCGGCGCCAAGGTAAATAATTACAATTTTTTTTGTACGCTCAAAATCATGTGCCGATATAATAAATGTATAGATTATTGGAATGAGGAGAAATCTCTTCAATAAATTATGAAATGATAATCCTGGTTCTGATGAGAATAAAGTTGATAATATTTCAGCCGCTATATAAAAAAGTAATGAATATTCAAGATTGGTTTTATAAAAAAGATTTTCTCTATTTAAGTAAAATCTAACTACTATTAAAATCAGAGAAAGATAATATCCAACTTGATTTAAAAATATCGAATTGGTGAGACTGCAAAGAAAAATTATTAAGAAGAAATAAATCAGCTTATCAATTATGCCGATTATTCCTTGATTCCGATTTTGCATAAAAACCTTTAATTGGACAATATTATCGAATATCAATTAATTGAATAATAAATGTAGAGATATTTCCAAATACCTTGCAGGTATTTTTAGGACAAAATGTTTGTCCTTATGGTAGTGTTGTAACTTTTGAATCTTTTTGAAGCACTCATGTATTGTAGACTGATCTGATAGTCAATTAAAAAACTGAGTTGAACAGATATGAAAATAAAGCTAAATATTATAATTTTGGTTGTGGTTTATTCCGAGAACTGTTCGTCGATAATTAATTTAAATTTTGCGAAATTTGTAATTAATTAGAGTAATTTGGATAAGACAATATTCGATAAATCTATTATTCGAAAGGAATAATAAAAATGAAATATGATGTAATAATTATTGGTGCCGGAATTGTAGGACTGGCGAGCGCTCTGAAGATACTTGAAAAAAGTCCGGGTTTGAAGCTTCTCCTTCTAGAAAAAGAAAACGGAGTTTCGAAACATCAGACAGGAAATAACAGCGGGGTGATGCATTCCGGAATTTATTATAA
>Ga0153915_10006174_pt1 | contig 11214 bp, 10 predicted proteins | sample Opewatmetagenome_2_FD_107003 | JGI IMG/M metagenome (GOLD analysis project Ga0153915, IMG submission 107003) | Freshwater wetland microbial communities from Ohio, USA - Open water 3 Core 3 Depth 3 metaG | ecosystem: Environmental > Aquatic > Freshwater > Wetlands | place: USA: Ohio, Lake Erie...
CGGCCTGGTGCACCGGCCGCCGGTGGTGGTGGCGGTCACCGCTCCTGCCCTATCTCGGCTTCGGTTGGTCGGCCTCAGCGACGAGCCGACGCATGACTGGTTCTCCCTGCTCGGAGAGTTCGATGCGCTCGGTCGCACCGCCTCACTCGCCCGGACGATGCGGGCCGCCTCGTTCCTCTGCCTGGTGATCAGCGTTCTCTTCGGGGCCTGGCTCTGGCTGCAGATGCGTCGCGCCGAGGACCCCGCCTGACCGTTCGCTCTTGCGGCGTCAGCGTCCCCTCCGCAGTTTGACCATGCCACGCAGTACGCCGCCGCCATCCGAACCGAGGAGGTATCCGTGGTCACACTCGCAGCTCTGTGGCTGAGTCTTCCCCCGGTCACGCTCATGGTCCTGTGGAAGCCGATCATCGCCGCCGCCGTGCTGGTATTCGTCGCCAGCTCCGTCTTCCACATGGTGCTGCCATTCCACAAGTCGGACTTCCGGGGCGTGCCCGATGAGGAGGCGGTACGCGCCGCGCTTCGCAAGGCGAATCCCGCTCCGGGCCAGTACATGATCCCGTGGTGCGGCGACATGAAGGAAATGCGCTCGCCGGAGATGCTCAGGAAGATGGAAGAGGGGCCGGTCGCGATGCTGACGGTCAGGGCGCCAGGCCAGGTCAACATGGGCTCGGCGCTCGGTCAGTGGTTCGTCTACTGCCTGGCGATCTCGTTCTTCTCGGCATACCTGACGGGGCGGCTCATCGGCCCGGGGGCACCCTATCCGGAGATCTTCCGCGCCGTCGGAACCGTGGCCTTCCTCGGCTACGCCGGCGCGACGGCCTCGTCCTCGATCTGGCTCGGCCGACCCTGGTCGGTCACCATCAAGGACATCGTCGACGGGCTGGTCTATGCGCTGCTCACGGCCGGAACCTTCGGCTGGCTGTGGCCGCGCTGATCGGCCTGGGCGTTTCGAACCTGTCGAGGATGAGGGTCGAAGCATGCCGCTGACCCGGCGTCGGTCGCTGGCAGTCCTGCTCCCGCTGTGCGCACCGCTCCTGGCCACCTGCGCGGTCAATCCGGCCACCGGCGGCCACGAGCTCAACCTGGTCTCCGAGTCACAGGAGATCTCGATGGGGCGCGAGGCCGCCGCGAGCGTGCCGAAGCAGACGCCCTACTATGCCGACGCCGCGGTGCAGTCCTACGTGCGGGATCTCGGGCTCAAGCTCGCCGCGCACTCGGAGCGGCCCGGGCTGCCGTGGGAGTTCCATGTGGTCGACGACCCCGCGGTGAACGCCTTCGCGCTGCCCGGCGGGTTCATTTTCGTTACCCGCGGCCTCATGACCGACATGAACTCCGAGGCCGAGCTTGCGTCCGTGATGGGTCACGAGATCGGCCACGTGACGGCACGGCACTCCGCGCAGCAGATCACCCGGCAGCAGATCGCGCAGGTCGGCCTCGTCGCTGGCAGCCTCGCCTCCAGCACCTTCGCGCAGTATGCCGGAGCGGCCGTCCAGGGGCTGCAGCTGCTGTTCCTCAAGTTCAGCCGGGAGGACGAATCCCAGGCCGACATGCTCGGGTTTCGCTACGCCCTCCGCAGCGGCTACGACGTCCGTGCCATGCGGGAGGTGTTCGTCACCCTCGACGGGGTGACCCGGAGCTCGGGCGGCGCCCGGCTCCCCGAATGGCAATCCACCCACCCGGCCCCGGTGAATCGCATCGCGGCCACCGATGCACGAATTGCCGCGACCACGGTCGACTACGATTCGCTGTATCGGGGAAGGGACGTCTATCTCCGCCGCATCGACGGGATGATCTACGGCGACAACCCGCGCGACGGCTACTTCACCGGCGCCACGTTCTACCATCCCGACCTGAGGTTCACCTTCACGTTCCCGTCGGGATGGAAGACCGCCAACCAGGCGAGCGGGGTGACCGGGGTGAGTGCGGGGCAGGACGCGATGATCCAGCTCAGTCTGGCGGAGGGGAGTCCGGAGCAGGCGGCGCAGAAGTTCTTCGGTTCGCAGGGCGTGCAATCCGCCGGAGCGGGCAGCGAGCGGATCAACGGTCTGCCGGCGGTCGCCGGCGATTTCGCGGCGCAGGGCGACCAGACCACCTTCCGCGGGAGGGCCGCTTTCCTCAACCTCGGCGGGCGGACGTACAGCCTGGTCGGCTACAGCAGTACGGCGCGCTGGCCGCAGTACGCCGACGCGGTGCGCGGCTCGTTCGGCAGCTTCCGCGAACTGACCGACCCCAAGGCGCTCGGCGTCCAGCCGGTGCGGCTCAGGGTCGAGAAGCTTCCGCGGGCGATGACCCTGCGGGACTTCAACCGCGCCTCGCCGTCGGTGGTCCCGCTGGCGGAGCTCTCGCTGATGAATCAGGTCGATTCGCTCGAGACGTTGCCGGCCGGGCAGCTGGTCAAGCGAGTGGTGGGAGGCGGCGGAAGCTAGCGCCCGGCCTGGAGCCGGGCGGGTCAGGAGACGCGCCGGGTCTTTCGCTTCATGAAATCCATCAGGATGAACTGCCCCAGGGTCATGGTATTGGTAAAGTACGCCTTCCCGCGGCAGATCTGCGACACCTGCTTGACGAAATCCACCAGCGACCGTTCCCGCGCCAGCATGAAGGTGTTGATCATGATCCCCTGGCGTCTGCAGTTGGCCACTTCGCGGAAGGTCGCCTGCAGGATCTTCGGATCGAGTCCCATCGAGTTCATGTAGACCCGCCCGTCGGGCAGCGTCAGGGCGGAGGGCTTGCCGTCGGTGATCATGACGATCTGTCGCATGTCCTTCTTCTGCGCCGTGAGGATCCGGCGGGCGAGCTTGAGCCCCTCCGCGGTGTTGGTATGGTAGGGCCCCACTTGGGCGCTGGCCAGCGCGGGCAGCGGGATCTCTTCGGCGGAATCGTGGAACAGGACCACCCGGATGCTGTCCCCGGGGAACTGGGTGCGGATCAGGTGAGTGAGCGCCAGCGCCACCTTCTTGGCCGGGGTGAAGCGGTCCTCGCCGTAGAGGATCATCGAGTGCGAGCAGTCGAGCATCAGGACCGTCGCGGCCGAGGAACGGTACTCGGACTGATGCACCATCAGGTCCTCATAGTCGAGATCGATCGGAACCCCGAGCCCCTGGCGCGCGATCGCGTTGCTCAGCGTAGCGGGCACGTCGAGGTTCAGCGTATCGCCGAATTCGTATGGCTTGCTGGTGGACTCCGCCTCGATGCCGGTCGCGAGGTAGGGCGTGTCGTGCGCACCGAAGCTCGATTTGCCGATGCTGCCCAGCAGGTCCTTGAGCGTCTTGTAGCCCAGGAAATCGACGCTCTTCTCGGTGAGGCTGAATTGCACGTCACGGGCGGCGGCGGCGGCCTGGCCGCCCGCCCCGAACATGGGGGTGTGCCCGTCGGGGACCTGGGGGGCCTCCGAAAGGTTCAGGTATCCCTCTTCCATGAGCCGCCGCACGATGGCATCGAGCAGCTCCGCGATCTGACGGGACACGTCCGCGTCCCGCTCCGCGTCCCCGGTGGTGCCGTCTCTCAGCAGCTGCAGCATCGTCTGGGTGAGCTGTCCGCTGTCCATCAGCGCCTGGAGGATGGCCTGGCGGAGGGACTCCAGCGACCGCCCGCCGCCCTCCTCCGGCTCGCCCCAGAACGCGCCCTGGTCTCCGGCGAATCCCGATTGCAGGAGGAAATCCCCCAGCTGGTCGAGCAGCGACTGGAGGTTCACCGCATCGGCGGCCTCGGGAAGGTATTTCGAATAGGTCGTGAGGCGCATGTGGGCCAGTGAGGGAGCGGGAACCGGACCATCGGGGTCGCTTCGTATCATAACCCCGGCGGCCATGGATGTTCACCGGTGTGCCGGTTCCCCCTTTCCCCGCCCCCGTTTACCGTTGTGGACACCGTGCCCGACTCCGTGCCTTCGGCCCCCGCCCCCGCCTTCGCCGCCCTCCGGCACCGCAACTTCCGGCTGTTCATCACGGGCCAGTTCCTGTCGCTGTGCGGCACCTGGATGCAGACCATCGCCCAGGGCTGGCTCGTGCTCCAGCTGACCAATTCACCGTTCTGGGTCGGCGTCGTCGGGACGATGGGCTCGCTCCCCATTCTGGTCTTCACGCTCTACGGCGGCGTGCTGGCGGACCGGGTCAATCGGCGGCACGGGATCATCCTGCTGCAGAGTCTCATGCTGCTGGAGGCGCTGACCCTCGGCACGCTCACCGCGATGCACCGGATCACGCTGCCCTGGATCATCGTGCTCGCCACGCTGCTCGGCAGCTTCACCGCGTTCGAAGTACCCCTCCGCCAGGCCTTCGTCATCGAGATGGTAGGGCGGGAAGACCTGATGAACGCGATCGCCTTCAACTCGCTGGCGTTCAACGGCTCCCGCATCGTCGGCCCGGCGATCGCGGGGGTGCTGATCGCCACGGTGGGTCTGGCCTCCTGCTTCTACGCCAATGGGTTTAGCTACCTCGCGGTCCTCGCCGGCCTGCTGCTCATCCGGGTTCCCCCCGCCAAGGCGCCGATACGCAGCGCCGCGGCCCTCCGCGACCTGCGGGAAGGCGTGCGCTATGCCATGGGGCACCAGCGGCCGCGCTCCCTGCTGCTGCTGACCGCCACGCTCAGCATCTTCGGCTTCTCGTTCCTGACCATGCTGCCGGTGTTCGCCCGCGACGTCGTCCACTCACAGGCCGCGGGCTATGGCGGACTGATGTCCGGGCTCGGCGTCGGGGCCGCGGCGGGCGGGCTCGCCATTGCCGCGTCGCGCCGGGTGGACCCCGGTCTCAGGCTGGTGCGCTGGGCGGGCATCATCTTCGGCTGCAGCCTGATGGCGCTGGCGCTGGTCGATCACTATGCGAGCGCCTTCATCCTGCTGGCAGTGGCCGGATGCGCCATGATCCTGAACAACGTCATGACCAATACCGACCTCCAGACCAGCGCCCCGGACGAGCTCCGGGGTCGGGTCATGGGGTTCTATTCCCTGATGGTCCTCGGCATGGCGCCTTTCGGATCCTTCCAGGCCGGCTGGGTGTCGGAGCGCATCGGCGTTCAGGGCTCGCTGGCAATCGGCGGGGTGGCATGCCTGGTGGCCGCGTGGTGGTTCACCAGGACCCTCGGCGTGGCGCGCCGGGAACGGTGAACCGGTGCGCGACCGCCCGTCTCGTCCGCCCTGCACCTCTCCTTCCTCACCCGGCATGGTGGTCCCATGATCATCACCATCTCGAGACAATTCGGTGCCGGCGGCTCGGCCGTCGCCGCGCGGACCGCTGCGGCGCTCGGCTGGTCACTGGTCGACAACGAGATCGTCGATCAGGTGGCGCGCCGCGCCGGCCTCCCCCCCGCCGAGGTCGCCGCGCACGATGAGCGGGTGCCGACGTTCGTCGAACGGCTCTCCCGGACCCTCGCGGTGTCCTCGCAGGAGTTCGCGCTGCCGGTGCCGGACGCGCTCGCGGCGCTCGATGAACCGGCCCTGGTGCGGATGACGGAGGCGGTGGTCAGGGAGGCCGCGGCGCACGGCCGCGTGGTGCTGGTGGGGCGGGCGGCGCCGGTCGTCCTCGGGCAGCAGCAGAGCACGCTGCACGTCCGGGTCGTGGCTCCACCCGGCTTCAGGGTCGGCCAGGTGATGGCCCGGGAGCGGGTCGACGCGAAGCGCGCCGAGAAGCTCATCCACGAGATCGACGCCCAGCGGGCCCGATATCATCGCGAGTACTACGATCGTGACTGGGAAAACCCGCTCCACTACCAGATGGTGCTCAATACCGGCGTCCTGGGGTTGGAGGGCGCTGCGGACGTCGTGGTGTTCCGGGCCAGGGCGATGGGATGGACCTGATCCGCTACCCGTACTGCTTGCCCGACCCGGGCTCGCGCCGATCCGGCCTTGCACGGACATAGCCGAGCTCCTCGTTCCGGCTGATCCGCTTCTCGGCGGCGAGTCCCTCCAGCACCAGCTCGCAGGCGGCCACCATCCGACCCGGCTGCTCACGGGTCGCGAGGCCGCCGGTGGTCACCACGTCGAGCAGCCCCGGGACCACGCTGAAGCCCTTGAGGCAGACGTCACTCCGCTCGTCGTTGCTTACCTTGAGCGCCCCGCCGCGTTCGAACCACTCCACCACGCCATCGAGGTAGACGTCGCCCAGCCGGCTCTCCATCGTGAGGCCCGCGGCGCGGCGGACCATGTCCCTGGCGATCGCCTCGCCGCCCTGCAGCTCTCCCTCGTACTCGAGCTCGAGCTTGCCGGTGATCGACGGGATGGCGGCATAGACGTCGCTCACCCGCACGGTGATCGCCGGCTCGGCGTGCATGACGGCGCGCCGCTCGGCGTTGGAAGCGGCGTGCTCCAGCACGCTGATCGGCAGTCGCTGGCTCACGCCGGACCGCTTGTCGATCCGCTTGTCCTGCCGGGCCTCGAAGGCGACATGCTCGATCACCTCGCGCACGAAGTCGGGCACGTCGATCGGGCGCCCGCCGCGCTCGGTCCACGCCTCCTGCGCCGTGATCGCCATGCCGAGCTCCACGGTCCGCGGGTAATGGGTGAGGATCTCCGAGCCGATCCGGTCCTTGAGGGGCGTGATGATCTTGCCGCGGGCGGTGTAATCCTCCGGGTTGGCCGTGAAGGCGAGCAGCACGTCGAGCGCCAGACGGACCGGATAGCCCTTGATCTGGACATCGCCCTCCTGCATGATGTTGAAGAGGCCGACCTGGATCTTGCCGCTGAGGTCCGGAAGCTCGTTCAGCGCGAAGATCCCGCGGTTCGCGCGCGGCAGGAGACCGAAATGCATCGTCAGCTCGTCCGAGAGCACATGGCCGCCGCGCGCCGCCCGGATGGGGTCCACGTCGCCGATGATGTCCGCGATCGTCACGTCGGGGGTCGCGAGCTTCTCGACGTAGCGCTGATCAGGCGCCAGCCAGGCGATCGGGGTCGCGTCGCCGCATTCGGCGAGCGTCTCGCGCGCGAACTTCGAGATCGGCGCGAACGGGTCGTCGTTCACTTCGCTGCCGGCCACGATGGGGATGCGCTCGTCCAGCAGGGAGGTGAGCTGGCGCAGGATCCGGCTCTTCGCCTGACCCCGCAGGCCCAGCAGGATGAAGTGGTGCCGCGCCAGCAGCGCGTTCACCAGCTGCGGGACGATCGTATCGTCGTACCCGACGATGCCCGGGAGGAGCGGCGCCCCGGTCTCAAGCTGGCGGAGCAGATTGGCGCGGATCTCGTCGCGGACCGAGCGCCCGCGGAGCGGGGATTCCGCCCACTCGCTGCGCCGGAGATCACCGAGGGTCTGAGGTCGAGGCATGACTGGTCGGAACTCCTTGCGGTGGGGAACGCTCGAGACCGGCGCGGGCGCCCCGGACTTCGGGTATAGGAAATACCCCGGACCGGATGGTCCGTTCGCCCTTCTCTAGGACGAACGAACCTCGTCCGGCTTGACTTTAGTGGGCAGATTCTTATCTTGGCCGCGGGTTATGCCCGGCCGCAGTGACGGCATAGCGAACGTGACCAATTCACTGTCCCCCGATTCCCCGTCAGGAGTACGCATGAAGAAGGTCCTGGCCGTCGCCGCGCTGGTTCTGATCGCGGCCTGCGGCGAGAAGAAGGCGGCGGCACCCGCTGCCGACACGGCGTCCATGAAGATGGACACTACGACGCAGATGAAGCACGACACCGGCATGAAGATGGACAGCACAATGGCCCGGGACACCGCCAAGAAGATGTAAGGCGGACTGCGAAGCCGTGCACGGGGCCCCGACCGGACGGTCAGGGCCCCGTTGTGTTCAGTCGCCCCCGCCCGCGATGGCCCGCACGGCGGCCGGGACTCCCTCCCGATGCCGGACCACCGGACTCCACTCCAGTTCCCGCCGCGCCGCCTCGACCGAATACGGATTCCCGCCGCGCCAGAAATCGATTGCGCCCCGGAAGCGGGTGGGGAAGCGCCGCGACGGAAGCAGGCCGAGCACCCGGTCGGCGAGCCCGGCGGCGGCCTCGGCGACCCCGAGGGGAACCGTGACCTGGCGCACCGGCCTGCCGAGCCCGCCGCGGACCGCGGCGATCAGCTCGGGCGCCGTCATCACATCGTCATTGACCAGATTGAACGCCTGTCCCCAGCCGCGGTCGAGACTGATGGCCTGAACCACGGCGAGCGCGACGTTCCTCCCGTGGACCATCGTGAGCGGACGCGGTACGCGGCCGAACACCGGAAGCGCTCCCAGGCGGGCCAGCGCCACAATCCGGGGCAGGAACTGCCGGTCTCCCTCGCCGTAGATCACGCTGGGCCGGAAGGCCATGGCGCGGAGGCCGCCGGCCGCCGCGTCCCACAGGACCTGCTCCGCCAGGCGCTTCGAGCGCGGGTAGACCTGCCGGTCCTGGAGCGAACCGAACGGGAACGATTCGGTGAGGGAGCCCGGCTCTCCCGTGTAGTCTTCGCGGCCGTACACGGCGACCGAAGAGATGTGGATGAGGGGGACGCCGAGCTGGCGGGCGCGCTCCGCCGCGAGCCGCACGGAGCCCACGTTCACCCGCTCGTAGTCGTCCCACCCCGCACGGGCGGTGATGAGGGCGGCCGCGTGGATGATCGCCGAAACACCGCCGATCCGTTGCCAGGTGGCGCGGTCGTCCACCGAACCACGAGTCGGCTCCGCGCCGAGGCGGCGCACCCGCCCGGCGGATGCCTCGTCGCGCACCAGGGCGGTGACGGACCATCCGCGCGCCCGGCATTCGTGCAGGATGTGGGTGCCGACGAGGCCCGTGGCCCCGGTCAGCAGGATCACGGGCGGCTGGAACCGGTGCTGCCGAGGTATTCCGGCTCGAAATGCGAAGGACCGAACGGAAGGATGCTGGTGCGGGCCGACCGTCGGCCCGCGATGACCAGCTCGCCGGGCTCCACCTCCCGGCGGACCATCGCGATGCCGAGCAGCCGGTCCGGAAGGACGAGCACGGAGCGGACCGAGCCGACCTCCTTGCCCGCCTCGGTCAGGACCGATTCTCCCTCGAGCGGCTCATTGCCGTGCCACCGCAGCCCCATGAGGCCGCGATTCGCATGGCCCCGGAAGTGGAGCCGCGCCACGGTCTCCTGGCCGGTGTAGCAGCCCTTGGTATAGGAGACGCCCTGGATGTCGTCGAACCGGGCCTCCTGCGGCAGGGTCTTCTCGTCGATCTCGGCGCCCAGCGCCGGCCAGCCGCACAGGATGCGGGCGGCTTGACGGTCCGACTCGTCACCCCGGGCGATGCCCGCCCGCATCAGAACCCCGGCCGCGGCCTCGATCGCGGCGGTGCTTCCCACCAGCATGGCCCGGAAGGGAGGTCCCCAGGATTCGGTCCGGACGATCGTCAGCGGCTCGCCGCCGGCATGGCCGGTCGTCACCCCGCCCGCCCGCTCTTCCACCGGACCGATTCCCGCGAAGCGCAGGTGCCCGATCGATTCGTCGCCGAACAGCCAGGCGACCCCGCGCTCGCCGGTGAGGTCGGTCATCCGGGCGAGCCGGGGCGGCAGCTGGTGCTGGAACAGCGCGACCGCGGCGTCATGCCCCTGGGGATCGGCGATCAGCGTGATGCCGGCGGGCTGGCGGATCGTCCAGAAGTCGACCACGATCATGCCCTTCGGCGTCAGGAGCGCGCCGTAGACGGCGCTGTTCTCGCCTGCCTTGACGATATCGTTGGTGAGCAGCCCCTGGATGCAGGGCAGTGCGCCGGGGCCCGTGATCTCGAACACTCCCGGAGCGCCGGTCACGATCACCGCCTCGTGACGCAGCCGTTCCAGGCGGGGCCAGTCGAGGCTCGGCCTCGGAGTGCTCATGAGCGGTGGACATCGTGGGGCATGCAGAAAAGCGTAAGCAGCCGCGGGCGAAAGGTGAAGGGTGAGTTCCCGCTGCCTCAGTGATAGAGGCCGGCCAGGCGATACGACCAGTCGAGCAACTCGACGGGGTGTCGGACCTCGATGTCAAGGCCGGCGGCACGCACGCCCGCGCCGATCTGCATCACGCAGCCCGGGTTGCCGGTGGCGATGATGGCCGGCCGCGGCTCGGCGGCGGTGATCGCGCCCAGCTTGTCCTCGAGCACCGCGCGGGACATGGCGGGCTCGAGCAGGGAGTAGATCCCCGCGCTGCCGCAGCAACGATCGAAACCGGGGAGCAGCCGCAGCCTCAGGGAAGGAACGGCGCGCAGGACCGCGAGCACCTGGTCATGGACCTTCTGCGCGTGCATCAGGTGACAGGGCGCATCGTAGGCGACCTCGATCGGGAGCTCCGCGCCCGGCATGGGGCCGCGGTCGGCCAGCAGCTCGGAGACGTCCCGCACCCGTTCGGCGAACTGCCGTGCCTCGGTGCTCCCGGCAACCCGCCCGTAGTCCTTGAGCAGCGCGCCGCATCCGGCGCTGTTGACCACGATGAGCTCCGCCTGGCCCACGAAGGACGCGATGTTCCGCCGCGCCAGGCGCTCGGCGCCGCGCCGGTCCCCGGCGTGCTCGTGCAGCGCCCCGCAACATACCTGGCCGCTCACCTCGACCACCCGATACCCGTTGACCTCCAGCGTCCGCCGGGTGGCGTCGTGCACATGATCGAACAGGTCGTCCATGACGCAGCCGCGGAAGAGCGCGATGGTGGTCGGCGGAAACGGGGCGGGGCGGGGTGATGCGGAGGTCGCCGGGCTGGCGTGGCGCGTCTCCCCGGCGGCGGTCGCCGCCAGCATTCCCATCGCGAAGCCGAAGGGGCCATCGGCCGCGAGGACTCCGGGCAGTCCGGTCTTCCGCAGGAGGCGCCCCAGCGCCAGCAGCGGGCGCCGGACCGCGGCCGTCCCGAATACGGCGAGCACGACCCGCGCCAGCCAGCCGAGCCCGCGTTGCTCGTGGAGCAGCTCACGCGCAGTCTCGAGCCCTCTGCCGTAGCCTACGCCGGAAGGGCAGACCGGTTCGCAGCCACGGCAGCCCAGGCAGGCATCGAGATGCTGCAGCAGCGCGGCGTCGGTCGCGGCGACGTCGCCCCGTTCGAGGGCCCGCATCAGGACGATGCGGCCGCGCGGGCTGTCGGCCTCGTCGCCCGTCACGGCGTAGGTCGGGCAGGCCGGCAGGCAGAAGCCGCAGTGGACGCAGGGATCGAGCGACTCGAAGCCCGACACGGGCTAGTCCTCGCTTCCTTCCAGGGCCACGCTGATCTGCCGGCCCGGATCGAACCGATCGCGCAGCCGCCCGACCAGCTGGCCGACGCCTTCGTGATACGCCCCGAAGTGACCGAACTGGCGGCGCAGCTCCCATGGGGCGCGCTCGAGCGTGA
>Ga0153915_10006175_pt1 | contig 11213 bp, 10 predicted proteins | sample Opewatmetagenome_2_FD_107003 | JGI IMG/M metagenome (GOLD analysis project Ga0153915, IMG submission 107003) | Freshwater wetland microbial communities from Ohio, USA - Open water 3 Core 3 Depth 3 metaG | ecosystem: Environmental > Aquatic > Freshwater > Wetlands | place: USA: Ohio, Lake Erie...
TCACGATTCCGTACGGGCGATCGACACGCAGCTTCACCGTCCCGGCGGCAAATCTCCGGGAGATCCTCCAGCCCAATCCCGTGGAGGCATCCCCCGGCGCGGCGCGCGAGCTCATCCGCGAGGCCATGGCGAATCCTGTCGGCACCCCGCGCCTGGAGGAGATGGTCAAGCCGTCCGACACGGTGGCCGTCATGGTGGACGACCTCACGCGGCCGACGCCGGCCTCGCCGATCGTGCACGAAATCCTGGGTCGCCTGCAGGCTGCCGGGGTTCCCGAGCGGAACGTGTCCATCGTCGTTGCGCTGGGGACTCACCGCGCAATGACGGAGGAAGAGATCGCGCAGAAGCTGGACGCGTCCATCCGGTCGCGAATCCGGGTGCTGAACCACGATTTCCGCGATCCCTCGAAGCTCGTCCACGTGGGGACCTCCGCGGACGGCATTCCGGTCTGGATCAACCGCTCGGTGGTCGAGGCGGACGTGCGTATCGGCGTGGGCAATATCGTTCCGCATTGCGTGGCGGGGTGGTCCGGCGGCGGCAAGATCATCTATCCCGGGGTGGCCGGCGAGCAGACCGTGGATGGTTTCCACGGTGAGTTCGGGACCGCACTGGAAAACCGGATCGGCAACATCGACGCGCCGGTGCGAAAGGAAATCGAGCGCCTGGTGAAGTACGTGGGCCTGGAGTTTATCGTCAACGTCATCCTCACGGGAGACGGCGGCATCTACCGCGTGGTAGCCGGTGACTACGTCCGCGCGCACCGAGCCGGGGTAGAGCACGCACGGGTGGTGTACTCGGTCAGGAGCCGCTCGAGGACGGATATCGCCGTGGTCAGCTCGTTCCCTGCGGACATGGATTTCTGGCAGGCGGGGAAAGCGGTCTACTCCGGAGAGCTGATGGTCCGTGATGGAGGCACCCTGATCCTTGTGACGCCTTGCCCGGACGGGGTCGTTCACAACCACGACCTGTTCTCGTACATGTCGACTCCCCCCGGGACGCTGCTGCAGGACATGGCCGCCGGGCGGACTCGGGACCGGGCGGCTGCCGCGGTGGGCGTGCGCATCGGCATGATTCTGAGGCGGATACGGGTAGTGGCGGTGTCCGACGGATTGACACGAGCCGACATCGAGGGGCTGGGATTCCGCGCTGCTGCCGGCCTGCAGGCCGCGATTGATCAAGGCATTGACGAATACGGGGATGGGTGCACAATCTCTGTCCTCACCCACGGCGGCGATCTCTACCCCGAGGCATCCTGAGGTGCGCGGCATCGTGGATCGCCCTCCACGTGGAGGGCAGAGCGGAGGCAGTTGGTGGAAAGAAACGAGAGTGCGCTGAAGGACCATCTATCTCTGACGGAACGGGTCTACATGACGCTGCGGCAGATGATTCTCAACATGGAGCTGCCGCCGGGCACCCGGCTCAAGGACATCGAGCTCGCGAAGAAGCTTGGAGTCAGCAACACGCCTCTTCGAGAGGCGATGCGATGGCTTGCGGCGGACTCCCTGGTGGAGAGCGTCCCCCGCCGAGGAACATTCGTCAAACGTCTCACGGCAGAGGAGAGCGGCCGGCTCTACGAGATCCGCGAAGCCCTCGAGGTCCTCGCGGCGCGCCTTGCCGCCGAGAGGGCGACCGCCGAAGCCTTGGCCCGAATCTCGGAGACTGCGTCCGGGCATCTCAAGGCCGTCGAGTCCGGCAACGTGCAGGAGTACCTCGCCCTGGATCGGCAGTTCCATACGCTCATCGCCGAAGGCTCGAAGAACGAGATCCTCGTTTCGATGCTCAACCTCATCGCGGACCGGATCTACATCGTGCGGAGGCTGACCTCGAACGTGGAAAAGGATTTTCTCACCAGCCGGGAGCACATGGAGATTGCCGAGGCGCTGTCCCGAAGAGACGGCGAGCGCGCGGCGGAGCTCATCCAGAAGCACATCCGGCGTCACGGTGGGAGGGTGCATGAGTTCCTGAAGAGCGACGCTGGAGGTTTGTTCACAAAGTCGCCCTCGGACCTCGAAACGTAGGAAGAATGACACCAACCTCGAAATCGCGTAGAGCGGCAAGGACATGGCAGATCGATACGTAACTCTTTTAGGAATAAACAGTTAATAACGATTTTGATGAATAGCTTGGAATCAGAGAAATATGTTGACTCCCTCCTTTTCTCATGTATAATGCATAATGCGTAATGCAGGCAACATAGAGACTGTGTGCTCATCGGACCGGACGTGGCGGGGAGGCGGGACGTAGATGGCCGGGAAAAAAGGGCAGCTTCACCGGAAAACAAGGACTGGCCAGGGGCTCGTCAGCGTCGTTGAAGAGAAGGACGACGTGATGAAATTCCTCACGATGGACCTGCTCTTCCTCGAAGCCGGGCAGGCGATAGACGTGGGCTCCCGCAAGCGGGAGCTGGGGATCGTCGTCCTCGGCGGACAGTGCTCGGTGAGCGCGGACGGTATCCCGGCCACGGCCTTGAACGCGCGTGCAAACCCGCTGGATGCGTGGCCGCATGCGGTTTACGTTCCGGCCGGAAAGACGGTTCGAATCGAGGCGCGCTCCAGACTGGAGGCCGCGGTCTTCGGGACTCCGGCCGAACAGGGAGACGTGGTCCGGATCATCACGCCGGACGACATCAAGGTCCTCAAGATCGGCGAGGGCAACTGGTACCTCGAGGGAACCTTCATCATCTACGACAAGATCCCCAGCAGGCGCCTGATCGTCGGAGAGACGCACATCCCCGCGGGCAACTGGTCCTCCTCGCCCCCGCATTCCCACGAACGGGACGTGCCAGGCGTCGAAACCCGGTTGGAAGAAATCTATTACTTCCGTTTCCAGCCGCCCCAGGGATTCGGCTTCCAGGGCTTGTACACCCTGGATCACGAGCTCGATGAAGCATTTCTCATTCGCGACGGGGACGTGGTCCTCGTTCCGCGTGGCATGCATCCAAACGTGGCGGGACCCGGCTACCGCATGTACATGCTCTGGGGGATGGCCGGCACGACAAAGGATTGGATCCCGTTCGAAGATCCCGCGCACAAGTGGATCGGTTCCGTGAAGGGGTGATGGGGTCTTGAGTTTTCGTTGTCCCAATATCTCTCGTTCAAGGAGGTCGCTATGGCGAGGAGAACGCGTCTTCTATTGCCCGGGATCATCCTGCTGGCGCTGGTGTTCCTGGTCCCACAGGTGACATTCGCCTCGGGCACGGGGGAATCCCAGTCGATCAAGCTGGGATTCGTCAACATGCGGACAGGCTTCGGCAGCATCCATGGGCTGCACGCCTACCGCGCCGTGAAAATGGCCGTGGATGAGATCAACGCATCGGGCGGGCTGCTCGGCAAGGAAGTGATCCTGGTGGAGGAAGACAGCCACACCGAGGTCGATCTTGCCCTGCAGAAGCTCAACAAGCTCATCAAGCAGGACAAGGCGGCGGCCACCGTCGTCTTCGTCTTCTCCAACATCCTGGAGGCACAACTCGACATCGCGAAGAAGGAAAAGCACCTGCTGCTGGGTGGTGGCCTGAACGAGGGGACCTTCGTCAACCACTACCTCTTCGGCGCCTACGCGCAGCCCAACCAGTGGATCTACCCCATCATGAACTGGGCAGCCAAGGACAAGGGAAAGAAGGCGTACCTCATCGGGTCAGACTACGCCTGGGGGCGTGGCTCGCTGGACGCCGCCAAGAAGCACCTGCCGGACATCGGCGCGACCCTGGCGGGCGAGGACTACTACCCGCTCGGGACAACCGACTGGGCACCCGCCGTGCAGAAGATCAAGGACTCGGGAGCCGACTGGATCCTCCCGATGGTCGCGGGCAACGACTACGTGATGTTCCTGAAGGCGTTCTTCGACTTCGGCCTGAAGGGCAAGATCACCGTTGCGAACACCATCTTCAACGAGGAAGACAGCCCCGCGTTCCCCCCCGACATCCGCGACGGGCTGATGACCGGGGCCACCTATTTCACCTCCGTCCCAACCGCCGAAAACAAGGCCTTCCTGGAGAAGCTGAGGGCCCAGTTCGGCAAGGACGTGTTCATGACCAACTTCGGGGAAGCCTACTACGACATGGTCATGATGTGGGCCAAGGCGGTGAAGACCGCGGGCACCACGCAGACCGAACCGGTGATCAAGGCCCTGGAGGCGCAGGGTCCGTTCCTCGGGCCCCAGGGGAAGCTCACCGTGGATCCCAAGACTCACGCGTACTACATGAACTCCTATCTGGGCAAAGTCAACGCGGACGGGTCGATCTCCGTGGTGGAGAGCCTCGGGGAGTCCGCGCCGCAGCCGGTGGTGAGCACCGACGCGCGCATCGTGCCCTGACGAAAGGTCCTGAACCTCGCCCCGCCGCCGAACGGCGGCGGGGCACTCCTGGAAACATAGAAATGGAACAGCTGGCAGTCGCGATCCTCAACGGCCTGACGCTGACAATGATCCTTTCCCTCATCGCCCTCGGGCTGGCCGTGATCTTCGGCCTGAGGGGAGTCATCAACCTGGCCCACGGGGAGTTTTTCATGCTCGGCGCGTACGCCGTGGTGATCTCGGACCAGTTCCTCCCGAAGTACTGGGCCGGCCTGCTGCTCGCTCCCCTGCTCATCGGGGCCGTCGGGTGGGTGGTGGAGCGGCTGGTCATCCGCCACCTCTACGCCAAGCCGCTGGATACCCTGCTCGCCACCCTGGGGCTCAGCATCGTCATCCGGGAAGGAGTGCGGATGACCGGCGGCGCGGGCTACAAGTACACCTCGGTGCCGTTCACCGGCAATCTTCACCTGCTCGGCGTCGATTATCCCGTCTACCGGCTTTTCCTTATCGCGATCACGGCCGCGGCGTTCCTGCTCGTGCTGTACTTCTTCCTCTTCACGAAGTACGGCGTCCAGATCCGGGCATCCATTGCCAACCGGGAGATCGCCGGAGCGCTGGGAATCAACACCTCGAGGGTGGACCAGATCGTCTTCATCATCGGGTCCGCTCTCGCGGGGTTTGCCGGCGCGATCATGAGTCCTATCATCCCGCTCAGCCCGAACATGGGCGTGGATTTCTTCGCCAAGTCCTTCCTGGTGGTCATCGTGGGCGGAGTCGGCAGCTTCTCCGGGGCCCTCGCGGGAGCCGGGCTCATCGGGGGCGGTGAATCCATCCTCTCATCGGTGATCCGGCCGATCATCGCCCAGGCCTTCATCCTGCTGCTTGCCATCGTGGTGATCCGCTTCCGGCCGTACGGGCTTTTCAGGAAGTAGGGGCGGGCCATGCCGGAAACCATGCTCACGGGAAACAGCCGCCGAAGTCCACGTACGACCCTCGCTGTCTCCGGGCTGGTCTTCGCCGCGCTATGCGTCTTTCCGCTGGCAGCGGGAGAGTACCAGTCGGGGCTGCTGGCCCGCTACCTCGTGTTCGGGCTCTTCGCGATGAGCTTTGATCTCCTGTGGGGCTACGCCGGCATCATGAACTTCGGGCACGCGGCCTTTTTCGGGCTCGGCGCGTACAGCGTAGGGCTCGTCCTGAAGCATTTCCCGTTCGTGGGAGCATCCCTTCTGGCGGCGATTTCCTCGGCCGTCGTTCCCCTGGCCTTTGCCTTGATCTTCGGATACTTCCTGTTCTACGGCCGGGTGGCAGGCGTCTACTTCGCGATTGTCAGCATGGCGCTGTCTCTGATGATGCAGACGCTGGCCATCGCGCTGGATTTCACCGGAGGGCTGAACGGCCTCCGCGGATTCCCGCCGCTGACGCTCGGCATCCCGGGGACGTTTGCGCTTCCGATTACCGGGGACCTTGCCCCCTACTACCTGACCGTGGTCGTCTGCGCGCTCCTCCTGCTGCTCTCGCTGAAGATCGTCAATTCGTCCTTCGGCAGGACGATCGAGGCCATCCGGGACAACCCGGACCGTACCGAATCGCTGGGCTACGACATCGCCGGGATCCAGCTCACGATCTTCACGATCTCGTGCACGATGGCGGGTATCGCGGGCGCCCTGTACGTCCCCATCGGGCACATCTCGCCGGAGATCCTCGGCCTGCTGTTCTCCACGAACGCCCTCGTCTGGGTGAGCATCGGGGGACGGGGGACCCTCGTGGGGGGGTTCGTCGGCGCGCTGGTCGTCTCGTACCTCCAGTATTTCCTCGGGGCGTGGCTGCAGAACCTGTGGTACATCATCATCGGGGTGTTCTTCATCCTGGTCGTGCTCTTCCGCGGCGGTGGCATCATGGGCTTCCTGAGAAACCGAACTCGCGAAGGGGTCGGGCGATGACGGGACGCTGGTTCGGAGTCGCGCGATGAACATCCTGGAAACCCGCGGGCTGGTGAAGAGATTCGGGGGCTTGCTGGTTACCGACAACCTTGATTTCTCTCTCGCGGAAGGAGAGCTGCGCTGCCTCATCGGACCCAACGGTGCAGGCAAGACGACCTTCTTCAACCTTCTTTCGGGCACCCTCCCGGCCGACGCGGGCCGCGTCTTCTTTGCCGGGGAGGATATCTCGCGGCTGCCGCTGCACGTCAGGGTCAGGCGCGGGATCGGGCGCAAATACCAGTCACCGACCGTGTTCGAGGAGCTGTCCGTATCGGAGAACATCAAGGTTTCCACCCGGGGCAAGTCCGCCCCGTTCTCCCTGTTCCTGCGGCGCCTGGATGCCGAGTATGACGCGCTCTGCGACCAGATCCTGGACCGGGTTCACCTTCGGGACAAGAGGCGGCTTCCCGCGTCGAGCCTCTCTCACGGCGAGAAGCAATGGCTGGAGATCGCCATGGTCCTTGCCAACAAGCCACGGCTGCTCCTGCTCGACGAGCCGACGGCCGGCATGACACCCGCGGAGACGCGGGAAACCGCCGCGCTGCTCAAGGAAGTCATCAAGGACATCTCCGCGATCGTGATCGAGCACGACTTGAAGTTCGTACGGGAGATCGCCTCGACGATCACCGTCATGCACAAGGGAGGCATCCTTACCCAGGGTCCCATCGAGGAAATCGCGCGAAACGAGGAAGTGAAACGGGTGTACCTCGGCCGGGAGTCCCTATGACCCTTGAAACGAAGGGCCTGAGCTCGGGCTACGCGAAGAGCCTCGTATGCCACGATGTCAGCATCCGCATTGAGGCCGGCGAGCGCGTGTGCATCCTCGGGAGGAACGGGGTCGGGAAGACGACCCTCCTGAAGACGCTCATGGGCATCCTCCCCATCGCGAAAGGGGACTGCTTCGTGGATGGGACACCGACGGGCCGCCTGCCGTCCTACCGGGTTGCCCGGATGGGCATCGGCTACGTTCCGCAGGGCAGGGGGATCTTCGGAAAGCTCACCGTCCAGGAAAACCTCGGCCTCGGCACGGTGGCGCAGAAGAGGCGCATCGTGGACGTGGATGATAGAGTGCTCGACTATTTTCCCGTTCTCCGGGAACGGCTCCACCAGAAGGCCGGCACTCTCTCCGGCGGTGAGCAGCAAATGCTCAGCATCGCCCGCGCGCTCGCCGGCGGGCCGCGCCTTCTTCTCCTGGACGAGCCCTCGGAGGGCTTGCAGCCGAACATCATCCAGGGCCTCGGCGAGATCATCCGCCGCATCAACGTCGAGCAGGGGCTGGCGATCCTGCTGGTGGAGCAGAACCTGGACTTCGCGCTCGCCGTCGCCGCGCGCGGATACGTGATGGAAAAAGGAACGATCGTGGAGTCGGGATCCGCAGAGGAGCTCAAGAGCGATTCCATCGTCCAGGAGTACCTCGGCGTATGACCAGCCTTCGTGTCGTCGTGACGGATGACCGCTACGGCAGCTACCGGGAAGAAGAGGAGGTGCTCCGCGACGTCGGCGCGCGCCTGGAAATCCTCCAGCTGTCCTCGGAGGAGGAGGCAATCGCCCGTCTCGCGGAGGCCGACGGGATCATTGTGAACCTCTTCCCGTTGACCGCCCGGGTGATCGAGTCTCTTTCCCGCTGCCGCGTGATCTCCCGCTACGGCGTGGGCTACGACAACGTCGATGTCGAAGCCGCGACCCGGAAACAGATCTGGGTCGCACGGGTCCCTGACTACTGCATCGAAGAGGTTTCCGACCATGCCCTCGCCCTGATGCTCGCCTGCGTCCGCAACGTGGCCTTCAGGGACCGCAGGATCCGCGAGGGCAGGTGGAACCTGCACCGGGAACAGCCGACTCATCGCATAGTGGGCAGGACACTCGGGTTGATCGGGTTCGGCGCAATCGCGCGCTGCCTGCTGCGAAAGGTCGCCGGGCTGGGCCTGGCCAGAGTGCTCGTGTTCGACCCGCTTGTGGAGGCCTCGGCGGTCCGGAAGGAAGGCGGAGCTCCGGCCGATCTGCGCACCGTCCTTGCGGACTCGGACTTCCTGTCCATCCATGCCCCGCTTTCCCCGGAAACGAAGGGCATGATCGGGCCGCAGGAGCTCCGCCTGATGAAACGCACCGCCATCCTCGTCAATACCGCGCGCGGACCGCTCGTGGACGAATCCGCCCTTGCCGCCGCCCTGTCGGAGGGGAGGCTCTGTGCGGCCGGGCTCGATGTCTTCGAGAGGGAACCTCTGTCCGCGGACAGCCCCTTGCGGCGGCTGGACAACGTGGTTCTCTCGGATCACGCCGGCTGGTTCAGCGAGGAGTCGGTCTCCGAGCTGAAGACCAAGGCCGCGCGCAACGTCGCTGCCGTTCTCCGCGGCGGCCCGCCGGTCTACCCCGTGAACCAGGTGCAAGGAGGGAAGGCACATGCATGAAGTACTGACCCGCCTCGGTGAGTTCGGCGTCATTCCCGTGGTGAAGATCGAAAGCGCATCCGATGCGGTGCGCCTCGGAGAGGCGCTCCTCGCCGGCGACCTGCCGGTTGCGGAAATCACGTTCCGCACGGCGGCTGCCGAGGAGACGATCGTCCGCCTGACCCGTGAATTGCCTGCCCTTTTCGTCGGGGCAGGAACGGTGCTCAGCGTGGACCAGGCAAAGAAGGCGGTCGGCGCAGGCGCAAAGTTCATCGTATCCCCCGGCTTCAATCCCTCGGTCGTCGATTTCTGCCTCGGCGAAGGGATACCCGTCATTCCCGGAGTGTGCTCGCCAACCGAAATCGAAATGGCGCTGGAGCGGGGCCTGGAGGTGCTCAAGTTCTTCCCCGCCGGGGCTTCCGGGGGCCTGGAGTTTCTCAAGGCAATCGCGGCGCCGTACGGGAAGGTGCAGTTCATTCCCACCGGCGGCGTGGACCCGTCGAATCTCGCGGAGTACCTGTCATTCGGCCGCGTCCACGCGGTGGGAGGAACCTGGATCGCCCGGGAGGCAGCGATCAGCGCCGGGAACTTCGACGAGATCACCCGGCTCGCCCGCGAGGCCGTTGCGATATCTCTTGGTTTCCAGTTCGCTCATGTCGGGATCAACCGGGAGAGCTCGCAGCAGGCTGCGGCAGCTGCCGACAGCTTCGGCAGGCTCTTCTCGTTCGCTCCAAAGGAAGGCGCCAGCTCGGTCTTCAGCGGCGCAAGCATCGAGATCACGAAAAGCCCCTTCCCGGGGCTCCACGGGCATATCGCAGTCTCGACGCTGAGCATTCCCCGGGCGATCACGCATCTCGCGCGCAAGGGCTTTGCCGTGCGGCCCGAGACCGCCAAGGAAAAGGACGGAAGGGTGATCGCCGTGTACCTCGCCCAGGAGGTCGCGGGATTCGCGATCCACCTTCTCCAGAAATAGGCAGCCGGATGGCGCGGTTCGTCACGTTCGGCGAGTTCATGGTTTCCAGGAAGTACGAAATCCACGACATCGTGGACCGCGTCGGGTCCGGCGACACCTTCGCCGCGGGACTACTCTACGGCCTTGCCCAGCTCGGTGATCCCCGGGAGGCCCTCGAGTTCGCTGTCGCAGCCTCCTGCCTGAAGCACTCGATCCCGGGCGACCTTCCTCTCCTTGCGGTGGCAGAGGTACGGGCCCTGATGGGCGGGTCGGGGTCCGGCCGGGTTCGGCGGTAGATCCCGGAGGCGAAAGGAGAGTCAATGTCGGGCTTCCAGAGAAAATACTCTCGTGTTCCGTGTGACGTCCCGCGGGTCGAAACCCGGCATCGAAGAATCGTTACGAAGCTTCCCGTTCCCGAGTCGGTACCGTTTTTCGAGAAACTCGAGAGATACGAGCCGACCTCCATGCAGGGGCAGCCTCCCGTGCTCATCGATCGGTCCGAGGGGTGGTACGTGTTCGACCGCTGGGGTAACCAGTGGCTGGACTTCTCCAGCGGCGTGCTGATCTCCAACGTCGGCAACGCCCATCCGGCCATCGTGTCGGCGATCCGCGAGATGCTGGACAAGCCCCTTCTCAGCGCCTACGTCTTTGCGCACGAAAAGAGGGCGGAGCTTGCCGAGCTGCTGGTGGGGCTTGCTCCCTCGAAGCACTACAAGGCATTCCTGCTCTCTACCGGCTCCGAGGCCACCGAGAACTGTATCAAGCTGGCGAAGACCTGGGGGCTGCGAAGACACGGTCCGCAGAAACGCTGCATCGTGAGCTTCGAGAACGCCTTCCATGGACGGACCATGGGAGCGCAGCTGGCCGGAGGAAACCCGCGGCAGAAGGAATGGCTCGGCAGACCGGACGACAGCTTCCTCCAGGTACCGTTTCCGGATGGCTACAAGAACGAGGATACGCGCTTCGAGCTGTTTCTGCGGACTCTCGAACGGAAGGGCGTGAGCGCTTCACAGGTCTGTGGGTTGATCACGGAAAGCTACCAGGGGGGCGGACCGGACTTCTTCCCGGCGGAATACGCCAGGAGCATGGAGGCGTGGTGCCGCGAGAATGACGTCGTGCTCATCGCGGATGAGGTGCAAAGCGGGTTCGGGCGGACCGGCACCTGGTTCGCCTACGAGGGCTATGGCATGACCCCCGACCTGGTTGCCTGCGGGAAGGGCATTTCCAGTTCCCTTCCGTTGTCCGCGGTGCTCGGGCGCAGCGAAATCATGGATCTGTATCCCCCGGGCTCGATGACTTCGACGCATTCCGGTTCCCCGCTCCCCGTGGCCGCAGCCGTGGCAAACATCCGGGAGCTGAAGCGCGGCGGCTACATAGAGAACGCTCGCGCCCTCGGACCCGTTCTCCGCGAGGGGCTGCAGGCGATCCAGGCGCGACACCCGGGGAATGCCGGATGCGTGAATGCGAGGGGCCTGGTGGCGCGGCGCCCCATGGCAGCGCCGGGGACCAGGGTCCCCGACCCCGAAACCGCGCTCGCCGTCAACGAGGCCTGCTTCAGAAGGGGTCTCCTGATGTTCGCGCCGGTGGGAGTTGCGGGGGAATGCA
>Ga0153915_10006177_pt1 | contig 11212 bp, 9 predicted proteins | sample Opewatmetagenome_2_FD_107003 | JGI IMG/M metagenome (GOLD analysis project Ga0153915, IMG submission 107003) | Freshwater wetland microbial communities from Ohio, USA - Open water 3 Core 3 Depth 3 metaG | ecosystem: Environmental > Aquatic > Freshwater > Wetlands | place: USA: Ohio, Lake Erie...
CATGAAACGGCCTCCCGCGCGTGAGGTGTTCCTCTCGCGGGTGGTGCATCGCGTTGACGCTGGTGTTGGCAGAGGCGGGGGCTTGCGCCGTCACTTCCTGACCGCGGAGGCAGACCGGCAAAAGAATCGGCAAGAGAAGTGTGAAGGGGAGAACTAGTACTCTCCATCCGCGGACGACCCCGTGGCGCATCACGCTAACCTCAAATCAGGTAGGGAAAACCGCGCGCGGTTCCGACTGGGATGGCTCGTTTGCGCCGCTGCCAGCGCGACAACATCAAAGCAAAAGATGGCTGTCCCGAACTGCTTCAATTTGTGTACTCTCTGGGCAGAGTGCCGGCCAGGTTGGGGGAGAGGAATGATAAGGTTAGCGAAGCAGAGTCGGACAGTCAACGAGATTGTTCGGTTTCGGTGCAATTATGGGGGATGAGTTCAGACGTTGGCTGTGCCACCCCCCACCTTGGTGACATTCGCAGCCCGGCTTGCACGACCAGCAGAGCTGTTCTGTTTCCGCCAGATCTGGTGGGCACCAGAAGTTCTGTGCGCTGCCGGCCCGTTGGGGCAAATTCGCCAGCGCGATGAGGCGCCGCAACCTGGGCTCGACCAGGTACTGCTTGTTAGTCGATCACAATTGTGGCCGAAAGCGACGCGCAAATTCAAAAGCAACCTATCGGGCTGGTTCTGGGAATAGGACTTCGCCTGTTGGGGCGCAGGCCCTCTCGTGGAAAGCACGCGAGTGGCTTGGCAATCCGAGGAAAATAAGCGGCTTCAGCCTAGCGCGCGCTAGATCAGCAGATTGCTTCAGGTTGTGCGCAGAAAGGCGCGGCAGCTCAATCGGCATTCTCATGCGTCTGCCGCGCTTCAGTTTAATTGTCAGAACTACTGCGTATTCCGAAACACGGGCAAACCGCGATCTGCAACGAGTTACAAAGCGCGTGACCGACGGGATAAGAGAGCCAACGGTGGCTGGGGCCTTTCCGCATGAATCGTGCTGCGCTCCACTTCTTCTGTCACCCCCCAACAGGGGCAATCCGGGCCGCATTCGTGACCGGGGGCCCGAAGCTCAACATAGACAACGACACACTGCAGGGTATGATCCAACGCTGCCTCCATCTGTACTGGTTGTTGGAGCTTCGCGAATGCATTTGCAAGATGATTACCACTTAATGTCGTTGACTTTAAAAGGAAATAACAGCGGTGGAAAACACTTTCCAAGTAATAGTTACGTTAATAGCGAAAAATGCCACGGGAGACTGGTTGGGAACGGGCGAGAATGGTGGAATTGCGCGTTGATCGATGCGGTTTTCAGCTTGCGCTTCAGTCCACGTTCAAGAAACGCGGCGCAAGAATCCTTTTTTCGTTAAGAAAACGGATGACGAACCAAATCAAGCAACAGTTTTTCCAATTCGAAAATTTCGGTTCGAGTGCCACCACGTGTTTGCCACCACCGGTCGGGATCGAACGTCGAGTAGTGCGCGGGCTGAACCGTGACGCTCGTCTGGTGACCTTGCATGGCGCGCGCAAGGATTCGACGAAGACGCCGCGAATGGTCAGAAGTGGTTACCACCACGACAGAACGGTAGTGGTGCTGGTCGCACCAGGCGGGAAGCACTTCCCCCTCCTCTTCGCTTCCGGCCACAGTTCTTGCAATTTGCTCAACGTTGCCGATACCAAGCGATCGGAGCTGGCGAGTGGAAACTGCGGCAGCATCTTCGTACGGAATTCCCCGGCGGAGAAACTCGCTGTCTGCCTTGGCGTCCGGGGGGGTGGCGAAAACCGCAACCCGCGTCGACACACCGTTGTGGACAAGATCCGCCGCTTCGAGCATCCCCGCGCCGTCGGCATCAATGGCAACGACAATGACATCGGCGGACGGGATCGGCTGGCGGTGGACGACAAGGGCCCATCCGGCCGCCCGAAGAAATCGCATCCGAATCGTGGGGACAACCGAGGCGATCACGCACGCCAGCACGATCAGCGCGATAATCGGAACGACCCACCGGCGACTGCGAGCGCCCATGTGCATGTCAGTCATTGGTCAACCCGAACAGCTTCAACTGACAGATCCCCTCAATGCTGGCTTGGGTAAACGGCGGAGCCACGAACGACGTAAGTCACTGCAATCGGCCACTGCCGTCCGGAATAGCAAGGTCCGTGAATGCGGACTTTCGGGATTGCTCCTGGTAGGCCAGCACTATGAGGTCAGCCCTGCGGCCCACGCCAAATTTCTGCAGGATGTTGGAAACATGAAACTTGACGGTGCGTTCGGAAATATTCAGTTGATTCCCTATTTCCTTATTCGAGAGGTTGTCCAGCAAACCCTGGATGACTTCCTTTTCTCGGCGGCTGAGTCGTGCGCCGGAAGACATCGTCGCGCCGTGTGGCGCCTTGGCGAGCACCGAATCGACAAACCTCGATAGTAAGGCCCGCGGCACCCAATACGCGCCGCCAGCTACCGACTGCAGGGCACGCTGTAACTGTTCGGTCAGTTGCGAATGTTCGAGCAGGCCTTTCACTCCCAGGCCCAGCAGCGGAAACGCAATCTCTTCCCTGAACTCACGTCCGACGAGGAGCAGGCGAGCATTGGGGAACTGCTGCATGACTTTGGCGACTAGCGTCTGGGTTGCAATCAGGTTGCCGTCGAAATCGACGACATAGACGTCCGCACACGGGATGGACGCCTCGTTCGCCAGCGGGGATTCCACCTGCTGGGGCTGAACTCGTACCGGAGAATGGCTGAGCAACCGCTGAAATTCTGCCAACACTAGCGGGTGGTTTGCTAGCAGACAAACGGAGGTTTTTCGGGTTTTTGTCGGCGGAGTTGGCATTTCGTGAGTACTAAGTTAAGAGAGTAGCCCAAAACATGATGAGGGGCAATTCTCCCAAGCAGGTTCCTTCCGCACGGAAAAGACCAAAATGGTGCTGTCCCCCTATTTACCCGTTTGATTCTGCCTGGGAACTGTTCCCGGTTGGCGCGGGTAATGCGGTTTGCGGTGTAATATATCGTCGGGTATTCACATTGAGGTAAATACGCTCGCACGTATTTCGAGCCGGAGGGTAGATGCGCGTCTTGATCACCGGGCATTTGGGATACATCGGAACCGTGTTGGCGCCGATGGTGGCTGCGCGCGGCCATGAAGTGGTGGGCCTCGACACTGACTTGTTCGAGGAGTGCACCTACGGGCCTGCACCCACCAGTTTTCCGACCATCAAAAAGGATCTCCGCGACGTCGAAGTCAGGGACGTCAGCGGCTTCGACGCGATGCTGCACCTGGCGGGGCTCTCCAACGACCCTCTCGGCAATATTAATCCGGACCTTACGTATGAAATCAACCACCGGGCGTCGGTTCGGTTGGCCGAACTGGCGAAGGCCGCTGGCGTTCCACGGTTCCTATTTTCCTCGTCTTGCAGCACCTACGGATCTGCCGGCGACAAGATTTTGGACGAAACGGCGGAATTTAACCCGGTGACGGCGTACGGCCGGTCGAAGGTATTAGTGGAACAAGACGTCGCCAAGCTGGCGGACGACAAATTCAGTCCGACATTTCTACGGAATGCCACCGCCTATGGCACATCGCCGCGGCTACGCTTCGACCTGGTGTTAAACAACCTCGTTGCATGGGCCATGACCACGGGGCGTGTGCACTTCAAAAGCGATGGCACGCCCTGGAGACCGATCGTTCACATCGAGGACATTTCGCGAGCCTTCATCGCCATCATGGAAGCGCCTCGCGAGACGGTCCACAACATGGCATTCAATGTGGGCCGAAGCGAAGAAAATTACCAGATCCGGGACCTGGGAAATATCGTGAAGGACACGGTCCCCGGCTGCTCCATCGAATACGCGACCGATGCGGGACCGGATACGCGCTGTTACCGCGTCACGTTCCAGAAGATCGCGAACACGCTGCCATCGTTCCAGCCGCAGTGGAACGCGCGCCTGGGGGCGAAGCAACTGTACGAGACATACCTCAGAGAGGGTCTCACTCTCGAAGATTTCGAGGGACCGCGCTACAAGCGGATTGACCACATCAAGCGCCTGATGGCGAGCGGTCGGTTGGATTCGACGCTACGATTCCGAGCCAGTGTGGAGGCCGGTAACAGGTCCTAAATCAACCCGGTGCTGGTCCATGACGGCGGGCGGCTGAGAATTCCAACCGCAGTGCGAGAGTCGGTGGAAGGGCCATTGCTGTCGCCGAGAGCAGGCTGGCAAAACTAATCCGCCCTGAACCTAAACCGAGCGCGGCTCTTTTCACAACTGCATTCCAGTCGCAGCATCGTCCCAGATGGAGGGGCGTACACGGCCCCTGGCCAAATCCCCGCGGCTCACGACACCCTGTCGGAACTCTCGGACCAGAGTGGCCGCGTCTTCCCCGCTGGTTTGAACCGACAAGCCGCTGCCGGGCGAACCCGCAAGTGCGATCCAGAGTCGATCCCGCCGTTCATTGCCCAGATGAACCAACGCAAACCGTATCTCGTGTACGTATCGTTTTGCGACAGAGAGTGGGTCGTTCTTGCCTCAACTGTGAGGTTTAACTCCAAGGTTCATCTGCGGCGGCTCTGACCGCGTACCGCTAAGTCGTTCTCCCAAAATCGTCTGTGCGACTTCGGGTTACCGAAGTCGTAGTAGTCGTGGTTTGGGAGACTTGCTTGCTCAGACAGATCTACACAATTCAGTCGGCGCCAGCGCGATGCAAGCCGCGTACCGCTAGAGGGAGCAGCAATGCAACATCATCTCGAAATCGAAGATTGGGCGGATCGCCAGCCCTGGCGAACCCACCTCCGCACGAGCGTGCGCTGCGAGCGTGCAGTCCTCTGTCTGATATTGACAGTGTTGCTCAGCTCCTCGGTCGCCTATGGGCAAAGTAGCGCGGCCAGCATCACCCCAATTGCTGGATCGCCCAACAGCGCCTACGTGAACAACGTGTTCGCGGGCCAGGTATTCCAGCAGCGTGGCAACGGCACTGCCAACGTAGCCACCAACTACGATTTCGTCAACAACGCCTTCCAGGACTCGCCCGGACTGCGCGTACATGGCAAGGCATTTTCGGTTGCGTTCTGGTACCGCAGCACGCAAACCGATCCGTTCCGGCTGCTTTGGGAAAACGGTGAAGTCGGCGCCAACACTGGTTATGTGGTCGGACTGCACAACGGCTACATCGCTATCGAGGAACTGAATGCCAGCTCGAGCTGCTCATTCACCGACTGGCTGCATGGCAGCACCGCGACCAACGACGGCAACTGGCATCATGCCGCCTTTGTCGCCGATCGCGATAATGCCGCCGGGGCAGATACGGCCCATACTTACGTCTACACAGACGGCGTGCTGGATGGCACGTTGCCCTATTGCGATCCTGCCGACAACATCAGTGCCCCCACTAATCAGTGGTACGGCATTGGACGCAACAGCCCTGAATTCGATTTTGCCGGCGATGTCGACCACTTCACGACCTGGGTTGGGGTTGCGCTGAGCGCAGACGAAGTGAACGACCACATGAACGGCGGCACCCCACAGTACAACAACGTTGGCGTGTGGTACGAGTTTGAGAACGCCGTTGGGCAGCGCGTGCCGGATCTGGGGCCCAATCACTACGATGGCCATGTTTCCCCCGATACCGCTCCGCTGGTCGGCCCGGGCCCTGCGTTTGAGGCGCTGGTGCAAGATGCCGTCGGCAACCCTGTGCCCAACCTCGAGGTTTCATTCACCGCACCGGAATCCGGTGCCAGCGGCACTTTCACCGGTGGGCTTCATGTGGTCACCGCAACCACGGACGCGTCCGGCATCGCCATCTCGCCAACCTTCACAGCCAACGGTACGGCAGGCTGGTACGCCATCACGGCCAAGGTTGCTGATGTTTCAACCCCAGCGACTTTCTGGCTAAAAAACCTTCGATATCCGACGACAACAACGATTACCGCCTCCCCAATGACGTCGATATTCGGCGAGCCGGTGACCTTCACGGCAACCGTCACCTCATCCGGGGGACCGATTCCCACGGGAACAGTTATGTTCAAGAAGGGTTTCCATGTCTTGGGTGCGGGGACGCTGGACGGCGCCGGACAGGCCACTGTCGTTATTTCGACACTGCCGGCAGGACACGACGATGTTTTTGCAGCCTACGGCGGCGACAGTAACTCTTCGAGGAGCACATCAACCAGCGTCACCGTGGTCGTGGCGCGGCGTCCAACTACGACTGTCGTCGTATCGTCACCGAACCCGTCGTTGGTGTGGCACCGGGTCACTTTCACCGTTACGGTGAGTTCACCGTTGGGAGGACCGACGAGCGGCATAGTCGTACTCGAGGACGGCCATAGACCCCTGGCATTCGCATTCCTGAATGGCTCAGGACAGGCTGTGTTTTCCATTGCCCGCCTCCGTATCGGAAAGCACAGCATCACGGCCAGGTATTTCGGTGATGACGGGCACGCATCAAGTTCATCGGCGCCGGTGACGCAAATCGTCCATTAACTGATGCTGAACCCGTCGGCTGGAACTCGAACCGCAGGCGCGCTGAAAAAGTCCTAGGTGGGGCTATTGCCGTCCCGTGGCGTCGATAGGCTGCAGCCCTGCACCGATGATGAGGGCGCACTCAGAACGACATCTTGCGTGAATAGAATGCCTCTGCAAACAGCGTGGGTGAGTTAGCCTCCATGCCGCGAAGGCGCATCACCGAGGAAAAAAGGTCCTTGGTAAACCAGTGTTTCCCATCCTGCGATTTGAAAGCACGGAACAGGTGATCCAACTTGGCTTCCACCAGGCGTTCGTCGAGATTGACAAAAAAGTTCGGCGACCCGAAATCGCCGTCATATTTTGGAATTTCGTATTCCAGAATCAAGTGATTGCGGAACGTGTTCCAGGTCAGCTCACAAATCAGGCGGTGGTCCTGGTGGAGGTCGTAACGCTGATGAGTCAGGATCAGGTCCGGAGAGAACTCGCGCTTCAAGCTCTCGAATTCGTCCTTGACCGCTGGCCCGCTGTAGGGGAGAAATCCATCGCGATAATCACGGATCACTATGTGCTTAACATGTGCCCGCTCGAGGAAGAGGTTTGCGGCCTGCTCCGCTTCCCGTTTGCGTTCCGGCGAAGAGGTAAACACCAGCCAGTAGACTTCACAGTCGCTGTGGCTCTCGAGCAGGCGGAGCACGGTGCCGCCGCAGCCGATTTCAATGTCGTCGCAGTGGGCTCCGAGGCACAATATTCGGCGCGGTGGCTGAGCTGAAGTGCCCAGCTCGAGCTTAAGCATGGCGGCTGAGCGCTCCTAAGGCTGCTTTCTTCGCGCTCGGCTGCTGTGACTCGGGAGCGCTGGTTTCGTCGCTTTGCCCCGGTGACTTCCAGACTTCCCACGGCGCATTGCCTTTTGCGTGCAGGTCTTCGAGCACCTGCTTGTCCTTGAACGTATCCATGGAATGCCAGAAGCCGTCGTGCCTGTATCCGATCAGCCGGTTTTCGCGGATCAGCCTCGTGAACGGTTGCTCCACCAGCTCTTCGCCCTCGCGGATGTAGTCGAAGATTTGCTTGCGGAAAACGAAGTAGCCGCCGTTGATGAGGACGTTGGTCTCTCGGACAGGCTCGATGCCAGTGACCTTCCCACCACTACCGACGGAAATGAAGTGGTAACTCAGGTGCGGCTTCACGCAGAGGAAGCTTCCGATTGCGTCCTGTTTCGTAAAATGGTCAATCTGCTCCGGCAATGGCAGGTCGGAGAGGCCATCGCTGTAATTGGCGAGGAACATTTCCTCCCCGTTCAGGTATTTCCTGGCCCGCATCAATCGCTGTCCGATATTGGAGTTTGCTCCCGTATCCGCGAACGTAATGGTCCAGTCATGAATGTCGGTCGTCACCAGGTCCAGTTTTGTGGCGCCCGCAGAAAGGACGAAGTCATTGGAGAGACACTCGTTGTACTTCAGGAAGTATTCCTTGATCACGTCGCCACGATAACCGAGGCACAGAACAAAGTCCTTGTGGCCGTAGTGCGCGTAGTACTTCATTACGTTCCACAAGATTGGCCGGTAGCCGATATTCACCATCGGCTTCGGAATCTGTTCGCTATAGTCCCGGATTCTCAGGCCCATGCCACCGCAGAATAGAACCACCTTCATAAGGTCGCTCTCCCCAATTCACACGCCTGCTGCCTGAACCTGCACAGCGTTCAACTCTTCCAGCCAAGTCTCTCCCCGGAATACACGGTATTGTTCAGCCCGAAGTTGGTCGGCGAGCCTTCCCGGAGGGAGTGTAACGTCGTCGTAGGTGAGCACCGCATCCTTGGCGATTTCCCGCTTCAGCACGCAGCCCTCCACCAGGCCTTCCGGCAGGTACCGGTTGCGGCACATTTCCCCGGCGTTGACCGCCTCGCCGTAGGTCATGTACATGCCGTAGTCATCGAGAACTTCCCCAACTCGCAGATCACGTTTGGCGACCGCGCAAACCTCCACCACCGGACCGCCGAGCGGCTTGGCCAGACTATCCCGGAACAGTGCCACACTCGCAATCGCTGATGGAACCTCGAAGTGCACCAGGTGATAGGGGATAAAGAACGAATACAGCGGCCCGTCACCCATTTTGTACAGGTTCAAGTAATGTTGCTGCTTGGGATCGGGATGCTCGGCAAGGACATACACTTTGGTCAAAGGCGTTCCGACCACGTAATCGATAATTCCGCCGAGTCGACGTACTTCCTCGATGTCATAAAGCTTACCGATTTTCATGACATCGTCTTTGTATTCCAGGCCTCTCGACATGCCGCGCGAGCGCACCACGAATCCGGTAGCGTTGGCGACGATGGCCTGCTCGAAGCTGATCTTGGAACCGTCGGCAAAGCTGGTTACCATGGCCGGGTTCTGTCCCCACTTCTCGGCGAAGCCCTTCTGAGTGGTGGGGTTACGGTACGGGTCCTGGAGCCCTTTGATGTTACCGATCACGCGGGGGATCAGCCCCAGTCCTTTGACCCAGCGATACAGGTTCATTTGCACGCCGGGTTCGTCGCCGTCGCACGCCGAGAAGATAGCACCGTGCTTGCCGGCATAAACCTGCAGGATCGGGCCGATGGTGGCATCGATTTCGGCGTTGAGCAGGATGACATCTTGGTGATGGCGGAAGGCCTCCAGAGCGACGCGGGCGCCGAAGTCGACCGAACCGGTGACATCAACCAGCACATCCACCTGCGAGGAGCGCGCCAGCAGAAAAGCGTCGTCCGTGACGACGGTCTTCCCTTCCCGGATGGCCAGATCCACTTCGGCTTGCTGGCTGGGAGAGGCCACATCCTTGACGCCGGCGTACTGGCAAACATCGAATGCTCGCTGCACCCTGCGGTTGTAAATACCAACAAGGCGCATGCCAACCGTCGTGTTGACGATGTGATTGGCAAGGCCCTGCGACATGAAGCCGGCACCGATTAATCCTACCCGAACCGGCCGCCCTTCCTTTTCGCGCGCTTGCAGCGCGTTGTCCACCATAATCATAAGAATTCTTCCTTGAGAGAGTCGCGACCAATGCGCTCTTAAATGCTTACCGCTTCAGTCGGCTTCAGCGCCATCTTCCGCTTGAGTTCGGATTCCTGCTCATCCAGACGTTTCCAAACTTGATCCTTGTCGGAGATTACTGTCACCGGGAGCGGCCACTGGAGGCCGAGTCGAGCGTCGTTATACAGCAGACCGCCTTCGCAGCCAGGTGTATAAAACTCGCCCACCTGATAACTGGTCTCGGTTTTATCCCTCAGAACCTGGTATCCGTGGGCAAACCGTTCGGGCACATAGAGGGCGCGATTGTTGTCCTCGTTCAGTTCGACCGCGACGTGCTGCAGATACGTCGGGCTCTCCGGGCGCAGATCGACAATGATGTCCAGAATCGCACCGCGTGTGCAGCGCACCAGCTTGGTCTCCGCCGATGGCGGAAACTGGAAGTGCATGCCGCGCAGTGTCCCCTTCTTGTGGTTGAACGCGACATTCGCCTGAGCGATCACAGGCTTCAACCCATGATCCTCGAATTCATGCTGACAGAAGGCACGTGCAAAAAAGCCCCGGGAGTCCTCCCGGCGCTCAATGTCAATGACGAATGCCCCCTTCAGGTTCGTTTCCGTAAAGATCATCTGCCGACTCTCCTTCTTCGGCCGTCCAGTAGCGGCACCGATTTGCAAGAACTGCAATCAGCTTGCCAGATAATCGAGCAGCAACCCCAGACTATTCACGTCCTGCGCAATGCGATAGGTGGCTTCTTACCAACAACTTACAAACTGGACGCAGCAACCGTAAGATCATCTATTACGCACTGCAAGAGAGTACTGCAAACCTTTGCATACAGGTGAGAAATATTTTGATTCGCAAACTGAGACGGATTCGTCCGGAAAGACCGTCAGCGTTGCTGTCGCGCTGTATGAGCCGGTGGTTGTGACGATGCGGTCCTCGGCCATATCGCCATCGGAAGATGATGCGGAAGGTAAATCCGTGTTCTGTGGCGACAGTCAGGTCTGTCTTGTTGTGCGCCTCCAACCGGGCCTTACTGTACTGGGCCGCCGCTCTCGAGAGGGAGTGCGAGAGGCGCCGGACTCCCCGCTGCGCGGAAGGCCACCAACTGCATCACCCATGCGCCAGATGGACTTACCGGAGCCGTGGCACTGTAGCTGCCCGTAGCCGCTACCAGTTCATCCTCGGCGATGTCTCCGTTGGGATTGGTGAGCACTCTGCTGGTAAAGCCCGCGCCGGCGGCTGTCGTCAAGGTCGCCACCGTGTTCGCCCCGAACAGCAGATCAGTGGCATTGGTGGTCGTGACCGCTCCGCTGCTGCTGGTTGAAGAGCTGCCCACCGCTGCCGCCGTCGTGTCCACCGGGTTGACGGGGTCGATCCCGCTGTATTCCAGAACGCGAATATCGGGGTACGCGGCGGCCGGAGAAAATGCCACTGTCACTTTGTTCACGCCCGCAGCTGCGGCCGCGATGTTCTTGGCGTAGTAAATCGACTGCGCCAGCCCGGTGCCCACGGTAGGGCCGACCACGCGGGTATAGACGCTGCCTGACGTGTCGGTCACCGAGGTAACGACAGCCGTTGTATTGTTCCAGCCCACCACCACTACGTTGAGATTTCCGGCAGTTTGCGCAGCAGTGTAGGTCACCGATACGGTGGCAACGCTGGCTGACTGCGGAACGGCATAATTCTGCTGCACGAACGCCGGTGTGGACGGCGGCGTAACCACCGCCGACGTCGTAGCGCTGGCCACATTGGA
>Ga0153915_10006178_pt1 | contig 11211 bp, 12 predicted proteins | sample Opewatmetagenome_2_FD_107003 | JGI IMG/M metagenome (GOLD analysis project Ga0153915, IMG submission 107003) | Freshwater wetland microbial communities from Ohio, USA - Open water 3 Core 3 Depth 3 metaG | ecosystem: Environmental > Aquatic > Freshwater > Wetlands | place: USA: Ohio, Lake Erie...
AATCCAGCCGCGGTCGACGAGCAGGGTGCGTCCGTCATCGAGTACGAACGGCGTCAGCACGCGAAAGCCGGCGCTCTCGGCGTAGGTCATGCTGTCGAGGAGAATCGGATGTTCACCATCGTAGTGACCGGCAGCGACGACGTGCTGATAGCGGGGCAGCGTCCTCGATCCGGCGTTCGCGAGGCCGAGCGTCGTATCCGATCCGGCGGCGAACTCATCGAACAGGGTTCGCTTCTCATCCGCGCGGGAGAGCTGCCAGCGTCCCAGCATCAGGAAGAGCGCAAGCAGCGCGATCGTGAGGAGAGTGCTCCAGAGGCGCGGCGCGAAAGTGCGATGGGCGATGACGAGTGCCAAGTTCTATACTGCCGCTCTGGTCTTGAAGAGAAAGCCGTGAATCCCGTCAAGCTGCTAATCGTCGCCATCTTCGCGCTGATCGTGTGGAGTTTCGGCTCGGCCGCGTGGTACCTCACGCGCAGCGGAGGCGACAGCCGGAAGTTCGCGCGCGCCCTCACCTGGCGCGTGGCGCTCTCGGTGGGACTCTTTATCCTGCTCTACGTGCTCTACCGCAACGGCCTCATCAAGCCGTATCAGGTGTACGCGCCGGTCAAGCCGTAAGAGGGGTCGGATTTGAAATCCGACCCCTGCCTTCCGGCGCTACAGCCAGTAGATGAAGAGGAAGAGTCCGAGCCATACCACATCGACGAAGTGCCAGTACCAGGCGACGCCCTCGAACGCGAAGTGGCGCTGCGGCGTGAAGTGGCCTTTCATCACGCGCACCCAGATCACCGTCAGCATGATCGCGCCGATGGTGACGTGCAGGCCGTGAAAGCCGGTCAGCATGAAGAAGGTCGAGCCGTAGATGCCTGAGCTCAGCTTGAGATTGAGCTCGGTGTACGCATGGTGATACTCGCTCGCCTGCAGGGCGACGAACAGGAAGCCGAGCAGGAACGTTAGTGCGAGGAACACCTTGAGGATGCCGCGCTTCCCGTGCCGTAACGCGTGGTGCGCGATGGTAACCGTGACGCCGCTCGACAGCAGGATGATGGTGTTGAGGAACGGCACGCCGAGCGCCGGAATGATCTCGAAATTACCGCCGACGTTGGCCGGCCCGTTGGTCGGCCAGGCGGCCTCGTAGCCATTCCACAGCATGAGGTTCGAGAAGACCTTGACGCCCTCCCCGCCGAGCCACGGCACGGAGAACTGGCGCGCGTAGAAATCGGCGCCGAAGAACGCCGAGAAGAACATGACCTCGGAGAAGATGAACCACATCATTCCCATGCGAAACGACCGGTCGACCTGCAGGTTATAGAGCCCCGCTTCGTTCTCCTTGATGACCTGGCTGAACCAGCCGAAGAAGAGCACTGCGAGCAGCGCGGCGCCGATCAGGAAGATGTAGGGCGTCGTCACCCACTCGTTGAGGTAGCTCACCGCGCAGGCCATCACGACGAAGAGCGTCACCGAGCCGACGAACGGCCAGTACGTGCCCTCATGCGTGCCGTGCGGCAGGAAGTACTTGTTGGGGTCGTGACCGTGAGCTTGCGTGTTGTGTGCCATTCTTGATCTTCCCGATAACAGTTCAGCGGGCCGCGACCTGCGGCAATTCGTAGAGCGTATAGGCGAGCGTCAGACGGTCGACGTCGCGCGGCAGCCCCGGATCGACGATGAAACGCACCGCCATGTCGCGCGCTTCATTCATGGCGAAGTGCTGCGGCGTGAAGCAGAAACACTCGGTCTTGCGGAAATAGGCCGCAGCCGAACCGGGGGCGATCGACGGCACGGCCTGGGCTGTCGTTGCGCGCGCGAGCAGGTTGTGCGCGAAGAATTCGGTCGAATAGAGGCGGCCGGGGTGCACCTGCATCGACAGCACCGCGGGGCGAAATTCCCAGTCGCCGTAGGTGGGAAGATTGCCGATGAATTCCACCGTTACCAGGCGATTGGCGTCCGGCTGTTCGTGCACCACGGCGCGCTCGGCGAGGCGCTTCTGATCGCCATAGCCCGTCACCACGCAGATCACGCGATAAAGGGGCACCAGCGCAAAGCCGAAAGCAAAGGCTGCGGCGGTCATTACCACGAGGCGCCAGGTGAGATCGCGATTGGCCTTGCGGCGCGTGTCAGCCATGCAATCCCGCCCGGTAGATCGTCATGGCGATGAAGGCGACGAAGAAGCCGACCGCGACCAGCGCCCAGGTGAGGGCGCTGCGGCGAATGCGTTTCTTCAGCTGAGCGTCCGCGGCGGTCAATCTCAATGCTCCGCGCCGCGGGCGATCGTTGCGACGTCAGGCGCCGTTTCCCACGTGTGATACGGCGCGGGCGAAGGCAGCTCCCACTCGAGGCCATGTGCGCCTTCCCAGGCTCTGTTCGGCGCTTTCTCGCCGCCGCGCACGCATTGCCAGACGACGATGAGCAGCAGAATCTGCGACAGGCCGAAGCCGAACGCACCGATCGTCGACACCATGTTCCAGTCGGTGAACTGCGTTGCGTAGTCCGGAATGCGGCGCGGCATGCCCGCAAGTCCCAGGAAATGCTGCGGGAAGAAGAGCACGTTGACGAAGATGGCCGACAGCCAGAAGTGCCACTTGCCGAGCTTCTCGTTGTAGCGGTGTCCGGTCCACTTCGGCAGCCAGTAATACACGCCCGCCATCGCGGCGAAGATTGCGCCTGGCACCAGCACGTAGTGGAAGTGCGCGACCACGAAATACGTGTCGTGGTACTGGAAGTCGGCGGGCACGATGCCGAGCATGAGGCCCGAGAACCCGCCGATCGTGAAGAGAAACAGGAACGCGAGCGCGAACAGCATCGGTGTTTCGAAGCTGAGCGACCCCTTGTACATCGTGGTCGTCCAGTTGAACACCTTCACGCCCGTGGGCACCGCGATCAGCATGGTCGAGAGCATGAAGAAGAGCTCGCCGGCGAGCGGCATGCCCACGGTGAACATGTGATGCGCCCACACGATGAACGAGAGGAACGCGATCGAGGCCGTCGCGTACACCATCGACTCGTAGCCGAAGAGCGGTTTGCGCGAAAAGGTCGGAATGATCTCCGAGATGATGCCGAACGCCGGCAGGATCAGGATGTACACCTCGGGATGGCCGAAGAACCAGAAGATGTGCTGAAACATCACCGGATCGCCGCCGCCGGCCGCGCTGAAGAAGCTCGTGCCGAAGAAATGATCGGTGAGGAGCATCGTCACGGCCCCCGCGAGCACCGGCATGACGGCGATCAGGAGGTACGCCGTGATGAGCCAGGTCCACACGAAGAGCGGCATCTTGAGGAGCGTTATTCCTGGCGCGCGCATGTTCATGATCGTGACGATCACGTTGATCGCGCCCATGATCGACGAGGCGCCCATCAGGTGAATCGCGAAGATCGCCATCGGCAGACCGTCACCGCCCTGAAGCACGAGCGGCGGATAGAGCGTCCAGCCGCCCGCCGGCGCGCCGCCCGGAACGAACCAGGTCGACAGCAGCAGCACGAAGGCAAAGGGCAGAATCCAGAAGCTGTAGTTGTTCATGCGCGGCAGCGCCATGTCGGGCGAGCCGATCTGCATCGGAATCATCCAGTTCGCAAAGCCCACCCATGCCGGCATGACCGCGCCGAAGATCATGACGAGCGCGTGATTGGTCGTCAGCGCGTTGAAGGTGACGGGATCGAGGATCTGCAGGCCCGGATGCCAGAGCTCGGCGCGGATGAGGAGCGCCATGACGCCGCCGAGGAAGAACATGATGCACGCGAAGCTCAAGTACAGCGTGCCGATGTCCTTGTGATTGGTCGTGAACAGCCAGCGCGTGATGCCGTAAGGCTTTTCGTCGTGATGGCCTGCGTGGGCGGAATCGTGTGCGTGAGACGTTGCCATGAAAAACCTCGGGCCTTCAGGATTTGGTTGCGCTAGCGGGCGCCGCTTCGGCGGCGGGTGCCGCGGGTTCAGCGGCCGGAGCGGCCGGGACAGCTTCCGGCGCGGGCTTGTGCGTTTCGACCCAGTGGGCGAAGTCTTCCTTGCTCACCACGTCGACGACGATTGGCATGAAGCCGTGGTCGCGGCCGCAGAGCTCCGCGCACTGGCCGCGGAACGTGCCCGTCTCATGCGACTTGATCCACAGTTCGTTGACGAAGCCCGGAATCGCGTCCTTCTTCATGCCGAACGCCGGCACCCACCAGGCATGGATCACGTCATTGGCCGTGAGCAGCAGCCGCACCTTGGTGTCGACCGGAATGACCAGGTGATGGTCGACCTCGAGGAGGTAATGGTCGACGGTGTTCGGATCGATGCCCGAACCCCTCTGGCGCGCGAAATTGCTCGACTCCGCGAGCGTCGAGAAGAAATTCACGCCGCTGTCGAGGTAGTCGTACTGCCATTTCCACTGGTAGCCTGTGACTTTGATCGTGAGCTCGGAATTGCGCGTGTCTTCGATGACGATCAGCGCCTTCGCCGCCGGAATGGCCATGGCGACGAGGATGAACACCGGGATGATGGTCCAGATGAGCTCGGCCTTGTTGCTGTGAACGATCGTCGTGTCCGGGACGGCCCCGCGTGACTTGCGGAAGCGCACGATCGAATAAATCATTGCGCCGAAGACCAGCACGGCGATCACGACACACACCCACAGGATCAGCATGTGCAGGTGATAGATCCTGGCGCTGAGCTCCGTCACGCCCGGTGTCATGTTGATGCCGTCCCACCCGGCGAACGCCGGACCCGTGAGGCTCACGAGAGCCGCGGCGAGCCCTGCGCCCGCAGTGATCAATCGCTTCTTCGACATGGACACCCCTGCTTCTTGAGCTTTTTTCATTTCACGCCCGCGCCGCAATCGCGAGCGCCGGCGACTCGCTGGTGCTTCCCACCAGGCGCTTGAGCCTGAGCGCGAGGCGGCGCCGCTCCTCCTCGTTCAGGAATCCGCCGACCTCGACGGACCGGCCGTGCGACTCGATGGTGAGCCGGCTCGGATGCAGCGCATAAAACGGAACGCGAAGTGTAATGCGTGCCCAGTGGCGAGAGAACATGACGCGCGTTAATTCACCGCGCAACGTGGTCTCGATCACGATCTCCTCTTCGCTCACCAGGATGCGCTCGCGCCAGTGACGGCGACGCATGCTGACCGCCAGCGCCCAGCCGAGGGCGGCGAGCTCGAGGCCGGCAAAGGGGAGGACGGGCCAGTAACCCTGCAGGACGAAGAGCGTCGCAAAGGCCAGCGTCACGAACGCCAGCATGCCGAAGAAGATCGCTGCGCCACGCAGGGTGAGCGAACAATTCGGTGCCAGGTCGATGCGCTCAACCGGTTCGCGGTTGGCCGGAGGATTCATGCCGTCGACGGTTCCGAGCCCGAGGGAGAGGGCCGCATGGTAGCGAAGTCAAAAACTGATCGCAAGACAATGACTTGCGATTGAATCGAGGTTCGGATTCTGCTGCCAGGCCAGGTCTGCGAGGCAAGGGGCTTCGAGACGCTCCGCGACCGCTGCAAAGCTCGCCGCCCGCTCATGCATGGCGGGTCCCGGATCGTTGGCCACCCAGGCGGCCAGGCGCTGGCCGGAGCTTTCGATGGCTCGCGCCGTCAGCAGCGCGTGATTGATGCAACCAAGCCTCATTCCGACGACGAGAACGATCGGCAGCCCGAGGTCGGCCGCGAGGTTCGCCATGGTTTCTTCGGGTCCCAGCGGCACCAGCCAGCCTCCCGCTCCCTCGACGATCACGCAATCTGCACGGGCCGCGAGGGCACTGAAGCATGACCGCACGCGCGATAGCTCGATCGCGACACCGGCCTGTTTCGCTGCAACGTGCGGAGCAATCGCGGGAGCGAAGGCGTAAGGGTTGACCTGATCGTAGGTCACCTCGATCGAGCTTGCCGCCTGCAGGGCCAGCGCGTCGTCATTGACCAGGCGGCCGCCGCGCAGCTCGCATCCTGAAGCTACGGGTTTCATGCCGGCCGTGCGCGCACCTGCCCGGCTCAGGGCTTTGAGCAGCGCAACGGCGATGTGGGTCTTGCCGACGCCGGTGTCGGTGCCGGTAACGAAGAAGCCTCGCGGGAAAGCTGTGTGCGTCACGTGCGTCGTGAAATGCCGCTGATCGGCACCCTGATCTCGTTGACGTGGGCGCTGCGCGTCCGTTCACCGGAGCGTGCTCGGCCGAAGATCACCTCATAAGTCGCCGGCAGCCGGCCGTCCCGTCGAAACGGCTCGTAGCCGGCGGCCAGCCGGGTGAGTCGATGGCGTCCGGTCAATCCGCGCGGCCGGCCCGAAGTCACGTTGTGAGCGCCTACGGCTTTGAGATCGCGCATCAGCGCGCCCACGCTCTCGTACGTCAGCGTGAAATACTCCACGTCGAGCACCGGATCGGCAAAGCCATTGCGCGTGAGCGCTTCGCCGAGATCGTGCATGTCGATGAATCGATTCACGTGCGTGTGGCCGTCGACGGTCGCCCACGCGGCGCGCAACTCTGCCAGCGTACCGGGGCCGAAGGTTGTGAAATGCAGCCACCCTCCCGGGCGCAAGACGCGCGCCAGCTCGGCGAGCGCGCGATCGGGCTCGGTCAGCCACTGCAGGGTGAGATTGCAGAATGCGAGATCGGCCGTTGAGTTCGCGAGCGGCAGGCGCTCGAGATCGGCGCAGACGCGCACGAAACGCTGCCGCCAGCCCTGCTGGCGCCGGGCGACACGCAACATGCCCTCGGCGAGATCGAGCGCAACAACGGTCGCGCCCGTGAAGCGGTGCTGTAATGCGCGGCTCGCGTGGCCGGTGCCAGCTCCCGCATCGACGATGATCCGCGGCTCTGCGCCGTCCTCCGTGATGCGTTCGAGCAGCTGGTCGCGCACACGCGCCTGAAGCACGGCGTGCGCATCGTATCCGCCGCTTGCGGCATCGAACGACCGCCGGACGGCCGCTCGGGGCAGATCGAAGTCCTGCGAGCTCACGTGCCCGTCTCGCGGGCAGTGCGCCCGAGAAACGCCGTGATCGCCCGGCAGAAGTCCCCACCGTGGGAGAGAAACGGCGCGTGGCCCGCGCGTGCGATGAGTTCGAGCCGCGCCCCATGAATGCTGGCTGCCAGCTCGCGTGCGGCACCGGGCGGCGTCATGCGATCGTATTCACCGGCGATGACGAGCGTCGGCACGGCGACATGCGACAGGCGATCGCGCAGATCCGCAGTGCGCAGAATCCCGAGCCCCGCACGCAACGCCTCCAGCCGCGGTTGGCCGCCGGCGATCAGTTTTTGCCTGAGCTCGCGCAATGTCGCGCGGGCATGTTCGTCGCCTTTCGCCTGCAGCCCGAGAAACCCGCGGACGGTCGCCTCGTAATCCGTCTCGAGCAATGCAGCGAAATCCTCGACGGCTGCGGCTGGCAATCCATGCGGCCAATCATCGGCACGGATGAAACGCGGTGTCGTCGAGACCAGGACGAGGCGCTCGACGCGTCCGCGAAGGGTCAATGCGAGATCGAGTGCGGCCATTCCGCCCAGCGACCAGCCGAGCAGTGAGCAGCGTGAAGGCAGGGCGGGCGCGAGTACTGTGGCGAGCGAGCCTATGTCATGAAACTCGGGCGGCCAGGGGCTCGCGCCGTGGCCGGGCAGATCGATGCGCATGACCGTGAAATCGCGCGCGAGGGCAGGAACGATCGAGTCCCACACCCGCGAATTGAGTGCCCAGCCGTGCAGCAGGACGAGCGGCGGCCCGGATCCGTCGATTTCAATCTTGAGGCTCATGGCGGCAGCGTCGAAAGCGCATTCAGCAGACGATCGAGATCCTCATCGGAATGCGCCGCCGACAACGTGATGCGCAGGCGGGACGTGCCAGGTGGCACCGTCGGTGGGCGAATGGCGGCGACCCACAGGCCCTGCCGGGCAAGCGCTGCACTCGCTTCGAGCGCGCTGCGGGGCTCACCGAGAATCACTGCCTGAATCGGTGTCACCGATTGCGTGAGATTGAGTCCGGCTTGCCCGGCGCCTTGGCGGAATCGCTCGATGAGCACCCGGAGGCGATCGCGCCGCCAGCCGTCCTCGGCAGCGATCCTCAGCGAAGCGCGCGTCGCAGCCGCGACGGCGGGCGGCAGCGCCGTCGTATAGATGTAGCTGCGCGCCTTCTGGATCAGGAACTCGATCAGATCATGAGAGCCGGCGATGAAGGCGCCGAACGTGCCGAACGCTTTGCCGAGTGTCCCGACGAGCACCGGCACATCGTCGAGCCCAAGACCGGCCGCATCGACCGAGCCGCGGCCCGCTGGTCCCACGACGCCGAGTCCGTGCGCATCGTCGACGACCAGCCACGCGCCGCGCGCCCGGCATACGGAGGCGAGTGCCGCGAGCGGGGCGACGTCGCCGTCCATGCTGAAGACGCCGTCCGTCGCGACAATCGCGCGCTCGAACGGCTCCTCGGTGAGCAACCGGTCCAGCGCCGGCGCCGACGCATGGGTGAAGCGCTTGACGCGTGCGCCCGATACGAATCCCGCGTCGAGGAGCGAGGCGTGATTGAGCCTGTCCCCGGCCACCAGATCCTGGCGGCGAGCGAGCGACGAGATCGCCGCGAGGTTCGCCATGTAGCCGGTTGAGAAGAGGAGTGCGCGCGGACGCCCGACGAAGGCCGCCAGCTCCTCTTCGAGGGCGTGATGTTCGCGGCTGTGCCCGGTGACGAGGTGCGACGCGCCGCTGCCGACGCCGCAGCGCTGTGCGGCCTCGATGAATGCGGCGCGCACAGCTGGATGGTGACTCAAGGCCAGGTAGTCGTTGCCGCAGAAGTTGATGCGTCGTTCACCGTCGACGACGACGGCAATGCTGGACCCCGGGACGGGAAACGCTTCGACGACACGCCGCGCACGATGGAGATTGGCGGCGCGGATTTCCTCGAGGGCCGTGCCGAGCATGGCGGCGAGCGTAGCCATCGCCGGTCAGTCGGCGGCGCTCGCGCCCTCGGGACGCAGGCCGAGGCGCTCGAACAGGCGCTGGTCGTGCTCGGTGTCGGGATTTCCCGTCGTCAGCAGCTTCTCGCCGTAGAAGATCGAATTGGCGCCGGCCAGAAAGCAAAGCGCCTGCAGCTCGTCCGACATTTCGGCGCGGCCGGCCGAGAGCCGGACGTGAGAGCGCGGCATCAGGATGCGCGCGACGGCGATCGTGCGAACGAATTCGAGCGGGTCGAGCCTCCCGGTGCCGGCGAGAGGTGTGCCTTCCACCTGTACGAGCTCGTTGATCGGCACGCTCGCGGGATGCTCGGGCAGGGTCGCGAGGCGCTGCAGGAACTCGACGCGATCCTGACGCCGCTCCCCCATGCCCACGATGCCGCCACAGCAGACGTGCATGCCGGCGGCGCGCACGGCCTCTAGCGTGTCGAGCCGGTCCTGGTAGGTGCGGGTCGTGATGATCTCGCCGTAGAACGCTTCCGACGTATCGAGGTTGTGGTTGTAGTAGTCGAGCCCGGCGGCCTTCAGCGTCCTTGCCTGTTGCTCCGTGAGCATCCCCAAAGTCGCGCAGGTCTCGAGGCCGAGTGCGCGGACTTCACGGACCATGGCGGCGATGGATTCGAGCTGTTTGTCCTTCGGCGAGCGATACGCCGCGCCCATGCAGAATCGCGTAGCGCCGGCGTCTCGCGCGGCGCGCGCCCGCGCCACGACGTCCTCGGTGCTCATCAGTTCCTCGCGCTCGACGCCGGTGTCGTAGCGCACGCTTTGCGGACAGTAAGCGCAGTCTTCCGGGCAGCCGCCGGTCTTGATGCTGAGCAAGGTGCTGACCTGAACTTCATTCGGATCGAAGTGACGGCGATGCACCGATTGCGCCGCGTGGATGAGGTCCATGAACGGCTGCTCGTAGAGGGCGCTGACCTCCGCGACTGTCCAGTCATGGCGTGTGCCGTCGATGCGCTGGGCGAGATTGGCGTTCATGAATTTCCGTCGGCAGTCGCTCGATTTCGAGGTCGTGTGCAGCGCCGGGCCGCGCTAGGGTGAACGCACGCGAGTATCCGGAGCGGGTATGCGAGTGTCAACCAATGCCAGCCGGCAAGGTTCACAATTGGCTGAGGACTGTCCAGGGCTGGCTTCTGCCCCCGACCTGCGTCCGCTGCGGCTCTGCCGGGCGCCCGCCGACAATCGATCTCTGTGCCGCCTGCGAGGCCGAACTTGCGACGAATCGCCGCGCCTGTGTCGCTTGCGCCGTGCCTCTGCCGGCGGACCGCCACACGTGCCGGTTCTGTGAGCGGCGTTCCAGGCACTTCGATTCGGCCTTCGCGCCCTATCTTTATCAATATCCCCTCGACCGGCTCATCCACCGATTCAAGTACGGCGGACAACTCGCTGTCGGTCGCGTGCTCGGCGAGCTCACGAGTTGCGCGCTCGAGGCCCACGGCGCTCCGCGGCCGCACGCGCTTATTCCCGTGCCGCTGGCGCGCGTGAAACAGCGCGAGCGTGGCTTCAATCAGGCGCTGGAACTGGCAAAGCCGATCGCCCGTGCGCTCGCAGTGCCGGTTCGAATGGATCTGTGCACGCGCGTGCGTACGACACAGGATCAGGCCGGTCTTGCCGCACGCGATCGTCGGCGCAATGTGCGCGGCGCTTTCTTGGCGTCCCAGGCGCGCATGCCGCGCCACGTAGCGCTCATCGACGACGTGTTGACGACGGGGAGCACCTGCGAGGAGCTCGCCCGGGTGCTCAAAGCTGCCGGGGTCGAGCGAGTGGATGTGTGGGTCGTGGCGCGCGCCTAGCGGGAGGTCAGGCACCGGGCGGTGTCTGGCAAGGCCGGTCTGGCGGTGTTCGCGGGCACGGCGTTGACGACAAAGGTGTCAGCGCCGGGAGGCCCTTTCGGGACCGCCGTAAATCCATCCCTGGAGGCTTCGGAAAAAACGTCCTGTTTTTTACGATCCCGAAAGGGTCTCCCGACACTGACACCGGGTGTACTTCGAACGTTGGCGCCGGCCGCAGCCACGGCACCTCCCGGTGCCTGACCTCCCGCTAGGCGCTGAATTGGTAGTCGAGCACCAGGCCGAAGAAGACGGCCATGCCGAAGTAGTTGTTGTTGAGGAACGCACGAAAGCACCGCTCGGGCTCGCGCTTGCGCACGAGAATCTGCTGATAGAGGAAGAAGGCACCGCCGACAGCGAGACCGAGTCCGTACCAGAAGCCGCGCCCGGCCTCCTTGCCCGCGAGGTAAAGGCCGAAAAGGACCATGAGCTGCATCGCGGCGATGATCAGCTTGTCCATGTCGCCGAACAGTATCGCGGTCGAGTGAACGCCGATCTTGAGGTCGTC
>Ga0153915_10006179_pt1 | contig 11208 bp, 11 predicted proteins | sample Opewatmetagenome_2_FD_107003 | JGI IMG/M metagenome (GOLD analysis project Ga0153915, IMG submission 107003) | Freshwater wetland microbial communities from Ohio, USA - Open water 3 Core 3 Depth 3 metaG | ecosystem: Environmental > Aquatic > Freshwater > Wetlands | place: USA: Ohio, Lake Erie...
GAAAGTCCTTTACAGACCCGGCAGGGGGACGTGTCGGCCTGCCGTGAAGCTGCCGGGATCAAGGGGTTTTGGGATGGGCTGACGAAGCCGGAAGAGGGCATAGTAGATTCATCGAATGGATCGAGAGTCTGAATATGTATTGGGATAAGGAGACCGGCTTTTCGATGGCAACCGGAGACGCAGAAAGAAAGGCTGGGAAGCCCGGAGCCGCCTTCAGGGTAGCGGATGCAATCCCCAAAAGACAGGAGATGGCGCGTCAAGCAGCAGGGCCGTCACCCGTCCAGTCATCTGCTTCCGGTCCCGTCTTCTTCAAGACGACCTTTCAGATACGCCGGCTCATAGAATCAGGCTATAGGGGGCCTATGGTATTGGCTCAGGAAGACATGCTTTAAAAGATCATTATCATTCCCGTTAACCGATTTTGAAAACCATTTCCTGTGATGAGTTCTTATATAATCTAAAATTTTTGGACCTTCGAATAAGCACGTGACTTTAAAAATCTAATTAATTTATGAAAAGTATTGGAAAACGCAGTATGGAGATATGGCATATGTCTTCAAGAGATAAAAGTTAATCAATAATATTAGAGAATTATGAGGTGTATACTTTTTAACCACTATATCCTTTCAGGTGGATACATAGTATCCATTTTAAGAAAGGTTTTCAGTGTGCGCTGTGGGGCAATCCCAAATAAACATGCTAAATCAGGATGTTATGTTGATTCATGTCTTTTGGCTCGCGTGTTGCATTTCAAAACGACATCTACATTTCATAAACATTTAGCCGGGGCCCCGGCTGAAAGGAGTAATCTAATTGAAAAGGTGCATTTTAAATTCGGACATAACATTTTTATACTGATTGTATTTCTGATCCTTATGGATCCAAAGGCATATATTGGTTTGTGGTTCCATGAATGGGCAGGGCTTATAATAGGACTGTTTTTCATCCTGCACAAGCTGTTGAACTGGAACTGGATAAAGTAGACGACAAAGAGGTTGTTCGGAAGGGTTGCTGCAAAGGTCAGATTGAACTACATCATGTTGAAATGATTTGAGTATGAGCGTCATGCAGACTGAATCAGACTAATTTTTAATAACGATGGATTTGTCGCCAGTGACTGCTTGCGATAAAGACTCAAATTCAATTTAGGAGGATATACATGGATAAGGAAGAGAAGAACAATCTGCAGTTTGACGCTGCAGAGAATAAGGGAGGGCTGTCGCGTCGAACGTTCCTGGCAGCCAGTAGTGGCATTAGCGCAGCCTCAATGCTGTGATTTTATTTAACGAGCTTTAATCTTTACATTTGAACCTACACAGAAAGGAATTTCCGGAGCAGATATGAAGGCAGCTAAAGTAGTTCTAATATTTTTCGCAACAGCGGCACTGAGTCTCTCAGGTGTATTTTTATCAATGGCTCAGGATCAACAGATCAAGAGTACATCTATCCAGTTAAGCCGTGGGGTGCCAGGCATGCTTTATGAACCGGTCACGCCCGGAGAAAAGAGTCAGATTGCTGTCTATGTAATGCATTTTGATAGCGATTATCTGTCGTTTTCAGCCGGCGCCGAACTGGCTGGGCGCGGCTATCGCGTCCTCTGTGCCAATAATAGTGGAGGTATGTCCCAGTCTGGCAGGGGCGGAGGCATAGACGACAGGCTTATCGATGCAAGGGCCGGAGTTGAATATCTCCGCAAGCTTCCCGGAGTCAGAAAAGTAGTTCTCCTGGGGCACAGCGGAGGAGGAACACTTATGTCCGCTTATCAGAACATTGCCGAAAACGGGCTCAAGGCATGTCAGGGACCGGAGAAGATAGCCCGGTGTTCCGATTGCGTTTCGGACCTGCTTCCGGCAGACGGTGTGATGCTCATAGATTCAAACTGGAGTCAGGCAGCAATGATGCTATTCAGTCTGGATCCGGCTGTCGTGGACGAGTCAGGAGGCCGGGCGATAAATCAGGCACTGAATCTGTTCAATCCTGAAAACGGGTTCAACGCGAACGGTTCCACATACAACAGCAAATTCATTACGAAGTTTTTAAGCGCTGCGGGAAAAAGGAACAATCAACTGGTTAAGACTGCCCTGGAAAGACTGACGGCAATCAACTCCGGTAAAGGCAAATACGTTGATGATGAGCCGTTCATTGTGCCGGGAGCTGCACAGGGATTCATGAACAATAAACTATATGCACAGGATGTCAGGCTGATGTCTCATACACAAAAGGCATGGCCGCTAGTACGCCCTGATGGATCCATAGTGACACAGGTTGTGAAGTCGGTCCGTGTGCCGGCAAACAGAGAGTCATTTACCGGGTCATATTTCCAAGGTGCGCTTATTACGACTGTCCGCAATTTTCTCGGCACCTATGCTGTCAGGGTAACCGGCGATTATGGCTATGATGAGGACTCCGTTTATGGCATTGACTGGTCGTCGAGCTATAACTGCCCGCCCGGCAATGTCAAGGGAATCACAGTCCCAATACTGGTGATGGGGATGACCGGAAGCTGGGAGTACCTGGCCTCCGAGACCATATACGAGAATGCCGCAAGCGCCGACAAAACCCTCGCGTTTGTGGAAGGGGCCAGCCATCGCTATAACACATGCAAGGAATGCGAAGAATATTCGGGCCAATTCGGCGACACACAGAAGACGACCTATGATTACGTTGACAAGTGGCTGAGTCAAAAGGGTAGATTCATTGACGTGGCTCAACCATGAAGACATATGAAATCTGTATGGTTATGATCGTTTGAAGAGGAATTCAATCGATGAGGTTATTCAATATTCTTGCAGTATTCCTGTGCCTTTTCACATCCGTTGGCATTTTCGTTACGGCTGCCAGTGCCGCAATGCTGCGGGCAGGCGCGGCAAAGGCTGATATTACCTTGCCGGAGAATCTATCGGATATATATATGAGGATTCCAGCTACCCGCGACCCAGTGGTGCGCCGCATTCAACACGCTTGTAACAGGGCTGCGCTGAGACATCTGTCATCAACGCATTTAAGAAGTTGATGCTACAGTATGGGGAAGGGCAATAACATGCATCTTAATACACTAAGGAGAAATATAAAATGGTGAGAAAAATTATACTACGATCTATTACGACAATTTTTATGTGCAGTTTTTTGCTTGCCGGTTTTGCATTTGGCCAGGAGATTGCCCCTTTTGACGCTTCCGGGCTGGTCAAACTTGGAGATAAGATCCAATACGGCATCTACACCATTTGCAAGATCGGGGATGGAATCTATCAGATCAGCGACCACGAACTCCACCAGACGGAGGCCCGCTTAGGCGCGACCGGTTCAGCCATCTATCTGATTCGCGGCAAGAAAAAGGCTATGATCGTTGATCTGGGCAATAATTATAAGGACGGGTACGCCGGGGACAATCTGAAACCCCGAGAGCACGGGGCGAAAGAATTTCTTGCCGTGGTAAACGGACTTACGGGCAACCTTCCGATTGAAGCCGCCACCACGCACATGCATGTGGATCATGACGGCATGACCGGGACCTTGATTAACCGCAAGGGCGTTACCTTTTGGGCGTCGGATAAGGAGAATGTCGCCGACATCAAAACACAGCACGGCATCGATCTGTCTGTTTATACACCCTTCACGGCCGGCGAGAAGTCGTTCGATCTCGGCGGCGGATGCATTGTGAATACCTTTCTGGTTCGGGGGCATACTAATGGCGGCACGGTGTTCATTCTGAAAAAGGACGGGTCGGTCTTCGTCTTCACGGGCGATGCCTTGATTCCAGGAATCAGACCGACTGAACAAGTCGCGGAGGACGTCCAGAAGCTTGTGGACTACATATTCGCCAATTTTTCACCCTACGAAAGATATGCCATAAGGGTCTATCCCGCCCATGCCCATACAATCAGTGAGGAGGCCAAGGCGGATGTGGTGTTCCAGGATTGGCGTTTCCTTCAGGACATGGCCACCCTCACAAAGGGCATTGTGGCGGGGACATGGCAAGAGAAGGGCAGCGGGTTTCACTTTGAGGAAGAGATCAAGTCCGATTCCAAAGGCCCCCAGGGCGGTCAGGGCGGTCCTGGAGGTCCGGGCGGTCAAGGAGGAGTGTCAGGCTACATGTTCTATGGAGTTGCTAAAGTGAAAATGACAGTTAACCAAACCAAATAATGCGGGCCGGTTTGAAAGACTAATGAGAATGAAGGAGGTATAACATGACAGATCTAACGAGAAGGGAGTTCATGAAAATCGGGTCGGCTGCGGGAGCGGTTCTTGCCGGCACTGTAGCTGCCGGCAGACTCGGGGTTCAAAAAGCCTACGCCGCAGATGGTGGGGGCGGGTTCCAGGAAGCCACTGAAGGCATGTCAACTGATCCCGGTCGCAGCGGGAAGAAAGTTCCCGGCATTCAGAGCATCTATGCGCTTTGCGAGGTCACCGGCGGCGGTCAGAAGGTTTACGGTATTGCAGTACAGTATGACGCAGTGATCAATCCCGCCGGCTTGACCCTTGACACTTTCACCGCCAGCGTCTTCCCCGCTGCCAGAGGAAATTTCCAGGGCATGGCGCAGACTCCCGCAGATTCAACGCCAGCAGCTTCCGAGGCACGGCCCGTTGCTGCCATCTATACCAATGCTGAGCCTGCGCTGCGCACCGATCGAAAGAGCGTAGCCGGCATGTATGTCATCGCCGAATTCAAGCATGACCCCGACCTAAGCATGCCCAGTGCCGATAGCGATAAGGTCTCTCTCACGCAAGACAAGGATGTCAAGACGTCCGACGGAGCCGTCTATGCCGCAAGCACAACGGTGTGGAACAACGTCGGTGGGCGCAGAAATAATGTCGTAATCCGTGGAGTCGACGATTGGGAGCAGAACCACTGGTGGTGGGATGACAAGCGTTCTGCATGGCTGGAATACAGCATCTACCTGCCAAAGTCCTTCTTAAAAGAAGGCGGCGAGAACAAGGAATATCCGCTCGTCATTGCAATCACACACTCGGGGACGAGTTACGACGGCGCCTGTGCCGAAACGCTGACCCAAAATTGCATCGCCAGCATCTGGGGGATGCCGGAAGAGCAAGCCAGGCATGAGTGTGTGGTCATTACCCCGCGCTATGAGCGCACCACGATGAACGATTATTGGGAGCACACATACGATGTGGAGAACACCTACAGGCTGGTCGAGACCATGCTGGAAAACAAGTGGAACTTCGGCAACCCCAATAAAAAAGACAGGAGAGACAAGGTCCTGAAGATAGACTCGAAGAGGGTCTATTGCACCGGTTGGTCCATGGGGGCCATGACCTCCCTCTGGATGATGGCAAAGCACCCCAAGACCTTTGCAGCGGGCCTCATCATCGCCGGCCAGCAGCGCCCTGGCGATCTTGTCGATCTTGCGAAACAGAATCTCCTCATCATCACCGGTACAGAAGACAATAAAGCCACTCCTTGGAATGAAGAGTGCGTGCCGGTTTGGGAGCATGCAGGCGGCAAGGTCACCCGGCCTGAAGCGCGTCTTGACCCGGCACTCATCTTTCCGGTCAATAATCAAAAGAAGTTGGCCGACCAGATAAACGGCTACATCAACAAGGGGGGCAACATCACCTTCCTGACCTTTGCGAACGTCGATCACATGAAGTCCTGCAGTGCTTTCTTCCACATCGAAGCTGCGAGGGATTGGTTGTTCAAACAGGTGAAGGAGTGAGAGACTGGCTGTTCGCACAGAAAATATGATCAGATGATAAAAATAGTTCTATAATATTTATTAGCAAAGGAGGAGGGGTATGATATTAAAGATTATATCAAGGGGTTATTACATATGAAATTAGCGAGACAGATTTCCATAGCTTGCCTGGTCCTTCTGGTATTCAGTGTTTCTGCGGGGACCGCTTTTGCTGCTGAATCCGGTGTGCTGTGCGTAGGTGTTGCAAAGGTAGATATGACGCCTGATGATCCATCCAGTTTGACAAATCTGTTTCAAACCCAGTACACAGGGGTTCACGATAAGATTTATGCTAGGGCTATTGTCCTATCCAATGGTCCGGCCATGGCAGCAATAATAGCTGTGGATACAGTCGAGTTTGCCGATGGCACCCCTTTAGTGGAACGCATTTCAAGGGAGACAGGTATCCCGACATCTAACATAATCCTGGCCGCGACACACAACCATAACGCGCCTATGCTGAGCCTGCAAAATGCAAGCGGAAGCAGGAAGAGCGGTCCGGGCGCTGCGGCCTTTATTGCCAAAGTGGAAGATGACCTGGTCGCGTCCATCAAGAAGGCCAAGGCCGGCATGCAGCCGGCAAGGGTCGGTGTCGGGAAAGGCGCGGCCTATATCAATGTCAACCGCGATAAGCAAACCTCCGGAGGAATGACACGCGGACAGAATCCTGACGGTCCTTCCGACAAAACGGTCTGGGTCATCCGATTTGAAACCACAACCGGTGAACCCCTGGCCCTGTTTATTAATTATGCCGTACATGCTGCGATCGTGAGTACAAGAAATAGTCTGTTGACAGCGGAACTGCCGGGCGTCACTTCACGCTTCGTGGAACAGCATTACAACGATAAGGTGGTTGCGTTATGGACATGCGGGGCGGCAGGGGATCAGAATGCAATTGTAACCCCAGACAGCTCCGATGTTGAAATGGGCTTTGAGATGGCTGATGTACTGGGCAGGATACTGGGAGAGGAGGTTGTGCGGGTAGCGGACGGGATAAAGGCCGCAACTACACAGGCCAGGATCTGGGGAACAGAAAAGGTTGTGTCCTGCCCAGGACAGAAGCCGGTGCAACCTGGACCCAGATCCTCCGCTTCTGGGGATATGGACCTGCCGGATGCAGATCCGGTCAGTGTGCGACTGGGCCTGTTGATGATTGACAAGATTGCATTGACATCAGTATCAGCGGAAATCACTACATCGATATATCAACGACTTCGAAAAGAATCACCGTTTGCAAATACTATCATGGTAACGCTTGCAAACGGACGGGTTGATTATATTGCGGACGATGTATCTCATGATAAACGAACTATTGAAGCGATTGAATCATCGGTAAAAAAAGGTGCGGAATCCATTATTGTTAACGGCCTTCTGGAGATGATGCAGCAGTATTAGACTTTGATGCTGAATGATCCATCCGGCACCCTGGGGCGAAGAAGATGTTGCGGGTGGGATCAAGAACAGAGGTCATGATTACGTCCTGAGAGTATGTTAAAACGCATGCGCCGGAGAGGCAGAAATGGCATATAACGTCAGGAAGATGATCGACGATGGCAACAATATCAAGTTCGTTGTATTTGAGAAGGGTATAGTGTTTCCCGAGGGTGTGGCCGGTGGCATGGACCACAGACAGATCTGGCTGGCGGATTATTACATAGACGATGTAAGAGACTGGCTGTTTACACAGAAAAAATAGTTGAGACCTGAGATACCAAGGGGGTTATAATTAATTTTCATCACTCCGGATGGAGTCGCACAGGGAAAGGAGATTAAAACATATGCGTTCATTCAGATCTATGACAGTCCTGTTAATCTGCTCGATTTTCTTTTCAATTCTATCGTCCGTGACGCTTTGGGCCGGCGACAGGCAATCCCTACGCGTCGGGGCAACCAAGGTGGACATCACACCGTCGGATCTTACGAATCTGAATCCTTGGGGCGGTACATACAAAGACGTCCACGACCACATCTATGCCCGTATGCTGGTATTGGACAACGGTGTCAACACCGCGGCTCTCGTATCGCTCGACCTTGCCGAGACCGGTGACACGACTGAAGTGCGTCAGCGAATCCAGAGTGAACTTGGAATCCCGGTCGATCACATCATCATCACATCAAGCCATGATCACAGTGCACCGCGGGCCGGTGTGGTCACGGCCGGCGGATTGGCCCATGGGGCCAGCTCAGCGACGGCTGGTTTCACGAATACGCTCTATGATAAGATCGTTAATGGGCTGAAGCAGGCCAAGGCATCGCTCCAGCCTGCCCGCTTCGGGATGGGGACCGGTGTTTGCGACATCAACGTGAACCGCGATGAATATGTCCCTCAGACTAAGAGTTGGGTACAGGGGGTTAATCAGAACAGGCCTTCCGACAAGACGGTCTGGGTCATGAAGTTTGAAACCCTTTCCGGCGAGCCGATCGCCGTGTTTTTTAACTATGCAGTGCATTCCGCCGTGGCCCTGGGGACCGGAAGCCTGAGCAGGGACCTGGGAGGCTCAGCGGCACGGTATGTTGAGGAGCGCTACAATAATAAGGTTGTGGCATTGTACACTATGGGAGCTGCGGGCGATCAGAACCCCAGGATCATGTTCGGGGGCGGGGGCGGACCGAGTGCTCCTGTCGATTCAACAGTAGTATATGACGCCATGAATGCCATGGGAACGATGCTTGGGGCGGAGGTGGTCCGGACCGCAAAACTGATTCAGGAAATGGCTTCGACTGTTCGCTTAGAGGCCGCCGAGCGCATTGTCTCGTGCCCGGTGAAAAAGGGGGTTAATCAGATGGGGGACATGAAGCAGGAGGATGTCTCGTCGATGCCTCTTCACCTGGGGTTGATCATGATCAATCAGGTCGCGCTTACCGGGGTTTCAGGCGAGGTGGTAACCAACATCTATTTGCATTTGAAAAAGGCATCGCCGCTCACCAATACGATCATGATGACCCTGGCAAACGACCGCGTCGGCTACATAGTTGATGACGAAGCCTACGACACACCATATTTCGAAACTAACGGCACTCCGATAGCGCGGGGCTATGCCGAGAACGGTATAGTTGACGGGCTGGTAGAGATGATAAATAAGTGTCTGGATACACCTTGAGGAGGCAGGATGGAGATCAAAAGATTATTATCAATAGCGATATGGATATTGTTTGTAATGGTGGGGACGTGCATATATGGCCCGTCCGATGCATCGGCAAACGGCACGGCTGCCTCCAATTCGGAGAGCGCCGATGCCCATATGATAAGTGTTGTTCCGATTACAGAGGTCTTCGCGGACGGCTGGAAGGTATCTGCTGTTGCGGTCGAATACGACAAAAAGATCAACGATGCATCGCTTTCGCCGTCGGATTATACTGTTAAAACCGATGTGGCCGGGCAGAATATTATCAATGTCTACACCAGTGCCGACGGAGAAAAGACCTCCCAAAGAGGACAGGACGGTCAGTATGTGATCCTGGAACTTTCTACGGATTATGTAATCCCGGTCAGCACCGGCACAAGCCCGAAGTCCGCGAACCAGGGCACAGTGGCAGGAACCCCGGGCCAGGGATCTGGAGGCCCCAGCCAGGGTCCTGGGGGCTCAGGCGCCATGCAGTCGACAACCGCAAAAGAGAATTTGATACTGAATTACGAGGTGGTAACCAAGGTCGGGAATATAACATGGGACCCATCGGCCCACCCAGGGACCTTAAAGGCCTCTGGTCACAGCGGAGACGGGAAGGTTGTCTCTGTTGCTCAGGTCGGGGAAATAACTGCAACCGACGGGATGACGATAACCGCCGGTTCCAGCGCGAAGGATAACGAATATAGCAGGAATCTGATCGTCGACGGCTTCATGAAGCCGGACTACAACGACGCCGGGGGCAGCAGGGTGAAGTATAACATACACTTCCCTCGGGATTATGATAAATCCAAAAAATATCCGGTAGTATTATTCTTTGCTGATGAGAATGCCTCTGTCCGTTTCACCCATGCAGAGGTCCTGACCCAGGGGCTTGGCGGGGTCATCTGGGCGGATAGGGACGAAGAGGCAAGAAATCCGTGTATTGTGGTTGTTCCTGCCATCAGAGGATCTTTAGAAAATGATGAATCTGCACAGCCTGCTGCCAACGGACCCCGTTCGACATCATATCAAACCATCCTCAATATGATGGACTATTTGCTGGAACAGATCCCAAACATTGACAAGGACAGGGTCTATCTGACCGGACAGGGAGGCGGCGCCAGGTCCGTGATCAGGTTGATGTTGGAGCGCCCTGATATGTTTGCCGCAGCCCTGCTTTTCGCGCCGGATTATGATCAAATTAAAATAACTAAATTGTCCACGGCCAACATGTGGATTGTCGTTTCAGAAGGAGATGATGCAGTTTATCCAAATATGGAGGCCTGCATTGACAGCCTTAAGTCGGCAGGGGCGCACATCAGCAAGGCTGTATGGAACGGTCAATCAAAAGAGGCGCAATTTGTCGCCAGTGTCAACAGTATGATCGCGGAAGGCGGCAATATCAAATATGCCGTCCTGAAAAAGGGGACGGTTGTGCCGTCAGGCGTCTCTGATGACACAGTCAATAATCATGCATACACATGGCGGACGGGTTATTCGATCAAAGGGTTAAGAAACTGGCTTTTCACCAATAAAAAATAGGATCGTTGTGACATCGATCACGTAACGACAATTACAAATTGGAGATGGGAATATGAAAAAGATACCATTAACACTGACGGTAATATCAATGCTTATAATGGCAATGAGCTTGCCGGTTTTATGCGGAAATGTAGACGCAATAGAGGCTGCCGGACATGTAAGAAGTGTGGCCTCTATTGCCGAGGTATTCGGAGACGGGCAGAAAGTAACGGCTGTGGCAGTCGAGTATGATAAAATTATTTTGAGTTCAAAGCTTTCAAAATCAACCTTTTCAGTCGATGGCAGAACAATAACAAAGGTATATGCCAATAATGCACCTGCAAAGGCGGCATGGGGCATTGACGGAAGATATGCCATAGTAGAGCTTTCTGCCTCGGATAAAGGGGCTTCAACATTTGCTCAAAACGGGCCTACAAGCACAAGAACGGAGGCAAAGGTTTCCTTAATGCAGACAGGCGATGTTACGACAATCGACGGAGTTAAGTATGGGCCTGATGCAACTGCTATGGCGAATGACACGAAGATAAACCTCGTAGTAGACGACTTCAAGCCATTCGAATTTAACGATCCAAATACAGGGGAGACGTTGAAGTATAATCTATTTATCCCAAAGAATTATGATAAAAATAAATCCTATCCTATGGTGATGTTTATCCATGACGCCGGTATAATCAGTAACGAGATAGACAGGACCTTGGTCCAGGGTCTGGGTGCCGTGATCTGGGCGACCCCGTCGGAGCAGGCGAAACATGAATGCTTTGTCCTCGCGCCTCAGTTTGCAAACGGGGGCACCGGTGATTCGCAGAGGTGGGATACCATAGTGGATTTGATAAACTCCCTAGCCGGCCAGTACAGCATCGATAAGA